>WBZO01000634.1_pt1 | contig 68775 bp, 71 predicted proteins | sample 5204261 | NCBI WGS metagenome assembly WBZO01 (sample SAMN12412400, study PRJNA552823) | activated sludge metagenome | isolation source: activated sludge from anammox sidestream of wastewater treatment plant... | place: USA: North Carolina | collected 2017-09
GTTTCCGGGTAGGCGCCCAAAGGAGCGGCAGCCATCCAATACGACAAGCTGCTTAGGAAGCCTTATCGCCGACGGCCGCTTTCAGCACGACGAATACGGCGGAATCGAATATGGAGGGTTACCAGTCGCGGCCGATTGCACTGTCGTGCAACCCGTTACACGAGGCGATAACGCCTTGACTCCAAAACCGGGATGCACACCTCGCACCAGAGACCGCACCAACGATCGGCTGCGTCGCGTCCAACGTGTCGTCGGCGTGCGCTCGGCCACCGAGCCTCGATACCGTGTGCAGTCGGCACGCTCAGTCATCCTTGGCCCTTACGTCACGGTGACGTTTCTCGGCGATCGCGCTGTCGCACAGTGGAGTCAATGTGGATCTCTCGAGGGGCGTCAGTCCGGGGAGGCCGTTGCCATGCCCAGGTCGGCTGCGGCAGACAGCATGCGGAGATCGTAGGTCACCACCGCACGCAACGCGGTGCCGGCGCGCTGCGCCGCGGCCAAATGTATAGCGTCGAGGCTGCGCAGGCCCGACGGCAGGATCGTGCCCGCGTCATCGAGGAGTCGACGCGTCAGATTCACGGAGTCGATCCCGTCCAGAAGCTGTCGGGCGTCCGCAATGGCCCGGGCGCCGTTGCGTGCCACCGCGCGGATCAGTTCAGTACGCGCTAGAGCCGCCGTGAACAGGCCGTCGCCGGGCAGCGCACCCAGGTGGCGCTTCAGTGCCGATGATTCAGGCTCGGCGACAACAAGTTTGACCAATGCCGAGGTATCCAGGTACGTGCGCACGGTCAGCGCTCATCGCTTCGCAGGCTCTCGAGGGCGGCCGACGCGCTGACCGGATACACCGCGGGTTGAAGGTCGTCGACGTTCAACGGTCGACTGGCTGTGGCGACTTCGCCGACGTTGACGAGGTCTTCCCATTCATCGCCGGCGATGGGCACCAGACGCGCGACAGGTTGGCCCCGGTCGGTGATCTCGATCGTCTCCCCCCCGACTACTTCTGCGAGGTATCTGCTGGCGTGTTGCCGCAGTTCCCGAACGCCGATCACCCTCATGTGCTACACAGTAGCACATGTCCGCGCCGTCACATTCCCTCCGGTGCGCCAAGGCCCTTCCGATGACCTATTCGCGAATGGTGCGGTGCCGGGTGCGTCGCCGTCTGGTGGCTTGGCCGCTGGGTTGGGCCACGAGTACGAGATCCGAACCTGCCACCCCGAATCGCCACTCCCCCAGCGCTCGTCGTCCGATCAGCATTCCGTGGATAATTGTCGTTATCCATGAAATTACTCTGCATATTGCATTAGATGAATCGGTGCCCTCCGTCTCGGGTTAGTCAGCTAGGTGACGCACGCCGTGGGTGAAATTGCCACTGAGCAGCAGCGTCGTCGGCCTCGTGGCATCACACCACAGGTGTGGGTGCCGTCGTCCGCCGAAGGCCGATAATTAGGTGGCGCGAATGGCTGGCGCTGACCTGCAGCGATATGGTATTGATTCATTGGCTGATTCAATGAATCATCAGACGAGACCGTTGGAGGCAAGTTTGCTCGTCGACAAGAGTGGCCGTTTCTACGTCGTCGACTCCGTTCCACTGCTCCACCCCGAGGCGCACACTGTTCAGGAGATGCTCGACGGTTGGCGAAATCAGCAGTTGTGCCGCAACCTCGCGCACGACACCATCGACCAGCGGATCCGGCTTGTCGAGCGATTCCTTGCCTATAGCAACGAGTTTCCGTGGACGTGGACCGCGGCGATGGTGGAGGAGTTCTTCAGCGACCTGCGCGCGATATCGCGCCGCCGCCAGTCGACGATCCGCGGCTATGAGCGGAAGGCCGCGCGACTGGAGGTCGGTGACGTCTCCGACCAGGAGTTCGTTGAATACTTGAAGGACCGGGCCGACTTCTACGGCGTCGGGGAACGCCTCAAGTTCATTTGAGAGCGGCCTTCAACTCATAGTTTCGAAGCTTTTCGCCCAGGTCGAAGTGGTTTGTGTCTAGGTCCTGGCGAGTAGGAACCTGTCGTTGGGCGTCGAGTGGGTCACGGGGCTGGCCGTACATCAGGTAGAACTCGGTCATCTGGTCGCGATATCGCCACGCCAGGACCGGCCTGATTCCCGACAACGCGCTCGCGGCGGACCGGGCGGCGATGGTCGCACTGCCACCGGTGGCGCCGACGACCGGGACGACGATCACGACGCGGTTGGGTCGCGACTACTACGTCAGCGCCGGCGGCAACGCGTACTCGGTGCATCCGGAGGCGATCGGACGGATGATCACCGTCACCACCGCCCTGGATCGGATCACCGCCCACTGCGGTGATCGAGTGGTCGCCGATCACGAAAGACTCTGGGGCAGAGCCGGACTGGTCACCGATCCGGATCACCTCGCCGCCGCGGCCGTCCTGCGGGAGCAGTTCCGAGCCCGCCCCGCCGCAGGATCACATCTGGCGGTGGACGTCGAGATCGCCGACCTGAGTGCCTACGACGCGCGGTTCGGGACCGGGGAGGTCGCCTGATGCCCGCCAAGCGAGCCGCCTCGGCGCCCGGTGACGCCGACAAGCTGATCGCCCATCAGGCCCGACTGCTCAAGGCCCCGCGCATCGCCGAGCACTACGGTCGGCTGGCCGATACAGGGCCGAGCCGCCGGCTGGTCGCTGGAGGACTACCTCGGCGCCGTGCTGACGGTGGAGTCGAATGCCCGCGCGGAATCCGGAGCACAGCAACGGATTCGGTACGCCGGGTTCCCGGCGATCAAGACGACCACCGACTTCGACTTCACCGCCCAACCCGCCGTCGACCGCGCTCAGATCGCCCGGCTGGAAGCCGGCGGCTGGCTCGCCGAAGCCCGCAACATCGTCCTACTGGGCCCACCGGGCACCGGCAAGACCCATCTGGCCACCGCGCTGGCGATCGCGGCCGCCCACGCCGGGCACCGCGTCGCGTTCGCCCCGGCCACCGGCTGGATCACCCGCCTGGCCGAAGCGCACCGCACCAACCGCCTCGGAGCCGAACTGCGCAAGATCAGCCGCTACGGGCTCATCGTCATCGACGAAGTCGGCTACATCCCGTCCGACACCGAAGCGGCCAACCTGTTCTTCCAGCTCGTCTCCACCCGATACGAGAAGTCCTCGATCGTGCTGACCTCCAACCTGCCGTTCTCCCGCTGGGGACAGGTCTTCGGCGAAGCCACCATCGCCTCGGCGATGATCGACCGGATCGTGCACCACGCCGACGTCATCGCCCTCAAGGGCGCCAGTTACCGCATCAAACACACCGCGATCGAGTCGCTGCCCTCCGTGGAAGCCGATCGTCAGGCAGACTCAACCCCGTAAACCTGCTCACTTTTCAACCGGGTGGTTTCGAGGCGTCGTCGCAACACTTCTCTAAATTCTGGAGGTTGTGTTGACATCGTCGCGTCGGGTGAAGAAGGGGCCGGGGCGCCGTCCGCTGTCGGCCAAGCGCCAGCGGTTCATGGAGTTGCGGGCTCGCGGTTGGAGCGTGCGCGCCGCGGCCCGAGAAGTCGGTGTATCTCGGTCCGCGGCGACGAACTGGACTCGCGGTTACAAGACCTACCGCAACGGCGTCGAGGTCGGATTCGTCCCTCCCCTGGATCGACTAGCGGTCCGTCAGATCAGCCCGCGTTACCTCTCCCAGGAGGAACGAATCGAGATCGCCGATCTGCGCCGTTCTGGGTTGAACATGCGCGCGATCGCCGACCGGCTCGGCCGAGCACCGTCGACGATTTCGCGGGAACTGCGGCGCAATGCGCCAGCCGGCCGCGGCTATCAGCCCTTCGATGCGCACCGTCGAGCTATCGCACGTCGAGCGCGTCACCATCAACGCCGGGTCGACACCAACGATCACCTCAGCGGTTTGGTCACCGAGATGCTCGCTCAGCGGTGGAGCCCGCAACAGATCAGTCGCCACCTGCGTCTGCGCTTTCCTGATGATCCATCGATGCGGCTATGCCACGAGAGCATCTATCAGGCTGTCTATCAACCGAATTCGCGATTCATACGACCGTCGCGATTGGCGCCGCACCGGCGCTCACCGCTGCGCACCGGCCGGGACCACCGCCGAGCCCACCAGTGTCAGCAGCGTCGGCGGCCACGGTTTCAGCAGCCGATGCTGACCATCCACGATCGGCCATTCCCGCCCGTGGACCGGTCAGAGGCCGGGCATTGGGAGGGCGATCTCATCATCGGTGACAACCACCTTTCAGCGATCGGCACGCTGGTCGAGCGCCAAACCCGGATGCTGCGCCTGGTCCATCTGCCCCGCGCTGACTCCGACTCGTTGCACGCCGCTCTGGTGGCCCGGATGCAGGATCTGCCGCCGGAGCTGATGCGATCGATCACCTGGGACCAGGGCACCGAGATGGCGCGCCACCTCGCCACCGCTGACAAGCTCCACGCGCCCGTCTACTTCTGTGACTCCCGATCACCCTGGCAACGCGGCAGCAACGAGAACACCAACGGACTGCTGCGCGACTACTTCCCCAAGGGCGTCACCCTCGCCAACTATTCACCGGGGCATCTCATGGCGGTCGAGGAGGAACTCAACAACCGTCCCCGCATGGTCCTGCAAGACCGTTGTCCCGCCGATCTATTCGCCGTCCTGCTAGCCTCACTGGGTCCGTCGGTGTTGCGACGTTGACTAGAACCCACCCCGTCGAAAAGGGGTTAACTTTCAACCGGCGTTGACAAGACACTCATCGCGACGGCGTGTCCCGCAGCGGTGACGAACGCAGTTCCTGCTTCAGGCGGGCTAGGCCGATGGTTGATACCCCGCCGTGGAGTTTCTCAACGCCCAGATCTGGGCCGGGCAGTGTCCCCACCGCGTTCGACACCACGAAGTTCGCCGCCTGCTCATCGTTCGGGAGAACGTCACGTTTGGTATCGGCCAGCACTGCGGGGTACGGCAATCCGGTGGTGACTTGTCGCAGATCCCCCAGCCGTAACCGAGCGCATCGTTGGCAGGAAAGTCGAAGTGACGACGCAGCATGAGGTTGTAGACGTACTCGACTCCGGTAGTCGCTGTCGCGGTCGCCGCGGTCACGGGCTGGTTCGTCACCCGCCATCCGCACCCACAGTTTCGCGTGGCACGGCGTCGGTGGACGGTCGGCGACCTGTGCGAGGTGCAGCCAATAGGAACATCAAGTCAGGCAGATTGAAGCGGACTCCGGCAGCCGGTCACGGACATGTCTGCACAGCTTACCAGACTTCGCCGGACCGTCATGAACCCCACGGACGCCACAAATCAACTTCCCACGAACAGAACCCCTCGTTGTCACAGAATGTCACAAGTCCGGCGCAACTAACGCCTACTTCTGGTTCGAACTGTTCGAACGCGGGGGCTCGTTGTCACCGGTTGCCACAACACGATTCAGGCTCTCACCGGCGGCCTTGAGTGCGTCGCTCTGCGACTTGACGTACACGCGCATCGTGAGTGTCGCGTCCTTATGGCCGATCCACGCGGCGATGACGGCCACCGGTACGTTCTGCAGATGCATAAGGGTGGCGCAGGTGTGGCGCGCGCCGTGCAGCTTGATGTGGCGAACCCCCGCTTCCTTGACCGCGTGCCGCCAGTAGCGAGACAGGACCGCGGGATCGTAGGGCTGTCCCGATTCATTGCTGACGACGTAGTCGAAGTCGCCCTTGCCACGAGCGAGCCGCTCGGCGGACTGTCGCGCCCTCGCCGCTCGCAGCACCGTGAGAAGTCGGTCCGGGAGTGGCAGCGTGCGTCGAGACGCGACGGACTTCGGGTCGTTCTCGACCGTCCGACCTCCGGCGGAGACCCTGTTGTTCACGATGGTCAGCGTTGCTTTGTCGAGGTCGACGTCGTTCCAGCGCAGCCCGGCCACCTCGCCACGACGTAGGCCCGACAGGGCCAACTCCCAGGCGTGCCCCAGCCGATCGCCGCCGATGGCGGCGAGCAGTGTGAGCACCTCGACTTCGGTGTAGGTGTCGACTTGCTTGTGTTGCGCTGCAACCCGATTGACGAGGCTAGCGACATTGCGGGACACGAGCCCTTGCCCTTTGGCGTCGGCGAGAACCTGATCGATGGTCGAGAGCACCTTGTTCACCGACTGCGCGGACCACGGAGCGCGTACGCGCCCCTTGGCGGTGACGGTGCCCCCGGAAACGAGGTCAGCGATCAGATTGTCTATGTTCGCTTTGGTCAGTTTCTGCACGGGCACGTGCCCGAATCGCTCCCGCAACGGCGACAGGTCGTACTCGAGCTTCGACTTGGACGTATCGCGGAGGTTGTGTCGTGCCGCCAAATAGGCGGCACAGAAGTCCTCGACACTCACGCTCGAGCGGGGGACGAACTGACCTTTAGCCGCCGAGTCGGCGATATCGGCGAGCGCCACCCGCGCCTCATGCTCGGTGGCGTACCGCCGCCGTGCCTGCTGCCGCTTGCCCGTCTGCGGATGAACACCCGCGTCAACGGTGACTTGATAACGAACAACCTTCTTGCCGCTGGCGCGATCGACGACGGTGATCTTCTTGATCTGTGGCGGAAGTTGCTGTCTAGCCACGGCCGTAAGCTCCGTCATTCATTGATCACTCCCCCGTTCTCGCGGATGATCGCCTCTAATCGAACGACGTCGTCGCGCAGACTTTCCAGTTGGAGCTTGAGTGCTGTCATTTCGGGTTCTCCCGCCCTCAGGGGCTCGGGTCTAGTCAAAATCTCCTTCATCCACCCATGAAAGCGACCGACAGAACCGAGCTGCCTCAGACGCTCGCGCACCGCCCAGATGCGCTTGGACTCCGGAGTTTCGGTGCCCGCGCCCGCCTCAGTCACGATGGACCTTCCCTCGCCCGAGAACCACGCCGCCGCGTCCCAACTTTCGACCTTCACATCGGGAAGCGCCTGAACTGAGCCGTCGGGAAGGTCGGGGAACAGCAGAACGAGCGGAGGAACCCGCAGAGCCGCTGCCAGCACCAGGAGTTCCGTCAGGTCTAGGCCCTTCTTGCGGCCACTCTCGTAATTGGCGATCGCCGCGCGGCTGATCGGGAAACCCAGGCGTTCGGTCTCGTCGGATAACCACTGCGCCGATCGAGATGCACGGGCCGCCTTGATCGCCGCGGCCACGCGCCGATGCAGCTCGTCGACCCATTCCTGCTTCATAACAACACAGACTAGTCCGCCCTTGTGCATATTTGGAATAGCGAGTACAACGTAGTCAGAGACACAGAAATCGCGTTCTATGTCTCGATGAGACACAGGGGCACGTTATGGAGTCCGCAAACACGCCAGCGCAATTACACACGGTCGAGGATGTGATGGAGCGGCTGTGCATCGGCCGTTCAACAGCATTCGGACTGATCGCAAGCCGCCAGTTGCGTAGCGTCAAGGTTGGCAGGCGCCGGTTGGTATCGGAAGCCGCGATCGTCGACTTCATCCAAAGCCTCGACGGCGAACCCACTCGACCGGAGAACGACCGGTGACACTCTGACGCCGCCGACCGAGCGGCACTCCGGCGACTACTGTCGCCGCACCTCGATGAGGCTGCTGAGGTTGTCCTGCACACGTTGGGGAGCGATGCCCACCGACGGCGGGTAGAGCATGATGTGGTCGAGGACGCCCTCGTAGCGACGGAGGCCGTCTCGGACGTCGTTGGCGGTGCCCGCGACGCCCATCACGTCGATCATGTCGTCGGTCACCGCATCGAACATCGCGGGAAAGTCGCCAAGCGAGAAGGCTTCTCGAATCTGCTCGCCCTGTGTGGCGAAGCCGCAGAAGTCGAGAAGAGGCTCGTAGGTTTTGACGGCGGCGTAGAAGGCGATCTGCTGGGCGACTTCACGGCGCGCGACGACGGGGTCGTCGTGGATGGAGCACATGACCATGGAGACGATCTCTATGTCGGCGGGGTTGCGGTCGGCGCGGGCTGCCCCCTTGGCGACGGCGGGGCGCACGATCTGCTCCACATATCCGGTCGTGAACAGCGGATGCCCGGCCAGGCCGTCGGCGACGCGGCCGGCGGCTTCGCACATCCGCGGCCGCACCGCCGCGGTGATGATCGGGATCGCTCGCGCCGGCGGGTCGACGGGTCCGGACGGGATGAGGTTCATGTTGTAGAACCGTCCGCGGTGTTGAACCGGTCCGTCGTGCAGATTCCAGATGCGCCGGATGAGCGGAACGAGTTCCTCGATGCGCAGAGCGGGTGCCTCGGTGTCGGCGACGCTGTGCCAGTCGCTCATCATCCGCTTGGTGCCGTTGCCGATACCGAGCACGATGCGACCGTCGGAGAGCTCGTCGAGGTCGCGGGCCTCGGTGGCCAACACGAGCGGGCTGCGTCCGACGCCGTACATGATCGACGATCCGATCCGGCAGGCACGAGTCGCCTGGGCCACGGCGGCCATCGACACCGTGGCCGAGCGGACGTAGAACTCCGACGCCCAGACCGCGTCGAACCCCGCCGCGTCGGCGTCTGCGGCCAAAGCCGCGGTTGCGGCGAGAGTCGGTGCGATCAGCGACAGTCCGTAGGTGCTCATCGCGTGCCGTAGGTGCTCATCGCGTGCCGACCGCCCGTCGACTGCGGGTCGCGGGCGAGTTGTGGTGGGCGGCCATGAAGTCGTCGACGATGCGTACGCAGTCGGCGTGGGTGATGGCGCGCAGACCGGTCATCCGGGCGAACACCAACGGGCCGACCAGTTGGCAGAGGGCGAGTTCGACGTCGAGGTCGCCGAGTTCCGCGCGTCCGTCGGCGGTTTGCAGGATCTCGTCGAAGGGGCGACGGTACTGCTCGACGACGCGGGCGCGCAGAGTGCTGTGCGTCGGGTGGTGGTCGATGTCGTCGCCAGTGGCGTGGGTTTCGGTGGGACCGAGCGCGGCCCAGGCCAGAGTGGTCACCTGCAGCGGTGCTTCGGCGAACAAGTCGGCCTGACGGGACAGCAGTTCGACCAGCCGATCGTGCAGGGTCCCGCTGGTCGGTGCCGGTGGAATCACCTGGGGCAGTAGTCGTTCGAACGTCGCCGCCAATAGCTGTGAGGAGCTGTTGAAATGCCGGTAGAGGGTGGTGCGCGCGACCTTGGACGCTTTGGTGACCGCGTCGATGGTGACCGCCTCGACACCACCGGTCCGCAGCAGGGTGGCGGCGGCGTCGAGCAGTCTGTTGCGTGACCGGGTGCGACGCGGGTCGACGTCGTCGTCGTCCGCGTCGGTGACGGGGTAGGTGCTCACTCGTCGTCCTCTTTGCTGCGCGCCGGCTCCGTCGACGCTCGCGTCGGTTATGGTACTCAGAGTAGCGCAGCGAAACCGACCGTATACGGGGGTGATGGAGTGGCGAGGTCCCAAACCGCGGTTGTCGGGCGGGCAGCGGTGGACGCTCGTGGTGTCATGCGTCGCGGTGGCGCTGGTCATCGGGTCCATGGCCGCGCTGTACACCGCGCTGTCGGACATCGCCGTCGAGACCGGGGCGACGCAGAGCCAGCTCACCTGGGTGGTCGACGGCTACACGCTGGCGATCGCGTGCCTGGTGTTACCCGCCGGCGCGGTGGGCGACCGGTACGGCCGCCGCGGTGTACTGCTGGGCGGGCTCGGAGTGTTCGCCGCCGCGTCGGCGATCCCGTTGTTCGCGGACGACCCCTGGTGGCTGATCGGCGCGCGCATGCCGTCGCCGGTGTCGGCGCGGCATTCGTGATGCCCTCGACGTTGTCGATTCTCACCGGCGAGTTCCCCGCCGAGCAGCGTGCTCGCGCGGTCGGCATCTGGGCCGGCGTCGCCGCATCCGGGGCGGTGGTCGGCGTGCTGCTGTCCGGCGCACTGCTGCAGTTCTGGTCGTGGCGTGCGATTTTCATCGCGCTGACCGTCGCGGCAGTGACATTGGTCGTCGCCGCACTGTGGGTGCCCGAGTCGCGTGAGTACGCGCACCCGCGCATCGACGTACTGGGGTCGGCAACGGTGGCTGCGGCGATCGGGATGCTCGTGGTCGGTCTGGTGGAGGCACCACACCGCGGCTGGACCGACACCCTCGTCGTCGCGTTGTTCGTCGGTGCGTTGATCGGTGTCTCCGCGTTCGTCGCGATCGAGTTGCGCCGCGATCATCCCCTGCTGGACATGCGCTTGTTCCCCGACCGCGCGTTCGCGTCGGGGACGGTGTCGTTGATCCTGCACTTCCTGGTGATCTTCGGGGTGTTCTTCCTGCTGGTGCAGTACCTGCAGCTCATCCGCGGGTACGAACCGATGACCTCGGCGTTGGCGTTGACCCCGTTGATCGTGCCGATCGTGGTGTTCTCGGTAGTCGCCCCGCAGTGGGCCGCCCGCTGGGGGCTGCGAACCATGCTGGCCGCGGGTCTGGCGGCGTTGTCGCTGGGGTTGCTCCTGGCCAGTCGACTCGACCTGGGCTCCGGGTACGTCGACGCCATGTGGGCGCTGCTGGCGTTGGGCAGTGGCCTCGGGTTGTGCACCGCACCGTCGACCGCGGCCGTCGTCGACGCGACCCCGGTGGAGAAACACGGCGTCGCCGCGGCGGTCAACGACGCCGCCCGTGAAGTGGGCGCCGCGATCGGCATCGCGATCGCGGGAAGCGTGCTCGCCGCCGGCTACAGCGCCCGGATTGACTCGGCGACAACCGCACTGCCCCCGCCGCTGCGCGCCGCGTTCGAGGACTCGCTGGCCGCCGCAAGCCAGGCCGCCGTGTCCGCCGGCCCGATGGCCGCACCCGCCCTGGACGCCGCCAAGGACGCGTTCGTGCACGGCTGCGCCACCGGCGCTTTCGTGCTCGCCGTCATCAGCGCGGCCTCCGCCCTCACCGTGGCGATCTGGGCACCGGGACGAGCACGGGTCACACGGAAGTCGGACCGGGTACCGCCGACGAAGATCGCGGCGGACGCTCGCAGCGAGACGGGTTCGGTGTGACCAACGCGAAACCCGCACGGGCCCAGCGGTTGCCGTCGCACACGCCGACCTGCATGGGCTGCGGTGCCGACAATCCGCACGGACTGCACCTGGAGGTCTACCGCAGCGGCGACGAGGTGTACGCCGACATCACGTTCGACAACCGGCACATCGGCGCGCCGGGCCTGGCCCACGGCGGAGCGATCGCCGCAGCATGCGACGACCTGCTCGGCTTCACACTCTGGATCGCCGGAACGCCGGCGGTCACCCGTAGTCTCACCGTCGAGTACCTGCAACCTGTGCCGCTGCACCATCCTCACCGCCTCACCGCGCGCATCGCAGAACGCGCCGGTCGCGCCATCCACGTCGCCGGTGCCGGAGTCGGTGCGGACGGCGTCACGCGCTTCACCGCCACCGCGGTCTTCGTCGCTGTGGACGCCGCCCACTTCGCCGCACACGGGGACATCACCGGATTCGGTGAACTATTCGCCGAACTCACCAGACACGCCGGTGGCGCCGACCCTAGGGAAGCGCCGTGACGGCCGATGTCCTTCGGGCTTCCTGGCCAGCTCGTGACCACACCGCAGCAACGGGTTCGGCCCGGCGCGACGCTATTCTCGACACCGCGCTGATCGTCGCCTCGGAACGGGGGTTCGAAGGCATGCACGTCCGCGACGTCGCCGATCACGCCGGTTTGGCCGCGAGCTCGCTCTACCGGCACTTCACCTCGAAGACGCACCTCCTGGTCACGGTGCTTATTCGCGAGTTCCGTCGCGTCGACATCGAGTTCGACTGGGCCGCAGATGAACACGGCCCGCAGCTCCGACTCGAACGACTGATGGATCGCCTCCACGACGAGTGGCAGGACAAGCCACTGCTGACCGAGGCGATGGTTCGTGCGTTCGTGACGGCCGACGAGGGGGCTGTGGAGGCGGTGCAGGAGGCCGTCGACATCATCGACGACATGCTCGCGCGTGCCATCGGCGGACCCACACCGAGCGAGCACGACCGCAGCGTGGCCGCCGTCATCGGCGACATCTGGCTCGCCAACCTCCTCGCCGTCATCAGCGGGCGTGTGGATCGCGATCAGGCACGGGCGCGCATCGACAGAACCACTCGGTGGATCGTCACCGGACGTGCGCCGAAGGCGGCGAAGGACACCTCGGGTAGCGCTGAGCTACTTTGAGTGCTATCCCGGTTCGGGAGTGGGCAGAGTGTTTATTTGAGGCACCAAAAGCCCCTGTCCATCTATCTTTCCACGCGGATCCTGCCGCCGTTACCTCGCCCGGTGTCGCAGTGCGGCACGGGCATCCTCGTTGTCAACGCTGCTCGCGATCTGATGCAATCACGAAGTTTTTAACCCTGTCCGTCGAGTTCGGCGGCCCGCATTCTCGTATGCATGTCTCGACCACGACAGATGCACCTCGCCGGCTTCTTCTCCGCGGGCAACGTCACTCACGCTCATGGCGCCTGGCGGCACGTCGGTGCGACGAACGAGTTCCTGAGCGGGCGGTACTACAAGGAGATCGCCAGGACGCTCGAACGCGGGAAGTTCGATCTTCTGTTCCTGCCCGACGCTCTCGCGATCGAAGACAGTTATTGCACAATCTCGCAACCGGCGTCGGATTGGGCGGCCAGGGCGCGATTGCGTTGGAGCCGACCAGTGTTGTGGCTACGATGGCCGCCGCGACAGACAGGCTCGGGCTCGGGGCGACGGTGTCCACAACGTACTACGCGCCCTATCACGTCGCGAGGGTGTTCGCGACGCTGGACAACCTGTCGGACGGACGAGTCTCGTGGAACGTCGTCACCTCCCTCAACGACTCTGAAGCCCGCAATTTCGGTATCGACGAACACCTCGAACACGACCAGCGTTATGACCGCGCCGACGAGTTCTTGGAGGCGGTGAAGAAGCTGTGGTCGTCCTGGTCAGACGACGCGCTGCTATTGAACAAGGCGGGCGGGCAGTTCGCGGACCCGAAGAAGGTGCGCTACGCCGACCACCGGGGCACGTGGCTGTCGGTGCGCGGCCCGCTGCAAGTGCCCCGATCCCGGCAGGGGGAGCCCGTGATTCTGCAAGCCGGTTTGTCACCGCGTGGGCGTCGCTTCGCGGGCCGCTGGGCGGAGGCGGTGTTCAGCATCTCTCCCAACCTCGACGTCATGCGCGCGACGTATCAGGACATCAAGTCCAACGTCGCCGCGGCCGGACGTGCTCCCGACGAGACCAAGATCTTCACCGCGGTGATGCCCGTTCTCGGCGAAACCGAGGCCATCGCCAACGATCGGCTTCAATACGTGAACTCGCTGGTACACCCTGAGGTGGGATTGTCGACGCTGTCGAGCCACAGCGGCATCGACCTGTCCGCGTACCCGTTGGATACCACATACTCCGAGATCGTCGGCGATCTGGGCGACGGTCACGTCCCCAGCATGTTGCAGATGTTCTCCGCTGTCGCCGGCGGTGCGGATCTGACGCTCGCCGAACTCGGTAGGCGCTACGGCACGAACGTCGGGTTCGTTCCCCAGTGGGCGGGAACGGCCCAGCAGATCGCCGACCTGCTGATCGACCATTTCGAGGCGGGCGCGGCGGACGGTTTCATCATCTCCGCCGCTCATCTTCCTGGCAGCTACGACGAGTTCGTGGACCAGGTGGTGCCGCTCCTTCAGGAACGCGGGGTGTTCCGCACCGATTACGAGGGAACGACGCTTCGGGAGCACTTGGGCCTCAATGTTCCCGACGCGGAGGCGGTCGCATGACGTCGGGCGTCGAGCGCGAAGTTCTCGCGTACAGCAATTGCCCCGTGCCGAACGCGCTACTGACCGCTCTGGAATCCGGTCGCCTGACACGGGAAGGCATCGCACTCGAAGTGCTCACCGGCAGTCAGGGTGACCTGCACTTCACCTACGACCACCCGCAGTACACCCGCTTCGGTGGCGAAATCCCACCGCTGGTCAGCGAGGGACTACGGGCACCGGGTCGAACACGCCTTCTCGGTATCACCAGATTCGTTGGCCGACAGGGCTTCTACGTGCCCGCGGACAGCCAGATAGCCGATGCTGCCGGGCTTGTCGGCCGACGCATCGGCGTCTCATCGGCGGCGATCCGCATTCTGCGACGGGAACTCGGTGATTATCGGCGACTCGATCCATGGAACCAGACCCTGACCGCTCTCGGCACCTGGGAAGCTCGCGGCCTCCTGGCGACGCTGAGTCGCGGCGGCCTCGCACTCGGCGATGTCGAGCTCGTCACCATCGAAACACCGGGGGTCGACCTGCCGCCGGATCGACTTCATTCATCGTCGAGTATCAAGGGTGCGGACCTGTTCCCCGCCGTCGCTTCGCATCAGTCGTCCATCTTGGCGTCCGGCACGGTGGACGCACTTTTCAGCTGGTTGCCGTGGGCAGCCGAACTGGAGGATCTCAGCGGCGCACGGATCGTCTCGGACCTCAGCGACGACGACCGCAACATTTACGCCAGCGCGTGGACGGGTGAGTGCGCGATTGATCGACGATCGACCGGATCTGGTGCAGCGACTGGTCGACGCGGCCGTCGACGCGGGCCGGTGGGCCCGTGATCATCGTGTCGAGGTGGTGGCCATTCACGCCGAGAATCTCGGCGTTGCACAGTCGGCCATCGGACGGGGCTTCGGCGCGGACTTCCACGAGCACCTCGAACCCGCACTCGATGACGAGTCGTTCGCGATTCTCGAGCAAACCCAGCGGTTTTTGCTGGACCGTCAGCTCATCGATCGCGCCGTCGACCTGCAGCAGTGGGCCGCCCCCGATTTCCTCGCCAACAGCATCAAGCGCTTGACCACGACAGGAGCATGACCATGACACTCACCACCGACGCGCATCGGACGGGTGCGCAGGCGCACGCCGATCCTGTCGCGGTCGCCAAGAATCTCGCCTCTACGTGGACCGACGGTCTGCTCGAACGCGACCGTGCCGGCGGCTCGGCCACCACGGAACGAAATGCTCTGCGGGACAGCGGACTTCTGTCTCTCGCCGTTCCGGAGGAGTTCGGTGGCTGGGGCGCGTCGTGGTCGACGGTCTTCGACGTCATCCGCGAAATCGCTAAAGTGGACGGCTCGCTCGGCCACCTGTTCGGCTATCACGTCGTGGACATCGCCTTCGTCGAACTACTGGGTTCGACTGAGCAGAAGGAGTCGACCTACCGCGAGGTGGCACAACACAATCGGTGGGCGGGCAACGCGTCGAGTGAGAACAACAGCCACGTCCTCGACTGGAAGGTCCGCGCGACGCCGGTGGCGGACGGTGGGTATCGGTTCGACGGCGTCAAACACTTCAGCAGCGGTGCACAGGGTTCCGATCTGCTCCTGGTGTTCGGTGTTGTTCAAGACGACTCGCAGCAGCAGGGGGCGATCATCACGGCCGTGATCCCCACCGACCGGGATGGTGTCGTCGTCAACGACGACTGGGACGCACTCGGCATGCGCCGAACCGACAGCGGCACGACCGAATTCCACGACGTCGAGGTGCGCGCCGATGAGGTGCTCGGCGGTCCGAACGCCGTGCTGAGCGCCTTCTTCCAGTTTGAGCGAGGCAGTCTCTTCGGACCTCTGGTGCAACTCGTCTTCGTCAACGTGTATCTCGGCATCGCGCGGGGTGCCCTTGACGCAGCTGTGGAGTACACCCGCACTCAGGCAAGGCCGTGGACACCGGCTGGCGTTACCCAAGCAGTTGAGGATCCCTATGTTATCCGCACCTACGGCGAGTTCGGCATCGCGCTGCAAGGCGCCGACGGCGCGGCACGTGAGGCCGCGCGTGCGTTCCAGACGGTGTGGGACAAGGGTGATCGGCTATCCGCGGAGGATCGAGGGGAACTGATGGTTCTGGTGTCGGGGGCCAAGGCTTTGGCATCACAAGCCGCACTGGACATTACTAGCCGCATCTTCGAGGTCATCGGAGCCAGGGGAACGCATCCGCGCTACGGATTCGATCGTTTCTGGCGCAACATCAGGACCCACACACTGCACGATCCCGTGTCGTACAAGATCGCCGAGGTGGGCAATCACGTGCTGAAAGGCGCCTACCCGTTGCCGGGTTTCACCTCGTGAGAACGGCGCCGCCGCGTATCGACGTTTGCTGATGGACACCGTCTTATCGACGCGTTTGTTCCCCGGCGACAGGCAACACCGAGTGCACGGGCCCGTTTGCCGGCCAGTCGACCTGCTCTGCGGAGCAGAGAACAGCCGATCCGAACAACTCGCACATCTGCAAGGCGATCTCGACGTCGAGTCGGTCGTCGGTCAAGGGGCGGCCTCGCCGCGACGCCGCGCGCCCCACCCGGTACTTGACCGTGTTGCCGTGCAGATGCAGTTCATCACCTGCTGTCTTGAAGCTGGCCCCCGCCCGTAGGAAGACCTCGGCCGTCTCTCGAAGCCGCTCGTCGGATGCAGAGTCATGGGAAAGGGGGCCGAGGACATCGCCCACGAACGTTCTCAGCGCATCAAGGTTGTCAACCAGTAGGGAGCCAACGGCGACCCCTGGATCGTTTGCGCTGATGAACCGGCAGCGCGCCCCTTTGCCGGCGATCGCGACGTCGCGAGCCCTTTCCGCCTGTCGATGAGATCGCCGAAAACCGTCGACACCGGCGAGCGGCGCACCGATGGCCACGTGCGGAATGTCGAGTTCCGATTCCACGAACGCACGCAGACGAGTCGTTGCGGCGGCGTCGTGAACCGCCATCCAGGCCCAACCTACCAACCGGTCCACTGACAGGTGCAGCGTGGATGCGGCACCGACCGCACGCGCCATACGCTGAACCAGACTCTTCGTCGTCTCCGCCTGCGCGCTGCGGTTGTGTAGCGGTCGATCCCACCACACCACCATCGCAATGTGCAGGGCGTCGAGTGGGTACTGAATGATCTCCGACATGGCGGCGGCATCGGTTTCGGCGCCCGCAAGGACGTCCCGCACGCCCTGGGTGCGAGCTCCGCGCCGGTCTTCCTCCCACAACGCATGCTCGTCCTGGTACGTGTTGAGTAGTTGCTCGGACACCCAGTCGATGTATCCGAACGACACTCTGGTGGTGTGTTCGTAGAGGTCGAGCTTCAGGTCGGGCGACAGATCAGATCGCCGGATCTCGTCGATCACGAACCGTAGCCCCTGCTGGTGGCCGAGACGATAGGCGCGCAGAAGCGAATTGGCGGGCACCCCGCGCTGAGCCATTCGACGAGCGTGCTCAAGCGCTGCCGCCGGCGGTTCGATGAGTTCGATGGGAATCTCGTGCCGAAGAGCCGAGAACCAGGTCTCGACGTTTGCCGCTACGGTTTCGTTCAGCAGGTCCTCGAACTGCCCGTTGCCGCTCAGTTCCGCGATCTCGGTCGACAGGAGACTGTGGATCAAGTCCGGCAGATCACGCAAACGCTGCCCCATGCCACCGAGCACCTCGGCTACACGTTCCGACATCGCGCTCGAAGGCTCCGGGTGACCCACCATGGAGCCATGGTAGACGGGTCCCTTGTCTTCCGGCGACAAACACGTCCTCGTTATTCATCGACAACCTACGTAGCTCTTATCGACCCATCGCGTTAGCGTTAATTCGCCGGACAGCGCAGACTGGCGAAATCGAACACCTGACATCGTGCGGCCCGCACTCACACGTGGAGGACACCTTCATGTCATTCGTCGCAGCGATAACCATCGTGTCCTTCGCGGCACTCGTGGGCTGGCCGTTGCTCGATCACATTCGTTCACACCCGGTGTTCGCTCGAGCGCTGGAGGCTGTCGCCGACGACTGGTTGGCAGTTGAGCGCGCGCGGGAGAACCCTCCGCTCTAAACTCTGGTGGGCCGCGTCGGGCTGAGGTCGGTGGGGACAACGGACGGGCAGAAGAGTTCTTGTGAGTCATGAACCACTTTGCGTCGCACTCAGCACTGAGAGTTGCCGGAACGCTTGACGCGGCGCACTGAGCGCTGATCGACGCCGAGAACGGCGCGACCCATCTCCGTGAGTAGTGCCGATGACCGTTCGGGTGCCATCCCTGTTTCACGGTACTGCAACGTCGATTGAATGGCACCGATAGCGCCGTGAACCACTGCGCGCAAACCGATTTCATCGAGTTCGGGACGCAATTCACTCAGAACGTGTACCCACTCCTCAAGATACAGGCGCTGTTTGCGGCGTAAGCGGCTGCGCTGTTGCGCAGCCAGATTGTGAAACTCGCGATAGTAGACGATGGCGAGTTCGCGGTGATCCGAGACGAGCGCCACATGGTCTGCCACCAGTGCCATCAGCGCCTCGGTCTCTTCTCCACTCTGCTCGACGATTGATGAGGCGCGCTGCAATAACAAGTCGATCACCTGCTCGAACAATGCGGCAAGTAGACCTGCTTTGCTCTCGAAGTGTCGATATATGGCTGGACCGACGACGCCGGCTGACTCGCCGATATCGGCCATTGACGCGGCATGGTATCCGCGGTCGGCGATATGCTGTGCGGCCGCCGCGAGAATGCGCTCTCGACGTTCGTCTCCTCGACTGCGACCGTCGGCAACTGTCATAGACGTCGGCGACCGTCCTTTCGCTGAATAAAAGCGCTCGTCTTGTCGCGTCGACGACGAGACACGCACGATCGGTCGTGCGAGATGTTAACACTGACTCACTCGCCCCAGAGTGTACAAGTCCGTATCGCGGGCCGCCCTCACTCGTAGCCGACGCACCTCACCGCGCGGACGTGCTACGGCCGATGCCAGGCCGCGAACTCCGCCGCGTCGGACTCCCCCTAGACAGGCAGACTGCGAGCGCTACCGCCGCGGCTGGTAGCCGACTGATGACTCGCGCAGCTGCCAGATCTGCGCCGGACACAGGATATCGACCGCGTTACTGATGAGGTAGTTCACCGATTCCTCGTCGTTGGGTGTGACCGCGGTGCGTACATCGGCGACGACCACGCCGTATGCGTCACCCCGTTGCACCGCGTCGCAGATAGAGCGTCCGTATCCCACCGCATCGTTGTTGGGGAACTGGTAGTGCCGGCGGAACGCCACGTTGTAGGTGAACTCTATGTCCGGCGCCGGTTTGGCGACTGCCGGATGGGCAGTGAGCATGACTGCCACCGCCGTTAGAACTGCGGCACCGCCGCATCTGATCACCGTTCCCATCACCCACCCGACTTTCACATCTGAGTTGATCGTTCTCGCGACCCGCCGGCTCACGCGCACATCACCGCTGTGTAACCGCGTCGGCGAGAGATGACGAGTTCTCATATGCTCGATGACGCGCGCTGCCCGCATCGAGGTCGTCGCGGATGGCTTCCTGCGCAGCCGGCGGCAGGGTGTGCACGATCTCGCGGACCCTGGCCTGGCGACGGCCGACGGCCTGACGGTCGGGCATACCCGGCGTCGCCATCACCTGCGGCGGCACGCCCTCGATCTCCTCGACACCACCGTCGTGGTGACCGGCGTCGGCGAGAGCCTGCTCGGTGGCCATCGTCGACTCGTCCTTCTCCTCCGACATCCCGATCGGACCGAGACGACGACCGTTGAGGAACTGCCGCACCACCGGCTCATCGGAGGTCAGCAGCACCTCACGGGGGCCGAACATCACCAGGTGCTTTCGGAACAGCATGCCCATGTTGTCGGGCACCGTGCGCGCGATGTTGATGTTGTGCGTCACGATCAGGATCGTGCAGTCGATCTGCGCGTTGATGTCGATCAAGAGCTGCGACAGGTAGGCGGTACGGACCGGGTCCAGACCGGAGTCCGGCTCGTCGCAGAGGATGATCTGCGGGTCCAGCACCAGGGAGCGGGCCAGGCCGGCGCGCTTGCGCATACCGCCGGAGATCTCGCCGGGGAACTTGCCCTCGTCGCCGGTCAGACCGACCAGGTCGAGCTTCTCCATCACGATCTGACGGATCTCGGATTCCTTCTTCTTCGTGTGCTCACGAAGCGGGAACGCCGTGTTGTCGTACAGGCTCATCGAGCCGAACAGGGCACCGTCCTGGAACATCACGCCGAACAGCGTGCGGATCTCGTAGAGCTCCTTGGCCGAGCACTCGATGATGTTGGTGCCGTCGACCCGTCCTGACATGCCAGCGGTCGTCGTCTTCGTTAAAGTGCGCCGCCTCCACGGCGGTGTTGAGGTCTATGTCGGGCCGCAGGTTCCAGCGGTCGGCGACGTGCTCGAGGTAGCGCAGGATTTGCGGCTGAGAGACGTAACGGCTGTCGAAATCCCACTCCCGCAACAAGGCCTCGTCACACGAGTAGCAGTAAACGAACGTCTCGGTATCCGACAGCGCGCCGGGGTAGCGATTTCAGTACCAGGTGCCGCCCACGCCGCCGGCCTTTTCGAAGATCCGTACATCCAGGCCGTGTTGGTCCCGCAGTTGCTTTAAGGCATACCAGCCCGCCAAAACCCGCGCCGATCACGATCGCGTCGTGGTGAGTGGTCATATCGCTCATGCCTCTCCGTTCGGTTCACGCCCGGGTGTGTCCGTCCGAGTCGGTCCGCCGGGACGATCAGCGGCGATACCAACTGCCGATCTTGACGACCTCGGTGTCGGCCTCCGGGGCGCGGCCGGCGAGGGAAGGAAAGACGTGTTGCATGCCGTCGACCACCGACAGCGTCACCTCGACGCCGGCCGCCGTCGCGCGATCGGCCAGCCGGGTCGCGTCGTCTCGCAACGTCTCCACCGATCCGGCGCTGATGTAGAGCCGCGGGAATCCGGCATAGTCGGGGTGCAGCGGGTTGACGCGCGGAGCGGCGTGCCGTCGTCGCGCAGCGCGTGCACCATGGCGATGGCCAGGTTGCCCCCGGCGGAGTCTCCGGCGGTGACGATGCGCTCGGGCGCGACGCCGCTGTCCAGCAGCGCGCGGTACACTGCCGTGGCGTCCCCGATCTGGGCCGGGAAGGGATGCTCGGGTGCTCGCCGGTAGTCGATGACGAACGCTGACGTCCCCGGCGCGGTGGCCAGGTGTCCGGCGAGCTTGCGGTGGCTGGCCGCTGATCCGACGGCGAAGCCGCCACCGTGATTGTAGAGGATGACGGTCGACGTGTCCGCGCCGAGCGGGAGAGCCCAGATACCCTCGACGCCGGCGATGACGTCCGACCGGTACGTCACGGCCTCGGGCTCCTTGGTCGGCAGGTGCCATTCGTCGAACATGCTGCGCAGCATCGCAATAGACATTTGAGGGTCGTCTGCCATTCGGCTGCTCCAGTCCCGGTAGAGCGCCTCGAGAAATCCGGCCTCAGTAGAAATGGTCACAATTGTCGCCTCTCGGATCGCGCTGCCCGGGGCAGCATCGTGCGTTGGCCGAGCACGCGAGAATCCGTGTTCGAGGTGTCCCGCAGCATCGGTACGGACCGTCTGCGGGGTGTCCGTGGGCGGCAGCCTAATGGGGGTGTAAGCGGTTGGCCATTTGCAGGCTGGCCTCGAAACCGTGGTGTGAACGTCTTGGTGGCCGATGGGTCGATGCCGCAACCCCTGCCGCCCCATTCTCAGGGCCTCCGGGTAAGTGACTCGAGGTCGTCAAGCGCTCGACAGTGGTGGAGTGCCTTTGCTGACATCTAGCGCACGTCGATCAAACTGACGTGGAGACGGCGAGCAGCTCGGCGCGGTCGACCGGAAGTGACTTGGTGATGGCTCGTTTGGTGAATAGAAAGTCGCGGGGACGGTTGATGCAGTCGGCGGCGATGAGTTCGCCGTCGCGGAAGTAGAAGCAGCTGAATTCCCGGCCGCGTGATGGGTCGCCGCTGAGCAGTACTTCGTCGTATCCGGTGTTGAGACCGGCGATTTGGAGTTTGAGGTCATACTGGTCAGACCAGAACCAGGGGAGCGCGGCGATGACGCTGTGTTTTCCGCAGATGGTCGCCGCGGCGATCTTGGCCTGCTCGCCGGCACTGGGCACGGATTCCAGGCGGATGCGCGATCCGTATCGGGCGATGACGTGGCTGGTGCAGTCGCCAGCGGCCACGATGTCGTGGTCACTGGTGCGGGCCTGGTCATCGATCACGATGCCGTTGTCGACGGATAGTCCTGCGGCGGAGGCGAGTTCGGTGTTGGGTATGACGCCGACACCGATGATCACCGCATCGGCGGCCAGTGACTCCCCGCCCGCCAGCACGACCTCCTGCACGGTGTCGTTGCCGGAGAACGCCTCGACGAGTGCCTGGGTTCTGATGTCCACGCCCTGGTCGCGGTGGATCCGCGTGAAGAACGCCGACACCTCCGGGGCGGTGACCCGTTCGAGAACACGGTCGGTGGCCTCTAACACGGTGACCTCCACGCCCAGCGAACACAGCGAGGCCGCAGTCTCCAACCCGATGTAGCCGCCACCCACGATCACGACCCGTCGGCCGGGTACGGCGGCCTCTCGGATGGATTCGACGTCGGCCGCGGTGCGCAGGTAGTGAATCCCGCGCAGGTCCGCGCCAGGGGTTGGCAGTCGCCTCGCTCGCGCACCGACACACAGCGCGAGTTTCGTGTAGTTCACCGTCTCGCCGGTGTCCAGGCACACCCGCCCAGCCGACCGGTCGATCGACTCCGCCGTCGCGTCCACGAGCTGGATGTTCTGCTTGGTGTAGAAGTCGGAACCACGGATCAGGAGTTCATCGAAGCCGCTCTTGCCGGCCAGGTACGCCTTCGACAGCGGCGGACGGTGGTAGGGCAGCTTACCCTCATCGCCGATCAGGAGGATCTCACCTGCCCAGCCGTCGCGGCGGAGGTTTCCCGCCAGCTGCGCGCCCGCGTGGCTGGCCCCGACGACCACCGCCCGCTCAGATGTCATGCAGTCTGCTTGGGAGTGAGGCGGACCATCAGCTTGCTGATGCCCCTAACGAAGTTCGACTGCACGTACTCGGGCTCGCCGACCACCTCGATGTTCTCGAAGCGAGGAAGCAACTCCTCCCACAGGATTCGCAGCTGCAGTTCGGCCAGCCGGTTCCCCATGCAACGGTGTACTCCGAACCCGAAGGCGATGTGGTTGCGCGCGTTGCTTCTGTCGATGATCAACTCATCGGGGCGCTCGAAGACGCGTTCGTCCCGGTTGCCCGAGGCGTACCACATGACGACCTTGTCGCCCTTGCGGATGAACTGCCCGTTCAGCATGACGTCCTTCTTCGCGATGCGCCGCATGTAGGCCAGCGGGGTCTGCCATCGGATGATCTCCGACACCATTCCGGGGATCAGGTCGGGGTTCGCCTTGAGCTTCTCGAACTGATCGGGGTACTCGTTGAGGGCGAGTACGCCTCCGCTCATCGAGTTGCGGGTCGTGTCATTGCCGCCGACGATGAGCAACACCAAGTTGCCCAGGAACTCCATCGGTCGATCGATGAGGTCCTTGGTGTCGTCGTTGCCTTGCAGCATGGTGATGAGGTCGAAGCCCGGTTCCTCCCCGTTCGCCAAGCGCGTCGCCTTGTTGTGCCACAGCTCGCTGAGCCCCTTCGCCATGTCGACCATGCCGCGAAACACTCTGTCATTGTCCGACGGACCGCCGTTGGCCTCCTCCATGGCGGTGGCGAGATCCGACCACTCCACCAGCTTGTGCCGCCGCTCGTACGGGAAGTCCAACAGCGTTGCCAGCATGCGGGCCGTCAGCTCGATGGAGACGTGCTCCACCCAGTTGAACGGCTGGTCGGTCGGCAGGTTGTCCAGCACTTCCTGCACACGCGACCGGATCAGTCCCTCCATCTGCCGCAGGTTCTTCGGCGCGACGACTCCTTGCACGGACGCACGCTGGACGTCGTGACGCGGCGGGTCCATCGCGATGAACATGGCGATGTCGAGAAAGCGCGGCGGCGTCCCGATGATGATGAACGGCTCCGCGGAGAACGCCTCGTGGTTCTTGTCCACGGCGATGATGTCGGCGTGGCGGGTCACCGACCAGAACGGGCCGAACGGACTCTTGGCCTGATAGTGCACCGGTGCTTCGTTGCGCACCCGCTCGAAGTAGGACTGCCAGCGACCCTGGCGGTACAGGAACGGGTTGCTGAGATCGATATCAACGACGTCGAGGTCCTCGACCGGCGGAATCGGAGCCTCGGTGAACATCTTCTTGTGTGTGGTCCCGGTGATCCGCCGGCGTGCCTTGTCGTACAGGTGCGCACCGCGAATCTGCACCTCCAACGGAACGACCGACTGGGCCTTGGCGGTGATGGTGGTGGCAATGCTCATCAGTGACTCCGATCCTCGGTTTTAGAGCTGGAACTCGGGAAGCTCGACCGTCAGGCCGTCCCACCCCTCGGAGGCGGCCATCTGGCACGACAGTCGCGACGTCGCTTGACGCTCGGGATTCATCGAGAGCATCTCCTCTTCGTTGGCACCGCATAGCCCAACGGTGTCCGACCAATCGGCATCGACGATCACGTGGCACGTGCCGCACGCGGCCTCCCCGCCGCAATCACCGTCGATGCCCGGTATCGCATTGTTTACCGCGATTTGCATTAACGACTGCCCCTCGGTGAGAGGCGCCTCGTACTTCTCGCCATCGTGACCGACGAAGGTGACGACTGCCATGTTTACCTCGCTTCGCGTGTGATCCTCATCCCACTGTTGTCGAGCCCGGATGGCATCGCTAGGCTTCCAGGAGTCAAAGAGTTGTGTTTTTAGCTCAGACGAGGGGATACGTGGAGCTCGATCAGTCGGGCATGCCGGCACTGGCATTCCTGCAAATGCTCGATAGTGACGCGCTGAGCCGGGACTCGGTCGATGCACTCCGGCGCATCATGATTCGAGAGCACGTCACGGAGTCGATGTTGGTGGGCCGCGACGCGCAGGTCCCGTTGCGATGGTTCACAGAGATCTATCCCGACTTCCACTGTGACCAGGGCACACGTCTAGGTCTCGCGTTCGGTGGGCAAGCGAAACTAACGTCATTCGGAGCACTCAGCGTGCCATTGGTCAGTGCGGGCTCGGTTGCCGAAGTCGTCGAGTTGCTTGCGTATCTGCCGGTTATCACAACCGCCCTCAGCCCGTCGTTCCACTCGACCGATCACGGTCTCACGATAGGACTGACTGGTCGCACGGGTGACGTCGGCCTGAACTGCCTTGCCGTCAGCTACTGCGGGCTCGCATTGTTGCGTCTACTGGACATGCTCGCGGGTGCCGTGCCGAGTGTCGAACTGCACCTGAGCCATTCAGCTCCGGCCGGGTGGGCGATCGACGGGAAGTTGTTGAGTGGACGCCTCTTCTTCAACGCTCTTACGTCTTACATTCACGTACCGGCGGATGCGCTGCACGAGGTATGTCGTTTCCCGGATCCTGTTGCGTACCGGATCGCCGTCGCCGATCTGCAGCGAACGCTCGACCGACAACGCGACGCCTCGTTCTCGGAACAGATACGAGAACTGCTCGAGAGGGAGCCCGCACAGACGAGCAGCAGTCACGCCGCGGACGAGCTCGCGATGTCGACAAGCACGCTGAAGCGACGTCTCTCGGACGAGGGGACAACCTTCCGGGAGTTGCGCCAGTCGTTCATGCGGGAGCGTGCGATGGTGCGACTCCTCGATCGTTCGGTCTCGATCAGCGAAGTAGCAGCAGAACTCGGCTACAACGACGTCACCAACTTTACACACGCTTTCAAGCGGTGGACCGGCCGTTCCCCGAGCTATTTCAGGAGAGCTTGACGTGTTGTGGCACTTATGAAATCGCCACGCTGACGAGAAAGTGCACTCCGTGGTCGTCTCGTCCTACCGCATCTAGCCGTCCCGGTCGGTGTCTTCGATAACGGGCGCGAGGAGGGGGTGCACGTGCTCGGCTTCGGTGCCTCCGCTGCCTTACGAACGGGTGATGATTTCGAGGTTATGCCCGTCCGGGTCGTCGAAGTACACTCCCCGGCCGTCGTCCCAGTGATTGATCGAATTCGGGTGGTCGTGCACGGGGTCGGACCAGTAGGGCTGATCACGATCTTTGACGCGCGTGAGGATCTCGTCGAACTCCTGCTCGGTCACCAGAAACGCATAGTGCTGCTTGTCGAATTCACCGTTTGCGTCGATGAAGTCGAGCGTGGTGTCCGCGCCCACTTTGACGACCGCGAAGTGCCCGATTTTCACCGGCTGCTCCAAACCGAGAACGCGCGCCAGTAGTAGCGCGCGCTCGCCTCGCTGTCAGTCGCGAGAACGATGTGATGGTTCCACACCGGCATGTTGGCGCATTTCCCGCAGTCGCCCACGGCTAAACACGGTTCACCCGGTTCTCGGTCACTGCGTCACCAGAGTTTTGGGGTTGTGGCCGTGAGAAATCCCTGTCGATGTGAAAGACGGCTGACAACCGACCACGGGCCGGGCTTGGTTGTCGGATCCACCGGAAGATGTGCGTACCGCCATCATTTCCACCACGGGCGCAACGGTTTTCGGATCCACACTCTGTTGACGATGCGAGAAAGCGGACGGGGGTTACCCCGCCGCGTGGCAAACGCTATGCTAACCACCGTTCACGTAGGATCTTCGCTTGAAATGGAACGTCGAAAGGAGCGCGGATGCCACACGACCAGCCGGCCATCATCGGTGCCGCCGAACTGACTCCCGGCAGGAAAGTCCCCTACACGTCCACCGAGATGCACGTTCGCGCCGCGGTGGCGGCGCTCGCCGACGCGGGAGTGGCCCCTGACGAAGTGGACGGCCTCGTGTGCGCCGGGCCGATGACGAACGAAGGTTCCATCTTCTTGTCCGAGGACCTCATGGACTACCTCGGTCTGCACAATCTGAAGCTTCAGATGACCTGCCAACTCGGCGGTGGCACCCATCTCGCGATGACGCGCATGGCGAGTAACGTCATCGCCCGAGGCGAGGCGGAGACGGTGCTGGTCGTGTCGGCGGGCAAATTCCCGCCGATCCGCGACGGCGGACGCGAACTCATGTCGCTGGTGAGCGACCACGCGTTCGAAATGCCCTACGGACCATCCGTTCCCACGCTCTACGGCCTGATCGCCCAAGCGTGGATGCACGAAACCGGCCAGGGTAAGGCCGATATCGCCGAGGTAACCGTGTCGCAGGACCGCTGGGCCGCGTTGAACCCCGCAGCGATCGCGCACAACGCTGAACGCCTCAGCGTCGACGACGTGATGTCCTCTCGGCCGATCGCCGGGCCGTTCCACTTCTACCATTGCTCGATTCCTTGCGAGGGTGGCGGCGCACTGGTGCTGGCCTCCGCACGTCGCGCCCGCGAGGGGAAGCACCGGCCCGTCCACGTGCTGGGCTTCGGGGAGGGCCACACTCACGGCTTCCTGACGTCGCTGGCCCGGCCGGGTCGCACCGGAGCCGCTAGGTCGGGCCCGATGGCGTTCGAGCACTCCGGGCGAACCCCGGCCGACGTCGATGTCGCCCTGCTCTACGACGCCTTCGCGTCCAACCCGGCGATGATTCTCGAGGAGGCGGGTTTCGTGAAGCCCGGAGGTGCCGGAGACTTCTACCGTGACGGCCGCGCGGATCCCGGCGGCGACCTGCCGGTGAACACCGACGGCGGCCTGATCCGGTTCGGCCACACCGGGACCTCCTCCGGCATCTCGCAAATCCTCGAGGGTTACTGGCAGTTATCCGGTCGCGCCGAGCGCCGTCAGGTTTCGGGCGCGGACACCGCGTTCGTGCACAGCTACGGATCGATGCTGTGCAGTCACGTCAGCATGGTGATGGAGGGGGCGTCATGACCGCAGCTTCGAGTTCTCTCGACGGTCTGCACGATCCCGAGGCGCTGCCGCCGCTGACCGACGTGAACCGTCCTTATTTCGCCGCGGGGGCCCGGGGCGACCTCGTCTTCCAGCGGTGTGCGAACGGCCACCCGTTTCTCTACCCCCGACTGGTGTGTCCCGTCTGCCACGATGTCGAGTTGGCCTGGGAGACCGCGGCGGGCACAGGAGAAATCCTAAGTTTCGCGCCGGTGTACCGCCCTCCGTGGGATTCGTTTCCACGCAGCGAGCCGTACGTGGTCGTGCTCGTCCGGCTCGATGAGGGTCCGCAGTTGTTGGCGAGTCTTGAGGATGTGGCACCCGACGACGCCGTCATCGGCGCGCGAGTGCGCGCAGTGTTCGAGCACGTGAACGAAGACCTCGGGCTGGTGCGATTCAGCCCGGCGGCGTCGTGAGCACCTACGGCGTCTCCGTGCTCGGTGCGGAGTTGGCGACCCTCGTCGAGACTGCCGAGGCCGCCGACCGCGCCGGATTCGACGCCGCCTGGGCGTCCGAGTTCTACTCGCGCTCCGGCTCCATCTCGATGGCCGCGATGGCCGCGCGAACGCGGCACTGCCGCCTGGGATCGTCGATCCTGTACGGCGTCGGACGAAGTCCGCTCGTGCTGGCCACCGAGGCGCGCGACCTCGACGAGCTTTCAGGAGGGCGCGTCGTCCTCGGCCTCGGTAACGGCACACGCCGCATGATGAGCGACTGGCACGGTGTCGGGGACACCTCGTCACCCGCCCTGCGCATGGAGGAACTGGTTCCGTTGGTCCGACGGATCTGGAACCTCCATGAAGGCCCTGTGAACCACGAAGGGCGCTTTTACCGGATCAACCTCGTTCCCACTGGCGATGTCGCGCCGCCGAAGCGAGCGATCCCGATCATCACCGCTGGTGTGCGTCCGAGAATGTGCGAGGTGGCCGGGCGCGTCGCCGACGGCTTGGCCGGCCATCCGCTGTTCACGACGGCCTATGTCGAGGAGGTCGCCCGGCCTGCGGTCGTCCGCGGTGCCGAACGCGCCGAACGCGATCCATCCGACGTGGAGATCGTCTCCATGGTCATCTGCTCGGTGCACGACGACCCGCAGGTCGCGCGTCGTGAGGCCGCGCAGCAGATCGCGTTCTACTCCTCGGTGAAGTCGTACGAACACGTTCTTGATGTGAGTGGATTCGCCAGACAGGGAGCGGCGATTCGCGAGGCGTTCGCACGGCGCGACCTGCCTGCCATGTTCGCCGCCGTCACCGACGACATGATCGACGCGATGGCCGTGGCGGGCACCGCCGCCGAGGTTCGCGACGGGTTGCGCCGCTACGAGGGCGTTCTGGACCACATCGTTCTTTACTCACCATCGATCGGGCTCGCACCCGAACGGATCGCCGAGAACCTCGGCAGCCTCATCCGAGAATGTGCGCCGACGCTCACCGGCGGGAAGGGCGAAAACAATGGCTGACCCCTCACTCATAGGCAGGCAGCTCGGCACCACGACGTTCCCGATCGACCGTTCCAAGGTGCGCGAGTTCGCGCTCTCCCTCGACGACCACGACCCGATATACCTGGATGCCGCAGCCGCCCGCGAAGCCGGCTTCGGCGCGGTCCCCGCGCCCCCGACGTTCGTCGTCTCGGCGGCTCACTGGCGCTCCGACGCCGACATGCTCAGCGCCCTCGGACTTGACTTGCGACGCGTATTGCACGGCGAGTGCGGCTGGGAATACTTCGCGCCCGTGCTCGTTGGCGACGAGCTGACCGAGACGCGGCGAGTCGTGAACGTGACTCAGAGAGAGGGCAAGCGCGGTGGCACCATGACGATGGTCACCATCGAGACCGACTTCACCAATAGATGCGGAGAACTCGTCGTCCGTCAGACCGACGTCCTGATCGAGACTGGGGCCTCCGAGTGACGACGTCCATGCCCTCCAGTCCGATGGCGTTGGCCGACGGCGACGTGATGCCGACTTCACGGTTCGGTCCGCTGACGCGCTCACACATCGTCCGTTACGCCGGTGCCGGCGGCGATTTCAACCCGATCCACCACGACGAGGAGTTCGCCCGTGCCGCCGGCATGCCCGGGGTGTTCGGTATGGGATTGCTGCACGGCGGCATGTTGGCCCAACGACTGACCGATTGGGTGGGACTGGCAAACATCCGATCGTTCCGGGTTCGGTTCACCGGGCAGGTATGGCCCGGCGATGTGCTCACCTTCGCCGGCAGGGTGACCGGTGTACGAGAATCAGGCGGCCAACGGCTAGCTGACGTCGAACTCGACGTCTCACGCCAGACCGGCGACACCGCGATACGGGCGAACGCGATTGTGGTGGTGGCTTCGTGAGTACTCCGATAAGCGACGTCACCGGCCTGGGGATGACGTTCGGGACCTTCGAAGAGGGCCGGGCGTGGGTCGGCCATCGCACGGAACCGCGGCGTGCGTGGTTCCCGATCGACCGCTCGATGGTGCTGTACTACTGCTCGCTCGTCGAGGATGCCAACCCCAGCTATTGGGAGGGTGAAGACTGCCCGCCGGGGTTGCTGATGACCCTCGGCTTCGCGCCGCAGTGGGCGCCGGAGCACTTCACGCGCACGGACATGCTGCTGGCGCTCAGCGTGCCGCTTCCCGGCCACCACATCATCAACGCCTCGACGACGACGGAGTTCGAACGCCGTCCCCGCGTAGGCGATCACGTGTCGATCGTGGAGGAGGTGACCTCGATCTCCGAACCCAAGACGACGCGGGTGGGAACCGGCGTTTTCATCACGACGGTGAGCACCTTCTCCGATCAGCACGGCGAGATCATCGGGCGCAACACCAACGTGCTGTTCCGGTATGACACCGACGCGGACGGGGAGCCGACGTGAACTCGAGCGATACGGGAGCGGCCGCGCGTCCCGCCCTGCGGTTCGACGAGGTCTCCGTCGGCGACTCACTGCCCACGGTGTCCCTCGAGGTGACGTACAAGCGCATCTGCATGAACGCGGCCTCAACGTGGGACTGGTTCCCCGGCCACCACAACCCGGAGTACGCCCGGAGCCAGGGCCAGCGCACGATCTACCTGTCGACCCTCTTCTTCCACGGCTTCATCGACCGCGGCCTCAACGAGTGGGCCGGTCCCGACGCGCTGATCCGCCGTCGCACGATCTCGATGATCCGGTCGATCTATCCCGGCCAAACCGCGACCCTGAGCGGGAAGGTCGTCGGCAAACGTGACGACGGAGGGCGGTACCTTGTCGACCTCGAATTGCTGGTCTCCAGCGAGGACGGCCCCTGTGTGCCCAGCGAAGCCACCGTCGAACTGGGCGCAGAAACCGGCGCGGCGGCGACGTGAACCACCGAACGCGTCCGCAGCAACGTTAAGAGAAGCGGAGGACCAGTGGGCGAGCAACCGATTCACTACGAGGTCGACGACGGGGTGGCCTGGCTGACGATCAACCGCCCCGAGGCGCGCAACGCGCTCAACAATGCCGTACGCACAGGTCTGTTCGACGCGGTGCGCCGCTTCAACGACGACGACGCGGCGAAGGTGCTCGTCCTCACCGGTGCGGGTGAGAAGGCGTTCTGCGCGGGCGGCGACCTGAAGGAGATGGCGCAGAACGCGCTCAGAGTGCCGCCGAAGGACTTCGCTCCTCAGTTCGGCCGCAACATCGACGTCGAGAAGCCGACGATCGCGGCGGTCAACGGCATCGCGTTCGCCGGCGGCTTCCTGCTCGCACAGCAGTGCGACCTGGTGGTGGCCGCCGAACACGCGACGTTCGCGGTCAGCGAGGTCAAGGTGGGTCGCGGGTCGCCCTGGGCGGCGCCCCTGTCGTGGCTGGTGCCGCCCCGCATCGCCATGCAGATACTGCTGACTGGCGACCCGATCACCGCCGAACGCGCCCACCAGGTCGGCTTGGTCAACGAGGTGGTACCGGCCCAGCAGTTGCGTGAGCGTGCTCAGCAGTTGGCGCTCAGGATCGCCGCGAACGCTCCGCTGTCTGTGCTCGCATCCAAGCGGACCGTGTACCTCTCGGCACAGCATCATCTCGCTGCGGCCTACGACTTGGCAGACGAGATCTGGGAGCCGGTCTACCTGAGTGACGATGCGCAGGAGGGCCCGACTGCGTTCCGCGAGAAGCGGGCTCCGCAATGGAAGGGACGCTGACATGGCGGTGACGATGCAGTCGGTTATCACCGACATCGAAGCGGAGACGGCCGCACTACGCACATTGGTCGCGCCTCTTCCCGAAGGTTCGCAGGGCTGGGACGCGCCGACTCCGGCAGTGGGGTGGGCCATCCGCGACCAGATCAGCCACCTTGCCTTCTTCGACGACGTGGCGGTGCGCTCGGCCACGGACCCGGAGGGGTTCAGCGGCGAGTACCTCCCAATGATGGCCGATGACAGCATCTCACCCGACGTCGTCGCCGCGCGGTACCGTCTCATGCCGGCCGCGGACGTCCTCGCGTGGTTCGACGCGTCGCGCGCCGCGCTGGTGAACACTTTCGCGGGCATCGAGCCGGCGGCGCGCCTGCCGTGGTTCGGCCCGCCGATGAGCGCGGTCTCGTCGCTCACCGCGCGGCTCATGGAAACCTGGGCGCACGGCCAGGACGTCGCCGACGCGCTCGGCGCGGCAAGGGAGGCAACGGCACGGCTGCGGCACGTAGCCCACATCGGGGTGGGTGCGCGCGCGTTCAGCTTCCTGGCCAATGGTCTGGATCCCCGCACCGACCCGATACGCGTCGAGTTGGCAGCCCCTGACAGTACCGTCTGGACGTGGGGGCCGGCTGATGCCGACGCTCGGGTGAGCGGGCCCGCGCTGGACTTCTGCCTATTGGTGACGCAGCGCCGCCACCGTGATGACACGTCCCTGATCGCCGAGGGTTCCATCGCCGATCAATGGCTCTCCATCGCGCAGGCCTTCGCCGGGCCGCCTGGCGGGGGGCGTGCCGCGGGCCAGTTCGCAGGGGTGTCGCGGTGAGCGGCCCGATCCGCATCGGCAACTGTTCCGGCTTCTACGGCGACCGCATCGCCGCGGCCCGAGAGATGGTCGAGGGCGGCCCGATCGACGTCTTGTGCGGCGATTACCTGGCCGAACTGACCATGCTCATCTTGGCCAAGGCCCAGTCCAAGGATCCGAACGGCGGATACGCTCGCACGTTCCTCACCCAAATGGAACAGGTGATGGGCACCTGCCTCGACCGTCGTATCAAGGTCGTCGCGAACGCGGGCGGGCTGAATCCCGCTGGCCTAGCGACCGCGTTGCGGGAGCTGGCCGCGCGTCTCGGCCTTGCTGCGCGGATCGCGCACGTCGAGGGCGATGACCTGCGCGGTAGCCTCGACGCGATCACGCCGCCCGTCGGCGAGACGAAACCGGTGTCGGCCAATGCCTACCTCGGTGCCTGGGGCATCACCGAGGCGCTGCGCTCCGGCGCTGACGTCGTCGTGACCGGCCGCGTCACCGACGCATCGCTGGTGGTCGGTCCCGCCGCCTGGTGGCACAACTGGGCTCCCGACGACTGGGATCGACTCGCGGGTGCCGTGGTGGCCGGGCACGTGATCGAGTGCGGCCCGCAGGCGACGGGTGGAAACTACGCGTTTTTGGACGAGGTCACAGACCGTCGCTATCCGGGGTTTCCGATCGCGGAGGTCGCCGAGGACGGCTCATCGGTGATCACGAAGCATCCCGGCACCGGGGGGCTGGTCTCTGTCGGGACGGTCACCGCCCAGCTGCTCTACGAGATCGCCGAACCCGCCTATCTCGGCCCCGACGTGGTGACCCATTTCGACACCGTCCGCCTGAACCAAGAGGGTGAGCACCGTGTCGGCATCAGCGGCACCAGAGGCAGTCCCCCGCCCGACACGCTCAAGGTCGCGCTGAATGAGGTGGGCGGATTCCGCAACTCGATGACCATGGTGCTCACCGGCCTCGACATCGAGGAGAAGGCGGCGTTCGCTGAACAGCAGCTTTTCGACGTTCTCGGTGGGCGCGACGCCTTCGACGAAGTCGATGTGCGACTGCTGCGTTTCGACGTCGCCGATGCACCGACGAACGAGCAGGCGTGCGCGCACCTGCGTGTGACGGTGAAGGACGCCGACCCGCGCAAGGTGGGCCGGGCGTTCTCCGGCGGAATCATGGAGATCGCCCTGGCCGGATTCGCCGGCTTCCACACCACCACGCCGCCGTCCTCGGAGACCGCCTTCGGCATCTACCGACCGGCCTACGTGCCACGCACGGCCCTCACGCACGTCCTCGTCGATGCCGACGGCACACGGCACGTGATCCCCGACCCGCCCACGGGTGTAGCGCCTTCGACTGAGCCTGCCGCGCCTGTTGATACGCCCGCACCCACCGGGCCGACACGTCGCGCGCCGCTCGGGTGGGTACTCGGCGCGCGGTCCGGAGACAAGGGCGGCAACGCTAACCTCGGCCTGTGGGCACGGGATGACCCTGGGTACGCGTGGGCGTGCGCCTACCTCAGCGTCGAGCGGCTGCGCACACTGCTCGGGCCGGAGACGGCGCACCTGCCCATCGAGCGCTTCGAACTGCCGAATCTACGTGCGCTCAACGTGGTGGTGTACGGCCTGCTCGGCGATGGTGTCGCATCGTCGACCCGCCCGGACGCGCAAGCAAAGGGGTTCGGGGAGTACGTGCGGTCCCGTGAGGTGGACGTCCCCGAATCGCTGCTCGACACACACTGAAACGTCCGGCACGGCGCGGTGGTACCCCTACGGAAAGGTCGAACCCAACATGGGAAAGCTGGACGGCAAGATCGCGCTCGTATCCGGGTCGGGGCGCGGCATCGGACGCGCCATCGCCGAGAAGCTAGCAGGCGACGGCGCCAGGGTGGTCGTGAACGACCTCGACGCCGGGCCGGCGAACGAGACGGTGGCCGCGATCGAAGCCGCCGGTGGCACCGCGGTCGTGTGCGCCGGCAGCGTCACCGAGGACGCTTTCGCCGAACGCTTCGTACAGACGGCCGTCGATGAGTACGGCGGAGTGGACATCATCGTCAACAACGCCGGTTACACCTGGGACTCGGTGGTACAGAAAATGAGCGACGAGCAGTGGGATGCGATCCTCGACGTGCACCTGAAAGCGCCGTTCCGGATACTTCGCGCTGCCCAGCCGGTGATCAGCGCGGCGGTCAAGAAGGAACGCGAAGCGGGCGACGTGAGTTGCCGCAAGGTCGTCAACATCTCCTCGATCGCGGGTACAGGGGGCAACGCCGGTCAGGCGAACTACTCCTCGGGAAAGGCCGGCATCCTCGGGCTCACGAAGGCGATGTCGAAGGAGTGGGGCCGCTACAACGTCACCGTCAATGCGGTGGCGTTCGGCCTCATCCGCACGCGCCTCACCGAAACTCCCGCCGGTGGCGACGGGACGATCGACATCCAGGGTCGTGAGCTCGCGGTCGGCGTCAACCCCGATCTTCTCGCGACCATGGAACGCGCCATTCCGCTGGGCAGGGCCGGAACGCCAGCCGATGGCGCGGGTGCCGTCTACCTCCTGTGCATTCCCGAGTCGGACTACATCAGCGGGCAGGTCGTGATCTGCGGCGGCGGCTTCAACGCCTGACGTCTCAGCTGGCCGCTCGTTTCCCGGCCATCGCGCGCCCCCTGGCTTATCCGCTCGGATTCGCGCTCAGCGCAGGACGACTCCACCCTCGATACCAGCGAACCGTTTGCGCAATTCGGTCTTGAGAAGTTTGCCGGTAGCGTTGCGGGGCAACTCGTCGACGAAGTGCACGTCGCGCGGGCACTTGAAGTGCGCCAGCCGTTCTCGGCACCAGTCCATCATCTCCTGGACGCTCGGCGCCTCCACTGCAGGTTCGGCGACGACGACGGCGACCACGCGTTCTCCCCACTTAGCGTCCTTGCCGCCGATGACAGCGGCGTCGAGCACGGCTGGATGGCGGAACAGCACCTGCTCGACCTCGATCGGATAGACGTTCTCGCCACCGGAGATGATCATGTCCTTCTTGCGGTCGACGAGGGTGATGTACCCCTCCGCGTCCATGCGCCCGAGATCGCCCGTGTGGAACCAGCCACCGCGGAACGCCTCAGCGCTCGCGTCGGGCTTCATCCAGTAACCGGCGAACACGTTGGGGCCGCGCACAATCAACTCACCCACGGTGTCGGTGGCCACATCGTGGTCGTGGTCGTTTACGATGCGGGCGTCGACGTGCATCGCCACGCGGCCGATCGATCCGGCACGCTTGCTGACGTTCTCAGCGTCGAGAACGGTCACCATCGGCGCGGTTTCGGTCATGCCGAATCCCTCGGTGAAGGGCACACCACGTTCACGCATGAAATCGATGACAGTGAGAGGGACCGGCGACCCGCCGCCCATGGCGTAACGCAGCGCGGACAGGTCAAAGGAGTCGAACTCGGGCACCTGCGTGAGAGCAGCCCACATGGCCGGCACCATGAACTGGATGGTGACGTGGTGGCTGGACATGGCTTGCAGTGTCGCGCGCGGATCGAACGACGGCATGATGACGCTGGTGCCGCCGACGTAGAGCAGCGGAAGTGTATGCGCTCCTAAGCCGCCGATGTGGAACATGGGTGCCACCGCGACCGTGACGTCGTCGCCCCGCAAACCCATGTCGGTGCCCATTACGTTGATCGCGTTCCACAGCAGGTTGTCGTGGGTGAGAATCGCACCTTTGGGTCGGCCGGTCGTCCCAGACGTGTACATGACGAATGCGGGGTCCCGGCCGTCGACGTCACACTCGACCGATTCGGATGCTGCGCCCGAGATCAGGTCGTCGAAGGCGTCCTCGCCCGGCGCGGGCACTCCTCCGGCACGCACGAGGTGTCGCACACGGACCCCTAGTTCGGTGACGGCGCCGGTGGCCTGCGCAGCTAACTGACCCTGGAAGATGAGAACGTCAGCTCCTGAGTCGGCCAAGATGTAGCCGATCTCGGGTGCAGCCAACCGCACGTTGAGCGGCACGGTGATAGCGCCGATCTTGGCGCAGCCGAACAGCACCTCGATGAACTCAACCGAATTGACCAGCAGCGCCGCGACACGGTCACCCCTGCGCACACCGAGCGCGACGAGTGCGGCGGCCACCTGGTTCGTGCGTCGATCGAGGTCGGCATAGGTGGTGTGCTGACCGCCGCTGACCAAAGCCGTGCGCCCCCCACTGAGTAAGGAACGTCGGGTAACCCAGTGACCGATGCCGCGCTGCATGTGATCTGCTCTCGCCAGTAGGTGCTCAGTAGGACGCGGGAAGGTTCAGGCTGTGTTGTGCGACGTAGTTCAAAATCATCTCGCGACTGATCGGCGCAGTTCGCATGAGTCGTGCCGGACCCCATAGCGTGGCGAGGCCGTACTCGGTGGCCATCCCGTTGCCGCCGTGGGTCTGAATCGCCTGATCGAGAGCCAGAATGCCCGCCTCGGCAGCAGCGTACTTCGCCATGTTGGACGCCTCACCCGACCCGGGGTCGCCTGAGTCGTGCAGGGAGGCGGCGCGCTGGGTCATCAAGCGCGCCAGTTCGACCTGGATCTTGGCGTGGGCGAGCGGGTGAGATACGCCCTGGTGAGATCCGATCGGCGCACCCCACACGCTCCGCTCACGCGCGTAGTTGGCGGCCTTGTCGAGCGCGTAACGGCCGATGCCGTTGCCCAGCGCTGCGCCCATGATCCGCTCGGGGTTCAAGCCCATGAACACCTGGCGCAGGCCCTCGTTCTCCGCGCCGATCAGGTTGCCGACCGGCACACGGACGTCATCGAAGAAGAGAGTGAACTGCTTCTCCGGAGTGACTGCCTGAACCGGGATGAGGGACTTGGTCAGCCCAGGTGCATCGGCGGGCACCACGAGGAGGCTCAAGAGGCCGCGACCACGGTCATTGGTCGACGTACGCGTCACGACCAAGATCGCCTCGGCCTCGTCGACGCCGGAGATGTAGTACTTGGTGCCGTTGACGACCCAGTCGTCACCGTCGCGTTTGGCGGTCGTGGAGATGTTGTGCGAGTTCGAGCCCGCATCCGGTTCCGTAATCGCGAAGGCCATGATGGTCTCGCCGCTCGCGATACCGGGCAGCCACCGTTGCTTGAGTTCCTCACTGCCGAAGGCCTGAATGATCGTTCCGCAAATGGTCGGCGAAACGACCGTCATCAGCAGCGGGCAGCCTGCCGCGGCGAGTTCCTCACCGACGATCTGCATGTCGTAGATGCCTCCGCCGCCGCCGCCGTACTCCTCGGACAGGTTCACGCCGAGGAAACCCTGCTTCCCCACCGCCTGCCACAACTCGGTGCTCTTCTCGCCTGCCAGCGATTTCTCGAGGTAGTACTCGTGTCCGAAATCCTTGGCGACCTCGGCAACCGCCTTGCGCAGATCCTGGCGTTCCACCGTTTCGTGCAGTTCCATGACGCTCCTCACATCGCTGATGACGCGCCACTGACCGGCAGCGCGCCGGATTCATTTAGGGCTGTGTGGCGTTGGACGCCACGTCACCGCCCCCCACCATTTCGACCACGGCGAGTACATCACCGGAGGAAACCTGTTGGCCGACTTCGACCGGCAGGGCGCTCAACACGCCGTCGATCGGGCTGGCGACGGTGTGCTCCATCTTCATCGCCTCGAGGACGACAAGCGTTTGTCCGGCCGACACCGTTTCGCCCTCAGCGACTGGTAGTCGGATCACCGATCCGGGCATCGGTGCGGTGAGCGAACCCGGCGGGGTCAACGTGCTCGGGTCGACGAAGCGCGGCACCACTCTCAAGGCGGTATAGCCCAGAACCGAGTCGACATGGGCGAGATCGTCGTCGATGAGTACGTCGAACGTTCGGCGCACTCCGCCCACGCTCAGCACGACGCGATCGGTGCTCTCCACGACCACCTCGACGTCGGTCGCCGATTGGTCATCGACGCTCAACCACGTTCCCGTCGGATGCAGGGTGTAGCCGACGCGTATGTCGCGCCCGGCATGCGTTTGCCAGGTGGTTGTTTGCGGTTGCGAGGGGTTGTTTCGCCATCCGGCTGGCAGTGACGCTTGCAGGGGCGCGACGGCACGACGAGCGGCCACGCCGGCCACGGTCGCCGCGATGGCGTGCAGACTCTCAGCGTGTGAGTCTGCCAGAGGCGCGCCGAGTTCGGCGACGTCGTGCCGTTGCAGGAACCCGGTGTCCGTGCCGCGTCCTGCGAACTCGCCGTGGCGGAGGGTTCGCACCAACAGGTCGCGATTGGTGGTGACGCCGTGAATACGGGCACCGGCCAACGCCGCCGAGAGACTGGAGAGAGCCTCCTCGCGCGTCGGTGCCCACGCGATGACCTTGGCGAGCAGCGAGTCGTAGTGGTGGCCGACGACCGAACCGGCGCGGAATCCCGAATCGATCCGCACCCCGGCAAGCGCAGGAACATCCATGGTGCGCAGGGTCCCCGTGCAGGGCCGGTAGTCGTCGGCTGGATCCTCGGCGCACAGACGGGCCTCGACTGCGTGACCGCGAACTCGCACGTCGTGCATCTCGTCGGGCAGCTCTCGCCCCATCGCAACCAGCAGCTGGGCCCGCACCAGGTCGAGGCCCGTGACCAGCTCCGTGACGGGGTGCTCGACCTGCAACCGGGTGTTCATCTCGAGGAAGGCGAAGGAGCCGCCTGTGCCGTCCCGTCCCACGTCGTAGACGAACTCGACCGTGCCCGCGCCCACGTACCCGACCGCGCGCGCGGCAGCGACGGCGGCCTCGCTCATCCGTGCACGCAACTCCTCATCGACGACCGGGGACGGTGCTTCTTCGATGACTTTCTGGTGGCGCCGCTGCACCGAACACTCGCGTTCGAACAGGGAGACGACGTTGCCGTGCGTGTCGGCAATGACCTGGATCTCGACGTGTCGCGGGCGCTGGATGTATCGCTCGATGAAGACGGTGCCGTCGGAGAACGCGGCAGCGGCCTCACGCGAGGCGGAGGCCACCGCCTCCTCAAGCTCATCTGGCGAGGTGACCACGCGCATACCCCGGCCGCCACCGCCAGCGCTGGCCTTGACCAGGACTGGGTAGCCGACGTCGGCGGCCAACTTCGCGAGGTGTTCGGCAGACAGGCCCGTCGTGTCGCCACCGGGGAGGACGGGAACACCCGCGTCGGACATCATCTTCTTGGCCGCTAACTTCGAGCCCATCGCGTCGATCGCCTCGGCCGGTGGGCCGACGAAGATCAGGTTGGCGGCGGCGCAGGCCCGCGCGAACGCGGCGTTTTCGGACAGGAAGCCGTAACCGGGGTGAACGGCGTCGGCGCCGGTAAGCGAGGCTGCGGCGACGATCCGTGACATGTCGAGGTAGGTCTCGGCGGGGGACGAGCCGGGGAGGCGTACCGCCTCGTCGGCGTCGGCAACATGCCACGCGTCGGCGTCTGCGTCGGAATAGACGGCCACCGTGGCGATCCCGAGATCGCGGCAAGTGCGGAACACTCGCCGCGCGATTTCGCCACGGTTGGCAACCAGTACCTTGGAGATCTTCGGCATCGTCATCACATCCGGAAGACGCCGTAGCCGCGCTGGCCACGAACTTCGCCGTTGTGGATGACGGACAGACAGAAACCGAGAACCGTCCGCGTGTCGCGAGGATCGATGATTCCGTCGTCATAGAGGCGACCGCTGTTGGCCAGAGCCACGGATTCCCGCTCGATTTGTTCCTCGACGGCGGTGCGCATTTGGGCGTCGGCGTCCTCGTCGAAGGGCAGCCCCCGGTCGGCGGCGGACTCGCGCGCCACGATGGATAGCACTCCGGCCAGTTGGGCCGGACCCATGACCGCCGACTTCGAGTTGGGCCACGCGAACAAAAACCGCGGCGAGTACGACCGACCGCACATGCCGTAGTTCCCGGCACCGTACGACGCGCCCATGGTGATGGTCACGTGCGGGACAGTGCTGTTCGACACGGCGTTGATCATCTTCGCGCCGTCTTTGATGATGCCTCCCTGCTCGTATTCGGCGCCCACCATGAACCCGGTGGTGTTCTGCAGGAAGATCAGGGGCGTGTCGATCTGATTCGCCAGCTGAATGAACTGCGAGCCCTTCTCGGCCTCCTCACTGAACAAGATGCCCCGCGCATTGGCGAGGATCCCTACCGGAAAGCCGTGGATCGAGGCCCAGCCGGTGACCAGTGACGTGCCGTACAGCGGTTTGAACTCGTCGAAGGCCGAGCCGTCGACCACTCGGGCGATGACGTCGTGCGGGTCGAAGGGCACCTTCGGATCAACCGACGCGATACCGAGCAGCTGATCGGGGTCGTACTTCGGCGGGTGCGGCGGCAGTGTGGGCCCGGTGCCGCACTTCCGCCAGTTGAGCCGCGCCATGATGCGCCGGCCGATGCGGATCGCATCCTGCTCGTCCTCGGCCATGAAATCGGCCAACCCCGAAGTGCGGGCGTGCATGTCGGCGCCGCCGAGCGATTCGTCGTCGGAGACCTCTCCGGTGGCCATCTTCACCAACGGCGGACCGCCGAGGAACACCTTGGAGCGGTTGCGCACCATCACGACGTAGTCGCACATGCCAGGGATGTAGGCACCGCCCGCGGTCGAATTGCCGAAGACCAACGCCACGGTCGGCAACCCTGCCGCGCTGTGCTGAGTCAGGTCGTGGAACAGTTGTCCGCCGGGCACGAAGATCTCTGCCTGTGTGGGCAGGTCGGCACCGCCGGACTCGACGATGTTGATGATGGGCAGTCGGTTCTCCCGCGCGATAGCCATGCCGCGGAACACTTTTCGGAACGTGTACGGGTTCGATGCGCCTCCGCGCACGGTGGGGTCGTGAGCGATGATCATCGACTCGATTCCCTCGACGATGCCGATGCCGACCACCACGCTGCCTCCGACGGGGAAACGGGTGCCCCATGCGGCGAAGGGGCAAAGTTCGAGGAACGCCGTGTCGGGATCGAGCAGGAGTTCGATGCGTTCTCGAACGAGCAACTTGCCCCGTTTGCGATGTCGCGCAACGTACTTCGGTCCGCCACCAGCATTGGCCTGCGCCAGCTGCTCCGCTATGGCGTCGAGTTGAGCGCTGAGGCCGTCGCGGTTCTCGAGGTAGCCGGGAGCCGTTGCATCGACGTGATCGGGTAGGACGTGGACCAAGGTGTTCCTCCGAGCGAGCATCGACGCCGATCTGCTGACGCGGTAATGTTAGCCACAATTAACGACGGGTGACAACCGTGGCAGGACATGCCCCGGGTCGAGCAGGAGGAGCATCGCGATGACCCAGTTGGACGAGCAGTCGGGTACCGAGGTGGTAAGCCCGTGGGAGACACCGGAGCGCCGTGCCCTGACCGATCTCGTGCAGGCTTTCACACGAAAGGAGATCGCCCCGTACGTCACCGAATGGGAGGAGGCCGGAGAGCTACCACGCGAATTGCACCGCAGCGCAGCTAGGGCGGGCCTGCTCGGCATCGGGTTCGCCGAGGAAGTCGGCGGCGCCGGCGGCGACTTGCGCGACCTCGTCCTGCTCACCGAGGGCGTGATGATGGCCGGAGGCTCGTCTGGGGTACTGGCGAGCCTGTTGACACACAACATCGCGTTGCCGCACATGGCCGCCCACCGAGATCCGGATCAGGTCCGCCGGTTCGTCGCCCCCACTCTCGCCGGCGAGAAGATCGGCAGCCTCGGCGTGACCGAACCCGACACCGGTTCCGACGTCGCGGGGATCCGCACGACCGCGGTTCGCGACGGCGATCACTACATCGTCAACGGAGCGAAGATGTTCATCACGTCGGCGGTCCGCGCAGATTTCGTGACGACGGCCGTGCGTACCGGCGGCCCTGGCGCAGGCGGAATCTCGCTGCTCGTCGTCGAGCGCGGAACACCGGGATTCACCGTCTCAAGCAAGCTGAAGAAGATGGGCTGGTGGTGCTCGGATACCGCCGAATTGGGCTACACCGACGTGCGGGTCCCCGCAGGCAACCTCGTCGGCCCCGAGAACAGCGGTTTTATCCAGATCATGCAGCAGTTTCAAGTCGAGCGCGCCTTCATCGCCGTACAGTGCTATGCCACGGCGCAGCGCTGCCTCGACCTCACCCTGCAGTGGGTGAAGCAGCGCGAGACGTTCGGGCGGGCGTTGTCAACCCGTCAGGTGGTTCGCCACAAGGTCGTCGACATGGCTACCGCCGTCGACGTGGCACGCACCTACACCCGTGCCGCCGTCGACCGCATCGTCGCAGGCGATACAGATGTGCGCATGGTGTCAATGGCTAAGAATGCCGCCGTCGCGGCATGCGACCTCGCAGTCGATACCGCCGTTCAGCTGTATGGCGGCATGGGCTACCTCCGTGAGAGCGAAGTCGAACGCCACTACCGCGATTCGCGCATCCTCGGCATCGGCGGCGGCACCACCGAGATCATGAAGGAGATCATCGCCAAACAGATTGGCCTGTGAACGCGCGTACCTCGCCAACTCGCCCTTCCTACAAGAAAGAACATCGGTGAATTACGACGACTACCAGTACCTGATCTTCGAACGCCCGTCGGACGGCGTTCTGCTGATCACCATCAACCGTCCCGAGCGACTCAACGCCGCGAACAAGCGGTTACATCACGAGCTCAGTGTGGTGTGGAAGACGGTCGACGACGATCCGACGACCCGCGTAGCGGTGATCACGGGAGCTGGTCAGGCGTTCTCTGCGGGCGGCGACCTCGACATGGTGCTCGACCAGGCCAAGGACTTCAAGCAGATGGCGGAGATCGCGAAAGAGGCCGCCGGCATCGTCTATAACATCGTCAACTGCGAGAAGGTGATCATCTCGGCGATCAATGGCACCGCGGTCGGCGCCGGCCTGGCGGCCGCTCTCATGGCCGACATCTCCGTCGCCGCAGAGCACGCGCGCTTCACCGACGGCCATCTACGGCTCGGGGTCGGTGCCGGCGACCACGCAGCGATCGTCTGGCCGTTGCTGTGCGGCATGGCGAAGGCCAAGTACTACCTCCTCACCGCCGATTTCGTCGACGGCAAGGAGGCCGAGCGAATTGGACTGGTGTCGTTGTGCCGGCCGGTAGATGACGTCCTGCCGACTGCGCTCGAGACCGCGGAGAGACTCGCCAACGGCCCGCAGTACGCCCTGCGCTGGACCAAGCGCTCGCTGAATCACTGGATCCGAAATGCCGGGCCGATCTTCGAGGCCTCCCTGGGGTTCGAGATGCTCAACTTCTTCGACGACGACGTCATCGAGGGAGCGATGGCGATCAAGGAGAAACGCGCGCCGAAGTTCCCATCGGTGTCGGAGAGTTGAGCGCACCGAGGAGGGCTACGGCAAAGGACGACGGTGCCGCGCCTTAGCGAAGGTTAACCGTGACTAACATCACGGCTCGTGCCGAGCGGAGTGAACGACTTGGTTGATACCTTTCGCTCATGAATACGCCGACGCGGTCCGAGGCCAACGAGCCACTGTTCAGCCTCGAGTACGGCAAACTCCTCTGCATGGGCTGCCGGCCCATGAACCGGTGCCGATTCGGCATGCGCTTGCACCGCGTCGCTGAGGGCGATGCAGTCGAAGGCACGGCGTGGTTCACGCCGGAGCACGAAGGAGCCGGGGGCGTCGTGCACGGCGGCTCGGTGATGGGTGCGCTGGACGAGGCGTGCGGCGCGGTGCCGATCGCCGCGGCGGTGCTGGCTGTCACCGCCGAAATGGAGGTCAAGTTCCGTCGGCCAGTCCCTTTGGAGCGTGAACTGCGCATCCGCGCCTGGCCGGAATCACGTGACGAGCGAGGTCACTGGATTGTCCGGGCGGAGATCCTGCTGCCGGACTCCGACACCGTGCTGTGCCATGCTCGGGCGCGCTTCGTCGAACGAGACCCCACCGAGCATTACGGGCGGTTCCGGCAATGGCTCGACATCGAACGGTGCTCATCGGCCGACCCTGGTGTCCCGCCAGTTGAGAAGCTGAACGAACGCACCGCTGCGTGCTGACGGCAGCGGGCAGCGTCGGTGCGTCGCCGCGAACAACCTTCCCAATCGGGCAACGGGAAACGCTGTAGCGCAATGACTTCCGTGATAGTGTCGAGCCTTCGATTCGCGGCAGTCTGATCGATCGCCGACCTGAGTGAGGTAGCCGTGTCAGAGTTGTTCCCCGATTACCGCGCTACCTGGGAAACCGATCAGCACCGCGAACTCCGCAAGCACGCCACAGAGTTCTTTCGCAAGGAATCGACGCCCCACCAGGAACGTTGGGCTGCGCAGCGTCATGTCGATCGCGATTTTTGGAACAAGATGGGCCGAGCCGGCCTACTGGGGGTAGACCTTCCGGTTGAGTACGGCGGGGTTAACGGCGACTTCGGACTCTCGGCCGTGATCGGTGAAGAGCTCGCACTCGCCGGCGATACGTCGACGGGTTGGCTGGTTCATTCGCCGATCGTCGCGCATTACATCAACGCGTATGCGAACGATGAACAGAAGCGGCGCTGGATGCCCGGCATCATCAGCGGAGACAAGGTCTTGGCCATCGCGATGACCGAACCCGGGACGGGTTCCGATTTGCAGGCCGTCAAGACGACTGCGGTTCGAGACGGAGACCACTACCGCATCAACGGGTCGAAGACGTTCATTTCCAATGGAACCCACTGTGACCTTCTGGTGATCGTGGCGAAGACGAACCCGTCTCAACGGGCAGCGGGGGTGTCGCTGATCGTCGCTGAGACCGACCGGGGTTTGAACGGGTTCGAACGCGGGCGCGTACTCGAGAAAGTCGGACAGCACGGGCAGGACACCCGTGAAATGTTCTTCTCCGAGATGCGGGTTCCAGCTGCTAACCTGCTCGGCGAAGACGAGGGCCGTGGTTTCTTTCAGCTCATGGAACAACTTGCACGCGAGCGGCTCATCATCGCGTCATCGTGCGCGGGCATGGCAGAGGCCGCGGTTCTCGATGCGTTGCGGTACACGAAAGTGCGGGAGGCATTCGGTAAGACGTTGATCCAGTTCCAACACACGAAGTTCGAACTGGCTGAGTTGAAAGCGGAGGTCTTGTCGATCAAAACGACTGTCGACTACTGCATCCAGCAATACATCGACGGCAAGAACGATGCTGCGACAGCGTCGATGGCCAAGCTGGTAGCTGCCGACAAGGCGGTCGCCGTCGTGGACAGATGTGTTCAGTTCTTCGGTGGGTACGGCTACATGATGGAGTACCCCATCGCCCGCGCGTACGCCGCCGCCCGAGTGAACAAGATTTACGGCGGAACCAGCGAAATCATGAAGGAGATCATCAGCCGTTCGCTGTAGAGACCGGCTACGGACTGGATCAAGGGAAACGGCGCCGACGACGCGAGCCAATCGCGAAACTCGGCACATCGATATGGGGAGGTGTTCCGTGCGATTCGATGACAACGTCGCCGTCGTCACCGGCGCTGCGTCTGGGATCGGGCGATCGGTTGCAATGAAGTTGGCGGAGGCCGGTGCTCGAGTAGCTGTGGTAGACCGCGACGCGTCTGGAGCGACTGCGGTTGCAGAGGCGGCAGGCGCTACAGCCTTCGTCATCGATTTGGCCCACGCTGGCGAAATCACAACCCTGCGCGACGAGGCTGTTTCCACCCTGGGTCTGCCACACGTCATCGTCAACGCCGCTGGTTTCGACGTTGTCGAACCCTTCATGTCCAACGAGGACGCGTTGTGGCAGATGCTGGTCGACGTGAACTTCCTCGGTCCCGTGCGTCTCACACGAGCCTTCTTGGAACCCCTACTCGCCGAAGGAGCGCGGGCGAAGATCGTCAACATCGCAAGCGACGCCGGGCGAGTTGGAAGTCTGGGCGAGACCGTCTATGCGGGTACCAAGGGCGGCGTGATCGCCTTCACGAAATCGCTGGCTCGCGAGATGGCGCGATACGAGATCAACGTCAACTGCGTTTGTCCTGGTCCGACGGACACGCCGCTGTTCAACTCGTTGCCTGAGAGAATCCGCAACGGCCTCGTACGTGCGACGCCGTTCGGACGTATTGCGACCCCGGATGAGATCGCTGACGCGGTGTTGTTCTTCGCATCTGGCGCCGCCGACTTCATTACCGGGCAGGTGCTCAGCGTCAGTGGCGGCCTCACGATGGCCGACTGATACGGCTGATTTGTGAACAATCAGTAGCGTACAGTTCGTGCTTGAGAGGCCGCCGGGCTCCGCGCGGTCGCTGCACCGGGCTCGCCTGTCGGAAAGCCATCGGCACCGATACTTGAGGCTGCATCGCCAGGCCGCAATGCGTTGCCGCTCTTCACCATTGTGTCACCATTGCGCCACGGCACGCCATGCCGCCAAGCACCGCTCGCACACTCCCTGGAGGGACGCGCATGCACTACGCCTTGGATGACGACCAAGAGGCCTTCCGGCGTGAACTCGCCAATTTCGCACAGCGGGTGCTCGCCCCGCACTATCAGGCCGATGACCGTGCCGCGCGGATGCGCCCGGAAATGGTTCACCAGATGGCGGGCATGGGACTGACCGGACTGCGTATTCCCGAGCGTTTCGGCGGTCAGAACGCTGACGCCGTCACAACCGGAATCGCGGCGGAGGAGATCTCGCGGGCGGACATCAACGCGTGCTACATCCTGCTGATCGCCAGCCTCAATGCCGACATTCTGCTCGCCAACGCGAGCGAGGAGCAACTAGCGCGATGGCTACCGCCGATTGCCAATGGTTCCGCCCTATCCGCGCTGGGGTTGCGTCCAGCAGAGTGGTGTACGAGTCGGACCTGATCAGGATGCCCGGCGTGTCGTAGCCGAGTGATTGAAGGTCATCGCGTGATTCTTCGAGAGACCGACCAAAGTCACTCGAGTAAAGAAGGAACACACGCGATGACCGCTGCCCACAATATCGACCTGCCCACAGTGCTGGCTGAACGACTCACCACTACTCATCCCGACGTGCTGCGCGAGCTGCTCGCCACGTTCATCCACACCCTGATGGGCGCCGAAGCCGACGCCTTGTGCGGCGCCGCATACGGCCAACGCAGCACCGAGCGGACCAACCAACGCAACGGCTACCGCCACCGCGAATTCGACACCCGTGCAGGCACATTGGATCTCGCGATCCCAAAGCTGCGCCAGGGCTCCTACTTCCCGGACTGGCTGCTGGAACGCCGCAAACGTGCCGAGCGGGCACTGACCACGGTGGTGGCACCTGCTACCTACTCGGAGTCTCCACCCGGCGGATGGACAAGCTCGTCGAAACGTTGGGCATCACGTCGCTGTCGAAGTCGCAGGTCTCGGTAATGGCCAAGGAACTCGACACCGCCGTCGAGGCGTTCCGGACCCGGCCGCTGGACGCCGGCCCGTACACGTTCGTCGCCGCCGACGCGCTGGTGCTCAAGGTTCGTGAGCAGGGTCGGGTGGTCAACGTGCACGCCCTGATCGCGGTCGGGGTCAACGCGGAGGGCTATCGGGAGATTCTGGGTATCGATGTCACCACGGCTGAGGACGGGGCGGGCTGGCTGACGTTCTGGCGGTCGCTGACCGCCCGCGGCCTGTCCGGGGTCAAGCTGGTCACCTCCGACGCCCACGCCGGCCTGGTCGCCGCGATCGGCGCCACCCTGCCCGGCGCCGCGTGGCAGCGCTGCCGCACGCATTACACGACCAACCTCATGGCGAAGACACCCAAGAGTTCGTGGCCGTGGGTGCGCACCCTGCTGCACTCGGTGTTCGATCAGCCCGACACCGAATCAGTTGCCGCCCAATACGATCGGATCGTCGACGCGCTCGCCGACAAGCTTCCCACGGTCGCCGACCACCTCGAAGCGGCCCGGCCGGATCTGCTGGCGTTCACCGCGTTCCCCAAGCAGATCTGGCGCCAGATCTGGTCGAACAACCCCCAGGAGCGGCTCAACAAGGAGATCCGGCGGCGCACCGACGTCATCGGCATCTTCCCCGACCGGGGCGCCCTGATCCGCCTCGTCGGCGCCGTCCTGGCCGAACAGCACGACGAATGGGCCGAATCCCGGCGCTACCTCGGCCTCGACGTCCTGAGCAAATCCCGTGCCGATCAAAACTCACCAACCGAACAGGAGGACACGCCCGCGGCACTGACCGCCTGAACCATCACCTCGAAGAATCACACGACGACGTCCTACACCACGTCCCGGGACTTGACCCCGCGCTGGTGCTTACTGAGCCCGACCACGGCTCAGATGCAGCCAACTTATCGGTGCGTGCGCAGTCGGATGGGGCGGGCTGGAGCCTAACGGGAGAGAAGACTTCGATCTCATTGGGGATGGTCGCCGACACCGGTGTCGTTTTCGCGCGCACGGGCGGACCAGGTGCTCACGGGGTTAGTGCCTTCTACGTCAATCTCAACGACCCGCGAATTGCGCGAACCGCGCTCGACGATCACGGTGGTCGAGCCATAGGTCGGGCGTCGCTCCATTTCGACGGATTACCGGTAAGTCCGAGTGAGCTCAGCGCCGGAAGTCGCCGGCACGTCACTCGCTGACGCCGAACGCTGTTCTCTCCCACGTGAACAACGCGAGTCGGCCGGGCCGATACCGGCGTCGCGATTGCCTTGTTTCGAAACGCGTGAGCTCACCGGCGATGCCGGGCTGTTACTGCTCCTGCTCGCCCTCGACGCGAGGCCGCTTGCGCAGGGACACGCCCACCTTGGCCGCGTGCGCTGCGTCCACGGCAGACGCCGCGCCCTCCCGCTCGTCAGCGCTGGCCGCAGTGTCGGCGGCCGAGCGGCCTTGCCGGTGCGAGCCGGTCTCGGATTGTGCAGTCTGCACGTCGGATTCGGCGTCGGACGGTAAGGACGGTTCGAAAGTGGTCATGATCCGGAACGATACGAAGCGCCGCACCGGGGAGTCCACCACGAGAGCCGACTTCGACGTCGTTCAGATGTCTGTCCGCCACGTCGACCTCCTCATCCCTCGATCGCACACTCTTGAGCGCGTCGCCGACACGCTGGACCTGCACGGACCGCATGTAGCGATTTTCATCGAACTGGGCGGACGGCGTCGGCTGCTGCGGGGGGAATGCGGTCACGACAGCGATTGCGTGCCGATCAACGGTGCGCGCTACTGGACCGGCTGACCACAGCGGCGCCTATCACATTTCGAGATACGCGCTACGAGCGTAATCCGTTTGTCGCTCAGCGGTAGTCGCGCGGTGTATAGCCGCCTGGGCGCAGCAATGGTGTGCCGGCTGAACTGAGGAAGGAACTCTTGAGGTCGGCGATCGACCACTGCAGGTAATGCGACAAAGGGACGAGCGTGAGCAGGCTCACCCGCGACCGTGACTACATGCCCCCGCAGGGGTAGTTATCCACAGGCCGGACCCGAGCCGGGCCTGTTCATCCACAGCCGTGGAGGACGGGCCCGGCTTTGGGCGTTCCGTCCCGCACAATCGGGCCTGGTGTCGTGACCTGACACGTCGTTGTCAGGCGGCAAGCCGACTGATGGGTGGTCGTCCGCCGAGGGCGGAGTGGCCTCGTTGAGTGTTGTAGTGGCGAAGGAATCGGTCAAGACCGTGCGTGCGTGCGCCGTTCGATTTCCAGGCGCGTGCGTAGGCCCACTCGGTGAGCAGGGTTCGGTTGAACCGTTCGGCTTTGCCGTTGGTCCAGGGACACCCCGCCTTGATGAACCGGCGTTTGAGCTGCCAGGCCACGCACACCCAGCCCCAGTTCGTCCCACGCCGATAGACCATGGCGTTGTCGGTGAGCAGACGCCGCACACGCACCCCGTGAGTGGTGAACCACTCCAGCGCCCGGTGCAGGAAGCCGGCGCAGGTCGGGTCCTTCTCGTCGGGCAAGACCTCGCTGTAGGCCAGGCGGGTGTGATCGTCGATGGCGGTGTGGACGTAGTCGTAGCCGATCCTGATCTTCTTGTGCCGGTTGGCCACTGAGACCGCGGCGTCGCGGCCGTGCAGCCGCCACCCGCCACCGGCGGGAATGCGGCCGAGCTTCTTGACGTCGACGTGGACCATCGATCCCGGCGTGCGGTGCTCGTAGCGGTGGGGGCTGCGCCGCGAGGTACGCACCGCCTCGCCGGTGATCGGATCGATCGCCGACAAGCGCGGCACATCGTGGCGGGCAAGGATCCGTCCCACGGTCGAGGGGTTCATGCCGAGTTCGGCGGCGAGCACCACCGCGCCGCGCCTGCGGCGTCGCCGAGCTGTGAGCACTTTCTGCTCGACTTTCCTGCTGGTGCGCTGAGGCATCCGGTGCGGGCGCGAGGAACGGTCGGCCAACGCCTCATCGCCCCCGTCGGCGTAGCGGCGCAGCCACTTGTAGACCGTCGCACGCGAAACACCCAGCTGCTCAGCGACGTGAGCGGCCGGCCACCCCGCTCGGACACGCGCGACCATCAGGCGACGAGCGAACAGGTTGGTACGAGCGTTAGCGTGGGACACGAGGACCTCCTACGGGTTGAATGCCAGACACATCCACTCCGTCAGGAGGTCCTCCCACTTTCAAGCAGGCGCGCCGTCAACAACCTGTGTGGTCACGACACCTAGACCGGCGTCGCGGAGCGCACTCCGCAGAAGGTCGAACGCGTCGGCGGTGCTGTAGGGCCGGCCAATCGTGGTGCTGAGCAATTCGGTGAACTCCTCGAGGAACCTGGTGAAAAGCCGAGCGTCAGTGCGCCACGCCCAGGCGAACAGCCGCCCGGTGTCGGTCCCCGCGGCGCGCGATGTTCTCTGACCGATGATCTGGGCTTCATGGCGGAGCAGCGCCGTAGCCATCGCGGCCAGTAGTGCGTCCTGGTCGATGATCCGCGCCGCGGGTGGAACGAGGTGGGCGACCACCTCGCGGCCCTGCACGATGTGCGTCATCCGCCCCAGGCGGGCTCCGGCGAGCATCGAGTCGACGAGGTTCCTGGCATCGGTCACGGCGACCACGCGGTCGGCATCGACGAAGACCATGCGCCCTACCGCCTCAGGCCGACGCTGCGACCGTCTGCTGCCGACGCCGGCGGGTGTCGATCGCACTGTCGTAGATGTCGAGAAACGTGCTCCAGTCGGGTATTTGAACACGGCGACCGGCGGTGCCCCGGAGCAGCAGCTGAGCCTCCTCGTAGCTCTGCGGAAGCAGTTCCTGCCAGTCGATGATCGCGCCCAGTTGTGATGACTGCGAACGGCTTCCGCCGTTGGGCTCATAGGACTCGGTGCGACGTGTGGCCAGGCCCTGCCAGTGCGACGCCTGTTCGAGCAAAAGGCGTTCATGCGCGCCGTACATAACGACGGTGCCGGGGAAGATGCGCGCAGCGCGTCGGCGTACTTGGGTCCGTACACGACGTCGAAGTGGCTGGAGGCCTGCACGGTGGCCATGATGTTGACGCCCAGGCCCGCCGACTCGCCCACGTAGTTGAGTAGCGCGGGCAGCGGGCAGGAGTTGCACACCTCATCGAGTTCGAGCAGCAGGCGATGTTCGAGCTGGTGCTGAGCGGTGCGCTTGCGGAAGTGGCGGATGATCGAGTCGATCAACGCCACCGCAGCACCGGCGACGGTGCCGGTGTTGGGTGCGATGACGAACAGGCTGGCGTCGGGTTCGTCGAGCATGGAGACGTCGAAGGATTCGATGCTCAGCTCGTCGACTGCGCTGAGCCGGTCGAGATGCTCGGTGGCGCTGAGCCCGAGACGCACCCACGGGGTGACGGCCTTCGAGACGGTGATGGCCACGCTGTCGCGCATGCGGCTGTTCATCGTGAGCACCCGCTGCATGGGGTCGGAGAGCATCGGGTGCGGGCACAGAGCGGCCGCGGTCATCCAGGACGGTGTGGCGTCCAGCGACATCTGACCACCGGGGCCGTCCTCGTCGTCGACCCCGAGGTTCTCGACGGCTTCGAGGACCCAGGGCATGCCCTGACTGTTGCCCTGGGGGCTGGCCGCGTAGAGCAGGCACGCCAGCGGGCGGCTGGCCGTCGACTCCCACAGCCCGCCAGCGGCCACCGCTTGGCCGCTGGACGCTCCACCGAACCCGACACCGGAGGTCGCGAGCATGGTCTCGGCAACCGTGAGAGCCTCGTCGGCCGACCCGATCGACGCGGTGGGATCACTGACCATGGACCGCACCCCTTGCGGCCAGACGAGCGTCTTCTCCGGGCGCAGGTCGATGACCCCGGTCGGGCCCGTGACGCCACGGCGCATGAGCACCAGTTCGGCGAGGTCCTCCTTGCTGGACACGGCCACCAGGGGTCCGGGATGCAGCACCGCCGCCGGGGCCAGCAGGCGTCGCGTCTTACCGGTGCGCGTGGGCGCGCTGATCGCCAAATGCGGTGCGCCCTGGACTTTCTCGTACTGCTCGTTGTCGTTGACGACCAGCCCGCAGTACGGGCTATAGGGCTCGGGCCGCTTGCTCATGGGCTACATGGTGGCGGGCGGCTGTGCAACTGGAGCTTCTGCGCAGTTGAACACCCGGTGCGCTAGGAGTGCGACGACCACCACGCGTAGAGGCCTTCCAGAGTGGCGGCGGGGCGCGCGGTACGAACGACGCTGAGCAGCAGCTTGTCGTCGTTGGTCCACACCACCACGGGTTGGCCGGCCCGTAGCCCACAGAAGAGGGTCCCCCGCACGACGTTCGGGCTGTCGTTGCGGCGCCACGGGCCCGGTGTTCACTCACCCATTCGACAATTGTCGAATGGGTGAAGATGGATTGCGAAAACTGGGGTGATCCCGTTGCTCACCACACCCGATAGTTGTGGGGTGGGCCGGCCTCGAGTTCCACACCTCGGTCGACGGGGCATGATTGCCCACCTTCGGTGGTCGTCACTGACGGGCAATCAAACAACCAGGCAATGCTCGCCAAAGTACGCAGCGGGATCGTCGTGCGGCGTCACCGCAGTCACATGTCGCGGCGGCAGCGCCCGGGGCCTCCACCGACGCTCGGCGAAATCCGCCACAAGCAAAATTGATCTCGCCGAACGAGCCTTCGCGCTACAGTCGCTCACCAGGGTGGTGGGACCGCCTTCCCCGGCCGGCTGCAACACAACGACCACGCGCGAATCCGCACTGTATGCCGAATCAGAGTGATTTGCTCCCCCCCACCCCGCCTGCGGGTGACGATTGCTGATGGTTGCGGTCAGCGTATTGATGGTCAGTGCGGGAGTCTGGTTGGAGTCGCCGACGAACCGAAGAACCATCGGCATAATGTATCCAGGACCACCGCGCAGTGCACCTTGCCATTGTAGGTTCCGCGGATGGTAATGTCGTTGATTACAACCGCTTTGGCACATTTCCTCGCACGGCTCGCGTCATATAGTCAACGAGACGCGGCACATTAGCGCACCAGACGTTCGGCGATGTCGGCGTACACCGCACCGAGTTTGTGCGGGGAGCTATGCTGCCGCGACGGGAACCAGCGGCAGACATCGACGCATAGCGACGAGATCGCAACCACGACATCGTCGCCACACTGTGCATGGAACTCGCCGGCGTCGATCCCGTCGGTGATGATGGCGCCGACATACGCCATGGTTTGGCGCCGCAGCGCGGCGATGGACCGGTAGTGCGACGGGGTCAGCCCGTGGAGTTCGTGGTGCACGACGCGCGCCTTCTTGCGGTTCTCCGCATGCCAGATCGTGAAGGTCGCTACCACCGCCTTGAGCCGTTCGGTGTGATTACCGGACGCGGCCCTGGCCTGCGCATCGGCGCCCTTGATGGCCTGAAGCAAACTGCTGTGGCCGTCGAGGGCGATCGCGTAGAGCAGTTCTTCCTTCGACGCATAGTGGGGGTAGATCGCAGTGGCGCTCATGTTGAGCCGTTTAGTGATCTCCCGCGTCGAGCTGCCGCCGTATCCGGACTCGGCAAAGACCTCGATCGCCGCACACAGGATCCGCTCCGCGGCGGCGGACGAGGCGAGCCGGTCGGTGGTCATGGCGTGTGAAACTGTACCTCGTTCGTTGACAAGCCCGGCACATCATGCGACATTAACGCACGCTAAGAATATTAGCGCTCGCTAATGTTTTCGTTTCGCGAAAGGGTTCCCCGATGGCTGACTTCATCTCCCGGCGTGACGTCGACTTCCTGCTGTATGAGTGGCTCAACGTCGAAGAGCTGACCGAGCGCAGCCGCTACGCCGAGCATTCGCGCGACACGTTCGACGCGGTCTTGGACCTGTCCGCCGACATCGCCACCAAACGCTTTGCCCCGCACCGCAAGAAGGGCGATCAGGTCGAGCCCACCGTCGGCCCAGACGGCAAGGTCGTGCTCATCGACGAGATCAAGGATGCCCTGGACACCTTCGCTGAGTCCGGGCTGCTGGCCGGGTCGTTCGACGAGGCCGTCGGCGGTATGCAGCTGCCCGCGGTGGTCTCCGAGGCGGCCATGACGTTCTTCCGCGCCGCCAATCCCGCCACCACCTCCTACCTGTTCTTGACCATCGGCAACGCGAACCTGCTGGTCGAATACGGCACCCCCGAGCAGATCGACGCGTGGGTGCGCCCCATGCTCGAAGGGAAATTCTTCGGAACCATGTGCCTATCCGAACCCGAGGCGGGGTCGTCGCTGGCCGATATCACCACCAAGGCCGTGCCCGCCCGGGACGGCACCTACCGGATCGCCGGCACCAAGATGTGGATCACCGGCGGTGACCACGAGCTCACCGAGAACATCGTGCACTTGGTGCTGGCCAAGGCTCCCGGCGGTGGCCCCGGCGTCAAGGGCATCTCGCTGTTCGTCGTGCCGAAGTACCTCACCGACGGCACCCGCAACGACGTGGCGCTCGTCGGGCTCAATCACAAGATGGGCAATCACGGCACCACCAACGCCCTGCTCAACTTCGGCGACGGGACGCATCGACCCGCGGGCGATGCCGGCGCGGTCGGCTACCTGGTCGGCGAGGAGCACAAGGGCCTAGCGTATATGTTCCACATGATGAACGAGGCGCGGGTGGCCGTCGGGCTGCAGGCCACCGCCACAGGATACGCCGGGTACCTGGCCTCGGTCGAATACGCCAAGGCCCGCACCCAGGGCCGCCCGGTGAACGCCAAGGACCCGTCGTTGCCGCAGGTGGCCATCATCGAACACGCCGACGTGAAGCGAATGCTGCTGGCGCAGAAGGCCTATGTCGAAGGTGCGTTGGCGCTGGGCCTTTACTGCACCCGCCTGGTCGACGAGCAGCGTTCGGGCACCGAACCCGACAGCGCCCGCGCCCACCTGCTGCTGGAGGTGCTGACGCCGATCGCCAAGAGCTGGCCGTCGCAGTGGTGCCTGGAGGCCAACAGCCTGGCCATCCAGGTGCACGGCGGATACGGCTACACCAAGGAGTTCGACGTCGAGCAGGCCTACCGAGACAACCGTCTCAACGCCATCCACGAAGGCGCACACGGCATCCACGGCCTGGACCTGCTGGGCCGCAAGGTGGTTATGCACGACGGCGCCGGGCTGACACTGCTGGCCGAGCGGATCACCGCGACCATCAACAAGGCCGAAACGCACGTCGGCACAAGGCAGCATGCCGATGCCCTGCGCGGTGCGCTTACCCGGCTGGTCGACATCACCGGCACACTGTGGGCTGCCGGTGATATCTCTGTGACACTGGCGAATTCGACGCTGTACCTGGAAGCGGCCGGCCATGTGGTGATGGCGTGGATCTGGCTGGAGCAGTTGCTGGCCGCCGCGGACGGCGACGGCGACTTCTACGACGGCAAGCGTGCCGCGGGCAGATTCTTCTTCACCTATGAACTGCCCAAGGTCGGCCCCCTGTTCGATCTGCTAGCCAGCCTAGATACCTCGACGGTGGATGCCGTACCAAGCTGGTTCTGATACCGCTACCCAGAAACCAGGGTGAGGTGGACTCAGTAACGGGGACTCGCCACCAGCACCTCGGTCGAGCTGAACAGCTCATAGGGGGCGATCGCCACCTCCCGAACCCATCGGCGGCCCGCACCCGCGAACGGGACACCGGCACCCAACGACCGCCCAATGTCACCGAGGCGCGTTCCTGGCCGTGCCGCACCGCCCGGCGGGCCGCATCGTGGCGCCCGTCGGGCCGGCCAGCCGAGCACGTCGGCTTCCATCAGCTCCCACATGACCTGCAGTGTCCGGCATCCACCGCCATCGCAGCCGACCTTCCTGCACTTTCTCGGCGATCTCTGCCATCGCCACACTGATGGTCGGGTACGCGGCGACGGTCGCATCCACAGACGCCAACGATCAGGCGATGTTGACGGCGCGTCGCTGTCGCTGACGCGGTGATCGCCGTGCGTGGCTGTGTCAGCGGCTTAGCTGCGATGGATGCTGCGCAATTGCCAGATCATCGTAGTCATCCTGCAAAGGGGGACGAAAATGGTCGCGCGTCAACGCTGCAGTTAGCAGTCACCGCACCGTGGTGATGCTGAGCTTGCCGTCCGCATGGTAGGCGCGCAGCAGCTTCTTGTCGAACTTCCCTACACTGGTGCGGGGAACCTGCTCGATGAACGTCCACTGTTCGGGAAGCCACCATCGTGGAACCTGTTGGGCCAGCCAGGATTTGATCTCTTGGGGCGCAATGTGGAGTCCATCCTGCAGCACGACCGCAGCGAGGGGGCGTTCCTGCCATTTTGGGTCGGGCACGCCGATTACCGCCGCCTCGAACACGGCTGGGTGCCCGGTCAGGATGTTCTCTAGTTGCACCGATGAAATCCATTCGCCGCCGGATTTGATGACATCCTTGGCACGGTCGGTCAAAGTCAGAAAGCCGTCGGCGTCGATGCGCCCGACATCCCCAGTGCGCAACCAGCCGTCGTGGAATTTGTCGTCGTCGGCACCCTGGTAGTACGCGCCTGTTACCCAGGGCCCGCGGACTTCCAGTTCCCCCACCGCTTGACCGTCGTGCGGCAGCACTGAACCGTCATCGGCGACGAGACGCATCTGGACTCCGCACACGGGGCGGCCTTGGGTCGTTCGCATCTCCTGTGCCCGCTCGGGCGGTGCCGTTGCCGACGGGCGTGCGATGGCGGCCAGCGGCGAGGTTTCGGTCATTCCCCAGGCCTGCAACACCGTGACGCCCAGGCGCTCCTCGAATGCCTCTATCAAGGCGCGCGGCACCGAGGATCCGCCACAGACCACCAGCCGCAGCGATGAGAAGTCGCAGGTGCCGACGCGTCCCGTGTGGGAGAGGACGTCATTCCAGATTGTCGGTACGGCGCCCGCTATGGTCGGGCGCTGTTCGTGCACCATCCGGCTGATCGCCTCGGCCTGCAGGAATCGGTCGGGCATCAGCAGGTCGGCCCCTGCCATCAGCGCTGCGTAGGGCAGCCCCCATGCGTTGGCGTGAAACATCGGCACGATCGGCAAGACGCGATCGCCCTCGCCGATGCCCAGCCCGTTCGTGGTGCATGCGGCCATCGAATGCAGGTATAAGGATCGGTGGCTGTACACCACCCCTTTGGGGTCGCCGGTAGTGCCGCTGGTGTAACACATTGCCGCTGCGGAGGTTTCTTCGACTGCAGGCCAAGGGAACTCGTCACCCTCAGCGGCGAGCAGCTCGTCGTAATGGGCTACTTCGGGGCCGTTGCCCCGCAGCAGCTCGACAGCATCGCCGCCGCCAGTGACCACCACCGCCCGCACCGAGGGCGCATCCGCCAACAGCGGGGCCAGCAGTGGCGTCAGGGACGCGTCGACGATGATGACCGTGTCTTCGGCGTGGTTGACCACGTAGCGGATTTGATCGGCCGAGAGTCGGATATTGATCGTGTGCAGGACAGCACCCATGGCGGGTACCGCGCAATAGGCCTCCAGGTGTTCCTGGTTGTTCCACTGGAACGTGGCGACGCGGTCGTCGCCGGTCACACCGAGACGTCGCAGCGCCAAGGCCAGTTGGGCCGACCGCTGGCCGATCTGCCGGTAGCTTGCAGCGCGAAGGCCCTGTTCGGTGGCGCTGATCACCTGCTTGGCGCCGTGTACGCCGCTAGCATGCGCCAGGATCGAGGCGACCGACAGCGGAGCGGCCTGCATGGTCGAGTGCATCAGCGATTCCGCCCGCCACAAGCGATGTCGACCTTCACAGTTCGAGGTCGCTGCGGCCGTCGGCGGCCAGCATCGCGGTGTAGGTGGGAAAGAGCAGTTTGGCGGTGGGGACGAGCTTGATGACTTTCTGCACCGGGCCCTTGGCGCGGACCTGACCCTTGGCCATGGCCAGCGACAGGTTCACTTTGCCCTGCCAGAATCGGTTACCGGTGTCTGCCGACATGAACAACTCGACATCGGGTGTGATGTCGGTGGCGCCGGCGAGCACTGTTGCGTTGGGAAGGTCCACCGTCACAATCGCCTCGGGATCGGTGTAGTTGATTTGCAGCACAACACCCGAGGCGGACAGCTTGGGCCCGATGTCGGGATCTGCTAGGCCCTTCTCGAACACCCCGCCGATGTATTTGTGCACCTCTGCCTCGTCAGTGAAAACGCCCATGGCGGTGATCCTTTCGTGTCGTTGATCGCCAAAGCCGGAAGATTCGGGCTAGTCCAAGCCGATCCACACGGACTTGGTCTGGGTAAAGCCGAGCAGGGACTCCTCGCCAAGATCGCGCCCGTATCCGGACGCCTTATAGCCACCGAACGGTGCCGCGGGGTCCAAAACGTTGTACAAGTTGACCCACACAGTGCCAGCCTGAAGCTCCCTGGCCACTCGGTGCGCGCGTTTGAGGTCGTCGGTCCACACCCCCGCTGCCAGTCCGTACGCGCTGGCATTGGCCCGGCGCACCGCCTCGGCTTCGTCGTCAAAGGTCAACACCGACAGCACCGGCCCGAAGATCTCCTCGGTGGCGATCGTCATGGCGTCGTCGACGTCGGTGAAGATGGCCGGCGTCAAGAAGTGGCCGTGACTCAGTGCGCCGCCGGGCCGCTGGCCGCCGCAGAGCAGGGTGGCGCCTTCCTGGGTGCCGGCGCGCAGGAAGCCTTCAACGCGGTCGCGCTGGGTGGCTGAGACCAGGGGCCCCATCTCGGTGCTGTCATCAAGGCCGTGACCGAGCTCGATCGCCCGGGCCGCGGTCTCCAGCTCGGCGAGCAGTTCGGCACGCACGTCGCGGTGAACGAACAGGCGCGACCCTGCACAACACACCTGCCCTTGGTTGAGGAAGATGGCGGCCAGTGCCCCCTGGGCCGCGGCTTTGAGGTCGGCATCCGGGAAGACAATGTTGGCTGATTTGCCGCCCAGTTCCAGGGTGAGTTTCTTGATGCTGGGTACGCTGGCGATGATTATCCGACGACCGGTTTCCGTCGAGCCGGTGAACGACACTTTGGCCACTCGGGGGTCTTCGATGAGGGCCTGCCCGGCGGAAGAACCGAGCCCGGTGACCATGTTGAGCACACCCGGAGGTAGTCCTGCCTCGAGAGCGATCTCGATCAGCCGCAATGCGGTCAGCGAGGTGTGCTCTGACGGCTTGAGCACTACCGTGTTGCCGGCGGCCAGGGCGGGCGCCACCTTCCACGACGCGATTAGCAGCGGAAAGTTCCACGGCACGATCGCGCCGATGACGCCCAGCGGTTCCCGTTGCGTATACACCAGTGCCTCGCCCACCGGTGGTGAGACGGGCAGGGTCTGGCCGCCAAGTTTGGTTGTCCAGCCACCGAAGTAGCGCCAGATTTGACTAACCAAGCCGATATCGATGTACAACGATTCCGTCAGCGGTTTGCCGTTGTCGAGCGTCTCGAGAGTGGCGAGTTCCTCGGCATGCGCCTCGATCGCGTCAGCGACGTCGAGCAATATCCGGCCGCGGGCGGCCGGGCTCAGGCGACGCCAGTGTTCAAATGCCTCGCTCGCCGCGTCGACCGCCCGCGCCACGTCGATCGGACCACCCGCTGCGATGGTGGCCAATACGGCGCCGGTCGCCGGATCGGTGGTCACAGCCTCGGCTCCGTCGGCGGCCCCAAGCTTGTCCGCCCCGATGACGATGCTCGCCGACGCACCACGCAAAAACGTTTGCAGCGTCTCAGGTATGTCGATTGATAGCGTGGTCATCACAATTCCTTAGTTTGCCTGCATGTTTGTTGTACAGCGCGGCGAGCCCGCCGCGCTGTAGGTGGGCGCTCTGTGCAGTGTCCGGTGATGACTCACCGACCTCGGGTCTAACACGGTCACGGCCGGGACCGTCCGACTACGTTCCCCGGAAAGGACGTCGATACGGCAGATCTTGGTCACCGACTCTTCGCCAGCGGTGTCAATGTTGTTGGGCATGAGTCTCCTGGAGCCGCCACGCTTCCCGGGCTTAGCGCGCGAGCCATGCCCGAATCCTGGTCTCGCGAACGGCTAGGTGACCGTCCAAAGACCCACTCAATAGCGGATGACGCCCCGGATATTTCTGCCCGACCGCATGTCCTCATAACCGTGATTGATGTCCTCCAGGTCGTACTCGGTGGTAATGAGTTCATCGAGCTTCAATTGGCCGAGAGCGTAGAGCTCCAACAACCGCGGAATATCGTGCTGGCCGTTGGATGAGCCGAATAGCGATCCACGGATCTGCTTTTCATACAAAGTCAGCTCAAGAAGGTTTGTCGTGATAGTGGTTTCCTCCGGGTGTCCGATCGCGGTGACCACGACACGACCCCGCTTACCGATGAGACTCAGTTCTGGGCCCACCTCGGCGCCCTCGGCGACACCGGTGGTGACGATGCAGACATCGGCAAGCCTGCCGCGGGTCAAGTCACTGATGGCGTTCCACGCCTCATCGATCGATGAGGCGGTATGCGTGGCACCGAACTCATGAGACTTGGTGCGCTTGAACTCAACAGGGTCCACCACCATAATGATGCGGGCACCGGCGATGCGCGCTCCTTGGACCGCGTTCATGCCGATGCCGCCGGCCCCGATGACCACGACGGCGTCTCCCGCCCGCACCTCGCCGGTACGCACTGCACTGCCGAAACCGGTGGTTACCCCGCACCCCACCAATGCAGCGGTGTGCAGGGGAATATCGTCATCGATCTTGACCACCGACGCAGCAGGAACGACGGTGTACTCCGAAAACGTTCCGAGCAAACACATTTGACCGACGTCTTCCCCCCGCGCGTGAAAGCGGTAGGTTCCGTCGAGTTGCGGTCCCAGCATCACCGCGGCGCCGGAGTCGCAGAGGTTCCCGATTCCGCGGGCACAGTAGGAGCATCGCCCGCAAGCGGGCAAGAACATCATCACGACATGATCGCCCTCGGCGATATCGGCGACATTGGGTCCCACCGCTTCGACAACGCCAGCGCCCTCATGTCCGCCCACCAGAGGGTATGGAAAGGGAAGGTCGCCAGTAACGAGGTGCTCGTCGGAATGGCATAGACCGCTGGCGGCCAACTTGACGAGCACCTCGCCCTCACCGGGCGGATCCAAGTCGATCTGCTCCACCTGCCACTTCTCGTTCTGGCCCCACAGAACCGCAGCCTTCGTCTTCACTATTGATTCTTCCTCACATGTTGGATGTCGTGTGCCCATCGTCACAACGATGTGGCGCACACACCAGGGCCGCCCGTGCCATCAGTGGCCCACGAGTGCCACGCAGATCGAGCACGCCTCGCGCAGCCTTGCACGGCTCTCAGAGTCAGCTGCATGCGACCAGATTCGCGGCGCTCACTAACGCAGCTAAAGTTAGGGCGAACGGGCCAGGCGCCGAGTCTGGTAATCGCTGATGTCTAGCAACCCGAACTTGCCCGCCAAGGCAGCAGCGCTGATCCGGTTGCTTACGCCAAGCTTGTTCAGCAGCGTGGCCACCATGCGCTTGGCGGTTCGTTCCGAGACCAGCAATCGGTCGGCCATCTCCGCGTTCTCCAGCCCTGCCGCCAGCAACGTCCACAACTTCAGGTCCTGATCGGACAAATGCTCTAGCACTTCACTTGGGGGTCGGCGGGTCTGGGTCAGGAGGTCATCGAGGACGGCGCCATCGACAACCCGCATGCCTTCGGCGATCGTCCACAGAGGGCCTGCCAGCGCTTCGGGCCGTGCGGTCTTGGGCAGGAAGCCGTCGGCTCCGGCACGCAACGCTTCTTCGGCCAGGTCGAGATCATCGGTGCCCGACAGCGCGAGGATCCGGGTCGTGGGGCTACGGCCCTTGATGTGGCGGATCGCAGCCAGTCCTCCCAGCGGGGGCATGGTCAGATCAACGATCGCGACGTCAGCGGCGCAGTCCGCGACGAGGTCGGCCGCCTCCTCGACATAGCTGGTTTGGCCCCCCACGGTGAAGATGTCCCCCCATTCGCGGGTGAGCAGCAAGGCTAGTCCCTGCGCAAACAGTTCGTGGTCATCGACGATAGCCACGACGATCCCCTTCCGGCCGCCGCTAGGCTTCATTGTGACGATGTTAGCCGCACCCCAGGATAAGGTCGATGAGACTGCATAACCGGGTCACCGCACTTGTCGACGGTGGCGAATACGGACTGGCCCGCGTTGTGGTGGCAGTCCGAATGGCGGTAGTGGCGTCAGTCGGGGTGCTGGTGCTTGTGGGACCCGCCTGGGTTCGCCAGCACGTGCCCGCGGCTGTGGGCATTCTGATTGCGGCGACGGTGTACGCAGTGGTGCTGCTGGCCAACCCGAAATTCGAGGCACGCCGCACCCGGTACTCCTGGGCGGTCGCCCTGGCTGACAGTGCCATCACCCTTGCCTGGATCGCCTTCACCGGTGGACCGCATAGCCCGGTGGTGGCGGTACTTCCCTTAGTCGTCATCGCGTCGGCGGCCCGGCTGTCATTCATCGAGACTCTGCTGTTATCGACGCTTTTGGGTCTGGCGTACACCGCGGTGATCGTGCCCTTTTCATCGACGCCAGCAACGGCGCTCACCCCTTGGCTCCAGGCCAGCTGGTGGGCGCTGTATCTGTTGTTCGCGGCGGTTCTCACCGCGGGCCTGTCGACCTTGGCGGAGCGCGAACACCGTTCCAGACTGCGCGCTCTGGTCGAAGCCGAGACCCAGCACGCCGCGGCCGAGGAGGAACGCGATCTGCGTTCACGGCTGCTCACGTCTTACCAGTCCCAACAGGACGGGCTGCAGGTGCTGGTGCACGAGTTCCGAACCCCCATCGCCTCGCTGGAGGCACTGCTCGATGCACTGGCCGGCATCTCGCCGATGACGGACGCCGACCGCAGCACCAGCCTGCAGCTGGCCAGCCGGCACACCCGCCATGTCGTCGACATGCTCGACGCACTCTCCGACGTCGCGCTGAGCCGACGCCCCACCTTTTCTGGGGGCAGGGTACGCCAAGTCGACGTCGCGGATATCGTCACCGCAGCAGCCGATGCGGTAGGCCTCACTGCGCCACGCCTACAGCTTGCGATGACCGCCGACCTGAGTGCTGTCGCGATCAACGCGCAGGGATTGCGTCGGGTGCTGACCAACCTGCTCGAAAACGCAGCCCGCCACGGCCGCGGCGCGCCGGTCGACGTCACGTGCAGTCGACACGGCAACGACCTCGTCATCGCCGTCGCCGACCGTGGCCCCGGATTCCCCGACGAGCAAGTGGGAGAGCTGACAGCAAAGTACGTCAGTGCCGGCGGTCAGCGCGGCACCGCCGGTCTGGGGCTGTGGATCGTGCAGCAGATCACCGACGCAATGGGTGGTCGGGTGAATTTCGCCGCTCGCGCTGGTGGTGGGCTCGTCGCGACCTTCCGTGTTCCGCTCATCACCGCGCCGCAACCAGACCCGCCCCCCGCTCCGCGCTGGTAGTCCGGACAACTTTCCGCGGGCCTCGTCGGCCAGTTGTCGGCGCCGCCAACGGCACGCAGCCCACTGGCCCACGCGGGCGTGATCGATCATGGGAACGAAGGGGGCGGCAGTCACCATCGCAATCACGATTCGCAATGTCCGGCGCAGCATGACGAATCGGCTCCAGCCCGTCTGCGTGGGCACCGGATTGCCCGGCAGGAACTTCGCCGATCGGCGGTAGCTCGAATGTCCGGTGCGGCTTACGTCCGCATCCGGCCTCTTCCAGACGTGGCCCGCAGGGGTCATGACGTGGCCCGCGGGCCACTTGTCGTCGGCCTCCTCACTTATCACCCTTAATGGTGTTGAGGGTCACATTAAGCCGCGCGGGGTGCACGTCGAGGTGGAACAGCTCGGCGCGCACAACGGTTGGGGCGAGACATGTTTCCGCTCATGCGCCCATTTTTCTGTAGAGCACCAGGTTGAGAAGGGACCAACATGACCCAAATGACGGTGGCCGCCAGCGACGCGACGAACGCGGCGTACGGGATGGCCTTGGAGGACATCGATGTGAGCAATCCCGTGCTGTTCCGGGACAACACCTGGCATCCCTATTTCAAACGCCTGCGCGAAGAGGATCCGGTTCACTACTGCAAGAGCAGCATGTTCGGCCCCTACTGGTCGGTGACCAAGTACCGCGACATCATGGCAGTCGAGACCAACCCGAAGGTGTTCTCGTCGGAGGCTAAAAGTGGCGGCATCACCATCATGGACGACAACGCCGCAGCATCGCTTCCCATGTTCATCGCCATGGATCCACCGAAACACGATGTCCAGCGAAAGACCGTGAGCCCGATCGTGGCGCCCGAAAACCTTGCCACCATGGAATCGGTGATTCGCCAGCGCACCGCGGACCTCCTCGACGGATTGCCGATCAATGAAGAGTTCGACTGGGTGCATCGGGTGTCGATCGACTTGACCACCAAGATGCTGGCGACGCTGTTCGATTTTCCCTGGGACGACCGCGCCAAGTTGACGCGCTGGTCGGACGTCACCACGGCGTTGCCCGGTGGCGGGATCATCGATTCTGAAGAACAGCGCATGGCCGAGCTGATGGAGTGCGCGACGTATTTCACCGAGCTGTGGAACCAGCGCGTGAATGCCGAACCCAAGAACGATCTCATCTCGATGATGGCCCATTCGGAGTCAACACGACACATGGCGCCCGAGGAATATCTCGGAAACATCGTGCTGCTGATCGTCGGCGGCAACGACACCACCCGCAACTCGATGACGGGCGGTGTGTTGGCCCTGAACGAATTTCCCGACGAATACCGCAAACTGTCCGCCAACCCGGCGTTGATCAGCTCTATGGTGTCGGAGATCATCCGGTGGCAAACACCTCTTTCGCACATGCGTCGTACCGCATTGGAAGACATCGAGTTCGGCGGCAAGCACATCCGCCAGGGCGACAAAGTCGTGATGTGGTACGTGTCCGGCAACCGGGACCCCGAGGCCATCGACAATCCCGACACGTTCATCATCGATCGCGCCAAGCCCCGCCAGCACTTGTCCTTCGGGTTCGGCATCCACCGCTGCGTCGGCAACAGACTCGCCGAACTACAGCTCAACATCCTGTGGGAAGAAATCCTCAAACGGTGGCCGGACCCACTGCAGATCCAGGTTCTTCAAGAACCGACCCGCGTGCTCTCACCGTTCGTCAAGGGCTACGAATCGCTGCCCGTGCGCATCAACGCCTGATGATCCACACCGGCGTGACCGAAGCCGTTGTGGTGGTCGGTGCCGGCCAGGCTGGCGCACAGACAGTCACCAGCCTTCGACAAAGAGGGTTCGAGGGGCAGATCACCCTGCTCGGCGACGAGCCGGCGCTGCCCTATCAGCGCCCCCCACTGTCGAAAGCCTTCCTGGCCGGCACCCTCCCGCTGGACCGCCTGTACCTACGCCCTGCGGCGTTCTACCAGCAAGCCCAGGTCGATGTCATGGTCGACACTCGGGTGAGCGAGCTCGACACCGAAAACAGACGCGTCCGGCTCACCGACGGCCGCGCTATCAGCTTCGATCACTTGGTGCTGGCCACCGGCGGCCGCCCCCGCCCGCTGGCCTGCCCTGGTGCCGATCACCCCCGCGTCCACTACCTGCGAACAGTGACCGACGTAGACAGGATCCGCTCCCAGTTCCATCCCGGGACACGGCTGGTCCTGGTGGGCGGTGGTTACATCGGCCTTGAAATCGCCGCGGTAGCCGCAGAACTCGGGTTGACCGTGACCGTCCTCGAAGCACAAACCACCGTCTTGGCACGGGTCACCTGTCCGACGGTGGCCCGCTTCTTCGAACACACTCACCGGCGAGCAGGAGTGACGATTCGGTGCGCAACGACAGTCACACGCATCCACGACAGCTCGTCCACCGCACGCATTGAACTCGATAGCGGCGAGTACATCGACGCAGACCTCGTCATAGTCGGGATAGGATTGCTCCCCAACGTCGACTTAGCCTTAGCAGCTGGGCTGACATGCGAAAGCGGCATCGTCGTGGACAGCCGTTGCCAGACGAGCGCACCTAGCATCTACGCAGCTGGTGACTGCACCCAGTACCCGAGCCCCATATACGGCCGACCACTTCACCTCGAGTCGGTGCACAACGCCATCGAACAGGCCAAAACGGCCGCCGCAGCGATCCTCGGCAGAGACGAGCCGTTCCGTCAAGTCCCCTGGTTCTGGTCAGACCAGTACAACATCAAACTACAGACGGCCGGCGTCAACGAAGGTTACGACGACGTGATCATCCGGGGTGATCCGGCCTCAGCATCGTTTGCAGCCTTCTACATGCGCGCCGGGAAACTGCTGGCCGTCGATGCAATCAACCGGCCGCGCGAATTCATGGCGTCGAAAACCCTTATCGCCGAACGCGCAGAGGTAGACCCGACGCAACTCGCCGACGAGAGCCTCCCCCTCACAGCCCATGCGGCGGCGGTCAACGGCCCTACCCGCGCAACGTCCCCAACCTCCCTCTAACCCACTGATAAAGGAATCGAAATGCCGAAGATCACCTACATCGACTACACCGGTACGAGCCGCTGCGTTGACGCCGAAGACGGCATGTCACTGATGGAAATCGCCATCAATAACAACGTGCCAGGCATCGACGGGGACTGCGGCGGGGAGTGCGCATGCGCGACATGCCATGTGCACGTCGATGCAGACTGGTTGGACAAACTGCCGCCCAGCAGCGACCAAGAGGTGTCAATGCTGGAATTCTGTGATGGCGTAGACCACACATCCCGACTCGGCTGCCAAATCAAGATTTGCCCGACTTTGGATGGCATCGTCGTACGGACACCAGCTGCACAACATTAGCTACCCCGACCCGAGACCGCAGCTACACACGTTATCGAGACAGTCCCTCCCTAATCGGCCAGTCCCAGCGATTGCGAGGCAGGCCCCGGAATCCCCGACGAGAATCGGGGAAGGCTGACAGCAAAGTACGTCATGGCCTATCAGCTAAGCTAGCCAGGTCGAGGTCGGGTTTGCCGACTGCTCGTCCGCATCGTCGGCAGGTCCCGGATCCGTCGGGTCATCCTCAGATCTGCGGCATCGACCGGCCCCGCCGCGACCCTTGGGCGTCGTTGACCGCGACCTTCGTCGGCTTCGGTGAAATCGGTTGCGCGACAGGGGTGGTGTCGACATTGTTGACGACGGTTGAGAACCGGGCCAGTCGCGACGGGGTGGGTTCTAGCTAGCTAGCCTACTTTTCAACCGGCGTCAACATACGGGGGCGGGGCCGGATCCTGCACCGGCTGGCCGATCAGCCAAGCCCGCGGCAACTACGTCGCGCGTGCTGCGGCGAACTTCCGGTTTTTCGCCGACCATGCGCGGCTGGCCACCGCGGAGGTTCTGCCCATGGACAGCGGCCACCACGCCTACACCCGGTTTGAGCCGGCCGGAGTGGTAGCGGCCATCGCGCCGTGGAACTTCCCCCTGATGCTGGAGACCTGGAAGATCGCCCCGGCGCTGGCGTGGGGCAACACCGTGGTGCTCAAACCCGCCGAGGACACCATCCTGGGCAGGCTTGCCATCTAAGCCGGCATGCCCCCGGGCGTGCTCAACGTGGTGCACGGCTACGGGCCCGACTCTGCCGGGCAGGCGCTCACCGAGAACCCCGAGGTCGACCGGATCACCTTCACCGGTGAATCGGGCACCGGCCGGATCATCGCCCGGGCAGCGGCGGGCAACCTGACACCGGTGAGCCTGGAGCTCGGCGGCAAAGGCGCCAACGTGGTGTTCGCCGACGCCGACCTTCACACCGCGGTGGAGTGGTCGATCAAGGCGATCTTCACCAACACCGGCCAGGTGTGTCTGGCGGGGTCCCGGTTGTATGTGCAGCGCGACATCTACGACGAGTTCCTGCGCCGGTTCACCCAAGCGGCGCAGGCGATGGTGGTCGGCGACCCCAAACAGGAAACCACCCAGATCGGCCCGCTGGCCTCCCAGGAGCACTACCGCAAGGTGCGCGGCTACGTCGAAACCATCGAGTCAAAAGGCGGTTCCATCGTCACCGGTGGGCTCGGCGAGGGCTGGGGTGTGTTGCCCACCGTCGTGACCGGACTGGGCCAGCAGGCCCGCTGCAGCCGCGAGGAGATCTTCGGCCCGGTGGCGGTGGTGATCCCGTTTGACACCGAGGCCGAGGCGATCCGGTTGGCCAACGACACCCGCTACGGCCTAAATGTCGTGACCTGACACGTCGTTGTCAGGCGGCAAGCCGACTGATGGGTGGTCGTCCGCCGAGGGCGGAGTGGCCTCGTTGAGTGTTGTAGTGGCGAAGGAATCGGTCAAGACCGTGCGTGCGTGCGC
>WBZO01000635.1_pt1 | contig 68754 bp, 49 predicted proteins | sample 5204261 | NCBI WGS metagenome assembly WBZO01 (sample SAMN12412400, study PRJNA552823) | activated sludge metagenome | isolation source: activated sludge from anammox sidestream of wastewater treatment plant... | place: USA: North Carolina | collected 2017-09
CCACGCCCGAGCCAACGGCCACGCCCGAGCCAACGGCCACGCCCGAGCCAACGGCCACGCCCGAGCCAACGGCCACGCCCGAGCCAACGGCCACGCCCGAGCCAACGGCCACGCCCGAGCCGACCGCTACCCCCGAGCCAACGGCATCGCCTGAGGCGACGCCAACGCCCGAGCCAACCCCAGAGCCCGAGCCGACAGATACGCCCGAGGTCACGCCGGAGCCCGAGCCAAGCCCAACGCCTGACTCGACACCGGAGCCGGATGAGAGTCCAACGCCCGAGCCGACTCCGGAGTCCTGAGGAGAGGGATTCTCCTCAACCTTCACTCCACTATTCCCGGGCTGGATATTCGCCAATCTAACTCGGCCTCAACCATCGATATTCCTCGTCCTCGTACCGTCCGCACCGTCGTGAACTGATCAGCGCCACGTATCGCTCGTGGCGGACGACGGAGTGAGAGCGATGTTGGGTAACACTGGCGGGCCTCGGGCTGTGCTACTGCTGGCCGTCGCCTTCGTCATGAGTACGGCGATCGCCGCGATCGCCCTCACCCATCCGGCCGAAGCGCAAGAGCTTCCGACGACGGGCCAGGCTCACCAATCGTCCGGCGGGGTCGCCCACACGGTGTTCGTGGGTGACGTGAAACGGTTCCCGGAGGGCACGACCGCGAACGGCCCCTGTGGATCGGCGTTCCAGGGTTACGTGGTCTGCGAACGGGACTACAACGATGACAGCGAGGGCGACTCGCGGTTCCACGTGGTCCCGAACCCGGGGGACAGCCCCCTGCAGGGCGTCTGGAAGGTCGTCGCGTTCGACTTCCGAGACCCGACCGACACCATTCCGCCGATCTCGTCGACGAACGACATCGCCGCCATCCAGCACGCGATCTACTGGGTCGCACCTCACGCCTCGACCGGCGGACCCGGCCCCGATCAGAACTTCCCCCAGCGCGTCTTCCACGAGGTCATCGAGGCACGCCTCGAGAACGGGGACATCGACCCGAGCGTGATCCTCACCGGAAGCGCCTGCAACGTCGTCGGGAACTACGGCATCAACGGCACGATCGCCGACGGCATAGTGCAGACCGGGCAGGTGCCGGCGGCGATCGTGCAGAACGCCATCAACGAATGCATCCAGGGCGAGGTCGGACTCCACCTCCTCGGGTGGGACGTCTCGAAGCACCTCCCCCCCGGCACCTACCAGCAGGTCCTCACGCTGGTCCACACGAACGGTGCGGAGAGTGATCCGGTCTCGACGCAGTTCGTGATCGAGCCGCTCAGCCATTACCGCGTGGACTTCGCGCGGTCGGGCGTGAGCTGGGAGACCCTTGCCCGGAACAACCGATCGGTCCACAGCGGCGACTGGGATCTCTCGACGTCGACGAAGCCGACGATCCAGGGCGACGGCAACACCAGCCTCGTGCTGCAGGTCCGCTACGCACCACTGTCAAACAACGGGAAGCTGATCTGGAGCGAGTTCGACGCCCAGATCAACCGGCGGAACACCGGCGGGCAACTGGTTGAGTGGCAACACGAGGAGGGCATCCTCGCCGGCCAGTCCGAGGGGGTCTTCGGAGGCTGGGTGCCGCTTGACGGCCCCACCTCGACCGCTCCATCGGTCGCGAGTTCCGGCGCCGTCTGCCTCGAACCGAACGAGCCGCTGAAGCTCGACTTCTCCGTCACGCCTCGCCAGACCGTGTTCACCGGTACCTATCAAGGGGTCGTGGAGCTCGGCGCGGTCGTGGCCCCGGCGGTGTGTACCCCGTCGTTCGACCAGGGCGAAGGCACGACGGGCGATCCGAACGTCTTCGACAACAACCCATCCCAGGGCGGCCCGAGCAACCCCACCGAGGCTCCGCCCTCCTAGAGAGTTCGTAGACCGACGTCGCTCTGAGTCTGCACGTCGGTAGTGCGGATATGACGAGGGCGGGCTCCCCACCCGCCCTCGTCTGAACGGGCACGCGCGCCCCCGATGTGCCCGAGCCCTGGGTGCTCGCGGGGAGGCGGCAACGTCCCGTCCGGCGACGGGCGGATGCGAGCGAGCGCGAGTCGACGACAGCCGCTCTACGCACCGCGACGTGCGCAATACACTCGCGGGCCAGCGTCAACCTCTTGACAGCTTCTATGGACTTTCGGCCTGACGCCCCAGAGCTACGTCGGGGCTACGTTCGTCCCAGCCGCCTCACACCTGAAACGGCCCGTCGCTCTGAGATCTTCTGAAGGCGAGGCTGCTATGAGGTTCGTCCAGCGCTGGATATGGCTCGCGGGAGCCGTGGCTACCATCCTCGGGGCGGTCTTCGTCGCGTTCACCCTGTCCGGCGTTCAGGACGCGACGCGAGCGGCCGGCGACCTCGGCGAGCTGCGTGCCTACGCCGAGCGCATCCGCGGCGCTGCCATCGCAGGTGACGACGAACGCCTGGCGCCGCTGCTCGAGCGTCGCCGAGAGCGCATGAATGCGCTCGTTCCGGCCATCGCGGACGTCCTGGGCGAAGGCCAGAGCGACGAGGTCTTCGCCACCCTCGACCGTTCCTTCGCCGCCCTGGAGGAAGCCGCTGCCACCGGCGACGAGCTTGGCCTCGACGACGGCGTCCAGGCGGTCACCGGCCAGGTCAACCTGCTCCTGGACCTCATCGCGGCGGAACGCGACAGCGCCGTGGAGCTTCTGCGCCGGCTGACCTACGTCGGGATCGTGCTCGCGATCCTCGGGGCGGTCGCCGGGCTGATCGCCAGCCTGGTGAGCCACGTGCGGGTCCGCCAGCTCACCCGATCGGAGGCCGCCGCGAACCAGCGGTACGAGGCCCTCATCGCCTCGATGCAGAACGGCATCCTGCTCCTCTCGGATGCGGGAGGCGTGGTCTACTGCAACGAGGCGTTCGCGGAAATGCTCGGGTTCCACGCCGACGAGCTGGTCGGCGGGTCGGTCGACCGGTTCGTCTCACCAGAGCTCCTGGACGAGTTCGACGCACACCGCCGGGCGGTGTCCGAGCAGGCCGCGCCCATGCCGCCCTGGCTCACGCGCTGCCGCCACCACGACGGCAGCGACATCGACGTCTTCGTGGCGGTCACGCCACTCATAGAGGACGGGCATTGCGTCGCCACCCTGTGGGAGTTCCGAAACGTCACGCGCGAAGTAGAGCTCTCCCACCGGGTGAGCCTCGAGGCGGCCAAGGGCGAGGCCGTCCTGGAGATGGCCCCGGTGCCGATCGTCGTGATCGACGAGGCCGGGGTGGTGATCGCCGCAAACGCGGCGGTCGACAACGTCTTCGGTTGGCCGCCCGACGCGCTCGTCGGCCAGTCGGTCTCGGTCCTGATGCCGGAGCCGTTCGCCTCGCGGCATCGTGAATACCTGCAGCACTACATCGAGACCGGGCAGCCGAGCACGCCGGGTGAGAGCGTGATCGGGCGGGAACGGCCCGCGTTCGCCCTCCACCGCGATGGGCGTCAGTTCCCCGTCTCGCTACAGGTCGCGGAGTCCCGGAGCGACGAGGGGCAGCGCGTCTTCACTGGCGTTATCTATGACCTCACCCGCCAGTCCAACCTCGAAGGAGAGCGGCTTCAACTGCTCGAGAGCCTGATGTACGAGCAGCGCGATGTCGCCGTGGGGACGATGGTGGGCGGGGTCGCGCACGACTTCAACAACCTCCTAACGGCGATCATCGGAGCGCTCGACCTGGAGATCAGCACCCGCGGCGAGTCGTCGCGCTGGCTCGACCACGCGGCCGTCTCGGCGCGGCGCGCGAGCACGGTGGTCCAGCGCCTGCTCCACACGGTCCGCCCGCATGACTCGGAGCTGTACCCGATGGACGTCCGCGCGGTCATGACCGAGACGGTCGACCTCGCGCGCGAGACGTTCGACCGTCGCGTCGCGATCCAGTCGCACGTCTCCGGCGAACTCCCGCTCGTGCTGGGGGACAGCACTCGCATCGGGCAAGTCCTCCTGAACCTGCTGATCAACGCCCGCGACGCGGTCCTGGAGCGCTCGAAGGACGCCGGACCCGGCTACCGCCCTGAGATCCGGATCGCCGCCGCGGATACGACTGACGGCGAACGGCAGATTGTCCGCATCATGCTCTCGGACAACGGCGTGGGAATGGCCCCGGAGGTGCGGAACCGCATCTTCGATCCGTTCTTCACGACAAAGCGCGGCGGCAAGGGCTCAGGCCTCGGCCTCACCATGGTCCGCTCGATCGTCCGTGAGATGGACGGCGACATCCGCGTCGATTCCAACGCGCTGATCGGCACGACGGTCACGATCGACCTCCCCGCCCTGGCCGCCGGCGTCGCCGGGGCCGAGCCTGGGCCGGACATCGGCGCCCCGTGCGTCCTCGTCGTCGACGACGAGGACGCCATCCGTGAGATCGTGTCGGCAGCGCTGCGCCGGTACGGCTGCCATGCCGAGGTCGCCGCGAGCGGCGAGGAGGCGCTCGAGCTGCTGCAACTGCACGGGGAGTACGCGCTCGTCCTGCTGGACCTGAACATGCCGGGGCTGACCGGCTGGGACGTGCTCGCCCGGATCCGCCAGCGGGACCCAGAACTGCCGGTGATCATCATGAGCGGCACCGCACAGGCCTCCGAGGTCATCCGTCGCGGGGCCACGGGGTCACTCCCCAAGCCGTTCTCCCTCGAGGAGCTCATCCAACTGGTGGGGCAGCAGCTCTCGCCCGCGCGCAGCGAGGAGAGCGAGTCCTCCGGGACCATCGAAGGAGTGGGCAGCGGCACGTGATGCGCCCGACCGGCCTGGTGGTACTGGAGGACGAGCCGCTCCTGCGGAACGTGATCTGCGGGGCCCTCGAGGCCTCGATCCCCGGGCTGCGCACGCACCCCGCCTCCACTCGGCTGGAGGCGAGCGTCCTCCTCGACCGCTTTGACATCGGACAGATGGTGAGCGAGGTGACGGTTGGCGGGACGAACATCTCCCGCTGGCTCATCTGGCTGCTCGTGGAGCGGCCGTCACTGAACCTCGTGACCTTCTCGACGCAGAAGCCGTGGGTACCGGCCGAGTTCCTCGAAAGCCCCCGCCTGCTTCATATCGAGAAGCGGGGCGGCCGTGGGGTCGAACCGCTCGTCACCGCCTGCCGAATGCTGTTCAGCTGACGGCCCCGAGGCCGGCGTCCCTCGGGGAACACGAAGAAACCGGGCGAGGACCACGACGACTGTCGTGGCCCTCGCGCCCGGTGGTCCAGCTGGATCGTGTAGTCCAGCTAAGCAGCGTGCTGCCGCAGGACGTGTACCTTGGAGCTGGCTTCGCTCTCCTCGTCGCTGGCGTGGGCGCTCGCGATCGCGGGGTCGCCGGACAGCCGGAACGTGGCGATCTGCGCGAGGAGCTCGTCGGCCATGCGGCCAAGCTCGCTCGTCGAGGCGGAGAGCTCCTCCACCTGCGCGCTCATCTCCTCGGTGGAGGCGGAGACCTGCTCGGTGGCGGCGCTGTTCTGCTCCGCGACGGCCGCGACCGACGACACCGACTCGCTCACGGTGTCGGCCTGCGTCGCCATCAGCCGGGCCGCGTCGCGGTTGCCACTCGCGACATCACCGACGCCGGCGATCTTCGAGGTCATCTCCGACGAGGCGCCCTGGAGGCTCTCCGCCCCCTGCGCGATGTCGGTGATCTGGCCGGACACGGCGCTGACCGCCTCCATGATGCGGGCGAGTGCCTCCCCGGCGCCCTCGGCAGCGCGGCTGCTCGATCGCATCTCGGTCACGCCCTCGGACATTGCCTCCACCGAGGCGCCGAGGCCGGTCCGCACGGTCTCGATCAGCGTGCCGATCTCCTTCGTGGCGGCCGCGACACGCTCGGCGAGCTGCCGAACCTCGTCGGCCACCACGGCGAACCCGCGGCCCTGCTCGCCCGCCCGGGCCGCCTCGATGGCGGCGTTCAGCGCGAGGAGGTTCGTCTGGGAGGCGATGTCGTCGATCATCGCGACGATCTTGCCGATCTCGTCCGAGCGCGCACCGAGCGACTCGATCTCGCTTGCCGCCGCGTCGATCCGCGCCTGGAGCCGGCCGATGCCTTCCACCGTGGTCTGGACGCGGTCAGCGCCCTCGTTGGCCGCCTCGGTCGCGCTCATCGCGCCGCTCGACGCGGACTGCGCGCTCGACGCCATGCGCTCGGCACGGCGCGCGACGTCCTCGGAGAGTCGCACGGCGTCGTTCACCGCCTCCAGCTGCTGGTCCGCGCCCGCCGTCACCTGGCGGATGGCCTGGCCCAGCTCGTGGACGTTGGTGCTGATCGCCTGGACGGCCGCCGCCTGCTCGCCGGTGCCCTGCGCCACCTGCGTGCTGGAGCGCGCAATCTCGTTCGTGGCCTGCGCGGCCTGCTCCGCGACCGACTCCAGCTCCGCCTTCGCATGGCTCAGGCTGGTCGCCGTGGCGCGGGCGCGCGAGAGCACGTCGTTGAGCCCGGTGATCATCTGCACGAAGGCGTTGCCGAGGACGTCACGCTCCGACTGAGCGGTGACCTTCGTCGTCAGGTCGCCCTCAGCGATGCGCGTCGCCGCCGTGGCCATCCGCGAGAGATACGCCTTCATCGTCTCGAACGCGCGCGACATGTCGCCCAGCTCGTCGCGGCTGGTGATCGAGACGTCCTGCTCGAGGTCGCCGGTCGCGATGCCCTCCGCGGCGAGACGCATCTTCGTCACACCGTTCGAGATGGCGCGAGCCAGCCAGAAGCCGATGCCGCTTCCTGCGGCGAGCGCCGTGAGGGCCGTCAGCAGGAGGATGGTACGAGCGCTACTCGCGGAGTCCGCGGCCGCGGCCACCGCCTCGTCGGCGAGCGTTGCGTTGAACTGGCCCGTCTCCGTGAGCGCAGCGTTCATCGGACCGATCGCGGAGGACATCGCAGCAGCCGCCTTGGCGGCTTCCGCATCACGGCCTTCCGCCAGCAGGTCGAGGACGGCCTGGCGTTGAGCGATGACCTCCTTCACCGGCGTGACCACCGCGTCCCACTGCTCGCGGTCCGCCTCGGACGCGTACGTGTCCTCGTAGGCGGTCATCGCCTCGACGGCCGCATCCATCTCGCGCCGGGATTCCTCGATCAGCGCGTCGCGATCGGGTCCCTCGGACGTCAGAAACGCGCGCTTCTCTTCGCGAGCACTTGCGATCATGTTCTGGTTCGTGAGCAGCGCGTACTGCACGCCCAGGACGTTTTGCGTGTACATGTCCTGCGTGCGCTGTGCGGCCTGGTTGAGGCGCACGATGCTGATCACCGCAACCACGCCCATCAGCAGGAGCACGATCCCAAAGCCCCCGAGGAGCTTCGTACGGATTGTCAGCCTCATCATCCCCATCCTCTTCCTCGCCCGGGCCTACCCGGGCCCGTGTGGTCAGGAGTATCTGGAGGGGATGTTCGACCGCTCCTCGGGAATCACCCGGACGCCGGGCGCTTCCGAGATGCTTTGACACCATGCCAACACAATCACCAGCCGTGGACCGGCTCGAGGAGAGTTTGGGGCGCCGGTCACGACTCCCGGGGAGTGTCGCCCGGCATCGCGTAGCCGACGCCGTACACGGTCACGATGGCGTCCTTCGGGTAACCAATCGCGACCAGCTTCCGGCGCAGGCGGGACATGTGCTGGTGGAGGAAGTTCGCGTCCCCGATGTCCTCGTAATTCCACACCCGGCGGATCAGCTCGTGGGTGGACTGGGCCGTTCCCACTCGCTCGATGAGCAGTCGCAGGAGCGCCGCCTCCGAGCGTGAGAGCGTGGCCGACTGGCCGCCGTAGCACGCAACCCCGGTGCGAAGGTCCAGCTGGAGCCCGTGCGGGGCGGCGATCGTGGACCGCACGATCTCGAAACCCGTCCGGCGGAGGACGGCGTCGACGCGGCGCATCAGCTCCACGGGATGCAGCGGCTTCGGCACATAGTCGTCCGCGCCGGCGTCGAAGCCGGCGATCCGTTCCTCGGGCGTTCCGGCCGCGGAGGTGATGATGACGGCGGGGCCGCCGAGCCGCCGGATCTCGGCGCACAGGTCCAGGCCGGATCCGTCCGGGAGGCCGATGTCGAGCACTACGAGATCGAAGGCCTGACAGCTCATCGAGGCGGTCGCCTCGGCCACGGTCCCGGCCGACGCGACCTCGTGGCCGGCACCCACGAGCATCGCCTCGATGATGTCGAGCGCCTGCCGGTTGTCTTCGACGAGGAGAATGCGGGCCGCACGACCCGCGCCGACCCCGCGCTGGACCAAAGCCTCGCCCATGACGTGCTCGCCTCCCCACCCCCGATCACCCGGTCTATCGCATTCCGTCGCTATCCGGGCCAGCCAACCGTTCGGCTCGACGGTCTGACAGAATGTTGACCGGATTCCGGGACGACCGACACGGCATCTCCCTCCGCCCGTGTGGCTCCGGCGGCGTGCGACGACCATCCGGATTTCGAGGGTCCTTCCGGAGAGTGTTACGGGGACGGTGAGATGAGCACGGCCATGCGTCCACTCGTCACGCCCGAATGGCTCCACGAGCACCTGCACGACCCCACGGTGATCGTGATCGAGGTGTCATCGGAGCCGGCGCCAGGCGCCCGGTACTTCCGCGAGGGGCACATTCCCGGAGCGCGGTTCGCGTGGTGGAAGACGCTGTGCTGGGACGAGAGCGACCGTGAGTTCCCGCCGCCCGAGGAGATGGCGCGCCGGCTCGGCGAGCTCGGCGCGTCGGACGACTCCCATCTGGTGCTGGTCGGCGATCCGATCCAGTTCGCCACCTACCCGTACTGGGTCCTCGCGCTCTCCGGCCTCGACCACGTCGCGAGCATCCTCGACGGCGGCCGTGCGCACTGGGTCGCGAGCGGCCTTCCGCTGACGCAGGAGATGCCGCCGCCCGCGCGTCCCGGCCTGGTGCTCCCCAGCGGACGCACCGACGCCCGAGGCTCCAAGGCACGCGTCGGCCGCGACGACGTCCGCGCACACCTGGGCGACCCTCGCCGGGTACTCATCGACATGCGGACAGACGAGGAGTGGTCCGGCGAGCGTGTCTCACCTGCTTCGTACGCCGTCGACCACGGTGCTGAACGGACCGGCCGGATTCCCGGCGCCCGCCACCTGTACTTCGAGCGCCTGCTCGGGAGCGATGGGCGGTTCCTCGATACCATGCGCATCGAGGAGCAGCTCCGCTCGGTCGGCGCGACCCCCGAGGCAGATGTCGTCGCGTACTGCCGCCTGTCGCACCGAGCGTCGCTCGGCTGGTTCGCCGCCGAGCGGCTGCTGGGCTGGTCGAACGTCCGTGTCTACGACGGCTCATGGACAGAGTGGGGCTCCATCGTGGGCTTCCCGATCGAGAGAACCGAAGTCCCAGGCCGATGACCCGGTGCCTGGTCTCGCCTGACGTCGGCTACTCGCCGGTCACCGGATCATGATGGAGGCGCGGGCCCACGCCGTCCGCTCCCGGGCGTGACAAGGGAGTCCGGCGCCGGCGTTCCGGTCTGACGGGCCCCGCCGGGCGAGACGGCACGCGCTGAGGCCGCGCTGACCTCGGGGTACCCGGACCTTCGTCCCGGCAGCGACGCCCGAGAGAGGATTGCCGACGGGCGAAGTACCGCCGACGCTCTGTGGCATGGCGTCCGTGGAGGATGGAGCAGCGGCGGTGCGGAACGTGGACGGCGACGCCGCCCGCTCCGGCCTACGCGACGAGTTCGGCCTGAGCGAGGCCGAGGTCGCGGCGCGTGTCCGGGACGGTCTCACCAACGTTGAACCGACAAACGGCCACACCGACTGGGCGATCGTCCGGCGGAACGTCGTCTCGTTCTTCAACATCGTGCTCGCGGCCCTCATCCTCGCGCTCCTGCTCACGGGCGAGCTGCGCGATGGCCTGCTCGTCGGCGCCGTGGTCATCGCGAACGTGGCGCTGGCAACGATCCAGGAGATCGTCGCCACCCGGCGGTTGCGGACACTCCGCGCGCTGACCGCCCCCAGGGCGACGGTGATCCGTGATGGCGTCGAGCGCGAGCTGGCCGCGTCCGAGGTCGTCCTGGACGACGTCCTCGTCCTGCGCCGGGGTGACCAGGTGATCGCGGACGGCGCGATCCGCACGGGGAGCGTCGAGGTGGACGAGGCACTGCTGACCGGGGAGTCCGCGAGCGTCCGCCGGCATCCCGGCGACGAGTTGCGAGCCGGCGTCTTCTGCGTGGCCGGCGAGTGTCGGTACCGTGCTGACCGCGTGGGAGCGGAGGCATATGCGCTCCGGCTGACCTCGGAGGCGCGCGATCTCGTGCGGCGCCCGAGCCCGCTCCTCCAGCGGTTCGAGCGGTTGCTGCGCGTGATCCTCATCACCACGGGACTGCTCGCCACGATCCTGTTCATCCAGTTCAACGTGCAGGACCGGGGATTCGCCGAGTCGCTCAAGGCCACCACGGCGACCGTGACGACCATCGTGCCGGTCGGGCTGCTGCTCGGGATCACCGTCGTGACCGCGGTGGGAGCGCTCCGCGTGTCGCGATCCGGCGCGATCGTCCACGACCTGAACACTGTCGAAGCGTTGAACTACGTCGACGTGGTCGCGTTCGACAAGACCGGAACGCTCACCTCGAACCGCCTCGTCCTCGAGGACGTGCAGTGGGCCCGGGCGAACGAGCAGGACGCCGGCTGGCTGCGCGCCTTCGCCGCGGCGACCGCAGGCGAGAGTGGCACCAGCACCGCCCTGGCCGATGGACTCGGCCCGGCACCGACCGACCTCGAGGCGGTCGATGGTGTGCCCTTCAGCTCCGACCGGCGCTGGAGCGCGGCTCTCATCGAGCGACGCGGCCCTCCCAGCGGCGCGGGCGAGCGGCGCGCACTCGTCCTCGGCGCTCCGGAGACGGTGCTCTCGGCCTCGGACCACGGTGGCGAGATGGCCGCGGCGTACGCGCGCGCATCGCGCCGGGGCCTCCGGGGCGTCGTCGTGGCCGAGGCGCCGGGACTGCCCGACCCCACTGAGGCGCTCCGAGGACTGACGCCGATAGCCCTCGTCACCTTCCGCGACGAGCTGCGGGGCGAAGTACGCGAGGCGTTCGACCTGATGGAGCAGCTCGCGATCACCTCCAAGGTGATCTCCGGCGACCATCCGGAGACGGTCGCGGCTCTCCTCGGGCAGCTCGGCGTCGCCGCCGACGGCACCGTGTCCGGCTCCGACCTCGAACGGCTCGACGACGAGGACTTCGACCGCGTCGTCGATCGCACGACGGTGTTCGGGCGCATCTCTCCGGCACTCAAGCGGCGCATCGTCGAATCACTGACACGGCAGGGCCACTTCGTCGCGATGGTCGGCGACGGCGCGAACGACGTCCTCGCCCTGCGCGCGGCCGACGTCGCCGTGGCAATGGCCTCCGGTGCGGCGATCGCCCGGGGCGTTGCCGGCATCGTGCTCCTGAACGACTCCTTCACGGCGCTGATCCGGGGCACGCGCGAGGCGACGTTCATCCTCGGCAACACCGAGCGCCTGGGGAAGCTCTTCGTGGCGAAGAGCGTGTACGCCTACATCCTCATCCTCGCGACGAACCTGCTCGGGCTGGAGTTCCCGTTCCTGCCCCGGCAGGGGAGCGTGTTCTCCACGCTCTCGCTCGGCGTGCCCGCGCTGCTCGTTGCCTTCAGCGCGCCGCCACCCCGCACCCCGCGTGAGATCCTCAACCGCATCGTGCGGTTCGCCCTCCCCGCCGGGGTCGCGGTTGGCGTCTGCACCATGGCGCTGCAGTTCATCGTGGAGGGGCTGCTCGGACGGGACGTCGAGGAGGCGCGGACGCTCGTCTCGCTCACGCTGACCGTCGTGGGCCTGGCGTTCTTCGTGCAGGTCGTCGGGCTGGAGGACGCGACGCTTCGCGTCCCCTGGCGCCCGATCGCGACGGCGATCGCGGCCGCGACGCTCGGCGCGATCCTCGTCGCCCTCGTCCGCACGACCACGACACGGGAGTTCTTCGGCTTCACCGATGTCTCGCCGATCGGCTGGGCCAGCGTGGTGCTGGCCTCGGTGGCAGCGCTCGTCGGCCAGCACCTGCTGAGCCGTCACTGGCGGGACCTGCTGCGGATCGTCAGCGGTCAGTGGCGGGAACCCGCGCCACCGCGCGGCCGCATCTCGTAGGCAGTCGAGTTGCTCGCCGGGCGGTGGTCCGAGCCTGCGGCAGCGGGCGACGCCGTCAATCGCCGTCGCGCGGCTGCGTGGCCTGCCACATCTCGAGGAACCGATCGAGGGACCGCGTTGCCGGTCCGGCGTCACCCGTCGCGAGGACGTCGATCAGCAGACCGCGGGTGACCGCGACCCCCAGCCTGAGCTCGTCCTCGTCGGGGGCGAGGCCAAACCGCCTGCTCAGCTCGGTCGAGAGCTCGATCCACGGGTCGGTGAGGCCCTCGCCGCCGGTCACGGCCACGCACTCGAAGAACAGCCTCACGAACGGGAGCATCTCCGGCGCGCTGGTACGCGCCCACAGCGCCCTCACCAGCTCCGCGGGGTCATCGACCTGGGCCGTGAGCTCCGCGAGGAGCGCCCGCTGGCCCGCCTCCGTATACGCCACGATCGCGGAGACGAGCCCGGCGCGCGATCCGAAGTGGTACAGGAGCATCCGATGGCTGGAGCCGGCAGCCTCGGCGACCTCGCGGAGGCTGCGGTCCGCCAGGCCGTTTGCGGCGACCTCAGCCACGATGCGTTCCAGGAGTTGTGCTCGCGGTTCGGGCATCGCGCCCCCTCTCAGACTCGCGGCATCACGATGCCGCTGGACGGGAGTGTACCAAATGGTACACTCCGCAGTAACGCATCCCGCGCTGCAGCAGGTGGACGAAGGTCTGTCCGGATACGAGGAACGACATGAGGATCGAGCACAGCATCGACATCGCCGCGCCGGTGGAGCGGGTCTGGGACCTGACCGTGGACGTGGAGTCATGGCCCGAGTTCACGCCGACCATCACCCGCGTCCAGCGCCTGGATGCAGGGCAGCTCACGATCGGCTCGAAGGCGCGCATCAAGCAGCCGGCGCAGGGTGAGCGCACCTGGACGGTGACCACGCTGGAGCCGAAGCAGCGGTTCGCGTGGGCTACGAAGTTCATGGGCCTCACGATGACCGGCGGCCACCAGCTCACCCCCACGGCCACCGGGATGAGAAACACGCTCAGCGTGGAGATCGACGGCGTGCTCGCACCGGTGCTCGGGCTGTTCATCCGCGGCCCGATCCGGAGCGCGATCACGCAGGAGAACGAGGGCTTCAAGAGGGCAGCCGAGCGCTGACCCCCTCGCCCCGATCCGCGAAGAGCCCACCGAAGCCGGTGGGCTCTTCCGCGTCCGCCAGGGGTGGTCAGGCGACAAGCGCGTGGATGGCCTGCTCGAGCATCGTCGCGGCTCTGTTCAGCCTCTCCTCGACCGCGGCCTGCCGCGCGATGTCGGCGTCGAGGCGTCCGCGGTGCTCCACGAGTTCCTCGCGAGCGGCCTCCGGCGCAGGGCCGCCGAACAGCGTCCGCCGCTCGACGAAGCGCACCGGATCGAGGGCCGCCGCGAGGGAGGCGGACGAGAGTCCGGTGGGCTGACCGTGATAGGCCAGTGATGCCTCGTCGATCAGCTCCACGGTGACGTCCCGGGGCGCGATGCCGCGTTCCTCCGACAGCCGCACGAGGATCGCTGTGACCTGGTGCGCGACCCGCCACGGCCATCCGCGGTCCTCGACGAGCGCCGCGGCGACATCGGTCGCCTGCGCCCAGTGGGCGCCAGCCTGATCGAGGGCCCGATCGCGCCGGACCTCCAGCGCCGGCACCAGCTCCGCCAGCCAGTGGCAGCCGCGCACGGCGGCGGCGAATGCCTGGTGGAGGCCAGAGCCGCTCTCGCCTCCGAAGTCCCCGGACAGGGCGTTCAGCCCGGCAGCCGTCGCCGCGAACGCACCCGCCGCCTCGGCCGCGGCGGACCGCATCGCCGGGAGCATCGCGGGGTTCCGCTTCTGGGCCATGATGCTGCTCGTGCCGCAGAAGCGGTCGGGCACGCGCACGTACCCTGCCTCCGAGGTCGACCAGAAGTTGATGTCGTTTGCCCAGCGCGCCAGACAGACGTTGACCGAAGCCGCAACCCCGAGCACCTCGATCTCATCGTCGTGCCCCTGGATTGCGTCGACCGTGTTCCGGATGACGTCGTCGAACCCCATCAGCTCGGCGGTGCGCGGACGGTTCACCGCGAAGCTCGACCCGGTGAGGATCGCCGCGCCCGCCGGGCTCTGGTTCACCCGCGCGTACGCATCGCGGACGCGGTCAAACTGACGCTCGAGGATCGACACCCAGGCCAGTAGCTGGTGTCCGAGTGTCGTCGGCTGTGCATGCTGCGTGCCGGTGTGCCCGGGCATGACGGTGCCGAGGTGCTCGGTCGCCGCTCCGAGGAGCGCCCCGCGCAGTTCGTTGAGCGCCCGCCCGAGCTCGACGAGACGGCGGCGCTCGCGGACGCGTCGGGCAACGGCGCCGAAGTCACCGGTGCTCCGTCCGAGGTGGATGCGCCCACCCACCTCGTATCCAAGCTTCCGGACGAGGTACTGCTCGCCTGAATGCATACCGCCGCCGGTCGCGCTTCTCGTGGCGACCGTGCCCTGCGCTTCCATCTCGCGGATCGCGGAGAGCATCGCCGCCGCGTCCGCGCGGGGAATCAGCTCCTCCTCGCCCAGCATCACCAGGTGGGCCTTGTCGAACAGGTGGTACGCCTCCAGCAGCTCCGGGTCGGTCTCGCCGTACGCGCCGCCCATGCCGGGCATGAGCGGCTCAGTCATGCGAATCCCGACGCCGCGCGGTCCGGCGTACTCGGTGTGTGGCGGCTGAAGCATGGTCCCCCCTCGTTCGCTTCTCCCGCCGCAGCCTACGCCGCCGGCCCGTCGCGGCGCAGGGACGGCGCACTGGGCGCGGCCGCTCCTGCCGCCAACCTGACGCACCCATTGGTGCTCGCACCCAGAAACACATTCGTGCAGACAGCAGTACGCTATTCGGGACACAACCCCCCGGCGGATCCGCCAGGATCGCAGCACACCCAGGCCTTCGACTAGTGCTTGGCAGCGAGCGTGCAGAGAATCGGCATCCGCTGGCGCCTCACTGCACTCATCGTCCTCATGCTGGCGCCGATCGGCGTGCTGCTTGTCCTGAACGTCCACTCCGACCGCGAGCGACTCGTCGAGCGAGCCCGCAGCGACGTCCTGACCCAGGCAACACTCGTCGCGTCGGCGCACGACCAGCTCCTCGAAACCGTCGAGCAACTCCTGAACGCGCTCGCCATCGAACCGGTGATCGCCGACTACGACTCCGAGGCGTGCAACGACCTGGTCCGCCGCCTGACAGCGGCCCACCCGGCGTACTCGAACATCGCGATCTCAGACCTCGAAGGCACCGTGCGGTGCTCCGCCAACCCGGCCGGCATCGGCTCACGGGTGGCGGACCGGCCCTACCACCAGGAAGCGATCGAGTCGGGCGAGATCGCGACGAGCGGCTACCTCTTTGGCCGCATCTCGCAGAAGCCCGTCGACGTCTTCGCGCGGCGCATCCTCGATGCCACCGGCGAACCCGCCGCTGTCGTCGAGGTCTCGGTCGACATCGCGTGGATCCAGACGCTGATCGCGTCGCGAAGCGACAGCGACCGCATCCGGACGACCGTCGTCGGAGCCGACGGGCTGCTGCTGGTGCAGGTTCCGGCTGACGACAGCGTGGCCGGCGACGCGTGGACCGCCGAGGTCGAGTCGGTCCACGGGGTGACCCAGCACGACATCCACCTGGACGGGCAGCCGACCGCGCTCGGCGCCATCGTGCCGCTCCGCGCGCTCGGTGGCGCGACCCCGGCGTACGTCATCGTGACCACGCCGCGGGAGCAGGCTCTCAGCGCGGCGCACGGCACCTTCCGCCGCGGCCTCGCGACCGTGGGGATCGTCGGCGTACTCGGAATGGTGTGGGCCTGGGGCATCAGCACGCTGGGCGTCCACCGGCCGGTCCGTGCGCTCTTGCATGCGGTCCGCTCGTACGGGAGCGGGAGCTTCGACGCGAGAGTCCAGGTCTCGCCGATGTCCAGCGGCGAGATCACGGAGCTCGCCGGCGCGTTCGAGTCAATGGCGGACGACCTCGCCGAGAGCCACGACGAGCTGCGGCGGCGGGCGACGACGGACCAGCTCACCGGGCTCCCCAACCGCGTCGAGTTTGCGCGGCTGGCGGACGAGCACCTGGTGGACGATCCCGGCTCCGGCCAGGCGCAGATCATCCTCCAGCTCCGTGGGTTCGGCTCGGTCAACGCGACCCTCGGGTTTGAAGGCGGCGACGGGCTCCTGCGGCAGGTCGCGCCCCGCCTGACGGCGACCCTGGGCGAGGCGGCACTCATCGGACGCGGTGGTGGCGACGAGTTCCTGGTGCTTGCCCCCATGGACCCCGATCGCCTCGAAGATTGTGAGCGCCTGCTGGACAAGGCGTTCGACGAGCCCTTCCAGCTCGAAGGACAGCCGATCTTCCTCTCCTACCGGGCGGGTGCGAGCTGCTATCCGCGGGACGGACGGGGCGCGCCTGAGCTGGTGCAGCGCGCGAGCCTCGCACTCCGCCGGACGAAGCTCGGCCGACTCAACTTCGCCGTGTACGAGGCGTCCCGGGACGAGCCGCGGGCAAGCCAGCTTCAGACCCTGGCCGCCCTCCGCGCTGCCGTGGCCAATGGCGAGCTGGAACTGCACTACCAGCCAAAGGTCGATCTCCAGTGGGGGAAGCTCTGCGGAGCGGAAGCCCTCATGCGCTGGCGCCGGAACGGCGAGTACGTGCCACCGTCCGAGTTCATCACGCTGGCGGAGCAGACCGGCTACATCCGCACCCTCACCGCCTGGGCGCTGGAGACGGCCGGCCAGCAGGTGCAGGCGTGGCACGAGGACGGGCTGGATATCCGCGTCGGCCTCAACATCTCTGCCACCGACTTCGACGATCGCGAACTCGCCCAGCGGCTGGTCCACCTCCGGTCGCGGTGGCAGTTGATCGAGGGAGGCCTCGATATCGAGATCACCGAGGGCTCCCTCATGTCCGACCCGGACGACGCGGTCCGTATCTGCCACGCACTGCGGGACGCGGGGTACACGATCGCCATCGACGACTTCGGGACGGGGTACTCGCCCCTCGTCTACCTGAAGCGCCTGCCGGTGACTTCGATCAAGATCGACCAGACCTTCGTCCGCGACATCCTCGAGGATCGACGCTCGCGCGACATCGTCGAGAACACCATCGAGCTCGCGCACCGGTTCGGCCTCACGGCCGTTGCTGAGGGCATCGAGACCGCTGAGGTCGCCGACCTGCTCCGCTCGATCGGGTGCGACGTCGGTCAGGGCTACCTCTTCGGCCGCGCGATGCCGGCGGGTGAGCTCGGTGCGCTCGCGCGCGGCAGCGACTGAGGCAGGCCGCAGCGTCCACGGCTCGACACGGGCGCGTGCGCTACTCGATCGCGCTCGCGATCGCCTTCCCGAGGTCCACGGTCGACGCGCTGCCGCCGAGGTCGGGCGTCCTCGGCCCGCCGTTCGCCGGGTCAAGGGCGGCTTCGATCGCCGTCACGATGGCGTCGTGTGCCGCGCGGTAGCCGAGGAAGTCCAGCATCATCGCGGCGCTCCAGATCTGGCCGATCGGGTTCGCGATCCCCTGCCCCGCGATATCGGGAGCGGAGCCATGCACCGGCTCGAAGAGCGACGGGAAGCGGCGATCCGGGTTGAGGTTCGCGCTCGGCGCGATACCGATCGTGCCGGTGCATGCCGGGCCCAGGTCGCTCAGGATGTCACCGAACAGGTTGCTGGCGACGACCACGTCGAACACCTCGGGACGCTGCACGAAGTGCGCCGTGAGGATGTCGATGTGGAACTGGTCGACCCGGACGTCGGGGTAGTCCCGCGAGATGGCGGCGACCCGCTCGTCCCAGTACGGCATGGTGATGGAGATGCCGTTCGACTTCGTCGCGCTGGTGAGGTGCTTCTCCGGACGGGACCGTGCCAGCTCGAACGCGAATCTCAGCACGCGGTCGACGCCGGTGCGCGTCATCACCGTCTCCTGCATCACCGTCTCACGGTCGGTGCCGGGGAAGATCCGTCCGCCGATGCTGGAGTATTCGCCCTCCGTGTTCTCACGGACGATGAGCATGTCGATCTCGCCGGGCTCGCGCTGAGAGCCGTCGCGGCGCACCACCGGGGCGATGATGCCCGGCATCAGCCGCACCGGCCGGAGGTTCACGTACTGGTCGAACTCGCGCCGGAACTGAAGGAGCGAGCCCCAGAGCGAAACGTGGTCCGGCACCTTCGCCGGCCAGCCCACGGCGCCGAAGAACAGTGCGTCGTGGCCGCCGACCTGGTCCTTCCAGTCGTCCGGCAGCATGGCCCCGTGTGTCTCGAGGTAGTCGACGGATGCGAAGTCGAAGTGGTCGAACTCGAGCGGCACCTCGTACCGACCGGCGACGGCTTCAAGCACGCGCAGTCCTTCCGGGACCACCTCCTTGCCGATGCCATCACCCGGAATCACCGCGATCCGTCGAGCCGCCATGCAGTCACCCTCCCGCTCCCCCGCGTCGAGTCAGCGCCAGCCTAGCGGGCACGCCGTTCGAGGGAACCTCCTCGACTCACCGCCCGTGCGTGGGCCGAGCCAACTAAGCTCACCGACGTGCCGCTGCCCCGATAGGGGGCGTCGAGAGGGGAAGCGCGATGGCCGTCCAGCTCACGAAGGATTCGATCGATATCGGCATCGTCGTCCGCGACGGCGAGGCCGCACTCCGCTTCTATCGCGACACACTCGGCCTGGATCATGTCGCGGACGTCCCCGCCGCCAACGGCGGCACGATGCACCGGCTGATGTGCGGCACCACCGTGGTGAAGCTCGTCGAGTACCCGGAGGCGCCGGCCGCGGCCAACCCGATCGGTGGCATCAACGCGGCAAGCGGCTACCGCTACTGGACGATCTCCGTCGCGAACCTCGACGAGGCGACGCAGGAGTGCGCGGACGCCGGGTACACGGTCGCCTGGGAACCGCGAGAGATCCGGCCGAACGTTCGCATCGCGATGATCGAGGACCCGGACGGCAACTGGGTTGAGCTGCTGGAGAACAACGAGGCGAAGTAGTCCGTCACCACCGCGGCACACTGTGACGCGCCGAGGCCCAGCCGCCGAATCGCGAAGGCGAGCATCGCCCCCGGAGCGCCGCAATGCGTTACGTTCGCGGCATGGGTGACGGTCAGCAGCAGACGCCCGGCCGAACGGAGCGCCGTACGGCCTCGGCGGCCCCGCGCACGCGCCTCGCCGACGTCGCCCGCGAGGCCGGGGTCTCGATCGCAACGGCGTCCCGGGCGCTCAGCGGAGCCCTCGGCGTATCGCCCGAACAGCGGCAGCGCATCCTCGCGATCGCGGAGCAGCTCGAGTACGAGCACAACCCGATCGGCCGCAGTCTGCGCTCCGGGAAGACGCACCTGATCGGCGTCTGGGTGGAGAGCATCGCCAACAACTCCTCGGCACGGCTCGTCAGCGCACTCACGGACGCCCTCCACCAGCACGGCTACGACATCCTGGTCACCGAGTACAGCGACGACCGCGCCGAGGATGCGAGCCGCATCCGAGCGCTCGCGCGACGGCGCCCGGACTACATGGTCGTCCTCCACCCTCCGCGCCCAGAGGCGTTCGCCGGGCTCGTCGAGCGGGGCCACCAGGTGATCATCATCTCCGGCGCCGCCCCCAGCGCATGGAGCGGCCCGCTGATCTCGGTGGACCTGCTCCGATCGCGCCGCGAGCTCGCCCGGCACCTGGCCGAGCTCGGACACCGGCGGGCGATGATCCTCATGCCACCCCGCCGAGTCGGGCGCCCGGGCTCGGACGCGCTCCGCCGCGTGGCGGAGCGCGAGCGCCTCCCGCTCGACGTGGAGGTCGCCCCGTTCTCGGGCGACAGTGGCGGCCCCGGCCTGAGCACGGCCGATGTCGTCGCCCTTGTGCGCGCCGAGGACGGCCCGACCTTCCTGCACGTGAACGAGGCGCTGGCGCCAACGCTGCTCAAGGGGCTCACGACCGCGGGCCTCCGCATCCCGGAGGATGTCTCCGTGATGACAACCGGCGCACCGTCATGGGCAGAGATCTACGACCCGCCGCTCAGCGTGACCGATGTCGACTACTACCGCTGCGGGGTCCGCGCCGCCGAGCTCGTGCTTGAGCTCGAGCGGGGCGACGCGCCGCGCCGGCGCGTGGTGAAGGGCGCCTACATCCGGCGCGGGTCGGTCGGCCCCGCCCGGGCGAGGCGCGCCGCTCGGCGGCTCGCCCGCGGCGCCTGAGCCCCCTCGCCCCCGCCGGTTGCCCCGTCAGCGCTGTCGCGTGGAGAGGTACCCGAGCGCGGCCTGGATCCCGGCACGGTGGTCGGCGAGGCCGATGCCATCCGGCCGCGCGAGCTCGACGTCCATCGCCGGGATGCCCAGCTCATCCATGGCATCGATGAACTCGCCCGAGATGTCGTAGTCGTCCCACGTGCTGAGGTAGTCGAACCCGGCGGCGCGAGCGTAGCGGTGCGCCATGAACACGGCGGTCGCCTCGCGATTCGCCTCCACCAGCGACCCGCAGCAGTGGAACACGATCACCGCAGCGGGCCTCGTCATGCCGATGAAGTCGTGCAGCACCTGCGTCTCGGGCTCCGAGAGCGGACGCCGTCCTCCGCTCACCGTGCCCGTCTCCGGGTGCCAGGCGTCTGCCCGCCAGTCATGGGCCGGCCAGTTGCGGTTGAGGTCGACGCGCTGGGCATTCGTGTGGGTGCCGAGCGCGATGCCGTCCGGATTCAGCTCCGGGAGGACGCAGACCGTGACGTCGCGTGGCGGTGCGAGGACGCCGCGCCGGAAGTCCTGTCCGAGCTGTTCGGCGAGTTCGGCGGTGTTCGCCTCCATGCCCGTGTGCAGGCCGCCGACGAGCAGGATGACATCGTCGCCCTCCGCCTCGGCTGAGTTGAAGCAGCTGATGGCAATCGGCCGCCCCTGCGCGGAACTGCCGAGCTCGAGCGTGTGGGCGACCTCGGAACCCGCGATGTGCCCCGGCGCGAGGAGCAACCCGAGGCTCGCCGGGATGGCGAGGAGCACCAGTCGGACAAGCGGACGCGGCCAGAAGAGGTGAGTGCGGACAGCACGCAACACGAGCGGGACGCCCCGTCTACCCGCCGCACAGTTGCCGCGGGAGCGCGCGCTCCCGGCTGGCGTCTCTGACCCCCGGTCAGAGAACGATTCCCACCCGACGCGCGTTCGTCCCGCAGCGACGGGCAGACGACGTAATCCCCCGGACATTCCGTGCGATATCGGGCGCTTCGGGCGTCTCCAGGCCACGTAGAATCAGGCACGTAACGAGGAGCCGTTCCATGCAGGTGCCGTTTGACTTGCAGCCCGCCGAGACCGTCACGATCGCGTTTCGGCGGCACTGGGTGCATCTCTACCCACGCCTCGCCCTCCTCGTCCTCGTCGCCGTGGTGCCGCCGATCGCAGTCTGGACGGCCGTCGCGGCGGTGGCGGACGCGACCGGGGCTGTGCGGCTCCTGCTGATCCTCGCGAGCGTCGCGTGGGCCGGCGCCTGGCTCGTTCGGGCGTATCTGCTCTGGTACCGGTACGAGCACGACATCTGGGTGGTAACGAACCAGCGCCTCGTGGACTCGTTGAAGCGCCACTGGTTCCACCACCGGATGGCCTCCGTCGACCTCACCGATATCGAGGACGTGGCGGTGGTCCGGGAGGGCGTCCTTCGGACGCTCTTCGACTTCGGCGACTTGCAGGTGCAGACGGCAGCACAGCAGGCGAACTTCACCCTGAGTGCAATCCCGCGGCCCCGGGCTGTCCTCACCACCATCGACGCGGCGCGAGATGCCGCCCGGCGGAGCGCCGTCCTGGACTAGGGGCATTCGGCGTCCGGCCCCCGTCAAGGCGCTCCCTTCCGGCGCTCCACGACTCGTGAACCAACGGGCCATATCCCGAGGGTGTGAACACCAGCGTCGCTGAGCGCGGACGCGGCCTCGTCGAGCGTGTCCTGCCAGAGGGCATTGCGCGCCGCATCGCCCAGAACACGGGGTGGCTCCTCGCCGAGCGTGCCATTCGCCTGATCGGCGCCTTCGCGATCACGGTCTGGCTCGTCCGATACCTGGGGCCGTCCGACTTCGGCATCCTCTCCTACGCGATCTCGATCGCGATGATCGCGGAGGTGACGTCCGGGCTCGGCGTCGGCGCGATCGTCGTCCGAGAGCTCGTGAAGGCGCCGGAGCAGGAGGATGAGCTGCTCGGCAGCGCCTTCGCCCTGCAACTCGTCGCGGGTCTGGTGATCGCGAGCAGCGCGCTCGCGCTCACGTGGATCGTCGATCGCGACGCGCGCGCCCTCGCAGTGGTCGCGATCGTGCTGGCCTCGGTGCCGCTGCGAGCGCTGTCGTGCTTCGACCAGGCCTTCCAGGCGCGGATGCAGTCACGCCTCTCGATGGTCGCTCGGACCACGGGTTTCGCCGCCGCAGCCGCGGCGAGGGTGATGCTGCTCGTCCTCGGAGCACCGCTCGTGTGGTTCGCGGTGGCCGTGACGCTCGAGGTGGCCGTCGCCTCTGCCGGCTACGTCGTGCTCTACGCACGCACCCGCCCGCTCCACCTGCGGCTGCGCTGGGCACGCGCCCGCGAGCTGCTCCGGGACTCATGGCCGCTGGCGATCGCCGGCGCCGCCGCGATGGTCTCCCTGCGGATCGATCAAGTGATGTTGCGCCAGATGTCGCCCGCCGCCGAGCTCGGAATGTACGCCGCTGCTGCGCGCCTCTCGGAAGTCTGGTACTTCATCCCGGTGGCGCTCGGGACCGCGCTGCTGCCCGCGCTGGTCGCCACACACAACGACCGCGAGCGTCACGACCGACGCCTCCAGGCGTCGCTCGACGTCGCGCTCTGGGCGGCGATCGCGATCGCGCTCGCCGTCACCTTCCTCGGCGGCGTGGCGATCGCGATCCTCTACGGGCCCCGGTTCGAGGGCGCCGCGGACATCCTGCGCTTGCAGCTCTGGGCCGGGCCGTTCGTGTTCATGGGCGTGATCAGCGGCCGCGCGCTGCTCGCGCAGGGCCTCCAGCGCCTGGACGCAATGCGTTATGTCGCCGGCGCACCACTCAACGTGGGGCTGAACCTCGTGCTCATTCCGCGCCTCGACGGCGTCGGAGCGGCGATCGCGACGCTCATCTCCTACATCGTGGTGACGTACATCCTCCTGCTGGTGCATCCGAAGACACGACACACGGGTTGGCTGATGACCCGCGCCTTCCTCCTGCCGTGGCGATTGCGGAGCGAGTACCTGGCCCCTGCGGCGCCGGCTCCGGGCCGAGCGCACGCCGGGGACGGCGGAACCCGTGCCCCCTGAGGACCTCGCAGCACCGGATCTGCCGGATCTGACTGTGGATCAACGCCTGCTCACCTTCGTCGGGGGAGGCTCCGCTCACGCACGCACCATCGTCGCGCCCTCCGCCGATGGAGGTGAGAGGACCTCTGTGCTGCCGTCCGCGCTCGACAGCTCGATCCCGGATCGCGTTGGCCTCTCGTGGGAACAGACACGAGCGCCCGACGCCGCAGCTTCGTCGCGTGCTCGCTTCCAATTCCACGCCGCCGACGCGTCAGACGTCACGCGTGAGGACTGGCAGCGCACCGTGGAGCTGCTGCGGGTGGCGTTCAATGGGGGCCCGAACTGGTTCGAGATCCCCGTCGAGCCCGCCGACCACCTGACCTGGAAGCTTGTCGACTACCCGGCCCCGACGCGGGCCTACTTCTCCGTGGACGGGGAGTCCCTCGTGGGATTCGTGGCCACGCTCGCCCGTGACTGGCTGGTCCGCGGGGAGCCGCGGGTGGCCACGGACATGGTCGACGCAGCCCTGCACCCGCGGCTGCAGGGCCGGATCCTGGTGGACCAGTTGCGCTTCCTGCGCCGCGAGGTGGCCGCGTGGAACGGCGCCGACTTCTCATTCAGCTTTGCCTCCCACCCCGCGCTTCTCCGCAACCGCGGCTTCCAGGGCAAGCACGACCTGGGACGATCGCTGGAGACATACGTCAAGCCGCTGGACCTGCTGCGCTACGTCCGGGGAGAGGGTTCGGTGTCCGGCACCGGTATCAGCCGTACGCGGATCCAGATCGAGCACGAACGCCAGCGCCGACGCCGACCGGCGCTCGTGAGGCTGCTCGCGTGGGAGGGCCGCCTCGTCGCACACCGGCTGCGGCGGCGGCGCCCGGTGATCGCCGGCGGAGAGCCCTTCGTGGTCGCCACGGTCGAGCGGTTCGACGAACGTGTGAACGCCTTCTTCGACCGCGCAGCGACCGAGTTCGACCTGATCCAGGTCCGCCGTCACGACTTCCTGAACTGGCGCTACACCGACCCCCGGGGCGGCAGGTTCACGATCCGAATCGCCGAGGCGGGCGGAGAGATGCTCGGGTACGCCGTCATCCGGACCGCCCTGCCGACCGCCGACCTCGCGGACCTGCTCGTCCTCCCCGGACGCACTGACGTCGCCCAGGCGCTGGTGCGGGACGCCGTCCACGTGGCGCGCGACGCCGGGTCATCCGCCGTCCGCAGCTGGATGATGCGCGGACACGCCTACGAACCCCTGCTCTCCGACTTCGGCTTCATCCGGGTGAGAACCTCGACGCGGCCCGTGTTCCATTCAAACCCGAGGACGGACCCTGAGGAGCTGGCGCTCCTCGAGGGAGCCGACGTCCGCGTGCACCTCATGCTCGGCGACTCGGACCACGTGTAGCGACGCCGGCGGTTACTCGAGCAGCGCTACCCGCGTCAGCGACGCGATCTCGAAGAACGTCTCGGAGAGGAGATCCTTGTCCTCCACCGGGAAGAAGTCGCCCCCACCCCCCTGCGTGAGCCCGATGTTCGCGATCGACTCCAGGAGCGGCGCTCCCGCGCCCTCCGTGTAGCCGATCGTGTAGATCGACGCTCCGGTCGCCGCCACGAGGGCCGCCTCGGAACGCGCATAGTTGTCCGCGGCAGCACAGGTCTGCGTGTTGGAGCACGTCGCAAAGGTGGGGTTCGAGTCGGAGCCCCCCGTGCGGTACCGGTTGGCGTAGCCGTCGGTGAGCAGGACCACCACCTTCGACGCCTCGGGCCGGGCGCTCGAGTTGATGATCTGGCGCGCGCGGTGCAGGGAGTAGCCGATGTTCGTATACCCGGCGGGGACGATGCCGTTGATGGCCGTCTCGTACGGCGAGCCGGCGTCATAGTTGTTGGTGAACTGCAGCTGCACGGTCGCGCTCGTCGAGTAGGTCACGAGGGCGAGCCGGTCCAGTGTCTGCCCACCCTGGGCGGTTGGCGTGAGCACGGTCCCCAGCTCCAGCGAGGCCTCCCGCATCGTGTCGAACGGCTCCCAGTCTGCCTTGCCGTTGTGGTCGGGGTCGCCAGGCGGATTGGGGCAGTTCAGCAGCGGCCCGCCGTGCGTCTCCTGGCACATCGATCCCGACGTGTCGAGGATCAGCACGATGTCGCGGGGCTGGGCGTTCGCCGTCGCGACCGCGCGCGCGCCTACCTGGCCCGCGCCGATCCCGAACAGTCCGCCGAACAGCCAGTTGAACTCGCGGTTCGCGCTCACCTCGATCATCGTCGGATCGCCGCCGTAGCCCGTGACCACGGAGGTGGAGACCTCGGCGTCGCCGGATGCAAATCCGTTCGCGGCCAGGTAGCTGTCGGCCGAGCTCTGCGCGGCGGCGAGCTTCACGGCCTGCTCAGGGTCGCCGGAGCGGCTGGGCAGGTCCTGGGCGGCCGCGAGCGCGGCGAGGTCCACCGCGGTCTGCGCGGAACGCCGCTCGGCGGAGAACATGCCGACGTCCACGACCAGCACGCCCATCACGACGAAGAGCCCCATCGCCGCGATCAGGAGCGGGACCGCCTGGCCGTGCTCATCGCGGTGGGCCCGGCGCGTCCATTCGAACACGGCCTCTCGAACGTCCATCGCGGTACTCCTCACGCCGAAATCGGCCCGACTGCTGCAAGCGCCACCCAGCCGCCGACGGCGAGGGCGGGCGCGTACGGAAGCACGTCGCGGCGGCCACGACCCGCCAGCAGCCACGCGACCCCGAGGACGCCCCCGGCCACGGCCGCGACGAGCACGAGATCGATCGCACCGGCCGGCCCGACGAACGCCCCGAGGGCGGCCCCCAGCTTCACGTCGCCGATGCCCAGCCCTCCGCGGCTGGCAACCGACAGCAGCAGGAGGAGGCCGCCGGCAAGGAGCGCGCCGGCGAACGCGGCCACCCCGGCCGCGGGGCCGGCGGCGAGCGCCAGCATGAGCGCGACTACCAGCCCCGGGTAGGTCCACGCGTTCGGGATACGGCGCACACGGAGGTCCCACGCGACGGAGGCAACGATCAACGTCGAAGCGGCGGCCGCCGCGGCGGCGTCGAGCGCCGCCTCCCCGGCGACCGTGCCAAGTACCGCGCCGAGGGCGGCGGCAGCGATCAATGCGCCCGACGGCGCGACCCGAGAGAACCTCAGCGTGCCCATGGCACGTCCGAATCCGAGTCGAATGCGAGCCGCATCCCGACGGTCAGCCCGAGGCGTTCGGCCTCGCCGGCGGCCAGCTCCAGCACATGGCGAGTGCCGCGAGCGGCGCCGCTGAACCGCCAGGGTTCGACGTGGCTCGACACCTTGGTGATGACGGACGCGCGGTCGAGGAAGACCACGTCGATCGCGTAGGCCATGAACGCCGTGTGGATCGACGTGCAGCCGGGGAAGAGCATCCCCTCGCCCGGCCGGGGGCACGGGCGGGCGAGCAGCCCTCGCGCGCGCAGCCACCACGTCCGCGCCACCACCACGCGGACGCGCCGGGTGACGCGCGCCGGGGTGGCCACGCGCGGCGGAGCCGCCGCGACGTGGCCACCCCGGTCAAGCCGGTCAGCTGGAGAAGAAATCGAGGACATTGAGCGCCACCGGCCCCAGGAGCAGCAGGAACAACGTGGGGAAGATGAACATGACTGTGAGCAGGGTGATGCGGAGCGGGAAGGTGTTCGCGCGCTCGCGGGCGGCCTGCCGTCGGCGCTCGCGCAGCTCGGCGGCCTGGGCGCGCAGCACCCGCGCGATGGGGACGCCGTTACGCTCCGCCTGCGCGATCGCGCGGGCGAACAGCGCCATCTCCCGCGAGCCCGTCCGCTTAGCCATGCCCTCCAGCGCCTCGTCGCGCGAGCGGCCCAGCGAGATCTCGCGGATGGCACGGGCCAGCTCCTCGGACAACGGGCCGTGGAACTTGGCGGCGACGTTGATCAGCGCCGCCTGCAGGCCGACGCCGGCCTCGACGTTCGTGACGATGAGGTCCATCGCGTCCGAGAGCGTCTTCTCGACCACCTCGATGCGTCGCTTGGCCGCGCGGCTCACGCCGTAGGGGGGCAGCGCCACCCCGGCTCCGAGCCAGGCCAGCAGCGGGAGGAACAGGGCACGCATGGAGGCGGGCGCCAGCAGGAACAGCAGCGCGATCGCAACGACTGGGAGCAGCTGGCCGAATCCGAGCCACGCCGCCATGAACCGGCCGACCGAGATCCTCAGGCCCGCCGCCTCCAGGCGCCGCGCAGTGCGCCGTTCGAGGCCACCGGGCATGACCGCCGCGACGCTGCCCCAGAGCGCAGCGCCGGCGGGCACGAGCACCCGCTCCGCGAACGAGCGGTGCTCCGGCGCGACCTCGGCCTCCTCGAGCTGGTGCACGCGCCGCCGGATCGCGGCCGCGGGGCTGCGTCGAAGGATGCCGGCCGTGAAGAGCAGGACCGAGAGCCCGGCGAGTGCGGCGAGGACGGCGGGGGCGCTCACGCTCACACCTCCAGCCGCGTCGCGCGCTTGATGAGGTAGTAGCCCGTCGCATCGGCGATGAGCGCGACGGCGAGGATCATTCGGCCGACCGGGTCCGTGAACAGGCGCCCGAACGTCTCCGGCAGCATCAGGTTGAGCAGCCCGGTCAACAGCAGCGGGAACCCCGCCAGCACGACCGCCGAGTACCGCTCGCGCGAGGTGAGCGCGGCCACCTCGGCGCGGAAGAGGTGTCGGTCTCGGATCGTCTTGGCCACGCCGCTGAGGATCGGCGCGAGGCTGCCGCCGCTCGTGCGCTGGATGAGGATCGCCGTCGCCACCATGTCGAAGTCGGCGCTGTTCAGGCGGTCGTTCAGCTGGACGAGGGCGTCGTCGACGCCGGCGCCCAGCCGGATCTGGTCGCGCATGCGGGTGAGCTCGCCCGCCAGGGGCTGCTCCACCTGCTCCGAGACCGCGTTCAGCGCCTGGAGGTAGCCGAAGCCGGACTGGAGCATCGACGCCATCAGGTCGCACATCTCGACCAGCTCGCGCTCGATCGCCTTGCGGCGGCGCGCGATGCGGCGTCGGAGGAGCATCGTCGGGAGGAAGACCCCGACCGTCGTACCGAAGGTCACTGCCACGGCCGCGGTGAACGCGTCGGCCCCGATCATCTTCGCCAGCACCAGCCCGAGGCCCAGGCCGAGCATCGTCGCCATGATGCGGAGCGTCAGGTACTCACCGACACGGAGGTCGAGCCCGGCCTGCTCCAGCATCCGCTGGATGCGCTCGCCCGACTGGCCGGTCGTCAGCCAGCGCGGCAGCGGGATCTTCGAGGAGCGGGTGCGGAGCAGGTCCACCGATGCCGGAGCGTCCGAGGCGTAGGTCGAGTTGTCCTGGAGCGACTCGAGTCGCCCGCGCACGCGCCGCTGCGTCGCCCGCGAGAACTGCGCCAGTCCGGCGACGGTCAATGCCATCGCCCCGCCGGCGCCGGCGGCGATGCCCCACTGGAGGACGCCGACGTCCGTCACAGCGAGACCCCCACGTTCACCTGGGGCGGCTCGATCCACTCCTCGGACACGCCGAAGGCGCGGAAGCGATCCGAGAAGCGTGGACGCACGCCGGTGGCGACGAGCTGCCCGACGAACCGTCCCTGGGCGTCCAGCGAGCGGTCCGGCATGTGGAAGATGTCCTGGATCGAGACGAGTTCGCCTTCGAGGCCCACGACCTCGGTGATGTGCGTGACGCGGCGGGAGCCGTCCATCATGCGGCTCACCTGCACCACCAGGTGGAGCGCGGAGGCCATCTGCTGTCGGATCGCCGAGGTTGGCAGGTCGAAGCCCGCCATCATGACCATGTTCTCGATACGGGAGAGCGCATCGCGCGGGGAGTTCGCGTGCACGGTGGTGATCGAGCCTTCGTGGCCCGTGTTCATCGCCTGCATCATGTCGAAGGCCTCGTAGGATCGGACCTCGCCAACGATGATGCGGTCGGGGCGCATGCGGAGGGAGTTCCGCACGAGGTCGCGCTGCGTGACGTCCGTGCCGCCCTCGCCCGCCGCGGGACGCGCCTCGAGAGCGACCACGTGCGGCTGCCGGAGGTGGATCTCCATCGGGTCCTCGATGGTGACGATCCGCTCCTGCTTCGGGATGAACGCCGAGAGCGCATTCAGGAAGGTCGTCTTGCCGGAGCCCGTGCCCCCGGAGATGACGATGTTCACCTTCGAGACCACGCAGGCCCGGAGGAAGCCCGCGACCTCCCTCGAGATCGTCCCGATGCGCACCAGGTCGTCGATGTCGAAGCGGTCGGTGCGGAACTTGCGGACGGTGATCGTCGTGCTCCCGACGGCCACCGGCGGGAGCACGATGTTCACGCGCGAGCCGTCCGGCAGGCGCGCGTCCACCATCGGCGAGCTCTCATCGAGCCGGCGGCCGAGGGGCGCGACGATGCGCTCGGCGATGCGCCGGATGTGTGCGTGGCTGCGGAAGCGCACGGCGCTGGCGTAGATCAGGCCGTCGCGCTCGTAGAACACCTCGGACGGCCCGTTGACCATCACCTCGGTTACGTTCGGGTCGTCCAGCAGCGGCTGCATCGGCCCGAACCCGAGGATCTCGTCCACGACGTCCGCGACGATGTCCTGCCGCGACATGCCCTGCACGCCCGGCCCGATCTCGCCGAGGACACGGCCGACCGCCGCCTCGACGTGCGCCTTGCGCTGGTCCTCGGGCAGGGAGTCGAGCGCGCGGACGTCGAGGTCCTCGACGAGCCGCTCGTGGACGCGCTCCACGATGGCATCGCGGCCGGGGTCGGGGGCGCGCCCGGACGGCTGGATGAGACGGGATCCGGTCTGCAGCATTGCCATCGGTTAGAAGCTCCGTCCCAGCAGCGGCAGCCGCGCGAGCGAGAAGCCGCGGTCGCGCTCCTCCGTGAGGCCGGCGATGGCCTCCGAGAGCGAGAGGATTTCCCGCGCGAAGCGGCTGCGCGGGTTGGACTGGACGATCGGGATGCCGGTCTGCACGGAGAGCCCCACCTGCGCGTCGTGCGCGATGAGCGAGGTGATCTCCTTGCCCGTCGCCCGCTCGACGTCCTCGGGGGTCACCGCGGCGGCGCGCGTGATGTCGTTGACGATGAGGCGCACACGCTCCGGACTCACCGCCCAGGACTCGAGGATGCGGAGCGCGGTCTTCGTGTCCTTGATGCTGGAGACGTCCAGCGACGACACGAGGAGGACGATCGCGGCCTCGTTGAGGGAGGCGGCGACGACCTCGTTCATCGTGCCGGGCGTGTCCATCACGACCCACTCGTGCGTCTCGGCCAGCGCCTGCGCGATGTCGATGACGTGGTTCGCCTGCAGGGCGCGCCAGTCGTCCGGCTCGGACGCCGCGGTGAGGGCCATCACGCCGGAGTCGTGGCGGGCGAGGTACGGCTGGATCGTGAGGCGGTTGATCTCCGTCTCCTCGCGCGCCAGGTCGGCGACGGAGCGGCGGACATCGAGCGTCATCATCACCGCGACGTCGCCGAACTGCGCATCGCCGTCGACGATCGCGACCTCCTGGCCGGTGACCTGGCGGATCGCGACGGCGAGGTTCGCGGCGATGGTCGTCTTGCCGGTGCCGCCCTTGGCGCCGGCGACGGTGATCACGGTGCCGCGCGCCTGCGCCACGCTCTGCTCCGCCCAGCGGGCGAGCTGTCGCTGCTCTTCGCTGGCGAGGACGGAGTGCACGGCCGTCCGCAGCTCGCGGACGTGCAGCGGCTTCTCGAGGAAGTCGCGCGCCCCGGCGCGCATCGCCTGGCGCATCAGCATCGGCGAGGGGGACGAGGAGTAGACGAGGATCGGCGTGTCCGGAGCGTGCTGGACCAGCGACTCCGCCGTGCTCAGACCGCGCATCGGCGGATCCTCGAGCGCGAGCAGGATGATGTTCGGACGGCGCTCCACCGCGAGGTAGGTGGCCTCGACTCCGTACGCGGCTTCCCCGGCGGAGTCGAGCCCAACCTCCTCGAGGATCTTCACCACCTCCAGGCGGCTGTCGAGGTTCGGGTCGACGATGAGTGCCGTGAGGTTCCGGGCCATCGATTCCACACTCTCCTGGTGCGCGTCCTCGCGCCGCCCTGCGGTCTGGTCTGCCCTCTCCGCAGGAGCATCCGTGCTCCGGGCGTCAACGCTCAGGGCGTCGGTGCCCCGAACGCTGTCAGTTCGACTCCGAGCGCACCTGGTCCGGCCGCGCCAGCGCGGGCTCGACGAGCGTGACCGGTGCGAGGGCATCCCGCGTGCCGTCGCCGAAGGCGCGCACGGCAAACCCGAGCGGCCCCTCCTGCGACGCCATGAAGAGCACCTGTGACTCCTCGGGCGTGACCGCGAGCGTGACCGAGACCGCGCGCGGCTGCGGCCCGACGTCGTCCGCGCGCAACGTCGCGGGGTCGCGGCCCTCCGCGGCGTCCGCCAGCTCCTGTCCGACCGCCAGGACAAGGACGTCCTGGAGGACCGTCACGACGGTGGGCTGCTGTCGCATGTCGGCGTCGGCCTGCTCGGGCGTCACGGCCTCCGGGCCGAAGACCCGCTGACGCTCCGTCACGACCATCACGTCGACGCGGTCACCGGGAACGATGAGCCCGCCGGCGCCGCTGACCTCGTTCACCGGCACCGAGACCGCGCGCATGCCGTCGGGCACGGTGTAGGCAAGTCCGTCGCCGGTCGGCCCGCCGGGCCCGACCAGGCGCGCGTCGGTGACCTGCTCACCAGCGAGGAGCGGGTAGCGCGCGACGCGCCCGGCGACGCGCTCGACGTCGCTCATGGCGCCGGCCAGCACCTCGCCGGCGGGGACGCGGCGGAGGGCAAGGGCAGCGTGCGGAAGGGGCGATCCGGCCGGTACGTCCTCGAGCAGGACGACCACCTCACGGGTGGGACCGGAGGTGGTGACGGGCGCGGCAGCCGCGTCCGATTCGTCCTCGGCCTGGCCGTCAAGCCAGACGAACGCGGCGGCAGCGGTCCCCACTCCGAGGATGACGGCGAGCAGCATCAGCGCTCCGCCGGAGGTGAGTGCACGCAGGAGCTTCATACCCCGCCCTCGATCCTCGCGACGTCCGAGCGTCGCGCCGCGAACGTTTGGCTAGCAGCTTGAGCCAGTGGACAGCCCGGTCTGGTCGACAGGTCCTCGCTCCAGACGTGCCTCGGAGCACGCGCTCAGCGTCATCTCCGAGGGGAACGCCCCGAGCGAGAAGGCCGAGAACAGCTCACCCAGCGGCGTGACTGTGGCGTAGGTGCGCGTGACCCGAACGGTGACCGCGTCGCCTCGGACGTACTGGGCGCCCGGCATGTACTTCGTGTAGGTCACGTCCACGTCGGCGCAGTCGATGGCGTCGCCACTCGCTCGGACCGCGACGCCCTCGACGGTTGCGGGGCTCGCGGAGGGGCTGCAGAGCCCGTCGTCGAGCGGGCCGCCCACGGCCGCATAGCGGGCCGCCTCGGCGGACGCGCTGTTCACCGTGATGAAGGCGTTGAACGCGAACCCGAACTCCACCAGCACCAGCACCAGGACCAACAGGAAGGGGAACAGGAGCACCGTCTCGACCAGCGCCTGCCCGTCGTCACTCGAGGCGAGACGCAGCCGGCGCGGCATTCTCCTGTTCCCCTTCCCGTGAACTCGTCGCTCTGCCGGACTACGGGGCCGGCGTCGCGCCGAGGTCGGACGCGATGTTGTTCGAGAGGCCGTTGATGGCCGCCTCGATACCACCCGTGAGGAACGCCGCGATGATGACCAGCGAGATCGTGCCCACGATGAGCGTGTACTCGACCATGCCCTGGCCCTCTTCGCGTCCGCTGTACGCGCGGGCGTATTCGCGGACCATCTTCAAGTACGACATACGAACCACCTTTCCCGACCGTCTTTGCATCCGGCTTGGAGGGGTTGATGAGAAGGGTTGGCTGTCCCCCATGCCGTACTCACAACCTAGAGATCGGGACATGGGAAGTTGCGCGGGTGGCGCCAAGAGCCGCGAGCAAACCGTAAAGATGTGTGGACGCCGATCCTCCGCAAGCCTGCGCGTGCTCATATGTCGCGCGGTCGATGCACGAACATGCCCGGAAAGATCGAGAAAAGAGTTGCTAGGGACGCGAGGCGGAAGCGTCGATCTCGATGCGCAGCTCGACGTCGCCGATGCGCAGCTCATCGTCGTGCTCCAGCGTCGCCCAGGTACTGCTGCGTCCATTGACGACGCAGTCACCCGTTGGGTCGGTCACGTGGAGGACCACCGCGTCCCCTCGACGCCACACGAGGGCATGCTCGGGTGCGACGCCCTGTCGCTCGGGCAGCACCAGGTCGCAATCCGGCGCGCTGCCGATGCGGAGTGGCCGCTCTGCGATGGGCACCCGACGCACGCCGACGGATGCGAACAGGAGCAGGAATGCCGGAAGCGGCGGAGCCACCGCGGCCTGCGAGGGCGGTTCCGACGACGGCGCGCTGGCGATCTCCAGGGCGCTCGCCTTGAAGCTCGCGGCGAGACGCTGCTCCAGGTCGATCGCCGGACGTTCGGCCGGCTCGCCCTTTCGCCCCAGGCTCCAGCGGCGCTCGGTCCTTGGCGTTGGCTCGGGCGCCGGGGAATGCGTCGGCGCCGGAGGCTCCACGCGCAGCGGCGGGGCGAGGATTTCCTCGCGGGCCACCGGGCGACGGGCGGGCGGTGCCGGCGGTGACTCGCGATCGGCAACGGAAACGTCGAGGCGCTCGAGTGCCGCGCGTGCGTCCCTCGTCGATTCGCCGGACGCACGTTTCTCCCCGGTGGGGGGTCGGCTCGGCAGCGTGAGGCGGACGCCGCGGAGCAGCGCGAGCCCACCCAGGAGCGCCCTGCCGGCGGGGGTAAGCGGATTCGGGCGTCGCGCGGCGGCGACCTCCGGGGCCATCAGGGCCCGCATCGCGGTGAGGTAGTCCCGGTCGAGCTGGTTCAGCGCCTCGACCACCCGCGCATCCGCTCCGAGGCGCACCAGGAGCTGGTGCGCCTGCGTCTGGTAGGCGATGTCGAGGTCGCGGCGGGTGGCGTCCTCATGGACGCCCAGCCGCTGGTGTGCGGTGGTCTTCGGCGCGCGCGGCCGCATCACGAGCAGGGCAAGCCCGAGGAACGCGAGGCAGGTCGCGCCGGCCGCCAGCGCCGTCGTCCAGGAGCTCTGGACCTCGAGGATCGCGAGCGCCGACACGAGGCCGGCCACGAGCGTCCCGCGCCAGAGCCAGCGCAGGACCGGGCTTGATGCTGCGATGCTCGCGGCAGGCAGCGGGAGCGAGTGGGCGTCGTAGTCGGCGCGCTCGTCGGCGTCCGAGATGATCGCGAGCGCGCGGTTCAGCGCCTCGATCGTCGAGCGCGCGTCCGGATCGTCACGCCGCTCCGGGTCCAGCAGCGGCTGGATCCTCGCCCAGTACATCTCACGGGCGAGCAGGGGGCTCGCATCCTCGCGGACGCCGAGGAGCGCGTAGATGTCGTCGCGATCCTCGTCAGACAGCGCGAGCGCCCCCGGCGCCTCGGTGTCAGCGGCGTCGCCGGGAAGCTGCTCCACGAGGTCGTGTTCACCGCGTTCGGTCTCGGTCGTCATGCAGCACCGCCCGATGCGTACGTCGTGTGTCGAGACTCATCGAGCGCGTACAGCGTGAGGAGGTGCCGACCGATGGTGACCTGCTCGCCGTGTCGAACGACCACCCACTCATCCTGTCGCGTCGTCATGTCCGGGACGCCTCGGGGCGCGATGCCGTGGATGCGGAACTCGCCGTCGCCAAGCGCGTAGAGGCGGGCGTGGACGGCCGCGACGCCTTCGTCCCGGATCGAGACGTCGCATTCATCGCTGCTGCCGACCGACAAAGGCCGCCGACGAAGCTCGTACCTGCGCTCCTCGCCCTCTGGCGACTGGACGATCAGCGTGCCGAGCGGGTGGAACGCCTCGCTGGTCCCCGGCACCTGGCGCCCGACGAGCGCCGTGCGGCCCGAGGGCTTCCAGCGCTCATGGGTCACACGCCGGCGGCGAAGCATCCACCATGCTCCGCCCGCGACGAGCGCAATCAGCAGCAGCGCGACTGCGGCGTACATCCGCCACGAGCGGGCCTCGGACGCCGCCGATGCCGGTGGCAGCGCGTGATCCTGCGAGTGCAGGACCCGGCCGTTCGACTCCAGCGACAGGACGAGCGCGCCACCGTCGCGCGGCATCGTGAAGCGGAGCTCAGTCCCCTGCTGCTGAGCGAGGATCATCCCGTTCTGGCGGGCGACCAGCGTCGTGCCCTCCACCGCTTGCGCGCGGCCGGCGAGCACACCCGTCACCTCGCCGCCCTCGCCCGTCTCGACGGAGAACGCGAGGGCCGGCGCCAGCTGCGGGACCTCCACGTCGATGCTTGCCTCGGCGATGACGTTGTCGCGCGTGGACACCTCGACGGTCACGGGGAGCGCGCCCGGGCCGAACGACCACGGGTCGAGCAGCACGCGGATCGGGTTGGAGAGGACTTCGAGCGGCGTCTCGCCGGCGTGCGCGGTCACGATGAGCCCGTCCGCCGGGAGCGTCGTCGAGACGTCGAGGACGATCGGCCCGCTGCCGGTCTCCGCTCGGGGCGTCACCCAGACGAAGCCCTCGTTGCGAGCGTCGAACTCGACCGCAGCCTCGACTGGCACCCCTCCCGCCGCCGCGTGCAGCTCGAGGTGGTGCGCCCCGCGCGCCAGCGGCGGGACGTCGATGGTAACCTCGGTGGTGGCGCCGAGGCGGGCACCGAGGTGCGAGAACAGGTCTTCCAGCGCACCGGCGTCGGTCACCGACCAGAAGCCGCCCTCGCCACGACTCGCGGCCTCGGACAGGAAGGCGTGGTCGGCATCCGCGCCGAACGCGAAGGCATGCACCTGGACGCCGCTGGCCCCGATCGCGTCGAGGACCTCGGCGCGGCGGCCGGCGTCGCCCTCGGCGCCCGCGAGCGTGTCCTGGCCGTCTGACAGCAGCACGACGGCGCGCGTGCGCCCTTCCTCCGGGGCAAGGAGCGCCAGCGATTCATCGATGGCGGCGTAGAGCGAGGTGCTCCCGCCCAGCCACAGTCCCTGGAGTCCGGCGATCGCGCCGCCCGTGCCGCCGTCGAAAGCGGACATCAGGATCGGCGCGTCCGAGAACGACAGGACGGCGACGCGGTCCTCGAATGTGAGCCGCGTGACCAGGCCGATCGCCGCCTGCCGGGCCGCCTCGAGGGGCTGTCCGTCCATGCTCGCGCTGGTGTCGATCGCGACGACGACCGAGACCGGCAACGCCGCCTCGGTGGCGATGCGAGCCGGGTATGGGACGCCGTCGACCACGGCACGCACGTTGTGCAGCTCGGCCGCCGGGTCCGCCGTGCGAAGGGCGACCGTGACGCGGCCGTCGGACTGGTAGTCCACCGAGACGATCTCAATCTCACCGGCACCAGAGGCGACACCCCCGCCAGATGCGAGGGCGCCAACCAGCGCCAGGGTCGCGATGAGCGGCAGCATCCACGCGCCCCACCTCCTCGGTGAGTCCGCGCGGCCCATGCATGCAGGAAAGCTCGCAGGCTTCATGCTCGGCTGATCCACGGCTCGCCCCGTGCCCCGGGGACACTCCCAGACATTGACGCGAGACTAGAGAGCGGAATGCCGAGGACTGCGGGAACCGCATCGGATTCCGTCGGGAGTCCGTAGAAAAGTGCAAAGCGCGCACCGCGAGCTGGCTGGCTGGGCCAGCGGGCGGAGGGGTTCAGCTCGCGGCGCGCGCCAGGTCCGGCTCCACGACCTCCGCTGGAAGTGCGGCAAGTCGGTAGCCGACGCCCCACTCCGTGAGGAGCAGGCGCGGCTTTGCCGGGTCATCCTCGAGTTTGCTGCGGAGCGACGCGACGTAGCCGCGCAGGTAGTGCGTGTCGTCGAGGTACTCCGCGCCCCAGACCTCGGTGAGCAGGTAGCGATGCTGGGCCACCTGCCCCAGGCGACGCGCGAGGGCCGCGAGCAGGAGGTACTCGATGCGGGTCATCTGCACTTCTTCGCCCCGCTTGAGGACCACGTGCCCGTTCGGGTCGATCGCGAGGGGGCCCGTCCGCACGAGGTCGATCTCAGACGAATCGTTCGAGCGCTGGACGGGGGTCAGGAGACGCTCGAGGCGTCGCACGTTCGAGCGAACGCGTGCCACGAGTTCCGCGATCTGGACCGGGGCGGCCAGGAAGTCGTCTGCGCCTGCCTCGAGCATCCGGACCGCGAGCTGGCTGGAGGGGTTCTCCGCGAGCACCAGGATCGCCATGTCGGAGGCGGCCCGAAGCACCTTCGTCAGCTCGATCCCGCTGAGGAGCGGGATGTTGAGGCTGAGCACCACGGCCGAGGGTGGGTCCGAGAATGCCTGCCGGAGCGCGTATGGGCCGTCCCCGGCCTCCATGACACGGAAGCCCGCGTCCGAGAGGGCGCGCGCAATCGCGGTCCTCGATTCACGGTCTGGATCGGCGACCAGCACCAGGTGTTCACCCGACATAGAGCAGCCACTTCTAGCTGCTCGGGCAGTTAAGAGAACTCCCGACGGCGTGTGCCCGACCCTTCACACCGTCCGCTGAGGCCGCCCGACAATCGCTTATGTAACTGTCCTGCAAGGAATTCGTTCGTCCTTGCTAGGAAGAAAATTGCGAAATTCCATAAGAACGCCCTGCACTGAGTGCCATCGGGGCGCGCCGAGCCGGACGTGAAACGGGTAATCCTGTTCATCGTCGTCTCAGAAGGCGCACGGCAGTCGTCGCAAGGTCGCGAGGGTGCGACGGCCTCGCAACACGTCCGGTTCACACTCCTGCATCTCAGGCGCGCCCCGGGGGAGGGCGCCTTCGCGGCGTCGCCGGCGCCACCTCGCTTCCTGCTCAGGCGGGACGCCGTCCGCTTCCGCCCGTTCGCGATCGGCCCGGCAAGGTCTTCCTCGCCGGCCCCGCGCATCGGGACGACTACCAGGCCGCGCTGATCGCTCGACACCCCCGACTGTACGAGCACAGCCAGCAGATGTTCGGGGCCGAGGTCGCCGTCTTCGGAGGACGCGCTCCCAGGGGTCGATTGGCGCGGGCATTCGCATGGTTGTGCGCACGTCGCCGCTCGGGCCGCACGCCCGGCGCGCCGAGCGCTGACCTCCTGTGCCACCCGGGGCATGAACTGTCTGATTTGGATAGCAGCGGCTTCGATATTTCAAGATCATCGCTCGTAAACCCAGAACATCTCAAAGTCTTGATACCCTCGGGCGCGGGTCGCGTTCGTTGACGGGGAGCTAGTCACCTCGTCGGGACAGACGCCACCGGCACGCCGCGAGGACAGATGACGGCCGATGGCCCGCTAGCGGAATTCCTCGACCCGGGCGCCGTCGCCCTGCTCCGCGCCGCGCTGGACGCGTCGCCGGTGCCCGCCGTCCTCGTCGACGGCGCGATGAACATCCTCCTGCTGAACGCGGCGATGAGGGACTTCCTCGGCGAGCCGGAGCCGGACGCCACGTCGTACGGTGCGCTCGCGAGGCTCTACGTCTCCGAGGCCAGCGCCGTCCGGCTGGAGGAGGCCGTCCGTCGTGCCATGGCGGAGGGGGCTCCTCACGGCACCCAAGATGTCGACGTCACCGCGCGCCGCGAGCACACCTTCCGCCTGGACGTGAGCCGGCTGGACCTCCAGGGGCCAGCCCTGTTCGTCATCTCGCACCTCGACCTGACACCCGAGCGGCTGCGCATCGAGGAGCTCGAACGGCTGCGGCTCGAGCGGGAGCGCACGCAGCGCATCGCCCGCGTCGGGTCATGGTTCCTGGATCTGCGGACAAGCTGGACCACGTGGTCGCCCGAGATGTACGTCGTGATGGGCCAGGACCCGGCCACGTTCGTGCCCAGCCTCAAGAATCGCCGGCTGTTCCACGCTGACTCAGCCGCTCCCGTGATCGCCTCCGTGGAGGCCGCGATGAGCCACGGCCAGCCGTTCCGTGTGCGCTACGAGATCATCCGGCCGGGCGGCGGGCGGCGGCTCATCGAGAACGTCGGCGAACCCCAGCGCGATGAGCAGGGCGAGCTGATTGCGTACTTCGGCACTGTCCGGGACGTCACCGACGAAGTCGCCCACGAACAGGAGCTGGAGCGCGAGCGCCAACGCCTGGAGCGGGCGCAGTCCATCAGTCACACCGGCGACATCGAGGTCGAGCTCGCCACTCGCGACGCGACAGCGTCGCCGGAGTTCCGCCGGCTCTTCGACCTCCCCGATGACGTGCCGGTCGGGATGGACACGCTCCAGGAGCGCGTCCATCCCGACGACCGCGCGCGGATGTCAGTGTTCTGGCTCGACCCGCACACGGCAGCGCGGCTCGCCGCGAGCGACGTCACCTACCGCGTCGTGACGCGGGCGGGCGAGGTACGACACCTCCGGGGTCGCGCCCAGCTGCGGACGGGCGCAGATGGTCGCGAGTTCATCACCGCGTTCGCTCAGGACGTGACGGAGCAGGCGCGCGCCGCCGAGGAACTACGGCTCAGCGAGCAGCGGCTCCGCGCGGCCGAGGCGATCGCGCACATCGGTCATTGGGAATGGTTCGTCCACACCGGTGGCCTCACCTGGTCGGACCAGGTGTTCCACATCGTCGGCGTCTCTCGTGACGAGGAGCCCACGTTCGAGCGCTTCATGGAGCTGGTCCACCCCGACGACCGGAAGCACATCGAGGAGGCCCTCGAGGCGAGCTTCGATCGCGACGAACCGTACGAGGTCGTCCACCGGCTCATCCGCCCGGACGGTGGCGTACGCACGGTCCTGGAACGCGGGGAGCTGAGCCGGGACACGGAGGGCCAGCCCTACCGCATGCTCGGTATCGTCCAGGACATCACGGACGCCGTCGATGCGAGCGAGCAGCTTCGCCTGAGCGAAGCGCGCCTGCGGGCCGCGGAGGAGATCGCCGGCATCGGGAGCTGGGAGTGGGACACCCGCACCGGCAAGCTGCAGTGGTCCGACGAGGTGTACCGGATCTACGGCTGCGTGCGGGGCGCGTTCAACCCGAGCGCGGAGAGCTTCCTGCGTTTCGTCCACCCGGAAGATCGGGCGCGCGTCGCAGAGGAGACGCGCGCTGTGCTACGCGGTGACAACCTCCACGGCCGCCACCACCGCATCGTCCGGCCGGACGGCGCCGTACGCGTGGTGCGCCGAAACGCGCGTGTCGTCGAGCGTGACGAGCGTGGGCGCGCCGTGCGCCTCGTCGGGACGACCCAGGACATCACAGAAGCCGTGGAAGCGGAGGAACGGCTGCGCGACAGCGAGTCACGGCTCCGCCTCGCCGTCGCCGTCGCACGCCTGGGGTACTGGGAGTGGGACCTGCGGACCGACTCGCTCAAGTGGTCCGAGGAGAACTATCGCCTGCACGGCCTGTCGCCGGACCAGGAGCCGCCGCGGGGTACGGAGTTCGAGGAGTGGATCCACCCTGACGACCGCGCCCGAGCGGCAGCGGAGATGAGGGCCGCCCTCAAAGGCCATCGCGAGTACGACATCACCCATCGGATCACGGACGCGACCGGGGCGCAGCGCATCGTCCACAGCATGGGCCGCGTGGCAGAACGCGACGAAGAGGGACGAGCCCTCAAGATCCTCGGCACCATCCAGGACGTGACCGAGATCGTGGAGCACCAGGTCGAGCTGGAACGCGTCGCCTCGCTGCTCGCCCAGGCGGACGCAATGGCGCTCCTCGCCCCGTACGAGTGGGACCCGGATCAGCGCGTCTGGTGGTGGTCCGACCAGATGTACGAGGTCTCCGGGTACACCCGGGAGACCCTGCCACCCGGCCCGGACGCAGTGGCGCAGCTCGTGCACCCCGACGACTTCGAGCGCGTCCGTGAGACGTGGCTCGACGCGGCTCGCCGTCGCGAGGGATGGGACGTGGAGTACCGGCTCATCGACGCGGCCGGCGGCACGCACGCAGTCCGCGACCTTGCGGCCTGGATCCCGCCGGAGGACGGCACCGGCGGCATCTACCGGGGTGCAATCCAGGACATCACGCACCTCGTCGAACTGCGCGAGCGTGCTGAGGAGGCCGCGGCCGAGGTCATCAGCATCATCGATGCGTCGCTCCTCCCGATTATTGTCATCGACGAGCACGGGACCGTTCAGCGGGCAAACGGGGCCACGGAGCGCGTGTTCGGCTGGCAGGTCGAGGACCTCGTCGGACAGGACGTCGGGCTCCTCGCCTCGGGTGTGACGCTGGATGAGCACGCGTCGTACATCTCCCACTACGTGAGCACCGGGACCGCATCCACGCCGGAGGGGCTCGTCGTCGGCCGCACCCGCGAGGTCCGAGGACGGCGGCGGGACGGCTCCGAGTTCCCCGCGCAGCTCACCGTGGCGGAGGCGGAACTGGGCACCGGGCGCCGTCAGTTCGTCGGCATCGTGATGGACCTGACCGAGCAGAAGACCACCGAGGAGCACCTCCGGCAGATGCAGAAGTCGGAGGCCCTCGGCACACTGGTCGCCGGCGTGGCGCACGACTTCAACAACCTGTTGACCGCCATCCGCGGCGGGATCGATATGGCGCAGGAGTTCCCGGAGCAACCACGCTGGCTGGAGATCGCGACCCAGGCCGCCGACCGCGCGGCGGAGGTCGTCCGCCAGCTCCTGCGCTTCAGCCGTCGCGACGAACCTCAGCAAGTGCGACTCGACGCCGCCGAGATGATCCACGAGGCGACGACGCTCTCCCGGGAGACGCTGGACCGCCGCATCTGGTTCACGAGCCACGCCGACGAGGACCTCCCGCCGATCGTCGGCGACCCGGGCCAGATGCAGCAGGTGCTCCTGAACCTGATCGTGAACGCTCGCGACGCCGTCCTCGAGAGGGCGGAGCAGCACCAGGGCACGTACGAACCCGCGATCCAGGTGACGGCCCGCGCTGCGTCGGTGGACGGCAACCCCGGGGTGATCTTCGAGGTGCGCGACAACGGGACCGGGATGACGGACGAGGTCCGCAACCGCGCCATGGACCCGTTCTTCACGACGAAGCCGACAGATCGGGGGACCGGCCTGGGCCTGGCTGCCGTCGCCGGGATCGTCCAGCGTCACGAAGGCGAGATCCGGATCCACACGAAGCTCGGCGAGGGGACCGAGGTGGGTGTGTGGCTGCCCTCCCGGACGCTCGTGGAGCCGTCGTCTGAGACGGGCGAAGACGGCACGGAGAATGTGCCTCCGGGCCCGCAGCAGTCCCCCGCCATCCTCATCGTGGACGACGAGGAGGCCCTGGGCCACATCGCCGCCGCGTACCTCCAATCGGCCGGGTTCGAGGCACTCGCGTTCACGAATGGGCAGGACGCCCTCCAGGAGGCCGAGCAGCGCCCGGTCCATCTCGCCATCCTCGACGTGAATATGCCGTCGCCCAACGGCTGGGAGGTCATGGCGGCCTTGCGCCGCCGGATCCCCGACCTTCCCATCCTCGTCTCCAGCGGGTTCACGGAGGAAGAGGAGGCGCGAAGCCGGGGAGCAACGGCGGTCCTCCCCAAGCCCTACAGCCGCGAACAGCTCGTCGAGGTGGTTCGCGCGGTCCTGCGGGATCGGGTCTAACCGGAGGCAGCCAGCATCCGGGCGACGGCCTCATCGACGGTGGCCCGGCGGTATGGCTTCGAGAGGAACCCGACGCCCCGGCGTTTGGCTTCACCCTCGTAGCGCTCATCGCTGATCATGAGCACCGGCGGAGCACCCGGGCCGCAGGCCAGGTGGTCGAGCAAGGACCAGCCGCTCCCACCGGGCATGTTCACATCGAGCAGCAGCAGTTCGAACCGCTGTCCTCGGAGCAACGCGAGCGCCTCGGCGCTCGATGCCGCCGAAGTGACGTCGTAGCCGCTGAGCTCGAGCATCGCGGCCAGCACTTCGCGGACGGCCGGCTGGTCGTCCACCACCAGCAGGCGGGGCCGGGGCGACGCGGGATCGACGGTACTCATGTCGAGACTGTCGGACGTCGGGCCGCCGGCTACAGCCCCGCTCTGCCCCCGAACGGCGGCCGGACAGGGTGACGACACGTTCTTGACAGCGTGGCCGTCACGCTTTCTCGCACGGCGGCCCGGAAGTCCCGTCCACTGGGGCCGAACGCACGGCAACCGATCGGCCGGCAGGGCCTAACGTACGTGGATTAGTGCGCGAGGGAGCCAGGACTGATGGCGTTCGGACGCGGGTGGCCGCACAGGGCCGCGGAGTGGGGCGCCGCGATCGCCGGCCTGGTGCTCGCCGTCCCGGCGTTCGCGATCCTCGCCCCGCTCCCGGCGCTGGACGCCGAGCTCGAGCCGCCCGGGACCGTCATCCTTGATGCCGACGGCGGCGTCATCGAACGCGATGTCGCCGAGGGCGTCCGTATCCCTGTGGCGCTGGACCAGGTCGCGCCGGCCGTCATCGACGCGACGATCGCGGCGGAGGACCAGCGGTTCTGGCGTCATCCGGGCATCGACCCGTTCGCGATCGGCCGGGCCGCCTTCCGCGTGTGGAGCGACCCATCCGGGGCCTCGACGCTCACCCAGCAGCTCGCGCGCCGCGCGTACCTCGCCGAGGACGACCTGCCGCTGCTCCTGCGCAAGGCGCGCGAGGCCGCGCTCGCTGTCGCCTTGGAGGCACGGACCTCCAAGGAGCAGGTGCTCGAGGCGTACCTGAACGACGTCTACTACGGGCGCGGTGCCTACGGGATCGAGGCAGCGGCCCAGGTGTTCTTCGGCGTCCCCGCGCAACACCTCGACCTCGCCCAGGCGTCCTTCCTCGCGGGTCTCCCGCGTGCTCCCCTCGAGTTCGACGCGTCGGCGGACGCCGCGCGAGAGCGCCAGAGGTACGTCCTCGACCGCATGGTCGCCACCGGATCGATCGACGAGGAGCGTGCGGACGCCGCGTTCGCGACGGCGCTCGCGGTGATCCCCCCGGACCCTCCGCTCGCGCGTCACGTCTCGGCGTTGGTGCACGGGGAGCTCCGGGCCGTGCTCCCCGGCCATGCGGCGGACGCCGACCTCGTGATCGAGACGACGATCGACCCGGCCCTGCAGCGGGAGGCGGAACGGAGCGTCCGCACGCGCCTCGCACGCCTGGAGCAGCACCGTACCGGTTCGGCCGCGGTCGTCGCGCTCGACCCGCGCGACGGTCGCGTCCTCGCGCTCGTCGGCAGCGCCGACTATGACGCGCCCACGGGGCAGATCGACATGACCGGCGAACCGCGCCAGCCCGGATCCGCGTTGAAGCCGCTGCTCTATGCCGCAGCGATCGAGCGTGGATACACGCCGGCTTCGATGCTCCTCGACGTGCCCTCGGCGTTCCGGACGGACGCCGGGCCCTACCGGCCCGTGAACTACGACCTGCGCTACCGCGGCCCAGTCCCGATGCGCGTCGCGCTCGCCTCGTCGCTGAACGTCCCGGCGGTGCGCACGCTCGACGACATCGGCGTCGACGCGCTCATCGAGATGGCGCACCGCTCGGGCCTCGACTCGCTCGACGCCGCCGAGGCGTACGGGCTCTCGCTCACCCTCGGCGGCGGGGGCGTGCGGCTGCTCGACCTCACCGCCGCGTACGGAGCGTTCGCGCAGGAGGGCGTGCGCTACGAACCATGGCTGATCGAGCGCGTCCGTGACCACGCAGGCAACGTCCTCTACGAGCGGCCTGCGCCCGCGCCCATCCGGGTGCTCGACGTAGCGACGGCATTCCTCGTGGCGGACATGCTGAGCGATCCGGCGGCGCGCGTGCCCGGCTTCGGCGCGAACAGCGTCCTCGATACGCCGTTCGACGCTGCCGTGAAGACGGGGACCAGCAGCGAGTTCCGCGACAACTGGACCATCGGCTTCACGCCCGAGCGGGTCGTTGGCGTCTGGGTGGGCAACCCGGACCAGCGCCCGATGGTGAACATCTCCGGGGTCGACGGCGCCGCGCCGATCTGGCGCGACGTGATGACCGCCGCGCTGGAGGGCCACCGCGCCCGGTGGACGGTGCCGGACGGCCTCGTCCGCGTCTCGGTCTGCGCGCCAACGGGCCTCCTCCCGGGCGATGACTGCCCGGGGTCCGCGCCCGAGTGGTTCCTCGCCGGCACCGAGCCGACGGACGCCGAGACGTACTACCACAGCACGGGCGCCGTCCTCGCGGTCGACCCGCCCGCCGAGGCGCGGGCATGGGCGACCGAGGCGGGCTGGGCGTTATGGTCGGGCGGCCGTTCCGGCGCCGGCGGCGGTCCCGGCTTGGACGGCGGTTCCGAACGGATCGCCATCGTGAGCCCTCCCCCCGGCTCCGTGCTCTATCCCGCGCCCGAGGTGGCGAACGACCCACTGCTGCTTCGCGCGTCGGTGCCGGCGGGGACAGAATCCGTGGCGTTCTTCGTGAACGGCATTCCCGTCGGAACCGGAAGCGCTACGGCGCCGTTTACGGAATGGGTCATGACGCCGGGACGCTATGAGCTGCGCGTCGTCGCGCGGCTTGCCGGCGGAGCGACCGCCGAGGCACGGGCCGAGTACGAGGTGAGGGCACGATGACGAACGACGAAAAGTCCACGAACCCCTCCGACCCCGCGCCTCGAGAGACATCGCCGCAGAAGCCCGACAGCCTCGAGGACCGCCTGCGATCCCTCGACCGCTGGGCGCTCGGCATCGGCGGCATGGCCGCGCTCGCCGTGGTCGCGCTCGTCACGCTCATCCTGACGCAGGGGAGCGAGTGGAAGCCTCCGGCCACCGGCGTCCAGGTGACGCCGAGCGGCGCCGAAGCGCCTCGCCTCGGGCCCATCGTGGTCTCATTCCCGGAGACCCCCGCCACCGAGGTCGCGGAGGAGCTGGTCCACATCGAGCCCGCCGCCGAGGGCGAATTCGCCTGGCTCGACGACCGGACGTTGCTCTTCCAGCCGGACTTCCCCGGCCTGCTGCGCGGCCGCGCGTACAGCGTGACGGTGGACGGCCGCGCGAGCGGCACGGGCGAGGACGTCGTTCAGTCGTTCACCGTCGAGGGGAAGCTCGAGGTTCGCTCGGTGATCCCGGCACCCGGCGACGCCGAGGTGCCGTCCGAGGCCCGCATCTTCGTGCAGTTCAGCCGTGCCGTGGCGCCGTTGACCTTGCTGTCGGAAGCATCGACGGCTCCGGTCCTGCGGTTCGACCCTCCGCTCGCCGGCCGGGGCGAGTGGCTGAACACGTCGCTCTACGCCTTCACCCCGACCGACCTCCGCCCGAGCACGACCTACCACGCGACGGTCGGCGCCGGGCTCTCCTCGGCCGCGGACGGCGTGCTCGAGGCGGACTACGAGTGGGAGTTCTCGACGTTCCAGCCGGCGCTGGCGAGCAGCGACCCGGCGGACGGGACCTCGTTCGTCCCGCGCGACCAGGAGATCGTCCTCGTCTTCAACCAGCCCATGGCCGACCAGGTCGCGGACCAGCTCGTGCTCAGCGCCGTCGGCGGCCCTGCCATCGCGCGCAGCGCGAGCTGGAGCGCCGGCGGGACGACGCTCACACTCACACCGAGCACGCCCCTGGATCTCTCGACGGAGTACCAGCTGACGATCCCGCAGGGACTGCCTGGCGCCGGCGGCGGGGAGACGCAGCGGGAGCGCATCGTCACATTCCGCGCCGTCGACCCTCCGCGGGTAGCCTCCACGTCGCCGAGCGACGGCGAGACGCGGGCGGGACGCTTCGGGATCTACATCGAGTTCAACAACCCGATGGACCTCGACACGCTCGAGGGCGCGATCACGATCAGCGGCGTCGACCGCGAGGACTGGACGCTCTACTCGTATGGCGGCCAGTCGGTGGACATCAACGTGCCGCTCCTCCCGTCCACCGACTACACCGTGAGCATCGGCGAAGGCGTGCGTGACCGCTTCGGCCTCCCTCTGCCGCCATACTCCTGGAGCTTCACAACGGGCGCCCTCGAGTCCGGCGCCTACTTCGCGACGCCGAGCGATACCGGCGTCTACAGCGCGGCCCGCGAGCAGGAGCTGCTCATCTGGGCGACGAACGTCGACTCGATCGACCTCACGCTGCACGCGCTCGGCGATGAGGAAGCGAGGCAGTACCTCAGCGGCAAGGGCTTCGAGGCTCCCCGGGGCAACCCGATCCGCACGTGGACGATCGACGTGGACGCCGAGCAGAACCAGTCGACGCTGATCTCGACGACGCTCGGCGCAGACGGCCCGCTGGCGCCCGGCTACTACTGGGTCGAGACGCAGCGTCCCAACCAGTGGAAGTCGTCGATCTTCGTCATCGTGGTCGACACCACGATCGTCACCAAGCTCGCGCTCGATGAGCTGATGGTCTGGGCCATCGACTACGAGACCGGCGAGCCGGTCGCGAACCTCGAGCTGCGGGTGGAGGGCCCCGGCGCTGGCTCGACGATCCGCACGGGCGCCGACGGCATCGCCACCGTCCCGGTCCCGCGTCCCAGCGAGGTCGTGGACCAGAATCGGCGCTACCTGGTGACGACGACCGGCGGCGGCCGCTTCGCCGCGGCGCACACGGACATGACCGCCGGCGCCGAGGACTGGCTCCTCGGAGTGCCGATCACCTACTGGGATCAGTCGACGGTCGGCCACGTCTACACCGACCGACCGATCTACCGCTCCGGCGAGACCGTCGAGTTCAAGGCGATCGTCCGGAACGACCATGACGCGAGCTACACGCTCCCGCCGGCTGGCGAGACCGACGTGGCCGTGGTGATCACCGACGCGCAGGGCGAAGAGATCTACCGCGAGACAGTCGTCGCGAACGCGTTCGGGACGTTCGCGGACAGCTTCCAGCTCGCGGACGAGGCCCCCACCGGCTACTACAACCTCTCCCTCCGCGAGCAGATGGACGGCTGGGAGAACTGGATCACCAGCACAGCGTTCCAGGTCGCCGAGTTCCGCACGCCGGAGTTCCGGGTGGAGATGACGCCGGCAAGGACGGATATCGTCGACGGCGACACCATCGAGGTGGACCTGGAGGCGTCGTTCTTCTTCGGCGGGCCACTCGCGAACGCGGACGTCCAGTGGTCGGCGTACGCCTACCCCACCGGCGTCTCGTTCGAGGGCTATGAGCGCTACTCCTTCTCCGACACCGACGTGTTCCGGGACTCGATCCTGGATGACCCGCAGCGCGGGGCCGGCGAGCTGACGACCGGCCTCGACGGCATCACCCGGATCGTGCTGCCGGCCGCCCTCCGCGCAGACGAATCGACCATGGCGTTCCAGGTCAGCGGCACGGTGCTGGACCAGAGCGGGCAGGCGATCGGCGCGGACACGTCGGTCACGGTCCATCCCTCCCGCGTCTATGCCGGCGTGACGCCTGAGGAGTACGTCGCGCAGACCGGACGGCCGTCGCGCATCCTCCTCGCCAGCGTGGACGTCGACGGCAGCCCGGTGCCGAACCAGGCGATCACGGTCGAGATCGCCACACGCGACTGGACCACCGTGCTCGAGGCAACCGGGTCCGGCGCCCGTCGGTACGTCTCCACGCCCCGCGATACCGTGCTCGAGACGCGCACGGTGACGACGAACGGCGAGGGATTCGCCACGCTCGACTACACGCCAGAGGCGAGCGGCCTCCTGCGGTTCGCGGTGAGGACCACGGACGCGCAGGGGCGGACGGCCCGCGCGGCGTCGTACCTGTGGGTGGCCGGGCCGCAGCGTGCGGCGTGGGCCCTGGACAACGACAACGTGATCGAACTCGTCGCTGACGCCGACGCGTACGAGGTGGGCGACACCGCGGAGGTACTCATCCCCGCTCCGTACGAGAGCTCACAGGCGCTGATCACCATCGAGCGTGGCGGCATTCTCAGCCGCGAACTGCGCTTCCTCGACACCAACTCGGCGCTCGTCCAGGTGCCGATCACGTCCGACCACGTCCCCAACGTCTTCGTCAGCGTCGTGCTCTACCGCGCGCCCACGGAGGACGACCCCGTGCCGCGCTACCACGTCGGTTCGGTCGAGCTGCCCGTCTCCACGCGGACGCGCGAGCTTACCGTCGCCCTTGAGCCGAGCGTCGAGCAGGCCCAGCCAGGCGACACGGTAGAGTACGAGATCGTCGTGACGGACTCCGCTGGCGCGCCGGTCTCCGCCGAGGTCTCCGTGTCGATGGTCGACGCGGCCGTGCTTTCGCTCTCCGACTTCGTCGACCAGGACGGGCTCCAGGCGTTCTGGTACGGGCGCGGCCTCGGGGTCCGCACGGCCTCGTCGGCCGCGGTCGACGTCGGACGCAACAACGACACGGTGAGCGAGCCCGAGGCCGGAGGGAAGGGCGGCGGGGACGACGAGGCCGACGCGCTCCGCACGCAGTTCCGCAACACCGCCTACTGGGCGCCGCAGGTCGCGACCGGCGCGGACGGGCGCGCGACCGTCGCGGTGACGCTGCCGGACAACCTCACGACCTGGCGGACCCAGGTCCGGGCCGTCTCCGGCGACACGCTCGTCGGCGAGGCCACCGACGAGCTGCTGGCGACGACACCGCTCCTCGTGCGTCCGGCGCTCCCACGCTTCCTCCGCGTGGGCGACGCGGTCACGCTCCGCACGCTGGTCCGCAACGCCACGGACGAGCCGCAGGACGTCACCGTCGCCATCGACGCGGACGGCGTGGACCTGGAGGACGACGCAGAGCAGACGGTCACCGTCGCCCCCGGCGAGTCCGGCGACTTCGCCTGGACGGCCCGCGCAACGGCGGAGGGCACCGCGAGCGTCGCGTTCCGCGCAACGGCAGGCGACCTTGCCGATGGCGTTGAGATTGAGCTCCCGGTCTTCCTCGATGTCACCCCGGAGACCACCTCGACCGGCGGCGTGGTGCAGGACCAGTCCGCCCTCGAGGCGATCTACGTGCCCCGATACGCGATCACGGACCGCGGCTCCCTCGACGTGGGGGTGCAGGCGTCGCTCGTTGGCGCGCTCGAGAGCGAGCTGAGCGAGTTTGTCGAGATCGAGGAGGAGTCCACGGTCCGGACCGCGGCGCGCGTGATCGCGACCATCGCGGCACGGCAGGCCGAGGGCTACGAGGGCGACGCCGTGTTCGCACCGGTGGAGGACGACCTCCGCCGCCTGCAGACGGTCCAGCGAGGCGACTCGGGCTGGGGCTACTGCGCCCGGCGCTGTCCGAGCAACCCGGTAGTCACCGCCTGGGTGTTGACCGCCTTCGGCGATGCCGTCGACGCGGGCTGGGAGAGTCCGAACACGGCCTGGCAGCTGGGCGTCGGATCGATCCGGAGCCACCTCGACCGCGTCTCGGACGTCGCCGACCCGGTCGACCCGAACGAGGAAGCGTTCTTGCTCTACGCGATGCAGCAGGCACGCGGCGACGAGGTGCTCGCGAACACGCTCCGCTCAATCTACGAGCAGCACCGCGGGGAGCTCACGCCATGGGGCGAGGCGTACCTCGTCCTCGCGCTCCTCGACTCGGCCGTCGCTCCCGACGACGCGATGGTTCGCGGGCTCGTGTCGGACCTCAATGCCTCCGTCATCCCAAGCGCGAACGGCAACCACTGGGAGGCGGACCCGCTGTACGGGAGCATTGAGTCCAACGTCTCGATGACGGCGCTCGTCCTGCGAGCGCTCGCTGCGGCGGACCCGGAGCACCCGCTCATCGAGGAGACCGCGCGGTGGCTCATCGCCGCGCGCGACGCCGACCGCTGGGAGAGTGATGTCGAGCGCGCCCAGGCGATCCGTGGCCTCGGGGCGTACGCCGTCCTCACCGGCGAACGCGAGGGCGACTTCGACTTCCGCGTCCTCCTCGATGCCAACGAGGTCCTTGGCGGCCGCCTCACCGCCGGCGGCGACGACACCTCGTCGGCGGCGTCGGCCCGGCTGCCGCTGGGCGGCCTCACGCCCGGCGAGGTGCATCGCCTCGCCTTCGAGCGCGAGACGGGGGCGGGACGGCTCTATTACGTCCTCAACCTCCGGTATGTCACCCCGGCCGCCGAGGTTGAGTCGCTCAGCCGTGGTCTCTCCGTCGCGCACGAGTACACGCTCGTCAACGACCCGGAGCGGCCCGTCAGCGAAGCTCGACTCGGTGACCTGGTCCGGGTCACCGTCACCGTCGTCGCGGATGCCGACCGCAAGTTCGTGCAGGTGGAGGACTACCTCCCCGCCGGCCTGGAGGCGCTCGACACGCAGCTGGCGAGCGTGCCCGACGACATCCGCCGCCAGCTGGAGGAGGAGCGCCGCGAAGCCCTCGCCGGCGACGACGAGGACATCAAGGCGTACGGGCCGTGGTATCCGTGGTACTGGTCCCCGTGGGATCAGACCGACGCCCGCGACGACCGCTTTAGCCTCTTCGCGACGGACCTGCCTCGCGGCATCCACGAGTACGTCTACTACGCGCGGGCGACGACCCTCGGCGACTTCTTCGTGGCGCCGGCGACGGCCCAGGAAGGGCCCTTCCCCGAGGTCTTCGGCCGAAGCGACAGCGGACGCTTCTCGGTGGTGCGCTAGGCGTCGCACCGAAACGGACGAGGGCGGCGAGTGACCTCGCCGCCCTCGTCGCGGGCACCGCGCCCGGTCAGCGCGACCCGCCCCCGCAGGTCGCGATCAGCAGCGTGTTCTCGGGAACCATGCCTCCGAAGAGGGCGTTCCACCTCGCGTTCACGAAGTCCGGAGCCGCCGCGTTGAACCAGACCATCTCCCCGCCGACCGTGAACCAGAACATCGCCGTGCGGGAGCAACCGGAGGTGCGGACAAGGTCATCGTTGCTTCCGCCACTGAAGCGGACGAGGGCGATGCCGGTCTTCGGCACGATGTCCATGAGCGTCGCGACGCGCGCCGGGGTCGCGTCGAACAGCCCATCGGCCCCCTCGACGATGCTCACCTCGTCGACGACGAGCTTGGTCGGCTGCCCGTAGATCCCCCACTTCGTGTAGATACGACGCGCGTCGTTGAGGGTGGGGCCGTTGTACTGGTAGCGAAGCCGGCCATCCAGGTAGACCTGGAAGAAGCCGTCGCCTCCTCGCGACCAGAGCACCCGGAAGGCGAAGTCGTACCAGCGCCCGGCCTCCAGCTCCGTCGACCACAGCCCGTCGAAGTCACCGTCGTCCTGCAGGTGGCGGACGAAGATCCTCTCTCGCTCCGCATCGAGGTGCAGCGAGAATGTCGGCGGCGTCCCGGTCCCCTCGTGGAACTGGAAGATGATGCGGTCGTCGAACGTCCTGGGATTGCGGCCCTGGTTCCAGTCCCCGGGCAGGTAATACGAGACGCCGTAGGCGTACTCGCGCCCCTCCTGCGCGTAGACGTCGCTCTGCCATTCTGCCCGGTATCCGAGGCCCTGGTACGCGGGGTCGCTCGGGAGGAGCAGGACGGTCCCCGCGCGGCTTCCCTCTCGCACCAGGTCCCGGGTGATGCCGAGGCGGCCGTCGCGCGGCTCCTGCGAGGGCGGCATCTGCTCCCCGTCCTCGTAGGACACGTGCTGGTGCTCCAGGCGTAGCTCGCTAGCGTCGGTCATCATCCACGCGACCGTGTTCGCGAAATTCGTCCGCGCCTCCACGTGCCCGTCGCGAGGGCCGAAGCTGGCGAACGCCACCATCAACACCCCTGCGGCCACCACGAGGGGCCACCGGAGCCCTCGCGACCGCGGGACGCCCTCGGGACGTCGGGGCCCCGACCTGTGGTGCGGGGCCGACCGCAGGCGCAGCGCGCGGCGCAGCAGCGGCATGGTTCCCCCGTCCGCATGCCCGACCCGAGATGGCCTTTAAACGTAGCCCGCTGGGCTGCGCCTCCGTATTTCGAGGTGCTCGCAAAGTCCTCGCCGGGTCGCCACCGAGGTGACGGTTTCATCCCCGGGCCGCTCGGCGCCGTCAGGAGCGCGCCGGGAAACCGCCGAAGTCACCTCGAGCCTCAGCACGGTTGACGCGCTCCTCGCGCGCTGCTCTCATCACGGGCGCAATCACCACGCGTACCCGCGGGAGGCCCGATGACCTGGGAGCCAGAACTCGAGGAGCTGGAGCGCCGCCGGGCGTTCGCGCTGCAGATGGGCGGCCCCGAGGGCGTCGAGCGCCAGCGGTCCCGCGGCAAGCTCACCGTCCGCGAACGTATCGACGCATTCGCCGACCCGGGCAGCTTCCGCGAGTTCCGCGGCCTCGTGGGCGAAGCAGCGTACGAGGACGGGCGGCTCGCGCACTTCACCCCGAAACCATCCGTTGAGGGCTTCGTCGAGGTCGACGGCCGGAAGGTGGTCGTCACGGCCGGGGACTTCACCGTGCGCGGCGGCTCCGGTGGCGGATCGCGCGGCGCGATGGGCCAGGAGCTCCCCGCGAACCGTCGCGCGCTCGAGTGGCGCGTGCCCTACGTCCGCCTGCTCGACGCGGCCGGCGGCAGCGTCCGCTCGTTCGAGGAGCTCGGCCGCACGTACCTCCCGGACGGGAATGACGGCGCCGCGTACGACGTGCAGCTGCTGCGGCAGTCGCCGGTGGTCTCCGCCGTGCTCGGCTCCGTGGCCGGATTGCCGGCGGTGAACGCCTGCCTCTCGCATTTCAACGTCATGGTGCGCGGCATGAGCCAGCTCTTCCCGGGCGGACCGCCCGTGGTGAAGGCCGCCCTCGGCTACGACATCACCAAGGAGGATCTCGGCGGCGAGCAGATCCACGTCTACCAGAGCGGCGTCGTCGACAACCTCGCCGAGGACGAGGCGGATGCGTACCGGCAGATCCGGCGCTTCCTCTCCTATCTGCCGTCGAACGTCTGGGAGCCGGCGCCGCGCGTCCAACCAATGGACGACCCCGAGCGGCGCGAGGACGCTCTGCTCTCCGTCGTCCCCCGGGACCGCCGCTACCCGTACGACGCACACAAGATCATCGACGCGGTCGTGGACCAGGACTCCTTCTTCGAGATCGCACCGCTCTACGCCCGCTCGCGTATCACCGGCCTCGCCCGCATCGACGGCTACCCGGTCGGCGTGATGGCGAACAACCCGGCGTTCATGGGCGGCACCACGGACGCATCCGCCGGGGAGAAGGTGATCCGCCTGCTCCAGCTCTGTGACACCTTCCACCTGCCGCTCGTCTCCTTCGCGGACGAGCCCGGCTTCCTGGTGGGCCTCGAGTCCGAGAAGCGAGGGATCGAGCGCGCCGGGGCACGTCTCGTCGTCGCGACGTGCGAGAGCCAGATGCCCTGGTGCACCGTGGTCGTCGGACGCCTGTTCGGCGTCGCCGGTCAATGCCAGCACCGCCCCACCGGGATGTTCCGCCGGTACGCGTGGCCTTCGGCCCGCTGGGGCTCGATGCACATCCAGGGGGGCGCCAGCGCCGCGTACCGCCGCGAGATCGAGTCGGCGCCGGACCCGGACGCGAAGCGCGCCGAGATCGAGGCGCGCCTCGAGGCGCTCGCCTCGCCGTTCCGGACCGCCGAGGCCACCGGCCAAGACATCATCGACCCGCGCGAGACCCGGCCGCTCCTCGTCGAGTTCGTCCGCGACGCCCAGCGCATCCTCGCGTCCCAGCTCGGGCCGTCCCCGACGCCGTACTACCCGTAACGAGGACCCGATGCGCGTCATCGAGCTCAGCGATCGCGAGGACGCGGCGGCGTACGCCGCGAAGCTCTTCGCGCGTTGGGGCGCCGACGTGTTGAAGGTCGAATCGCCCGATCGCGTCCCGCCTGCGTCGGCCGACGACCTCTACCTCAACGGCGGTAAGCGTCGCCTCCACCTCGACCGGCACACCGAGGAAGGTCACACCCGACTGGAGGGGCTGCTCGCCGGGGCGGACATCCTGATCACCGATCTCGCGGCGCGAGAGGTGCTCGAGCTGAAGCTGCTCGAATCGACCGGCGAGGACGACGCGCTGGTGCGGCTGAGCATCACGCCATTCGGCCTCGACGGCCCGTACCGCGACTATGAAGCGACTGCCGCGACGCTGCTCGCGCTCGGCGGCTATACGTTCCTGTCCGGCGATCCCGGCCGCGCCCCGCTGACGTTCCCGGGGCGGTACCCGTTCTACCAGGCGGGCAACTTCGCGTACGTGGCGGCGCTCGCCAGCTACCTGCACCGCGCGAGCGGCGGGCGCCCCGAACCGATCGAGGTCTCCGTCCTCGAGGTGGTCACCAGCCTGCACCAGTTCACGGACGTCCTGTGGACACACCAGCAGCGCGTCCGCACGCGCCACGGCAACCGATGGCAGAACCTCTGCCCCACCACGATGGTGCCGGTCGCCGACGGGTACGCCGCCCTGAACGTCATCGTGTCGTTCTGGGAGCCGTTCACGCACATGCTCGGGCGGCCCGAGCTCGCCACCGATCCCGAGTGGGCGACCGACGTCGAGCGTATGAAGCGGTACGACCGCATGGACGCGATGATGGCCGAGGCGTTCGGCGGCTGGACGCGCGAGCGGTTCCTCACCGAAGGCCAGGAGGTCTGGCGTGTCCCGGTCGGGACCGTGCTCACCCTCCCGGAGATGGTGGCCGACCGCCACCTCGCCGCTCGCGACTTCTGGCGTCCGATCGAGGGCACCGGGCTTCGCACGGCGGGATCGCCGTTCCGCTTCGTCGGCGACGAGCAACCGATCGAGCGGGCACCGGACGCGCCGAGCATCGAGCCGCCGCCGGTGGCGCAGCGCGCCGAGCCGCCACGGGCCGGCCTCGCCGGACGATCCGGCATGCGCCCGCTGGACGGCCTCCGCATCGTGGACCTGACCCGCATCTGGTCCGGTCCGCTCGCGACGCGCATCCTGGGCGACCTGGGTGCGGACGTGATGAAGATCGAAGCGCCCACCGGCCGCGGGCCGGCGATCGTCCCGAAGACGGACCCGCTCTACTTCGCGGACGGCGACCCGGGTGACCGCCCGTGGAACCGCAACGGCCTCAACAACAAGCTCAACCGCAACAAGCGCAGCCTCGCGGTCGACCTCAAGGCACCGGACGGACGCGACGCGCTTCTCCGTCTCGTCGCCGCGAGCGACGTCGTGATCGAGAACTTCAGCGCCCGCGCGATGCCCTCGCTGGGCCTCGGGTACGAGGTCCTGCGCCAGGCGAACCCGGCGATCATCTACGTCGCCATGCCGGCGTTCGGCCTCGAGGGACCGTACCGCGACTACGTCGGCCTCGGGCCGAGCATCGAGCCGCTGACAGGGACGACGGCGCTGATGGGCTACGGCCCGGACGAGCCCAGGATGTCCGTGCAGGCGATCACCGATGCGATGTCCGGCACGGCGGCCGCCGTGGCGATCCTCACCGCGATCGAGCGTCGGACGAGGACGGGGGAAGGCGCGTTTATCGAGCTGTCCCAGCACGAGGCCGGCATCGCGTTCATCGGCGAGCAGGTGATCGGCTACCAGCTCACGGGCGAGCTGCCGGAGCGCGCCGGCAACGCGCACCCGCGAATGGCGCCTCACGGCGTCTACCGCTGCGAGGGGGCGGACGACTGGCTCGCCCTCGCGGTGACCAGTGAGACGCAGTGGGCCGCGCTCTGCGCCCTCGCCGCGCAGGGCTGGGAGGCCCGACCCGAGTTCGCGACGATGGAGGGCCGCCTCGCGAACCGCGCGGCGCTCGACGAGGCGATCGAGGCATGGACGTGCCGCCGGCAGAAGCAGGCGCTGATGGCCGCGCTCCAGGCTCAGGGAATCGCCGCGGGCGCGGTGAACGCTGCACCAGACTGGCTCAGCGATCCTCACCTCCGCGAGCGTGCGTACTTCTTCGAGACAGACGAACTAGACACCGGGCGCCGGCTCTACGATGGCTCGCCGCTCCGCTTCGGCGGACGGCGCGGCTATGAGTCGTGGCGGCGGTCGCCCGGCCTGGGTGAGCACAATCGCGCGATCCTCGAAGGCACCGGCGGGATGCGGGCGTCCGAGGTCGACGCGCTCATGGCGTCCGGCGTCCTCGTGGACCGGCCGCCCACCTAGCAGACCCGGCAAGCATCGACAGGAGCAAAGCTGACGTGAACGACACGACGGAGATCAGGGCAGAGTGGCCGGGGCGCGTGGCGGATGTCCACGTAGCTGCCGGCGAGAACGTCGAGGCGGGCGCACGGCTCGTCACGCTCGAAGCGATGAAGATGCTCTCGGACATCGAGTCGCCGCGCGCCGGCGGGGTCTCCGAGGTGCTCGTCGCGGTCGACGACTTCGTCGACCAGGGGGCCGTGCTGATCCGGCTTCACTAACCCGCGCCCCGCCCCGAAGTCGCACATCCGTCGCATTCCCCGCGTTCGCGTCGAGGCTGCATTACAACACCGGCCCGCGAGGTGTCCTCGTCCCCGGGCGCCTGTGCCACCGATGTACGTTCGACGCATGTCCACGCCCGCCGACACCGCCCGCCGCATCGCCAACGACCTCGCCGACGCGGGGTTCGACCTCCTCGTTGAGCACGACGACGAGCGCCTCCTGGTCTCGGGCCTGGTGGACACCGAGGCCGAGCGCGAGGCCGCGCTGGACATCGCGAACGCTGCGGCCTCGGGGTTCCCGGTGGACGTGGAGATCGAGGTGACCGGCGCGATGCCCGAGCAGGTTGGCGGCGCCGAGCTGAGCGAGTCCGAGGTCGCGGGCTTCAGGGGCGCAACAGCCGGCCTCGAGGACAGCGAGAGTGCCCTCCCCGGCGACTTCACGGATCAGCCGTCCATCACCGCGCCGGACCTGGCGCAGCCGGAGGTGCTGAGCGACGACGGCCTACCCCTCGGAGAGCGCGTGAGCCGAGCCGCCGAGGAGGGCGAGACATACGTCCCGCCGATCGACCCGGTCGGGACGACCGACACGGTCATCGGCGGCTTCTCGCGCTCATCGATGGATTCGACGGAAACGGAGCGGTCCAGCGATGGCACCTTCGGCGACGAAGCGATCCTCGAGGCGGTCGAGCGGGAGCTGCGCGAGGACTCCGCAACCGCCGGCCTCGCGATCACCGTGGAGGTCGTCAACGGGTACGTCACGCTGACCGGCGAAGTGCCGGATATCGTCGACGCGGAGAATGCCGAAGAGGTCGCCGCACGCGTCGAGGGCGTGATCGAGGTGGAGGAAGCCCTGACGGTCACCGGACTCGAACGCCGAAGGCGCACGAAACACTCCTGAACGTTCCAGTCAGTCAGCACCTGACCTGACGGATGACTGACGCTTCAAGTCGTCCCTCAGAGTCCTGTTCTCGCGGCCGCTCAACCGCGCCTCAACGCGGCTGTCGCACCTTCGTTACAGGCGCTTCTTGGGAGCGCTGACTGGAGCGGGGTTCCCAGCCCCGTCCGGAAGAGCGGGGGTGGGCCATGACAACCGTGGGAACCATGCGGGCAACGCCAGCGCTCCCTCCCGACCTGCGTGAGCCGCTGCTTGCCTCGCTGCTGACGGAGGGCCCGGCGGCGACCGCCGTCGTCGATGCGGACGGGCGGCTCGTGCACGGGAACCCGGCGTTCCTCGAATTGCACCGACTCTCGCCGGACGCCGTCAGCCAGCATCTCCGCGATGCCTCGCTCGACCTGTGGATCCAGCTCGAGCCGGTGCTCGACCGAGTCCGGGACGGATTCTCCGTCGAGTTCGACCGCACCACCATCGGCCACGAGTGCCCGCCATCCCGCCGCCACTGGGAAGAGCAGTGGCGGCCCGTGCGCGACGACGAGGGCCGTGTCCTCGGCGCGCTCGGGACGGCCGTCGACGTGACCGCTCGGCGCGTCGAGCGCGAGGAGCAGGCGCGACTCGCCGAGGTCCGAGGGAAGCTCATCGAGACCGCATCACATGAACTGCGCGGGCCGCTCGCGAGCGTGCTCGGGTTCGCGCACCGCCTGGGGCGGTCGGCGTCCCTCACCCCGGACGCCGCAGAGGCAGCGCAGCTGATCCGCGAGCAGGCCCAGGAGATGGCGTTCCGGCTCGACCTGTTCCTCGGCGTCTCAGAGCTCGACGCTCCGATGCTCTCCACCTCCCCGACTCACCCTGAGGAGTTCGCGATCGAGGACATCCTGCTGCGGGAGGCCGAGGCGCTCAGAGCGCGACGCCCCCAGGTGACGGTGGACGTCCACCGCGGGTCCGGGCTCGTCATGAACTCCAACCCGCACTATGTCCGACAGATCATCGCGAACCTCCTGGACAACGCCGCGAAGTACGGCTCCGGCTGGGTGGGCCTCTCGGCGGACGAGAGCCGAGGCCGCGTCGTCATCCGCGTCGATGACGACGGCGATGGGATCTCGACCGAGGATCAGGCGCACATCTTCGAGCGTGGGTTCCGAGCCCCCTCGGCCGCCGCGATCTCGTCCTCGGGGAAGGGGCTCGGCCTCTTCGTGGCGCGAGAGTTCGCCCAGCGCCTCGGTGGCCGGCTCACCGTGCGAAGCGAGCTCGGCGTCGGGACGACGTTCGAGCTGCGAATCCCCATTGACCTCTCGCGCGCTCCACGGCGGCGTCGTCCGCACGATCTGGAGCAGATGGTGTGACGTTGCCGTCCACGCCCAGGACGGCCGCGAAGCAGGAGGCCCCGGTGTGAGCCGGGGCCTCCTGGCGTCGTGCTCGGCGATCGGATGCACGGTCATGGCCTCCGCAGAGTGGGGGATCCGGGGGCGTCAGCGTGCCGGCTGATCCTCCACCAGGCGGCGGACGCCCGCGTCGATGATGTCCCGCAGCGAGCGACGCGCCCGCCATTCGAGCAGCGCCTGCGCCCGAGAGCTGTCCGGCAGGCGGATGGACAGCGCCGTATCCACCGGTGCGGTGGGCGCGAGGAGCACCGGGATCGCCTCTCCCGGACGCTGGCGGGCCACGCGGTCCAGCGCCATCTGCGCCACCTCCGCAAGTGATGCCGCGTTCCCGGGGTGGCTCACGTCGATGACTTGGCCATCGAGACGGTCGGGGTCCGCGAGCACAGCCAGGCCGATGCACTCGGCGACCTCGTCGGCGTACGCGAAGGTCCTCGGAATCGTGTCCTCGACGTCGAGCTGAACGCCGCGCCCCTCGTGGTCACGGACCAGGTTCACCACGCGCTCCATCAACGGAGGCGAGTGGCGGATCGGGCGGGCTTCGAGGCGATCGTTGAGCACGTCGAAGACCTGGAGCACCACGTACCGCAGGCGGTCGGCCGGGTACGAGAGGATGAGTTCGCGCGTCTCCCGTTCGGCCTCGGCACGGATGACCCGACTGAGGGTGGCATCGGCCGGGATGTCCTCGACTCCGTCACCCCACTCCGGCGTCACGTACACGAGCCGGGCGCCGATCTCGGCGCAGGACTGGACGAGGTCGGCGCGGTTCCGCGTGTGGACGCTGTCGTCGCCCGGGCGCTCGACGGCGGACAGGACGACCACGACATCGGGATGGTCCGAGACCCGCCGGAGCAGCGCCGAGTCGTCGCGATCCGCGACCACGTAGAACCGAAACCGCGAGGCCGTCAACAGCGGCCCCATGTTCTCGTGGTCCGTGTTCGTCCCCACGATCGCGGCGCCGGAGTGCTCCAGCAGCCACCGCACCAGCGGCGGTCCGAGGACGCCGCCACAGTCGCTGATGTAGACGGTCATGGTCGCACCGGCGACAGCGGGTGAGGTCAATGTGAACCTCGCGCACCCAGGACAGCAGGGATCGTGGCGAGCAGCAGCCGGCAGTCGCGTGCGAACGAGATCGACTCGAGGTAGGCAAGGTCGAGCTCGAGCATCTCCTCGAAGTCGTGGCGCTCACGGGCGCTCACCTGCCACAGCCCGGTGATGCCAGGCGTCCCGCGCAGGCGCTGCCGCTCCCGGGACTCGTAGCGCTCGACCTCCGTCACCAGTGGTGGACGCGGTCCGACGAGCGTCATGTCGCCCCGGAGGACATTCCAGAACTGCGGCAGCTCATCCAGCGACGTCTTCCGCAGCACCTTCCCGATGCGCGTGCGCCGCGGGTCGTCACGCATCTTGAAGACGTGGCCCCGTGCCTCGTTCAGGTGGGCGAGCGCCGCCAGGCGCTCCTCGGCGTCCACGTACATCGAGCGGAACTTGAGACAGGTGAACTCGATGCCACCTCGGCCGACTCGACGCTGCCGGAAGATCGCGGGCCCGGGGCTGTCCACCTTCACGAGCACCGCCAGGACTGCGAACACGGGGGCGAGCACGAGGAGGGCGGCTCCCGCCAGGAGCACGTCCATGACGCGCTTCCAGCGAGGCATCGTGATGCACTCGATCGGCTCGTCCGGAACCCCCTCGGTGGGAGACTCGGCGAGGGGCTCGACGGGGACGAGGCGCGGAGCCTCGACGTCAGAGGGTGCCTCCTGCAGGACCAGGCTGGTGTGCGGCTCGATCCGCCGCTGGTGCCGCGTGACCATCAGTCGGAGGCCAGGACGGGCGAACGCCCGTTCCTCAGGTGGACCGGTTCCCGGTCGATGCCTTCGTTGATGACGATGCCGCCTCCTTCGGCACCCGGCCGGCCGATGCAGCGATAGACGAATCCCGCGGCGCGCACGATCCGGTCGTCAAGGACGTTGCGCCCGTCGACGATCAGCGGACGGCGCATGACGCGCGCCAGCTCTTCCAGCGGCAGCTCGAGGAACTCCGGCCACTCCGTGGCCAGCACAAGCGCATCCGCCCCGTCCGCCGCGCCCAGCAGGTCATCCGCGACCGTGAGGTGCGGGAACTGGGCCGTGACCGCGTCGGGTGCGACGTGGTTGTCCACCACCAGGACCTCGGCGCCGCCAAAGCGCAGGAGGTTGGCCACCTCGAGCGCTGGCGACTCGCGGATGTCGCTGGTATGGGGCTTGAACGAGGCGCCGAGGACGACGACGCGCGCTCCCTCGATCGGTCCGATCTCCGCGCGGAGCTTGCGGATGACCTGCCGGCGCATGTCGCGGTTCGTCTCGACGACGCCGCGGAGGAGCTGCGCGCGCACTCCGTGGAGGGAGGCCGCGTACTCGAGGGCGGTCACGTCCTTCGGGAAGCACGAGCCGCCCCAGCCGATCCCGGCGCGCAGGAACTTCTCGCCGATCCGCGGGTCCAGGCCCATGCCGCCGGCGACGTGACTGACGTCGGCGCCGAGCACATCGCAGATCGAGGCGATCTCGTTGATGAACGAGATCTTCATCGCCAGGAACGCGTTGGACGCGTACTTGATCATCTCGGCGGTACGCACGTCGCACGCGAAGATCGGTGCGTCGAAGTCCTGGTAGAGGGACGAAACCCGGGCCAGCGAGGCCGGGTGGTTGGAGCCCAGGACGATGCGGTCCGGCCTGGTGAAGTTCCGGACCGCATCCCCCTCCTGGAGGAACTCGGGGTTCGAGACCACCGTGGCCCCCGGTGCACCCGACGTACGGAGGACTCGCTCGATCTCGTCGCAGGTGCCGACGGGCACGGTGCTCTTGTTGACCACGACCGCGCCGTCGCGCAGCACGGGAGCCAGGGAGTTGGTGGCCGACTTCAGGGCCCGCAGGTCGGAGGCGCCGGACGGCAGCGTGGGCGTGTCCACCGCGATGAACACGAAGTCCGCCTCGATCCGGTCCGGGTACTCCGCCAGGAACGTCAGCCGCCCTGACTGCACCCCGTCCGCGAGCAACGCGTCCAGCCCCGGCTCCTGGATCGGACAGATCCCGCGGCTGCACGCCTCGACCTTCCGTCGGTCGATATCGATGCCGAGGACCTGGTGGCCGAGGGACGCGAAGGCGGTCGCCACGACGAGGCCAGCCTGTCCGCATCCGATCACGGCGATCTCTGCCACTGTGCGACCTCCTAGGGCATCGCGGGGGCCGATCGGACGCGACCGGCTGCACGGTCGAATCTGGCAAGGACCGATTGACCTGACGTTGAAGTGGAGTCAGTGACGGGGGCGTTCAGTGAGGAGAGACGCGGCCCTCGCGCGACCGCCGACGGTCGGGCGAACACTCAACACCGCTGGTCGGCCTCACCGGTCGTGAAGCCAATGAAGATCAGGGCTGACCCCACTTGTCAGGGAAGGGATGCGCTTCTGTCACGCGCTGAACCAGCGCGGTATCGGATCGCCAACGCGCGGCAGACGAACGGACTAGTACCTTGCCTTCGGCGGGTCCGGCTCCATCTCCGTGGATTGACTCGGTGCGTGCCGATTGGTCGCGCCCGGATGCAGGGAGTCGATGATGCAGTCTGGGTCAGCAATCGTTCAGGGGCTTTCGCCCGAGTCGGCGCTGGTGGTCGACAGCGACCAGGACTACGTGAAGGCGATCCGCGCTGCGCTCATGGACGACATCGCGAACATCGATGCCGTCACGTCCATCGCCGCAGCCGTCTCGCGCCTGCAGGGGAACGGGCATCGACTGGTCATCGTCGACTCTGCCCTGGATGGCGACCCGACCGCCATCGACCTCGTCCGCGCGCTTCGACGGACGCGCCCCGAGGTCGCCATCGTCATGACCTCCTCGACGCACCTCACCGCGACACAGGTCGCCGCGTGCTTCGAGGCCGGCGCCGATGAGTTCATTCGCAAGCCGTTCCACCCGCAGGAGTTCGCGGCGCGAGTGCGCGCGGTCAATCGCCGCGTCCGTCGCTCGATGGCTGCCGCAGCGGCAGCAGAGCGCGAGCTGCGGGCGACCGCCTAGCGACGCCCCTCGGCCCTGCCCAGGCCGGCACCAATCCATCGCGCTTCCGGGTGACCGGAAGCGCGATTTTCGTTCACCACCCAGTACGGCACGGAACGGCAACACACGGCGGCGACACAGGACGCCGACGCAGCACGGGGCGCGCGCCGTCCGCGGCGGACGCATCGCCAACGGACGAGGGCAGCCGGTTGGCCGCCCTCGTCAACTTGCGCTTAGCCCCCCCCGAGGTGGTCGGAGGCCGGACCGTCCGTACTGTCACCCGGCCGCGGCCCGCACCTCGGTGTCCGCCTCGGTGTCCAGGACGTAGCCCAGCATCTGGCGAGCGCTGATGCGCATCGGGACACCACCCGCGTTCCGCAGCTTCTGTCGCAGGTGGGAGATGTGCGTCTTGAGGCTCGATGCCGCCATCTCCTCGCCGTCGCTGCTGAACGACATCAGGCGGTCGGTCGGCGCCACCCGTCCGAAGTGCTCCGCGAGGCAGTAGAGCAGCCGAAACTCCATGCGCGTCAGCGTCAGGACGTTACCCGCCTTGACGGCGCGGATCTCCGCCAGGTCGATCTCCAGGTCCGCCACGCGGATGGCACCCTCGTTCGACTCCGGCTGCGTCGGCGCCGTGTGCTCGAGCCAGGTGATGAGCTCGCTCGGCATCAACGGCTTGCGCAAGATGTTGGTGGCGCCGGCTTCCAGCGCAGCGATCGTGGAGGTCGGCGTGACTTCCTCTGCGACGAGGATGATCACCGCGCGAGGCTCCTCCGCGCGCAGCCGCCGGAGGCCCTCGATGACGGCGCTATCCACGATGCCGGCGCCGACGACGATCGAGGCAGGTTCCGCCGGGAAGGCGTCCCGCACCTCATCGACCCTCTCAACCTGCTTGGCGGTGTGGCCACGCCTTCTCACCACGGTCGTCATGACCTGGGCGAAGAGCGGGTCGGCCTCGTCGAGGATCGTGATCAGCATGCGTGCGTCCCTCCCGGCTGCGGTCAAGCCGTGTCGAGGAGCACCAGATAGCGGCCGCCCAAAACCGCGCTGGAACTCACCAGTGCGTCTAGCTAACAATCAGAACGATAACCACTCACCGTTCGTTAGTGTGAACGGCCTATCAAACGACCATTGTTTCTGACAAAATTGTTAGCGGCTTGGGACCAGGTCCTCGGCGATATGCGCCAGGCCATACCCCACGCCGTTCACGGTGCGGATGAGTGGCTGTGTCACCCCTGCCGCGCGTAGCTTCGCCCGAATCGAGCTGATGTGACCCTTGAGCAGGGTGGCGTCCGCGAGACTCGAGTAGCCCCAGACGCGACGGTTCAGGTACGCGTGCGTAAGGACGCGGCCATGTGTCTCCGCCAGTGCCCGAAGGATCTCGTACTCCGTCCGGCTGCACGCGAGGTCCACCCCGGCCCAGTGGACCCGCAGCCCGGCCTCATCGAACCGTAGACTGCCGCTCCGGGTCCACGTCGCCGACTCCTCGAGCGCGGGCGCAACCTCAGCCGCCGGACGCGGTGAGCGCCGCGCGATCGCGTCCATGCGTGCCGCGAACTCGCTCGGATGGAAGGGCTTCCGGACACAGTCGTCCGCGCCGGCGGCCAGGCACTCGGCCACCTCGATCGGCGAACGTTCCTCGAACGTCACCACGATGTGCGCGGACTGCGTCCGACGGATGTCCCAGATCGCCGCCGGTAGCGACTCTCCCGCGAACGCGGAACTCATCACCACCAGGTCAACCTCTGAGCGTTGCAGGAAACGGCGGAAGGACTCGCGGCTCGCAGCGAGCACCACCCGGTGCGACTGGGAGCGCAGCAACTCCTCGATGATCTCCCCGTACTCCTGCTCGTCGTCACCTACCAGAATCAGCATTGGACCAACCCCTGAAGGTTCCGGCCCTCCCCGCTCAACCCATTATTCACATCGGACGTTGACTCAACGTTGAGCGACTCCACCCGAGGATGAGGAGTTATCAACACTCGGGCCCCCAGAGGCCCGTTTGCAGCGGATCTGTCACACCTCGGCGCGGCGACACCCGCGAGTCACGTTGAGATCCCGTGGAAGGTTGTCGCAAACCGATCAGGATCGCCAACTGATCGTTGCGCGAGATCCGCCGCCCGACGCGCCCCCCGAAAGGGGCGAGCACGCGTCTTGCTCGCCAGATCGGTACCGCCAACCCAACCCAGGTGCCTCAACCCTGAGGTGCGGGCCCCGGCGCCTTCAGCCGCCGTCCGAGCTGCCCCAGATGCGGACTGCCGCACCCGGCTGCCGGCGATGGGACTGCGCCGTTGAGGGGTGATCCTGGACCGGATTCGCACCCCCTCCCCGGCAAACATAGGCCGCGTGCGGCGTCCACTGGTTGAGATTATGTGTTGAGACGGTGAGATTTCCTCCCCGCGGTTCCACGATAAGAATCTTCCGAAGACTATCCATTCCGTACTGTTGCAATCACTAAACCGGGTCCGAATGTGGGTTACGCGTATCAGGAACGTTCCCCTAGAGTCCCCGGCGGGGTTGGCAGTTAGACATCCGGGCGGGTGTTTGCGGGTCGTGCCTCCACGACCCGCCGGAAAGCGACCAGACCATTGCGATTTCTGCCGCGGTACCTGGCGCCACCGGCGCTGCTTCTGTTCGTGTTCGCCATCCTCCTCTCGTTGACCTCCGGCGCGGGCGCGCGCGGGGGTTCGGCCCAGCCCTCCGCGGCCGGGTCGGTGCCGCCCGCCGGCGGCGTGACCACCACCGTTGCCTCGAGCGCAAACGTGAACGCGCTCATCGAGTCCATCCCCTTCAACGTCAGCTCGCTCTTCATCTTCAACGTGACGTCCCAGTACTGGATGTCCTACACGCCGGGGGCCCCGTCGTGGCTGAACCAGTCGTTCGCCGACCACATCGACCGCGGCGCGATCGTCTGGGTGCGCCGCTCGGACGACGACACGCGCGGCGGCATCACATGGGGTGCTCCGGCTGAGCTCGTCTCCCTGCACCAGCCGCAGGCGCTGCCGGTCCCGCCGTCCGGTCGGGTCACTGCCGGCGCCGCCGGCACCAGCTCGGTCTCACAGCTGGTCGAGGCCCAGGACTTCGACGTCCGCGGCGTCTTTGCGTTCGACGTCTCCCAGCAGCGGTTTGTGTCGTACGTGCCCAGCGCCCCGGCGTGGGCGAACACGCTTCGCCCGGACGGCCTCGAGCCGTCGGGGGTCGTGTGGGTCAGCCGTGACCGAGACGACCGTTCGACTCCCGTCAGCTCCGGAGACTCCCTCGCTGCGGTCCGCGTGCTGACCACGCCAACGCCCGCGCCGAGCGCAGCGCCCGGTTCGCCTCCGACGGTGGCGATGCCCCCGGCTGCGACGCCGACTCCGGGCGCGCCGTCAGCGCCCACCCCAACGCCCATGCCCGGCGCGACCCCGCAGCCGGCCGGCACGCCTGCTCCGACGCCGACCCCGACGGCCCCGCCGGTCGTCGCGGCGCCGGATCCCGCGAGCAGCCCGGCCGTGGTCAGTGGCGCCGCCCTGATCCGGCACCTCACCTACGAGGACGGCGAGCCGGCGATGACCGCCGAGCACGCACCTCCGGGCGGCATCGGGCGCACGCACGAGGCGGCCCGCTCCGGCTCGAGCGCCGGTTATGCCCTGCTGAAGCCAGGCGACGCGCGCTCGTCCGCCGGGGGCTACCGCGCCGAGTGGCACGGTGAGGACCACGCCGGCAAGGGCGCGGAGCGCTGGCACGGCATCTCGTACTACTTCCCCCGCGACTACAACCAGGGGAAGAACTCCGCCACCTGGAACGATCGCCTGATCTTCCAGTTCGCGGACCAGGGTTCGCCCATGTTCAGCCTCCACATGGACGCCGACCACGAGCAGTTGTGGGTGCGCCGCAAGCTTCCGAATGGCGGCAGCGCCCAGCAGTTCGAATCCCTCGGTCGGTGGGACTTCGATCCCGGCCAGTGGTACGACGTGGTGATCCACGTGAAGTGGACCAAGGACGGCAGCGGCTTCTTCGAGGTCTACGTCAACGGTGAGCGGAAGGTCGCCTATCGAGGCCGCACGCTCGCCGAGCGAGACGTGACCTACAGCAAGTGGGGCGTCTACGGGCAGCCGACGCACCTCCTCTTCGACGAGGTCTGGACGGCTGAGGGCCCGGGGACACTGGAGTCCGTCCGGCCCTAGCGCCGACGCTCCCAGGTTGATGCAAGAGGGCCCGGCTCAATGAGCCGGGCCCTCTCTCGTCGGTCACGGCGCAGGGCACCCTGGCCGGAGCTTCGCTCAACCTCACCCGCCATAGCCTGAGGACATGCATCGAGGCACCGCGCATCGGCGGGGGCCCGCGTCATCGCGCGCGAAGGCCTTCGTGGTTCCCCTGTTGGCCCTGGGGGCGGCCGCGTTCATCGGCTGTTCCGGCTCGGCACCAGCGCCCCCGGCAACGCCGGCGGCGCTGGTGGATGCCGTGACATACGAGTCCGGCGAGCAGGCGAAGATCTCGCGGCAGTCAGGGGCGGCGGACGGGCTGTCGGTCACCCACGATCTCGCGAGGGCCGGCAGCGCTGCCGGCGTGGCGGTCCTCGAGCCCGGCGACGACCAGTTCCAGGGGAACGTCGGCTACCGGTCGGAGTGGCAGAGCGACTTCCATGCGGACGCGGGAGGCGAGTACTGGTACGGGATCAGCCTCTATCTCCCGGGTGACTGGGACCAGGGCTCGAACGACAACTTCTTCGACGACCGGATCATCTTCCAGTTCCACGAGGGCACCGGCTCGTCGCCGGCCCTCTCCCTCCACATCCGCGCGGCGGACAACCGGCTCGTCCTCCGACGGCGCACCGGGGACGGGTTCGAGTACCCGTGGTCGATGCCGTTTGAGGTCGACCGCTGGTACGACCTCGCGTTCCATGTCCGCTGGACACAGGACGACGACGGCTTCGTACAGCTGTTCCTGGACGGCCAGCTGCTGGGTGAAGCCCACGGCCCGACGCTCACCGACGGTGCGTCCGTCTACACGAAGTGGGGCATCTACGGGCAGCCGACGCGCATCCTGGTCGACGAGGTCCGCATCGCCGAGGGACGCACCGGCGGACTCGCCCTCGTGTCACCGGGGTAGATTCGCCTGCCGCGGAGACGCAAGGACGCCCACCGGTCTCCCGGCGGGCGTCCTCCTGGCACGTCCGGCTGGATGGCTAGTTGTGACGTCCATAGAGGTTGTTAGCACGGAGTGATCGAAGGGGACCTCCCGGGGAAGGTGTGGTTACCACGCCAACCACCCCAGGAGGTCCTCTTGCACGCTAACGCCAAGCTCACACCAGCGGGAC
>WBZO01000636.1_pt1 | contig 68683 bp, 65 predicted proteins | sample 5204261 | NCBI WGS metagenome assembly WBZO01 (sample SAMN12412400, study PRJNA552823) | activated sludge metagenome | isolation source: activated sludge from anammox sidestream of wastewater treatment plant... | place: USA: North Carolina | collected 2017-09
ACATAAAGGCAGATATCAGATTGGGTATGTAAGCAAGAGTTCGGGTACGCAACTTTCCCGCGCAGATGGTGCGGACTTTGTATTGAAGGAACTGACCGAAATGAAATGGTTGAAGAAATTACCAGTGGCAAGTTATTGACCTGAATTGGTCGGATTTGACTTTCCTTGATTGAAAGAACAGCGCCCCGACATGGGGCGCTGTTCTTTTTTTCTTTTTTTTGTCCAGTTCTACGTCCATAATTGGGCAAAACCAGCCTTGCGGTAACCATATACGGTGTTCCATTATGACAACATAGCGAAGGCGATGTTCGGATGGCTGATGGCGGCGGCTGTTGACATTTATTTATACCTGTTTGCGGGCAGTGTACCATAAACGCTCACGCGCTTCCCGCTGATTTGATTGCCATACCTGTTCGCTGAAAACGCGGATGGCGCAGGTTTCTTCCGAAAAAACGTTTTGAATCCGCGCGCCTCGCAGTCCGCGTCCCGATTTTAAGAGTGTAAGGTAATCAGCCCGCTGATATAATCCGCGCCCGAAGGAGAGAAAATGGAACTCATCGCGCAACGCAGGCTCGGTTTGGCATTGGGGTTGTTCCTCGGCGTGGGATTCTCGGTCACATCGAATTTCGTCAACCGATGGGCAATGCCCGGGGTGCCATTGTCTGCGCCCTGGCCCGGATCGTTCGGCTCGGTCATTCTCACAACCGCGTTTTTCGGGCTGTTGGGCTTGCTCGCGGCATGGACGGAAGAAGCCATCGCCGGCGTTTTGATGTGCGGCTTGGCGGGTTCGCTTCTGTCGTCCGCCTGGATTTTACTCGCCGCCACATCGAACCAGGGCGGCGTGCTTACCCTGCTGGTCTTGATTTTTCTGCCGCGCGCGTTTTTTTACCTCCCCTTTGGCTGGGCGATTCGACGGCTGATGGACCGGATCGTCGCGCGCCCCTACGAGCCGGTTGCTCCGCTTCGTAAGTGGATATCGGTCGCCTCGGTCTTCATCGCCGTTTCCGCGCTCGGTTTGTTCTCGCTCCACGACGAAACGACGCGCCTGTCGCTGACGCGGATGGAAGACCTGATGCGGGAGGGGTTGCAAGCGTCTTCGCGCGACGAATTGCCGCGCCCCCTGCAAAACGTCAACGGTTTTATGACAAATTCGCAGGGCGAATACACCTTCAATATCGGCTCGAATCCCGACGCGCTTCCCGTGCAACGCCCCGTCGTGCAATACGGCGAAACCGAGCCGTTCATCATCGTCAAATTTAAAAACGGATTCCGGTTTGGTTGTGTCTTCTCGCCGCCCTACCTCGTCCCGGCTTGCATAGATTTTTAGGCGCCCTACTGCGCAAAATAAGTTAAAGACCCGCCTTGCGCAGTTCAAGCGCTTTGATACAAATTGCCCCTCGACTACGCTCTCCGGCTAGCGCCCTGCGCGGAGCGCGGATGATCGTCGCGCATAGTCGAAGGGCGGACGCATAAGGTGAGTTAAAGAAAAAAACCGCCTTGCCAAAGACGGTTTGTGCGCCCTCGGACGGACTCGAACCGCCGACCTATTGCTCCGCAAGCAAGCGCTCTAATCCACTGAGCTACGAGGGCATTGATTAAGCGCGCTGATTGTACTTTACCGCCCTGTTATGGTCAAGGCGCTTGACGCTCCGCCCTTGCGCATGTAAAATCAGCCTCGTTTCGCGGGAGTCGCCAAGCGGTAAGGCATCAGCCTTCCAAGCTGATATTCGTGGGTTCGAATCCCATCTCCCGCTCTTGCATTCGGTGTCAAGTGTCAGGATTCCAGTGTCATACGACACCCTTGCACTTGGCGCCCGATACTTTAATAACTCATGTTACGCACTTTTGCCATCCTCACGAACCGTTCACGAATAAAATCACGAATTCGCGAATGTTGGCGCGCCTATTCGTTTATTCGTGAACATTCGTGGACGGTCACAGACTCATCGGCAGGCGCATTTCCTAACCAAATGCCATCTTGCGTAAGGTGAGTTAATAATAACGGGCTCGTGGCGCAGCGGTTAGCGCAGGCGACTCATAATCGCTTGGTCGCAGGTTCGAATCCTGCCGGGCCCACTCTTTAAGAGCGGGTTTCTCCCTCCAACTTTCGGGACGCGACAAGACGCTCCGCCGCCCGCGCGCGCGCCAAAACTTTTTGCGCGTTCCGCAACAACGGCATGTCTATCATTTTCCCGTCCAGCGAGTACGCCCCCTTGCCCTCCTTTTGACTGGACTCAAAACTTTCGACGATTCTCCTTGCGTACGCAATCGCCTCAGCGGATGGAGTGAACGCCTCTTGCGTGACCCGGACCTGATTCGGGTGAATGACCTGTTTCCCGCTGAAGCCGAGTCTTGCTCCCTGCTCCGCCTCGGCTTTGAGCGCCTCCAAATCCCTGTAATCAATCGCAACAATGTCAATCGCCTGCAAATCGTAAGCCGCGCAGGCGACCACAACCGCCTGGCGCGCATACAGCAGTTCAACCGCATCCTTCGTCCGCGTCGCGCCGATGGACGCCGCGAAATCTTCGCCGCCGAAGATGACCGCATCCAGCCGCGGATGCGCCGCGATCTCCTTCAGGTTCAAAATCCCCTTCGCCGTCTCCACCCCGATCAAAACGCGGATGGAGTTAACCCCCCAGCCGTTCTTCAACTCCGCGTCTTCGATGATGCGCCCCGCCCATTCGACGTGATCGTATGACTCGACCTTCGGAATCACGATTCCATCCGGCTTGTGCGGCAACACCGCCTCGATATCGTCCTTCTCCCAGCCCGAACCGACCGAGTTGATGCGCGCCAGTTTTTCGCTCGCGCCGAAGTCCAGTTCGCGCAGCGCCTTGGCGATCGTGGCGCGCGCCTCCGCTTTCTTGTTGACGGCCGCGCCGTCCTCCATATCCATGCAGATCGAATCCACCCCCAGCGTGATGGACTTGGTAATCATCTTCCAGTTGTCGCCGGGCATGTAAAGGAGGGCGCGACGCGAACGGGTTACTTTTTCATCCTTCATCCTTCATCCCTTCATCCCTTCGGCGAGCTCAGGGCAAGCCTTTTTAAAAACATCGCCGTACGTTCAAACTCAACCACAACCGTTCCATCGGGCTTCCTGCCTGTGCATTTGATCCGCACAATGCCCGCGTTCGGTCTTGATTTCGACTCGCGCTTTTCGATGATCTCGCTCTCCGCATAGATCGTATCGCCGTGAAAGACCGGGTTGGGATGTACGATCTTATCGTAGCCCAAATTGGCGACGATTGTGCCGTCGGTTAAATCCGCCACGCCCAAGCCGACGACCAGCCCAAAGGTGAAGATGCCGTTCACCAGCCGTTGACCGAACTCGGTCTTCGAGGCGAAATCTTCGTTGATGTGCAGCGCCTGCGGGTTCATCGTCAGCGCGGAGAACAGCACGTTATCCATCTCGGTGATCGTGCGCCCGCCGTGCCTGAACTTCGTGCCGACTTCGAGTTCGTCGAAAAATTTTCCGGTCATGTTTTCCTTTCGGACTCGAACATCTCCAATCGTTCGAGTCTGCGCCGACGGCGGGGCGCTATTCCACTTCCGCCAGGATCTGCTCGCGCTCCACGGTCTGCCCCTGCGCGACATGCAGCGCGGAAACTTTCCCATCCTTCAAGGCTTGAATGCGGATTTCCATCTTCATGGCCTCCATCGTCAGCAGGGTTTGACCTTTCTTCACGACATCTCCCACGCCGACAGCGACGCTTCGAATCAGACCCGGCATCGGGGCGATCAACCCCCCGGCGTGGTCGCGGCGGATGCCTTGTTTCGCGCCCGAAGTCTTCGTGAGCAGGATCGTGCGCCCATTGACGGTGACCCAGCGTCTTGCCATATCCGATGAAACATGAGCAATGACGCGCTGTCCGTCAATGAGCAAATCCATGCGCCCGTTTGCGGCCCGGACGATGTGAACGCTGACCGTCTTCCCATCCAAAATGGCGGCATAATTCTCCCCGGAGGGGTTGAGTTCGATGGACTGGGTGTCGAAGGTGGTTTTCATTAATTCCTGTAATTCCCCGTCCCCTTCCAGGGATTGAACGGATCGGTTTCGTTGGAAACTGCGGGTTGCGCCCGGCCGCCGACGAAGACCACATCCGCAAGGGCGGCGGCAATCAAGGAGCGCAGGTCGGGCTGGGGGGAAGTCCATTCGCCGAATTTGGTTTCGACCCAGCGGGTGGAGACGTTTCCCTGTTTGAAATCGTCCGTTTCAAGCGCGGCGCGCATATAATCAATGTTTGTGATCACGCCATGAACGATGAAATCGTCCAGCGCCGTTTTCATGCGGCGGATGGCTTCGGCGCGGCTCCCGGCGTGGACGATGAGCTTTGCCAGCAACGGGTCGTAGTGATGCGTCACCTCGTCCCCGGCGGCAAATCCGGAATCCACGCGGATGCCGGGACCCTGCGGCGGGATGAATTGCAGAAGCCTGCCGACGCTGGGCAAAAATCCGTTTGCGGGGTCTTCGGCGTAGACGCGGCATTCGATGGCGTGGCCGTGTTGATGAAGGTCGTTTTGCGCGAAGGGGAATTTCTCTCCCGCCGCGACGCGCATCTGCCAGTGGACGAGGTCGAGACCGGTGACGAGTTCCGTTACAGGGTGCTCCACTTGCAGGCGGGTGTTCATTTCCAGAAAGTAAAAGGATGAAGGATGAAGGATGAAGGCTTGCCCTGAGCCGTGTCGAAGGGGCGAAGAAGGGCTTGAGTCTAGAATAAATTCAACGGTTCCGGCGTTGTGATAATTGATAGCTTTTGCGGCGTTGATCGCGGCTTGACCCATTTGCGCTCGAAGTTCGGGGGTCAATAACGGCGAAGGGGATTCTTCGATGATCTTCTGGTGGCGGCGCTGCGCGGAACATTCGCGCTCGAACAAATGGACGAGGTTGCCGTGTTTGTCGCCGAAGACTTGAATCTCGACGTGGTGCGCGTCGGCGATGTATTTTTCGACCAGCAGGCGCTCGTCGCCGAAGGCGTTTTGCGCTTCGCTTCTGGCGAGTTCCATCGCTTCTTTCAATTCGCTTTCTTCGTTGACGACGCGCATCCCCTTGCCGCCGCCGCCCGCCGCGGCTTTGACCAAAACGGGGTAGCCGATATCCTTTGCGGCGTTTTTGAAATCGGCGAAGGTTTCCAAACCCTCGTACCCGGGGACGGTGGGCACGCCGGATTTTTTCATCAGGATTTTTGATTCGGCTTTGTCGCCCATGGCGCGGATCGAATCGGCTGAGGGGCCGATGAAGGTCAATCCCGCCGATTCGACCCCGGCGGCGAAAGAGGCGTTCTCGGAGAGGAATCCATAGCCCGGGTGGACGGCATCCGCCTGGGAGTCGAGGGCGGACTGGATCAGGACATCCGCATTTAAATAGGATTCTTTTGGGGGGGCGTTTCCGATGAAGACGGCTTCGTCGGCGAGCTGGGTGTGCTGGGCGTTTTTATCCGCTTCGGAGTAAACGGCGACGGTTCGGACGCCGAGCTCGCGGCAGGCGCGCATGATGCGGATGGCGATCTCGCCGCGATTGGCTATCAGAACCTTATTGAACACGCAACAACTCCAGCAGTTCTTTTTCGCGTTCGGGTTTCAAACCGGCTTTCAGTTCATATTCTGCGGGGCGTTCGGAGGTCCAGTTGTAAATATCCTGAATCGTTTGCGCGAGCGGGGTGAAAGTCAGCCCGGCCTGAAGGGCTTTGGAGATATCCACGTGCGCCACGCCCGCGTTCTCGCCGGTTTCGGGGAGCCATGCGGGCATGTCGCTCCAGGGTTGGACGTTGTGTTTTTCGAGGAATTCGACCGGCGCCCATTGGAAGACTGCCTTGCTTTGACTCGCGCGCTTGCATGTTTCGAATACGGTGTTTAAGGTCAGGGGCTGCCCGGTTGCGTTGAATACGCCCGAGACGTTGTTGTCTGCCAGGCGGACGATGAAGTCGGCGAGGTCGCGCGCGTCTATGAATTGGGTCATGGCGGAGGGTTTGTCGGGGGTGAGAACGTCGCCGCCCTGGGCGATGCGCAGGGGCCAATAGGTAAAGCGGTCGGTGGGGTCGTGGGGCCCGACGACCAGCCCCGGGCGGATGATGAGCGAGTTTGGTCCGTATATGTCTTGTACGGTTTTTTCGCACAACGCTTTTAATGGCCCGTAGGTTGCGCCGGTGATCTCTTCGACGGTTTCGTCTTGCAGTTTGCCGAGCGGGTGGCTTTCGTTGATTCCCATCCTGCTGAAACTGGCATAGACGGACACGCTGGAGATGAAGATGTAACGCCCGACCTTGTCTTTGAGCGCCTCGGCGGACAGGCGGACGATGCGCGGGAGGTAGCCGCAGGTGTCTATGACGGCGTCCCATTGCCCTGAGATTTTTCCGAAATCACGTTCTCTGTCTCCGCGAATGGTTTTGAGTCTTCGGAAAAGATCGGGGTTGGTCTGCCCGCGGTTGAAGAGGGCGACGTCGTGACCGTGCGCCCGCGCCGAGTTGACCAGGTGTCGTCCGATAAAACGTGTGCCGCCGAGGATGAGTATCTTCATGGTGTTGTTTTTGTGAGGGACAATTCCGTGGCTTTGGCTTCCTGCCCGTCCGGCAGGATGTTGTAGGCGGTAATGATGAGTTCGTTCCCGTTCAATTGTACTTCGGTGCGCCAGCCCCAGTCCGGTCCGCCGGCAGGGTCGGGGTAGGAGCCGAGGACGAAGAATCCGTTTTGGATGGCGTTGCCTTCGCAGAACATGATGGCGGTGTTGTTGTGAAAGGAGTCCACCCACGAGGCTTCGTAGCGTTCGAGCGTGGTGTTATATCCGAAGGTAAACATGCCGCGCTGGGCTTCGCCTTCGATGGAAGACTCGTAAAGGAAAAGAGCAAAGCGGCCGTCTAAAATTATTTGGACGCTTCCAAGGATGGCAGATTCATTTGCCAGTTTGCCCGGTTCTAACCAAAGTTTGCTCGTACCCTTCCAATTGCCGGACAAAAGAGCAAGAAGGTGATGCGGACTTCCAGTTGATTTTTCGAAGGTCATGAATATCTCCGATTATGTCATCCTGAGCGAAGGATCTCCGCGATGACAGCCAGGTTTTTTTACATCCTGAACACACCAAACCCGCCCTCGACTTTCGGCGCGTTCAACACGATGGATAACGCCAGCCCCAAAACCTGCCGCGTGTCCGCCGGGTCAATTACGCCGTCGTCCCACAGGCGGGCGGTGGAATGGTAGGGGCTGCCTTCGCGTTCGTATTTTTCGAGCAGGGGACGTTTGAAGTCCTCCGCCTCTTCCGCGCTCAGGGCGGGTTTGCCCTCTCTGACGAGTTGATCCTGTTTGACGGTGAGCATGACGTTGGCGGCCTGCTCGCCGCCCATGACGGAGATGCGGGCGTTGGGCCACATCCACAAAAAGCGCGAGCCGTAGGCGCGTCCCGCCATGGCGTAGTTGCCCGCGCCGAACGATCCGCCGATGACGAGGGTCAGTTTGGGGACGCGTGTGTTGGCGACGGCGTGGACCATCTTCGCGCCGTCCTTGGCGATGCCGCCGGTTTCGTATTCCCTGCCGACCATGAAGCCGGTGATGTTTTGCAAAAAGATCAGCGGAATGCCGCGCTGGTCGCACAACTCGATGAAGTGCGCGCCTTTGAGCGCGGATTCGCTGAACAGGACTCCGTTGTTGGCGATGATGCCGACGGGGTAGCCGTGGATGCGGGCAAAGCCTGTGATCAGCGTTGTGCCATAGCGCGATTTAAACTCGCGGAATTTGCTTCCATCCACGATGCGGGCGATAACCTCGCGCACGTCGTAGGATTCTTTGAAGGCGCGCGGCAGGACGCCGTACAATTCTTCGGCGGGGTATAAAGGCTCTTCGGGCGGGGCAACTTCCAGCCCCGAAAGATGCGAGTGGATGTGTCCGCGCGGGAGGGTCTCCACAATCGAACGTAAAATTTCGATGGCGTGATCGTCGTCTTCCGCGAAGTGATCTGCCACGCCGGATTTGCGGGTGTGAACGTCGGCGCCGCCCAGTTCTTCGGCGGTGACATCCTCGCCTGTGGCGGCTTTGACCAGCGGCGGCCCGCCGAGGAAGATCGAGCCTGCGCCTTTGACGATGATCGCTTCATCGCTCATGGCCGGGACGTACGCGCCGCCTGCGGTGCAACTTCCCATCACGGCGGCGATCTGCGGAATTTTCTTCGCGGACATTCTTGCCTGATTGTAGAAGATGCGCCCAAAGTGATTCACGTCCGGGAAGACTTCATCTTGAAACGGTAAATTTGCCCCGCCGGAATCGACAAGGTACAGCGTGGGCAGGTGATTCTCTTCGGCGATCTGCTGGGCGCGCAAATGTTTTTTGACCGTCATCGGGAAATACGAGCCGCCCTTCACCGTCGCGTCGTTGGCGACGATCATCGCTTCGCGCCCGGAGATTCTGCCAATGCCGGTCACCACGCCCGCGCTCGGCGCTTCATTATCGTAAAGGTTGACCGCCGCCAGCGCGGAGAGTTCGAGGAAGGGCGCGCCCGGGTCGAGCAGGCGTTCGATGCGTTCGCGCACGAATAATTTTCCCTGCCCCTCGTGGCGCTTGCGATACTTCTCGCCGCCGCCTTCGCGGACGACGGTCAGACGGCGCTTCAGTTCCTGCGCAAGGGCGCGGTTGTGTTCGGCGTTGGCTTTGAATTCGGGGGAGCGCGGGTCGAGGGCGGAGGAGAGAGGTTCCATGAGGGATTGGAGAATAGAGAATGGAGAATGGAGAATGGAGAATAGAGAATAGAGAATGGAGAATAGAGAATGGAGAATGGAGAATAGAGAATAGAGAATAGAGAATAGAGGAAAGTTATCAGTGATCGGTAATCGGTGTGGGGCGAGTCTAGCATAAAAAGAGGAGTTGGGGGATGGGTTGCTACAACCATCAATCTTAAACATTCATGTTACGCGCTTTTGCCATCCTCACGAACCGCCCACGAATAAAGTCACGAATTCGCGAATGTTGGCGCGCCTATTCGTTTATTCGTGAACATTCGTGGACGGGCACAGACTCATCGGCAATCGAGATAAACTTGACGGGATGAAACGACCAGCCGTCCTGACTTTATTGGCGTTGCTTTCCGCCTGCGCGCCGCAAGCGACCGCGCTCCCCGCCAAGCCGCCGACCGAAACTCCCAAGCGGATCGTTCCCACGCCGCGATACGATGCGCCGACCCAGACGCGGCTCACATCCACGCCCAAAGTTGATTCCACGCCGACGGTTGAGTCCGCCACGCTGACGGCGACGCCGAACCCCGATGGGTGGATGAGTCTCCCGGTCCAGCCGGAGGCGGGAGAGAATGTGCGTGAAATTTACGAGAGGGGAATCGCGCTCGGAAATGATCCCAATGCCTTTTCCATCTTCGGCGATTGCCAGGCGGAACCGCAGGAATTTTTGGGCGCGTACGATACAGATGAAGTTGTGGCGGAAAGTTTGCCGGCTGAGTTGCAGGAGACGGTCGCGCATTTTTCCGGCTCGTTCGGGCGCGAGAGTCCCACCGCGCAGGACGGCGCCACTCCCGGCGCGTTGTTGTGGGATCAATGGCATCGCGGCGAATACGGCTGTTCGTTCGGCGAAACGCCGGTGGATTGCGAGTTGCGAATCCAGCGCCCCTCGTTTGTCATCATCCAGATCGGCTCGCATTTTGAATCGCGCAACACGGATTATCTGCGGCGCATTGTCGCGCAGTTGATCGAAGGCGGAGTCGTCCCCATCCTCGCCACCAAAGCCGACAACCGCGAACTCGATCACCGCGTCAACCGCGACATGGCTCTGCTTGCCGATGAATTTGATCTGCCGTTGTGGAATTTTTGGGCGGCGGTTTCCGGCCTTCCCGATCGCGGGCTTTATGTAATGAAAGGGCGCGAACTGCAAGGCGCGATTTATCTTACCGACGAAGCCAAAGAGATTCACCGCCGCACCGGCCTCGAAGCCCTCAACATCGTTTGGCGCATGGCAGCAGGGCAATAAAAAAACAAATCCACAGATTGCGCAGATCTCGCAGAAAAAAATCTGTTCGATCTGTGTCATCTGCGGATAAAAAAGAACGCCCGCATGGAGCGTCCCAGCTTTCAACCTTCAACCTTCTAACCCTTCAACGGCGGCGCGTCCTTGTCGTATACAAAGACCTGCACATCCATGCCGTCCGAGTTCAACATGTCAATCGCGGGTTGGAAGGTCGCATCCTTGATCTTCTGCATATCCCCCGCCGGAGCCAGCACCGTCAGCCGCGCCTCTTCGTCCGACATCTTCGTGGCTTTCACGTCCGCGCTGGCGCACGCGCCTTTGATCAGGTCGGTCATTTTTTGAATGGCGTCGTCAATGGACATGGTCGGCTCCTCTGTTTACAGGGATTATATCGTCAGACTTCGGAAGTCTTCAAGACTTCCGAAGTCTTGCTAATTTGCATTCAACTTCGCCACTGTCACGCCTTCGCCGCCCTCGGTATGCCCGCCTTCCTCGAACGACTTGACGTACGCATGACCTTTCAACGCCTCGCGCACCGCCTGACGAAGTTTCCCCGTCCCCTTGCCGTGAATGATGCGCACCCAGGGCAGGCCCGCCAGATACGCCTGTTCCAAATATCGCTCCATCTTATCCAGCGCGTCCTCCGCCATCAACCCGCGCAAATCCACCTCCATGCCGGGAGACGTGGACGATGGACGATTGACGGCGGACGATGAATCTTTCCTGGATTTTTCTTTCGATGGTCCGGCATCCGCCGTCTGCCGTCTGACAAGGTCCGACATCTTCGCCCGCACGCGGATCGTCCCAATCTGAACCTCCGCATCGGACTCGCCCAAAGCGGTCACGACGCCCTCGGCATTCAACGTGCTGACGGCGACTCGCTCGCCCAGTTTTAGAGATTGGAGATTAGAGAATAGAGACTGGTCGGGTTTTCGTTCAACAGGTTGCGTGGCTTTCCCTTCAATTGCTTCGATTTTTTCTTCAATGGCTTTGATGGCGTTCAGAGGTTGTTGCGCTTTCTTCAACTGTGACTTCAACGAGTTAATGTTGCGTTTCAAGACCGCCGCTTCCAGTTCGCCCTCCGCGCGGGCTTTGGCAAGGGTCTCGCGGCGTTCATCTTCGATCTTTTCGAGTCGTTTTTGCAGTTCCGCGTTTTGCGCTTCGATTTTGGCGCGTTGCTTTTCCAGTTTCTCGCGCTCGCGTGAGGCGCGGTTGCGCTCCCTGCGGATGTCGTCCAACAATTTATCGGCGCGTAAATCCAGCGGGTTGATCTCCGCCTTCGCCGACTCGATGATGGACCCCGGCAGTCCCAGTTTTTGGGCAATGGCCAAGGCATTGGACCTGCCCGGCAAGCCGATGGTCAACTTGTAGGTCGGGCGAAGCGTCTTGATGTCGAATTCCAACGAAGCGTTGACCACGCCCCCGGTGGAGTGAGCGAAGGTTTTCAATTCAGGGTAATGCGTGGCGACGAGCGTCGCGCATCCAACTTCGAGCAGGTGACTGAGAATCGCCCGCGCAATTGCGGCGCCCTCCTGCGGATCCGTCCCCGAGCCGAGTTCGTCGAAGATGACCAGCGAACGGCTGTCAATCTGCTTCAGGATGCGGATGATGTTCGTGATGTGCCCGCTGAACGTCGAAAGCGACTGCTCGATGGATTGCTCGTCGCCGATGTCGGCATAGACCGATTTGAAGAACGGCAGTTCCGAGCCGCTTTGCGCGGGAATGTGCAGTCCGCTTTGCGCCATAAGCGCCAGCAAGCCGACCGTCTTGAGCGAAACCGTCTTCCCGCCCGTGTTGGGTCCCGTGATGACGATGGCGCGCGTCCCCTCGGCGGGGTCAACATCAATCGGCACGACGGTCTCGGGGTCGAGGAGCGGGTGGCGGGCTTGGAGGAGTTTAAGGGACGAGTAACGAGTAACAAGCGACGATGGCTGTTCTTCCTTCTGCCTTCTGCTTTCTGCATTGTGCAAAACCGGCTCGCTTCCCCTCAAACTCTCCCCATACTTCGCCTTCGCAAACGCCAGGTCGAGCGCCGCCAGGTTTTCCACGCCGTATTTCAACTCAGCCGCATGTTCGCCGACGATGGAAGAAACCTCCGCGAGGATTCTGCGCTCTTCATCGCGCCCCGCCAGTTGCAATTCGCGGATCTCGTTGTTCGCCTCCACCACCGGCAGCGGCTCGACGAAAAGCGTCGCCCCGCTCGACGATTGATCGTGGACGACGGCTTTGATGCGCCCCTTGAATTCGGCTCGCAACGGAATCACATAACGCCCGTCGCGCTGGGTGATGATCGCTTCCTGCAACATCGAAGCGGTGTGCGAATCTGTGATGTACTTTTGCAAACGGCTCATCAAACGGTCGTGGGCGATTCGCAACTTGCGGCGGATGTCCGCCAGTTTGACCGACGCCGAATCCAACACTTCGCCGCGATCCGAAAGGATGCGTGAGATCGCGTCCACGATGCCGTACGTCTCCGGCAGTCCCTGCGCGATCAAACACAGGCGCGGATATTCGCCTCCCTTCTTCTCGAAGGTCTTCTTCAACTCGCGGCAGGCGATCAACGTGGACTTAACGTCCAGCAACGCCTGCGGGTCGAGGACTCCGCCGCGAGCCGCCAGGTCTGCCGCCGCGCGGATGTCATGCGCCGCGCCGACGCTTACATCTTGAATCGAAAACAACCTCCGCGCTTCGGTCGTCTCGGCAATGCGCGAGACGGCGAGGTCATAAGAATCCGTTGGCTCAAGCGAACGCGCCAACGCCATCGAAGCGGAAAAATCGCAGAAGCCCGCCAGTTTTTCGAGAATCTTCGGGTATTCGAGTACGTTCAGAGTCTTGCTGTCCATGACGGCGGATTATAAACCACGGCATCCCCCGGCTTTGCCCCGCCGCAAAATTTTATCGGCAGGCGCAAGGCGCGATCGTACGGCTTCCTCAAAGCCTTAATTGCGAAAATCTTGAAAAAGACGAACTGCGCCAACAAGTTCCAGGCGTCCGCGTTTTATGCCTCATTTACGTCATTCGCGTTAAGCCTTTTGCGCAGGGTGTAAAACTTGGCAACCTATTTTGAGAAAACCATGAGCGCGAACGCGCCCAGTATAGACAGAAACCAACCCCTCGGCTAAACTTGCGCCATCTTTACCGGAGGCAATTGCATGGATTTTCACAGCATTGACAACAACAGCGCCCGCCGCATCGCCGCGCTCAAACAGCGCGTGGACGAGATCAAAAAACGCGACTATTACTTCTACAACCAGGCGGTGGAGGAGATGCTCCCAAACGCCAAAGTGCGCGTCCGCGGGCGCGTCATGGGGATGTACGCCTCATACTCGTACCTGGGCTTGATCGGACACCCGCGCATCAACGAAGCCGCCAAACGCGCCGTGGACAAGTTCGGCACCGGCACAAACGGCGTGCGCACCCTGGCGGGGACGCTTACGATTCACAACGAACTCGAAGAGACCATCGCCAATTTCAAGCATACCGAATCCGCCGTCACCTTCTCTTCGGGATACGTCACCAACCTGACCACCATCTCCTCGCTGATGGGACGCGGCGATTACGTCTTCTCGGACAAGATCAACCATGCCTCCATCGTGGACGGCTGTTTGATGTCCGGCGCGGAATTCCGCCGCTTCAAACACAACGACATGGAGCATCTCGAAGGCTTGCTCAAAAACGCGCCTGCTGAATCCTCCAAACTCGTCATCGCCGACTCGGTCTTCAGCATGGACGGCGACATCATTGACCTTCCAAAGATCGTGGAACTCAGCCGTAAATACAACGCCTGGCTGATGATTGATGAAGCCCATTCCATTGGCGTGCTGGGCAAAACCGGGCGCGGCATCGAAGAACACTTCGGCATGGAAGACACAATTGACATCAAAATGGGCACGCTCAGTAAGACTATCCCTTCGGTGGGCGGATACGTGGCGGGCAAAAAGGAATTGATTGACTTCATGCGTCACGGAAGCCGCGCCTATATCTTCTCCGCGGCTTTGCCCCCGGCTCAAGCCGCCGCCGCGAACGAAGCCTTCAAGGTCATCCTCGACGAACCTGAACGCATCGAACGCCTGAACGCCAACACCCAGCAGTTCATCGGCGGCTTGAAGAGCATGGGCTTCGACACCATGCTGACCGAGACCGCCATCGTCCCCGTCCTGTGCGGCACGGATGAAAAAGCCTTCGAACTCACCAAACGCTGTCAGGAACAGGATGTCTTTGTTTTGCCGGTCGTTTCTCCCGCCGTTCAAGAAGGACTCTCGCGTCTGCGGGCTACGGTCACTGCCGCGCACGACCCGTCCGACATCGAACACGCGATGGAAGTGATCTATCAGGCGGGAAGGGAAATGGGGATGGTGAAGTAAAAATTGGCGATTGGTAAGTGGAGATTGAAAAGCCGCTCATTTGATACGAGCGGCTTTTTTGTTCGGCAACCCCTTCAAGCCAGCGCCGCCACGATCAACAGAAAATAAAATGGAAACCCGAAAAAGGCGGCGATGAACGTGAAGCCCTGGTCAACGGGGGCGTTGTAGATCGTGAGACTCAGGAGGAGGTAAACCCCCAGGTTCGAAAGCCCGGCAAGAAACCAGCCAAGAGCCGACCAACGCCGTTTGACGAGAAAGTAAACGACGATAACGAAATTCAGAAGACCGGGAATGAAACAAAAGGGAAGGATGTAGAGTTGGTTGAGTCCCTCCACGCCGGGGTCGGGCGCGAAGACGGTCTGCATCAGGATAAAGATGGGAATCCAGACGACTGTATTGAATAGAAACCAGCCCAGGTATCCAAAAAGGAACGGGGCGAAGCGCGGATAATTGGCGGAAAACTGTTTGAACATAGCATCTCCTTTGGATTCGCGCGCCTCCTAGGCGGGAGCAAGCCCGGAGCGGCGCGCCCTGCCTGGGATACCCGACCAAACCCAGGGCGCAGTCTGAGGCGGAGAATCCATTCCTGATAGCGATTGAGAGTTATTTTAAGACATTCCTCTTACAGAATCCTCTTACAATGTCGTCCATTCAACAAGGAGTCATACCATGAAATGGCAATGGAAACTTGGAAACTTTGCGGGGATTGACGTTTACGTCCACATAACCTTTTTACTGTTGATCGGCTGGGTGGGGTTGAGCCATTGGACGGAGAATCAAAACTGGCTGAGCGTCCTGTCGGGCGTCGGCTTTATCCTTGCATTGTTCGTATGTGTAATTTTACATGAATACGGCCATGCCTTGACCGCGCGAAAGTACGGGATCAAAACCCGCGACATAACGATCTACCCAATCGGCGGTGTGGCGCGGCTGGAAAGAATGCCGGAAAAGCCGATCGAAGAATTGTGGGTGGCGTTGATGGGACCCGCTGTGAACGTGGCGATCGCGGCGATTCTCCTTGCGGTTCTGTACCTGACCGGTGGACTCGTGCCGCTCACAGAGTTGGGAGTCGGCTCGGGCAGTTTTCTCGAACGCGTGATGACGGTTAACGTCTCGCTGGTGTTGTTCAACCTCATCCCCGCCTTCCCCATGGACGGCGGACGGGTGTTGCGGGCCCTGCTCGCCATGCGCATGGATTACGTCCGCGCCACACAGATTGCGGCGAACATCGGGCAGGGCATGGCGTTCCTGTTCGGTTTTATCGGTTTGTTCTCCAATCCCTTCCTGCTCTTCATCGCCTTCTTCGTTTACATCGGCGCATCGCAGGAATCGAGCGCGGTTCAGATGAAGAACGCCATCAGCGGAATCCCTGTGGGCCGCGCAATGTTGACCGATTACAAGAGTCTTTCGCCGCGCGACCCGCTCTCGCGCATGGCGCAGTTGATCCTGGCAGGCTCGCAACACGATTTCCCCGTCCTCGACGATAACGGCGCGACCGTCGGCGTGGTGACGCGCGACGACTTCCTGGCGGCGCTCACCCAACACGGACAGAACATCGCCGTCTCGGCTGTGATGCGCAAGGACCCGCCCAACGTGGATTCGTACGACATGGTCGAAGTCGCGTTGATGCGGATTCAGGAAACCGGCTTCCCCAGCCTGCCCGTCACCCACTCCGGCCAACTGGTCGGCATCGTCACCGCCGAAAATATCACCGAATACCTGATGATCCGCACGGCGTTACAGACGGCGCGGGTGATGGTTGCTGCTTGAATACTCCTGCAAAATCCACTCTGATGGGGAGCCACCCGATGGATTGGGTAGCGCAGTCGTCAATACGCGGCATAAGGGCGTCACCGGCTGTTCTGAAAAGGCAAGACCATCGTCAACGTCTTGACGATGGTCTTTTTTCCATTGCAAGACGAAGATGGTATCATTTCCCGAAACGGATAAATCACGCTATGAACTGGCATACACTCGAAATCGAAAACGCGATAACCGAAACCGGCTCCTCTGCTGAATCAGGGTTGACCGCGCAGGAGGCGCAAAGCCGCCTCGATAAAGTCGGCGCGAACGAACTGATCGAACGCGGCGGGCGGACGGCGCTTCAAATCCTGTGGGAACAAATTACCGCGACGATGGTATTGATCCTCGTTGCGGCGGCGGTCGTGGCGGGATTGCTGGGCGATACCAAGAACACCATCGCCATCCTTTCCATCGTTGCATTATACGCCCTGCTCGGCTTCGTTCAGGAATACCGCGCCGAACAGGCGATAGCCGCGCTCAAGAAAATGTCCGTGCCGAACGTGCGCGTTTTGCGCGACGGCAAACTGGCGGAACTTTCTGCCCGCGAACTTGTGCCCGGCGACATTATTCAACTCGAAACCGGCAACGTCATCCCCGCCGACCTGCGCCTGCTCGAAGCGGTCAATCTTCGCATTCAGGAAGCCGCGCTCACGGGCGAATCCGAAGCCATCGAAAAACATACCGCGGCATTAACCTCCGAAGATCTTCCGCTCGGCGACCGCCGCAACATGGCCTACATGGGAACCATCGTCACACAGGGACGCGGGCTGGCGCTCGTCATCGCGACGGGAATGAAAACCGAACTCGGCAGAATCGCGGACTTGATCCAGCAGGTCAAACAGGAACAGACCCCGCTCCAGCGCCGCCTCGACGCGCTTGGGAAAAATCTCGCCTTCATCGGCATGGGCATCGCGGTTTTGATCTTCATCCTCGGCATCCTGCGCGGCGACGAGATCAAACACATGCTCCTGACCGCCGTCAGCGTCGCCGTCGCCATCGTGCCGGAAGGTCTGCCCGCCGTCGTCACCATCACCCTCGCGCTCGGCGCGCAACGCATGTTACAGCGTCAGGCGCTGATTCGCAAACTTCCCGCCGTCGAAACGCTCGGCTCGGTCACCGTGATTTGTTCGGATAAAACCGGCACGCTGACCGAAAACCGGATGACCGTCGTCGTGCTGGATGTGGCGGAACATGCGATTGACCTGACCGGCGAAGTTGCCCGCGACGGTTCGCTTCATGCCACGCGGGCGCTTGGTTCGCCCGTCCAATCCTCCCTCTCGCTGACGGCGATCGGCGGCGCGTTGTGCAACGACGCAAAATTGATAGACGAAGGCGACGACCGCTTCCACACCATGGGCGACCCGACCGAAGGCGCTCTCGTCGTCGCCGCGGCAAAGATGGGCTATTGGAAATCCTCGCTCGATTCGTCCTTCCGGCGCGCGGCGGAACTGCCCTTCGACTCGGAACGCAAACGCATGACGACCGTGCATCATCTCGCGCAATATGACCCGACCGTGCTTTCCGGTTTGGAGATCGGCGACACGCGCTACATCGCCTTCACCAAGGGCGGCGTGGACGGACTGCTCGACATCACGAGCCATGTCTGGGCGGAGGGAAAGTCTGTTCCGCTCGACGAAGGCTGGAGGTCCAGAATCGAAGCGGCGAACGAGCGTCTTGCCAAAAAGGGAATGAGAGTCCTCGGCGTCGGATTCCGCTTGATGAATTCCATCCCGGAGATCATCCAGACCGACCTCGAACAGAATATCACGCTGGTGGGTTTGTTCGGCATGATAGACCCGCCGCGCAGTGAAGTTCAAGACGCGGTGGCGGTCGCAAAGTCCGCGGGCATCCGCACGATCATGATCACCGGCGATCATCCGCTGACCGCCATCGAGATTGCGCGGCAATTGGGTATTGTCCATGCCCCATCTGCTCCCGTCGCCGTCCTCGGCGCCGGGGACGGCGCCTTGAGCATAAAGGCGCTCACCGGCGTCGAGATCGAAAACCTCGCGCCCGATGAATTGAAAAACGTCGTGGATGAAGTAAGCGTGTTTGCGCGCGTTGCCCCCGAACACAAATTGAGAATCGTGCAAGCCTTGCAGGAGAAGGGTCACATTGTTGCGATGACCGGCGACGGAGTCAACGACGCGCCCGCCCTGCGCAAGGCGGATATCGGCGTGGCGATGGGAATTGCCGGTACGGATGTTTCCAAAGAAGCGTCTGACCTCGTTTTACTCGACGATAATTTTACGACCATCGTGGCGGCGGTGAAGGAAGGGCGCACGATCTACGACAACATCCGCAAGTTTGTGCGTTTTAGCGTGGCGGGAAATATCGGTAAGATTTTGGCGATGTTGCTCGCGCCGTTTTTGGGCAAGCCATTGCCGTTACTGCCATTGCAATTGCTCTGGCTGAATCTATTGACCGACGGCTTGCTCGGTTTGGGCATGGGCGTGGAAAATCCCGAAAAGGATGCGATGAAGCGCGCGCCTTACTCTCCCGCCGAAGGAGTCTTCTCCCGCGGCGCAGGCAGGCAGACGATCTGGGTCGGGCTGATGATCGGCGCGCTGGCTTTGGGACTCGGCTCGTGGTATTTCTTCACCGGCCGCCCCGAATGGCAGACGATGCTCTTCACCTCGCTGGCGTTCATGCAAATCTTTCAGGCGCTGGCTTCGCGTTCGGATAAAGAATCGCTGTTCAGGCTCGGCGTGATGAGCAACCCTGTTCTGGCGGGCATGGCAGTCATCGTCTTTGGTTTGCAGATGATGGTTTTGTACATCCCCGCGCTGGCGAATTTCTTCAAGGTCGCGCCGCTCAGTTTATGCGATCTGTCCATTGCGGCGGCGGCGGGCGTGGTCGTGTTTGCGGCGATGGAGTTGGGGAAGAGGATAAAGAGATGAGTAGAGAATAGATAAGTAGATAAGTAGAGAATAGATAAATAGTGAATAGTGAATAGTGGAAACCCGTCTCGTTGTGAGGTGGGTTTTGATTTGGGCGTGTTTCATTTCAGTACAAGGCAAATCATTTCCGCGTAAAAACAGCCGGGTCCAGTTCGGTCGCAAACTCCGTTTCGGTTCCCAGCCCCAATTGCAGGGAATCGCCGCTCGCGGAATAGATGAACGTGTAGAGCGGCGCGTCGAACCCGGCGGGTTTGCCGTTGACGCGAATCCACGTTTTACGCAGGGTGATGCGGCTGGCGGCGGCGTCGTAAGCGACGATCTCGGAGAACTCTTCGTTCACCTGCCCGCTTTCGGGGCGGATGATAACGTGGTACAGGCTGTTCGCCGTGAAGACGTACGTCTCCGTGTCGTTCATCCACATGCCGAGGAAGGGCGGCGCGGATTCGGCGGGGGCGGACGCCTCCGTCGGCGCGGCGGCAGGCAGGGCGCAGGCAAACAAAACGGGGAGAATCAGGGCAAGGGGCAGGATTTTTTTCACAGTTATTCTCCAAGAAGATATTGATCGAAAAAGGCGGCGACGCGCGTTTCATATTCCCCTGCGCGTTCGGTGTCGAAATCCACGTGACCGAGTTCGGGATCGAACCAGAGTTCCTTCGGCTCGTTCGCCGCGTCGTAGAGGATCTGTCCGCTCGAAGGCGAGACGACCGTATCCGCGCCGCCCTGCATGAGGAAGACCGGGCGCGGGCTGATGAGCGGAATCCACTTTGTGGCGTCTATCTCCTCCATCTTGACGCCGTTGTCCGTCTCCGCCCAGAAGACAATCAGCGGCACGAAGGGGAATTCGGGCAAACCCGTGAAATGCTCTACGCTGGTCGCGACCGTATCCGACATGGACGAGAAGGCGCTATTGGCGACAACGGCTTTGATGTCTTCGTTTTGAGCGGCGTACTGGATGGAGAGCATCCCGCCGTAGGAGTTGCCGAGGATGCCGATCTTATCGGGATCAATATCCTCGCGGGAGATGAGATAGTCGTACCAGGCTTGCATGTCGTCCATTTCGTAAACGCCGAGCGAGATGAAATCGCCCTCGCTGTAATCGTGCGCGCGGACGGATGTGATCAACGCGCCGTAGCCGTGACGATGCATCATCTCCGCTTCGTTGAGCATTTCCTTGCGCGTGGATTTGTACCCGTGCTGCATAATGACGACCGCGCCGTTCTGCGAAGGGACGAACCAGCCAACCAGCGTCATGCCGTCCGGGTTGACGACGGTTACGTCCTCGAACTCAAGGTTGTAATCGGCGGGCGTTTCTTCGGGGTGTTTATGTTCCGCCTCGGGCGAATGGAGCAGGTTGTAGGCCTCCTGCTTCGTTTTCCACAACAACCCCAGAACGGCGATGACGAGAATCCCGACAAAGACTCCAAGTGCGATCTTCGCGCTTTTTTTCATCTCAGCCTCCTTTTATTTCACAAGCGACAATCGCCCGCGAGGCGACTGTCGCTTCACGCTTACTTTTGCAGCGCCTGCTTCACCGCTTCATACAAACCCACCACGCCGAAGCCGTAGGCGTTGCTGGGGCGGACGCCGGTGAAACAGTCGGATAATTCCAATTACTTGTCTTTGATCGAAATCCATTCGAAAAGGACGGTCGCGGGGGCTTGCGCTAAAGACGCGGCGGAAATTCCGATGTTGCCTTCGGTCAGTCCGTAGTTCGTCACATCCACGTTGCGTAGGAGGGCGTCGTTGACATAAAGACGCAGGAAGTTGTCTTCGCAAAACAAGCCGGGTTCGAGGACGGGGCTTTCAGCCAGGGCGCTTGTATCGCTGAAGATGGGAACGTATGTGACAATACCTTCGGCGAGCCATTTGCCAAGCAGGAGGCTGTAAGTCCCGTCGCTGGCGATGTTGAATTCGTACCAGCCGTCGGTTTCATTGTAACGGCAGATCAGCCCGACCGAGCCGGCCGGGTTTACCGCAGTCTTGGCGCGCAGAAAGACGTTGGAATACGAGTGAATGAGATGGACTCCGACGATCCATGAATCGGGCGCGGGGTTTTCGATGCGCAGGGAACTGTCGAATGTGAATGTCGCCGGCTGCGCGCCTCCGACCTGGACGATCTTCCAATAGGGAGAGGCGCTATCGAACTCGTCGTCAAAGTAGGGCGGCGGCGGCTCGGGCGTGGGGGAGGCTGGAAGGGGCGCAGCCGTTGCGGGAGGAGGGGGAGGCGTTTGCGTGAGGGGCAATTCATCCGTCGGCGTGTAACCGGGCAGATTGCAGGCGAGGCTGAGGATAAGACATCCCATAACGATTGCAAGTTTTTTTTTCATGTCGGTTGTTTTCCGTTAAACGATAATTGCCCAGCGCAATGCCGGACAATTATACAAAGTGGAGATGGCGGGAATTGAACCCGCGTCCGAAAGATTCGACTCGCGGAACTCTACGAGCGTAGCCTGCCGTTGTTCGTCATCGCAGGCATCCCGGCCGGCTGGTAAGCCTGCGACCATCCGCTGGTCTTGGGCGTGTTTAGCGGAATCACACGCGGCGCTCCATCATTGTTTCGCCCGGTCCGTCGCCGGGTGGAGGACGGGGACGGCGGACGTGACATCGCGAAGATGTCAACCGTTAGGCTTCGCCTTAGGCGGCGAGGGGCATAGCGGCGTAAGTGCGGTTGTTGGCACTTAAAGTTTGCGCTGATTTTACGAGGTCGGCGCGCGCTCGGCTCGCATTCCGGAATCAGCCTCTCCCGTCGAAGCCTGTCATCCCCATTTGGGCGGTTGGTTGTTCCGTCGCGGGTTTCATTATAGCGCCAAAAGATGGAGACTTGTCCGTTATAATTATAGAAACAGTCTGGGCTCAAGCCGTTGAAGCCCGGCTCCTGTTCGCGAGGTTTACAATGTCTGAAAGAATACTGATTATAGACGACGATGTGGATACGTTGCGACTGGTGGGGTTGATGCTCCAGCGGCAGAAGTATGCGGTCAGCGCGGCTTCGAACGGCGCACAAGGGCTGGAGAAGGCGCTGGAGGAGCGGCCGGACTTGATCCTGCTGGATGTGATGATGCCGGATATGGACGGTTACGAAGTGGCTCGCCGCCTGCGGAAGAATCCCGCGACGGATTCAATTCCGATTCTGATGTTTACGGCGAAGACCCAGCTGGACGACAAGGTCGCCGGGTTTGAAGTCGGCGCGGACGATTACCTGACCAAGCCCACGCACCCGACTGAGTTGCTTTCGCACGTCCGCGCGTTGTTGTCGCGCTCCGCTCCGAAAAAACCGGAGGAGATGGAAACTCTTGCGCGGGGGAAGAATGGATATATGGTCTGCGTTTTATCAGCCCGCGCGGGGTTGGGCGTGACTACGGTTGCAATGAACGTCGCGGCGGCTCTTTACGCCCAGACCCAGGAGGATGTGATCCTTGCCGAACTGACGCCCGGGCAGGGCGCGCTTAGCGACGAATTGGGGTTTCAGCCGCAAACCGGGCTTTCAGATATCCTGGGCGGGACGGTGGCGGAAGTGACTCGCGAGAAGGTCGGTTCGGCGCTGGTCAGTCACGGTTCGGGTGTGAAGGTCCTCGCGGCTTCCGAAAACCCGCGCGATGTGGACCTGGGCGCAAAGATCGAGAATTTCGAAACGCTGGCATTGCGCCTGTCCACCCTGGGACGCTTTGTCGTGTTAGACCTCGGCTCGGGCTTGTCCTCGGCTGCGCAACGCATTCTCAATCTGTGCGCCGAACGGATGGTCGTCATGGAAGGAACCGCGAACTCCATCCGGCACACCAGGCTTCTGTTGGATGAGCTGATCTCGATGAAAATTGATCCGAAAACCGTTTCGGTGGTTTTGAACAATCGCCAGCGTTCGGAGGCGCAGATTCCCTGGAAGCAGGCGCAGGAGCAATTAAATCATCCCGTGTTGACGGCGCTCACGCCAATGCCGGAACTGTTTCTGCAAGCCGCCCGCGCCCACACGCCGGCGGTGATCGCCCAACCCGCGAACATGATCTCGCAACAATTCGTCAAGCTTGCGGACGGAATCCTCGAGCGCGAAAAGGCGCGATGAATTCCTTCTCCGCCCAAAGCCGCGCAAATATTGAATTCGTCGCAGATCTGATCCGCAACTCCAAACACACGGTCGTGTTGACCGGGGCGGGGATTTCCACTCCGTCGGGGATTCCCGATTTCCGCTCCACCGGCACAGGCTTGTGGTCGCGGGACGAACCGCTGGAGGTGGCGTCGCTCAGCACGTTTCGGACGAAGCCGGGTCAATTCTTCGAGTGGTTCCGCCCGCTGGCGCGCCAGATGTTCGAGGCAAAGCCGAACGCCGCGCACGCCGCCCTGGCAGAGATGGAAACGCGCGGCTTTATCAAAGCCGTCATCACCCAGAATATTGACGCGCTCCACCAGAAATCCGGATCGCAGATCGTCATCGAGACGCACGGGACGATGCGGACCCTGACCTGTACGCAATGTTATCATCAGGCGCAGGCAGGGGCGCACATCGAGCGCTTCGTGGAAACCGGCGAACTGCCGCGCTGCCCGCGATGCGCGCAGTTGTTGAAACCGGACGTGATTCTGTTCGGCGAACAGTTGCCGCAGGCGGCATGGTTCGCGGCGCAGAAAGAAGCGCGCGCTTGCGATCTGATGCTGGTGGCGGGTTCGTCGCTCGAGGTCCTGCCAGTGGCGGGCTTGCCCATGCAGGCGCTCGACCGCGGCGCGCATCTGGTCGTCGTCAACAACACGCCCACCTATATCAACGTCCGCGCGGATGCGGCGATTCTCGAGGATGTCGCCGCGGTCCTGCCGGCTATTGCAGAGAGAGTGTTGAATGGCTGAAATCAAAACGGAAAGACTCGACAGTTACCGGCGCCTGATAGACATCTCGCGCGACCTCGCCTCGACCCTCGACCTGGATATTCTGCTCTCGCGCATCGTCCATGCCGCGGCGGAGATCAGCGGGGCGGAGGCGGCTTCGATCCTGCTCTATGACGACTCTTCGCGGCAGTTATATTTTCAAGTGTCCACCAACATGGATGAATCCACGCGGCGGGGCATCACCGTGCCGCTCGACGGCAGCATCGCCGGCTGGATCGTGACCAACCGCAAGCCGGTGCGCATCACCGACGCGCACGGCGACAAGCGCTTCTATTCCAACGTGGAGGCGATCACCGGGCTTTCGACCCAATCCCTGCTGGGGATTCCGCTGATCACAAAGAATAAGATCGTCGGCGTGCTGGAGGCGTTGAACAAGCATCGGGGGAAATTCAGCGAGATGGACGAATCCCTGTTATTGGTATTGGGGGCGCAGGCGGCCGTGGCGATCGAGAACACGCGCCTCTTTCAACAATCCGATCTGATCTCCGAATTCGTTCACGAACTGCGCACGCCGCTTTCCTCGCTGAGCACGGCGACCTATCTTTTGCTCCGGCCCGAAATGTCGCAGGACCAGCGCGACCAGATCATCAACAACATCCACAGCGAAACCATGCGCCTGAACGCGCTGGCGTCATCCTTCCTGGATCTGGCGCGGCTCGAATCGGGGCGCGTGCAATACCGCAAATCCGTGTTCAGCCTGGCGGACCTGATGTACGAATGCAAGGACATCATGGCGACCAAGGCGGTGGAGGATAACATCCACCTGCGGGTCGAATCGCCGGAAGGACTGCCGCTGGTGGACGCCGACCGCGACAAGATCAAGCAGGTCTTTCTAAACCTGCTCAGCAACTCCATCAAGTACAACCGCCCCAATGGGAGCGTGCTTCTGCGCGCCGAAGTTCATGAGAACGAGGTCATGGTTGTGATCCAGGACACCGGCATCGGCATCCCGGAGGAGGCTCTTCCGCATCTCTTCCAGAAGTTCTATCGCGTGCGCGAGCATGAAACGCGCGCGTCCGGCACGGGATTGGGGCTATCCATCTGCAAACAGATCGTGCAGGGACACGGCGGGCGCATCGAAGTCAAAAGCAAAATGGGAGTGGGAACCGCGTTCATGATCCACCTTCCGCGCACGACCAAAACCATTCCGCGCGACCTCGCCGTGGAACTCCAGCCGAAAAAAGGAAAGAAGTGATTCCGTAGGGGCGGCCCGCCCAACCCTTTACAGAACTCTATTGTGCGGCAGGGCCCACCCGGTTCGCGTGTACGGTGGGATATATGTACCGTTTGACTTTTTGGGATGAAGCGAATAAACTAAGCCCAGGTTTTTGAATTATCCTTCGGAGGAAGAAGATGGCACAATTTCAATTTGTCATGCGGTCGGGTCCTACGCCGGGCGTCACCTTTCCGCTGGAAGGCGATCAACTCACCATCGGGCGCGATTCGACCAACGGAGTGGCGATCAACGACGCGGAGATCTCCCGCAAACATGCGCGCCTCATGTTCCAGGGCGGCAAATACGTGCTGGAAGACCTCGGTTCGACCAACGGGACCTTCGTCAACGGACAGCGCCTCGCCGGACCTGTTGTGCTTAAACCGGGCGACGTGGTTTCCCTCGGCGAGCAAATTGTCCTGATGTACGACGCCATCGCCAGCGACGCGGGCGCGACTGTGGCTGTCTCGCGCAAAGCGGCTCAACCTTCGCCCCCGGCTTATTCCGCCCCGCCCCAACCAGCCTATGCCCCGCCTCCGCAGCCGCATTATTCGGCTCCGCCCCCGGTTGGAAAGAAATCCAACATGACACCCATCTTCATCGGCGTCGGCGCGCTTCTTTTCATCTGCGCCTGCGCGGTCTTCCTTTGGTGGGTGGACGCCACCTACCGCTGGTGCGTCTTTTTGCCATTCCTCTCAGGCTGTTAAAAAACGCCCCCCCGCCCCGCGAGAAAACCTCGCGGGGCTTTTTTGTCGCGCAAAAATCGAACCATCTTTGATAGAATGAAATCAAACGATCCATCCTTCTATGCCACAGGAATCTCCCATGGAACAAACCTCCAAACCTTCCTCTCCCGGCTGGGGAACAAACACCAAACTCGTCGTCGCGCTGACCATCGTGGTCGTGGTCGGCGCGCTGCTGGTTAAATTCCAGTTCATCATCACCCCGTTGGCAATGGCGTTCCTGCTGTCTTATTTATTTCACCCCGTCGCGGATTTTCTCCAGCGCAAACTGCGCTTTTCCTGGAACGCCGCCGTCGGCTCGATCTTCCTGCTGATCGTCCTCCTTTTGCTGAGCCTGCTCACCCTCGGCGGGGTCGGGCTGGTGCAACAAGTGCAAAGTCTCGTCATCATCGTACAGGACGCGCTTCGCACCCTGCCGCAATTGATTCAGGACATCTCCGGGCGGGTTTTTCAAATCGGCCCCTTCAAGGTGGATTTCAGCCATCTCGACCTGAACGACCTGAGTCAACAGGCGCTCGACATGATCCAGCCGTTATTAAGCCGCACTGGCTCGCTTCTCAGAACGGTGGCGGGAGGCGCCGCCAACTTCTTCGGCTGGACCTTGTTCGTCCTGCTCGTCGCCTACTTCACGCTTATCGAGAGCAAAGGCATCCGCGACGAGATCATCACCGTGAACATCCCCGGCTACAACCAGGACTTCGGACGTCTTAGCCGGGAACTTGGGCGCATCTGGAACGCCTTTCTGCGCGGACAGATCATCATCTTTTTCCTGGCTGTGATCGTGTATTTCATCGTCTTAAGCCTGCTGGGAGTCAGTTACGCCATCGGTCTTGCGTTCCTCGCCGGGCTCGCCCGGTTTGTTCCCTACGTGGGACCCGCCGTCAACTGGACTTTGCTGGTCATCGTCGCCTACTTCCAGCAATACACGATCTTTCACCTGCCAGACCTGACCTATACCGTCATCGTCCTCGTCATCGCATTGATCATAGACCAGATATTCGATAACATCATAAACCCGCGCATCCTTTCGAGCGCGTTGAAGGTGCATCCCGCCGCGGTGCTGGTCGCCGCGATTATTGCCGCGAACCTGTTCGGCATCCTCGGCGTGGTCGTCGCCGCGCCCATCCTTGCCACCGTGATGCTGTTTTGGAATTACGTCATGCGCAAGATGTTCGACCTCGATCCGTTCCCCGAAAAGGAAATCGTCCAGCCGCCGCCCCCTCCCGGCTCGCGGGTCATGGTCGCCCTGCGCCGCTTCATCCGGGACCGGAAACCGGGCGCCAAAAAATAGTTTTTTCTTCGCCGCATCCTTTTTCCGCAAAATGAATTTCGCGGTACGCAATAAACTCAGGAGAACCCCCATGAACAACCCGAACGACCATGCCGCCGAAACCCTCGCCGAGACCGAAAACTTCAGCGCCTTCCGCGCCGACGAACCCGACGGCGAGACCGTCTATTACCTGCAACTGGGACGCGCCACCCTGAACTTCTTTACCGAAGAATGGGACGAATTACTCGCGGCCATCCCCGAACTGATCCAAGCCAAGCCCGACGACGAAGGCATGTACGCCGCCTCGTTCGATAACGTGGACATTTGGATGGACAAAAATGACTGGACAGAGTTCACGCAGTTGATGCGCGACCTGAATGCGTAATCGGCGTTCTCCAACGCCAATTACGCCCATGTTGCTCCATGAGAAAACTCCGCAACTCCATCGCCGACGTTCCCGGCATCGAAGTGGGACACGCGCAGAATAAACAGGCGCTGACCGGCTGCACCGTCATCCTTTGCCGCGAGGGGGCGGTCGCCGGCGTGGACGTGCGCGGCGGCGCGCCCGGCACGCGCGAGACGGATCTGTTGAATCCCGGCAACCTGGTTCAACAGGTTCATGCGATATTGCTTTCGGGCGGTTCCGCCTTTGGGTTGGATGCAGCGTCGGGAGTGATGCGCTGGCTCGAAGAAAAAAAGATTGGCTACCAGACCCGCAACGGAATCGTCCCCATCGTGCCAGCCGCCATTTTGTACGACCTCGATCTCGGCAATTCCAAGATCCGCCCGGATGCGAAGATGGGATATCAGGCCTGCGTTAATGCGTCGGAGGATGAAACCGCCGAAGGCGTGGTGGGAGCGGGAACAGGCGCCAGCGTGGGCAAAATGCTTGGGATACGTCGCGCGATGAAGTCGGGAGTCGGAGGCGCGAGCGTCCATCTCGGAAAAGGAATCGTCGTTGGGGCGATCGCCGCCGTCAACGCGCTGGGCGATGTGTACGATCCCAAAACGGGCAAGCTTGCGGCGAGAATCCAGCACGAACAAACGACAATGGAGCTGATGCCTTTGCTTACATTCAAACGCGCTCCAAAACGAAATACCGTGATCGGAGTCGTGGCGGTCAATGCGAACTTCACCAAAGCGGAGACGACCCGCCTGGCGCAGATGGCGCACGACGGGCTGGCGCGCGCGATTCGACCCGCGCATACGCAATACGACGGCGACACGATCTTTGCGCTTGCGACCGGGGGGAAAAAAGTTGACCTCTCGCTGGTCGGCGCGTACGCCGCGGAAGTTTTTGCGGAGGCAATCGTCCGCGCGGTGAAGGCTTCGGTCTCGGCGGGCGGTTTGCCGGGGCTGGCGGGTCATGTCCGAAAATCCAAATGAAGAACCGCCGGCGTTCCGTCCTCCGCTTCCTGTTCAGTCTCATCGCGGCGTTCATCGTTTCGTTTGCGCTCGCGGAATCGTTTTTCGATCTCCGCTCGCGCGCGCCGATGGATCAATGGTTCCTTCTCTTCGTTCCCGCCTTCGCCCTCTTTGTCATTCTGTCTTCGGTTTTTCCCTTTTTGGAAAAACAACTTTCCCGCGCATCTTCTCCAATCCGCTGGTTCATTCTCGCATGGGCGGTAATCGCCGCTCTCGTCTCGTTGCCAATTACCAATTACCAATTACCAATCTTTCTCTTCGCCCTCTCCCTCCTGCTCATCATTCCCGCCGCTCCCTCCCTTCAAACACTCGCCGAAGCGGGCGGGCGTTCCCGCGTTTTGGGCGCATGGCTTTTCGCGTGCTTCTTCTCGTTCCCGCTCGTCGGTTTTCTCGATAACTTTTATTCCAGCCCGATCGAGATCGCCCTGCTGACCGTCCTTTTGCAAGCGGCGCTCGGCGTGGGCGGATATTTCTTCATGGGCAGGGCGCGGCGCGTGGCGGAGGAACGCCGGTTCGACGCTGTCATCCAATCGGGTCTATTCATTTTATTGACCGCCTTCATTTTGTGGCTTTTCATTTACAGCCAACGCGTGTCGCTCTTCCCCGTTTCATTTTTTACACTGAACGGCGAAACACGCGGCGTATTTTTCTTCGCCAGCCTGCTTGCGCTGCCCTGGCAGGCGTGGCTTCACCTTAAACTCAAGTTCGACGGTTATTACAACCGGATGAAGGCGACGAATTTCTACGCCTACGTCAGCGCAAACCTGGCGGGACTTTCGCTCGCCCTCGCGTTTTGCGTTTTGTATCTTGTCTTCGCCTCCGTCGTCAACGACCCGCGCTTCGACGTGGACGATATCTTCTTCGACGCCGACGGGGCGAACTGGCGCATCCGCCTGACGACCGACAACTGGGCGGATTTATACAATCGCTCGGTTCATCCCTTCGTCCTGCTGCTCTTCAAACCGCCCGTGGATCTGCTCGGCTTCCTGCTCGAAGGGAACAAACTTTGGGGCGCGTATCTCTTTGCGGCATTGGGCGGGGCGGTCTGCGTGTACCTCGCGTGGACTTTCATCAAATCCGCGACGGGAAGTTCGATTTATGCCTCGCTGATCGCCTCCCTTTTGGGACTCAGCGCCTCGCACTTGATTTTTGGTTCGCTCATCGAATCGTACATTTTCCTCGCCGCGGGTTTGATCCTGTTCTTCGTCCTGCTGATAAAAGATAAGCCGTTGCCGACTCTGATTGCGGCGGGGTTGTTGACAATCGGCATCACACACTCGAACTTCGCCCAAAATATGATCGCGCTCTTCACGGTCAAACCGAATATCAAGCAGATGATCCGTTTCGTCCTTGCGGTGGTAGTCCTGCTGGTTTTACTTACCCTGCTGAACAACATACTTTTCCCCGGCGCGCATCCATTCTTCTTCGCGCCTTCCTCGCTGCAAGCCGAAAGGCAGAATCTCTTTCCGTTGAACTCGCTGCGCGTCCATGCGTTGATCCGCGCCTTCTTCTTCCATAACGTCGCCGCGCCCTCGCCCATCTTTTACGACAGGGACATTCCCTTCATCCAATTCCGTTTCTTCAAACCGGAGATAAACGAACTGAGTCGGTACGACCTCCCGATTCAAGATATCGCGGTCTCGGTTTGGCTGGGGTTGCTGACTCTTGGGGTTTTTCTCTTTCTGTGGAATCTCAGAAATAACCCGCATCTACGCCTGTCAATTGCGCTGATGGGGTGCATGGCGCTCAACTTCGGACTCCACTTGCGCTACGGCAAGGAGTTATTCCTCTACACGCCTAATTGGACGTACGCGCTCATCCTTTTGTTGGGGCTTTCATGGAAAAAAGTCCACGACCGCAGATGGTTTCAGGCGATCCTCCTGGCGTTCCTTTTCCTATTGGCGTGGAATAACGGGATTCTGCTCTCGACGATTTTGGATGTGTTGGGGGATCAAGTGTAGGGGCAACCCTCCAAATCAAACGAAACCTTATTATGCCGGAAAGGGTCGCGCGCAAAGGGCGACCTTTTTTTTTTCGAGGCTGTGTAAGACTCTGACGGGTCGCCCCTACGGTTATCTGGGCAAATGCACAACGAACTTGGAGAATCTCTTTTCCTTGTACCCGATCTCGGGGTCTGGCGGGGATTCTCTCAGGGTAAGGATATAGGCCGCCTTCGGGTCGCCCAGGCATGAGTCCGGGGAGAAGCGAAAGCGTTCGAGGGAAACCAGTTTCCGCGCGGGGTCGGCTGGGTCGGCGGGATCGATCCATTCCAGATCGTTCACATATTCTGACGGATGATATTTCTGGGTCAACAGTACATAGATGTAAAGCGAATAATGCTCGTCGGTCAAACAGACAAGCGAGTCGCTTTTTTCAGCGGCGTATTCGATGGACTGGACGATGCCTTCGTTGAATAGCGCGCTTGTGACCTTGCGATAATCCTCGCCGTGATAGGCGCGGTTGAAGAAGATGAAGGCGATGAGGAAAACGCCCACAGCGGCGGGAATGATTCTGGGCAGAATCCGCTCCAGGTCCAGGAGGAGAAGCGCGATGCAGAGCAGGATGGGGGTGAAGACGATGTTGATGCGCGTCAGGTTGACCGGGTGAACGACTCCGACGAGGAGCGCGGCAAACATCCAGGCGGCGATCAGCCAGCGTCCCGGTCTATTCTCTTTTACGAAGAGAGCGAGAAGCAGCCCGATCAAAACAAGCGGGAACGTATATTTATAAAAATATCCGAATGGCTCGACAAAATTCCAGGGAAAGGCGTCGGATTGAGTCCATAAGACATGGAACATGATGCGCGCGTTTTCGCCGACCGCCGCCAATGGAGAATCGCCGAAGACTGCCGCCATTGTCTCGTAGCGCGCTTCGACCGGCAGGCGCGGGATGGTGATTGCGCCGAGACGCATGGCGTTTAACTTGAGGGTGTTAACTGCGAGAAAGAGTCCGATGGGGAAGGCGAGCAAAATAAAAATGACCGCGCCGATGACGACTTGCTTCCATGTGACCCGTTTGAGTTTAACCAAGTAGGGAACGGTCAACAGGAGAAAAACGGGAACGCCGACGTACGCCGTCCCGTACGCGTACAGGCAAAGCGCGAAGAAAATTACCGAAACGTAAAGCCACAAATTCTTCGCGCCCGCCAGGGTCAGCGCGGCAAAGCCCGCCAGAAAAAGGAACGGCATAATGTTCGACTCGACCGCCCAGCGCGAGTTGACGATGTGCCAGGGCGAGATTGCCACGAAGAACATCGCCAGGAGCGCGAACTTTCCGTTGAACAATTTTTTTCCGGCAATGAATATCAGCGGCATCGAAAAGATTCCCGCCAGCATCATTGGCAGGCGCACGGCAAAGGCGTTGATTCCCTTCAGAGCCACAAAGGGAATCAGCAGGTAGGCATATAGCGCGTTCTGCCCGCTTCCCCATGAAATAAAATGAACGGGGTAGGACAGCCCGAATCGATCCACGCCGAATTTGTAAAGATAATACGCTTCAACCCCGATGGAGGCTTCGTCCACGTTCAAGCCGGGCGGCAGGGAGGCGAACTCCCAGACGCGGGCGAAAATGCCAACGAGTAAAATGACGGCGAAAAGAAGATGCGCCCTCCAGCGGGACGTGAAAGCGGCGAAGAATTCCATGCGCGGGAAAATATACCAGAAAGCGCGCCCGTCGCCCGGCGGAGCGGGAAAAGTTCGCCGGGAAGTTTTGCAATCCAAAGCGACACCCTTTGCTTGCAAGAGACGCAGCCCCCGCCACATGCTATAATTTCGAGCGCGATGGGAAGAAGGGCAACCTGCTCCTGCGAAAAAGAGGCGGAAAACTCGCGCGTCTCCTCTGCGCCAGACACCCCTGGCGGCAGGGCTTGCATTGAATTTATCGAAACGGCGCCGCCTTGAGTATAAACATCAACCAACCCGCCCCCGATTTCGAACTGCCCGACCTGGACGGCAAGTTGCATCGTCTCTCCGAATATCGCGGGCGCATCGTCATCGTCAACTTCTGGTCGTGCGAATGTCCGCACTCGGAGCGCGCAGACAAAGCCGTCGTCGCCATGTTCGCGCAGTGGAGGGACGACGTAAGCATGTTGAGCGTCGCCTCGAATCGAAACGAGTCGCTATCGGCGTTGAAAAAAGCCGCAGAACGCCGCCGCCTGCCAAACGTCCTGCATGATGCGGACTGCGGGGTCGCAAACCTGTTCGGGGCGCAGACCACTCCGCACATCTTCGTCATGGATCGGGATGGAATCCTTCGCTATCGTGGATCAGTGGACGATGTCGCCTTGCGTCAGAAAACGCCCACGCGCTTCTTTCTGGACGAGGCGGTGGAGTCGCTGCTCGAGGGGCGTTTGCCTGCGCTGACGGAGACTCCCGCCTACGGCTGCGCCATTGTGCGCGAAGTTTGATAGAATCAAAGCGTGATCGAAACAAAAGAACGCGTTATTTTTCTCGACAAGATCCATCTCTTCAGCGGGCTGGAGCAGGATCAACTTGCCGGGATTGCGGTCAGACTCGAAGAGCGCGAGGTCTCCGCAGGGACGGTGATCTTCAAGCGCCACGACAAGCCCGACGGGTTTTACATGGTGTACAAGGGGAAGGTGAAAGTGACTGTGCCGAATGGGGAGAAGGGCGAGCGTCAGATCAGCGTTCTCTATGGCGGGGATTACTTCGGCGAGGAAGCCCTTTTCGAGCGCCGCAACCGTTCCGCCAGTGTGACCGCCGAAGACAACAGCATGTTATTGTTCCTCTCGCGCGCCGGGTTCGATTCCCTGTTGAGCCAGTATGAAATGCTCAAGCCGAACTTTCAGGTCGCCATCAAAAGCCGCAAACTGGCGCGCAGCCGCAACTTCAAATGGCTGGGCAAGAACGAGGTGATCTATTTCATCGCGCGGCGGCACAGGATCCGGCTGTTTCAGGCGTTGATTGCGCCGGTCTTTTGGGCGCTCATCGCGTTGGGGGCGGTCTCCCTGGGTTACATACTCAGGTCGGCGATCCCGCAGGCGCTGGGGTGGTTGGGCGCGCTGGGCGTTTTTCTCTGGGGCATCTGGCGGGCGGTTGACTGGAGCAACGATTATTACATCGTCACCAACCAGCGCGTGATCTGGCTGGAAAAGGTCGTCGGCTTGCACGACAGCCGCGAGGAGGCGCCGCTCGGCACGATCCTTTCGGTGGGCGTGGAAACCGATATGCTGGGGCGCATCCTCAAATACGGCAACGTCATTGTGAGAACCTTCGTCGGGAAACTCGAATTCGACCATGTGGATCATCCACAGCAGGCGGCGGATATGATCCGCGAATACTGGGAGCGCACCAAAGCCATCTCCGCGCGCAGTCAGATGGACGTGATGAAGGACACCATCAAGCAGAAACTGGGCTTGCCCCTGCCGAAACGCCCGCAGGTGGAGCTTGCTCCCATCGTGCCAGTGGATGAGGAAAAAGTCCAGAAGACGCCGCTGTGGCTGCTGGCGCTCTCGAATGTTTTTCAACTGCGCATCGAAGACGGGGGAAAGGTGACCTACCGCAAACATTGGATCGTCCTCTTTCAGCAGGCATGGAAACCGTTCGGCTTGTTCCTGTTGAATTTGTTCCTGATCGGCTGGCGGGTTTACCTGCTGGCGGCGTCCCCCGACCCCGCCGACACGGTCTTTCATGTCAACGCCTCGGGCGTCCCCGCGCCCGACGGTTTTGTGGCGCTTCTGTTCGCCGCCTTTCTTCCCATCGGCTTATGGCTGTGGTACGAGTTCGAAGACTGGAAGAACGATATTTTCAGGGTGACGAACGACGAGATCTTCGACATTGACAGAAAACCCTTCGGCGCGGAGGAAAGGCGCTCGGCGCAGGTCGAGAATATCCTCAGTACATCCTATTCCCGCGACGGGATCATCGCCAACCTTTTCAATTACGGCACAGTGAAGATCACCGTCGGCGGCACACAGATGGCGTTCGAGGATGTGATGGACCCGGCCGCCGTGCAGGCGGACATCAACCGCCGGCGCTCGGCGCGCATCTCCAAAAAGAATGAAGACGCCGGAAGCGCAGACCGCGAGAAGTTCGCGACCTGGATTGCCGCCTATCACAAGAACGTCAACGAGTTCAACAAGCCGATCACGGCTCCCGATACCGGCGAGGCGGCCAACCCCTTCGTTGCGGCGGGACAGGACCTGGACGACCTGCCGCTCGGCGGAGACGACGGCATTGGCGGCGAGAACGAGATCGGCGACCAGCCGGAGCCAGGCGAGTTTTAGAGACTGTTTCTCAAGTACACGGGTTTGACGGATTGCGCGGACAAACGCGGACTTTTTTTGTGGTTATCTCCGTGAAATCCGCGTAATCCGTATATCAAATGATTTTAGAAACACCCGCTCGGAGAATAAAGGAAACATCGCGCATGACATTAAGAAGGATCGTTTACCTGCCCGAACCCATCCTGCGAAAGAAGGCAAAGCCGGTCACAAAATTCGACAAGGATTTGCAAACGCTCATTGACGATATGATCGAGACCATGCGCGAGGCGCCGGGTGTGGGGCTTGCCGCGCCACAGATCAACCTGCCCATGCAACTGGCGGTCGTCGAATACGGCGAGGGCGAGGACGAAGCGGAAGAGGGCGCTCCTCCCCCGCCGAAAAAACTCTATGTGCTGGTCAACCCGGAGATCGTGAAGGCTTCGGATGAAAAAGTGATGGGCGTGGAGGGTTGTCTCTCCATTCCCGGATTGGTGGGCGAGGTCGAACGTCACGAGACGATTCAAGTGAGGGCGCTCAACCGTTACGGCAAACCCGTCAGACATAAAGTGAACGGCTGGATGGCGCGCATCTTCCAGCACGAGATCGATCACCTTAACGGCGTGCTGTTCACCGACCGCGCCGCGCGCGTGTGGAAGCCGGGCGAAGAAGATCAGGAAACGCCGCTGGATTAGCCGATTTACGATTTAGGATTTGCGATTGGATGAAATTCGCCGCCTGACTCATGAAGATCTGCCCTTGCTTCGTGAGTTTTGGATTCAGCGTTGGGGCGCAGACTTTGTGGTTGCCCGCGGCGAGTCGATTCGCTACAATGAAGTTGAAGGGTTCGTCTACGACGAATGGAAGGGCGTTATTACGTTCCGTGCGCGCGACGGCGAATGCGAAGTAACCTCCTTTGACAGCCTGGAGGAAGGCAACGGCATTGGCACGGCGTTGATGAACAAAGTCGTAGGAGAAGCGAGAAAACGCAATTACCGCCGACTGTTTCTCATCACCGCCAATGACAACCTGCGCGCGCTCAGGTTCTACCAGAAATTTGGCTTCGAACTATGCGCCTTGCGGCGCGGCGCGATCAATGAAACGAGGAAGATAAAACAATCCATTCCCTTCATCGGCATGAACGGCATTCCGCTTCGGGATGAACTCGAACTGGAAATGAATCTCTAATCTCTATTCTCTATTCTCTAATCTCTATTCTCTAATCTCTATTCTCTATTCTCTATTCTCTATTCTCTATTCTCTATTCTCTATTCTCTATTCTCTATTCTCTATTCTCTAATCTCTATTCTCTATTCTCTACTCTCTATCCTCCTCAATGCGCCTCCGCCGCCTCTCCCTGACCAACTTCCGCAGTCTCACCCGCCTGGATGCCGAACTTCCAGAGCGGGCTTTGGTGTTAACCGGGGGCAACGCGCAGGGCAAGACATCCGTGCTGGAGGCGATCTACTTCCTCGCGGCGTTCACCTCCTTTCAGACCAGCGTGGACAGGCAGATGGTCAACTTCCACGAGGCGCGCAATCCGCTGGCGGTGGCTCGTCTTGTAGTGGATTATCAACGCGGCAGAAGAAACCACCGGCTCGAAGCGCGGCTGATCCTCGAACCGACGGGGGCGAACGGGCAGCGACTGAGGAAAGAAATTTTGCTGGACGGCGCAAAACGCAACGCCAACGAAGTCATCGGTCACTTCAACGCGGTCATCTTCGCGCCGCAGATGTCGCAGATCGTCGAGGGCGGTCCCGAGGAAAGGCGGCGTTATCTCAACATGGCGCTGTCGCAAGCCGTCCCCGCTTATGCCCAGGCATTGAGCGAGTATTCGGGCGCGCTTTCGCAAAGAAACGCGTTGCTCAAAGCGTTGAACGAGAACGGAAGCAGCAGCGGCCAACTCGAAGTCTGGGATGCGGCGCTGGCTCGCCTGGGGTCGCAGATCATCCATTGGCGCATCGGGGCGGTTCAGGAGATCGAACGCCTCGCCTCGCGCATCCATCACGAACTGACTCGCGGTTCCGAGATTCTGCGCCTCTCCTACGAACCGGCTTACGATCCGCTCCCCAAGCCGAACGGTCAACTCGGCTTGAAACTCGACGCCGCCATTGACCGTTCCTCGATTGAATTGAAGGAAATCCACGACGGTTTTCTTGCGCGCCTCAGGCAAATGCGCGGCGAGGAGATCGCGCGCGGCATGACGACGATCGGTCCGCACCGCGACGATCTGCGCTTCATCATCAACAAGGCGGATGCGGGCGATTACGGCTCGCGCGGTCAGATTCGCACAACATTACTGGCGTTGAAGCTCGCCGAGGTCGAGTGGATGAAGGAACGCACCGGGGAGTATCCGGTGATTCTGCTCGACGAAGTAATGGCGGAACTCGACTCCGCGCGCCGGGCGGACTTGTTGAAATATGCGGCGCAGGACCGGCAGGTTCTATTCACAACCACTGACCTCGCGCTCTTCTCGAACGAATTCATGGCAAACGCGGAAGTCTGGGATGTGAAGGGCGGGACGGTCTCCCCGCGCCCCGGCATGGATGCCTGAAATGTTCTCGAAAAAAACCGCATTGCTGACCGCCCTGCCTGTCCTTTCAGTCGCTTTGTATATTCATGTCTTTGGGTTGAACATTCCCCTCTGGGATCAATGGTCGTTTGTCTCCTGTTTAATGCTGGCGGATGCAAGGCAATTAACCCTGGAATTCCTGCTCAAACTTCACAATGAACACCGTCCATTCTTTCCGCGGTTGATATGGCTTGGGCTGGCGACGCTCACCGATTACAACGTCAAAGCCGAGTTGTGGGCTAATCTGGCGGTCGTAATCGGCGCTTTTATTTTCTTCATCCGCCGCGCCACGCGAATATGGCGGGAAATTCAGATAAATGTCCCCGTATTTTCCATCCCTTTGCTTTCCTTATTAATTTTCAACCTCGGTCATCGTGAAAGCTGGTTGATGGGATTCACTTTTCAATATTTTCTCGGCGTGGCGGGCGTAGTCATTGGGTTTTTTCTGCTCACAGACCGAACATATAAATCCTTCGTCCTTGCCATGGCGCTCGGCGTGATTGCGAATTTTTCGATGGTGAACGGCGTTTTGTTCTGGGCGCTCGGCTTGCCCATTCTTTTATTAACCGAACCCCCGCGGACGCGAATCGTCAAAGCCGCCCTGTGGATCGCAGTCAGCGCCGCCTCCCTTTGGTTGTTCTTTTCCGGCTGGCATTCCTCTTCCCAAATTAACCTGCCCTATCTATTCTCACATCCCTTCGAATGGATGTTGTGGATACTCAACTTCCTCGGCGCGCCGATCTTCGCGTTTTGGTATATCGCCTGGGTCTTCGGCGGGTTGAGCCTTTTCTTTTTGGGAGCAATTATCTTTCAGGCAATCAAAAGCGGGCAATGGAAGGTCATGCTTCCCTACATTGCGATCATGATTTTTATTCTCATCACCGCGCTTTCCATCTCCCTCGGGCGGATGGAGTTCGGGCTTCGCCAATCCACCGTTTCGCGTTATCTCACCATGTCCGCCTGGTATTGGGCGTCGCTTTTGACTTTACTGCCGTTTGTACAATTCAAACGCCTGCGCGTCAACTGGGTGTACCTGCTCCTGACGGCCTCATTGACTGTTCTCACTTTTGCCGGGGGCTGGGTGGGGTACGTCCGCCTGTATTCGCGGATTTTTCCCGCATATCAATCGGTCGTTTCGGGGGAATCCATTTCAGAGAAAGACCTGGCTCAAATCCATTTCGACCCGGCGATTGCGGGTCCCCAGATCGAGTTCCTGAGCGAGAACGGACTTTCCGCCTGGGGGGAATAAGCCGTTTTCAAGGTCGGCAAGCGTCGTTTACATCTGACGAACTCGCCAGCTGGATGCTCACTCTGCTCAAAATCGAAACGCCAAGGCGCCAAGCCCGCCAAGTCTGCAGGGTTTTATACATTATCGGTAATAAGTCAAACCTCTTTTGACGGACGCAGATGAACGCGGATTCACGCTGATAAGAGAGTAAAAAAATCGTAACTGTTCAGCCTTCGTGGTTTCGCGGAAATAAATCCCCTGCTCAGTACATAAAAATCCGCGTTTTCCGCGCTCTTCCACGTCCAAAAATAATTTCCGATAAAACCTATTGGCGACCTGACGTTTTTGACGATAAATAATCCCAATACGGCAGAGAGTCACGAAAACGCCCCGTAGATTCAAGATCGCATCCAAATGCTGAGGAAATCTTCGGGACAACGCGCTTCCATCGTGAAACACAGACGCCCAAAGTTCGAGCTTTTTTGAGGTAGTATAATTTTTGTCAGCGCAAAGCCAGATAAGATTTTTAACGCCACCCGACGGGATATGACCATGAAAACAAAACGATTCGTCCTTTCATCCATTGCCATACTCGCATTCGCGCTTTCTTCATGCGCGCTGGGGTCGCGGTCTCCCACGGAGATAGGCGCTCCCGCCATTACTGAAACCCCGGCGCCGGCCGCAACGATTATTGTCGTCGAACCGACCGCGCTTCAACCCACCCCCTCCGGCAGTAACGGCGCGGTCATTTATGACAACGGAAAAGACATCGTCTCCATTGATCCCGCGACCGGCGAAACCAAACTTCTGATATCGAGGGCGGAGATTCAACTATTGATCGCCAAGGACCGTTCGGCGGAATCCTACACCTACGGATTCGAACGCCCCTTCCCAATCATCCTCGCCCCCGACCTGACCAAAGCGCTCGTCATCCTTTGCGCCGGACTCGACGAGCGCCTGCGCTGCGTGTTCGAATATTACGTGTACTTCCTGGAAAGCAAGACCGCCCTGCGCCTGCCGATCCCGCCGGATTCCTACGGCGTCTATTGGAACTGGTCGCCGGACGGCTCGAATCTCGCCGGGACGGCTTGGGGCTACGACAAGGCATTCTACAAACTGACGCAGTTTTATTCAGTCAGAGCCGATGGCGACGTCCTCATACCGCTGGGTCCCATCACCAACGAACACTGGCGGATCGTTTGGAATCCGGGCAACAAGGCGATCCATCCCATGACCTTTGCGACCAACTTTCAATCGGTCTTTGTGGACGCCTCGCCCCGGGAGGACATCCCCATCGCCAGCCTCGAATGGGACGATAAATTCGAATGTCTCACCTTTTCGCCCGACGGAAGCCAGGCCGCCTTCGTCGTCCGGCGCGACAACCCCAAAGATCACGATCGAGTGTATATCTCCCGCGCAAATTTTACAGACATAGCCCCTGTGACCGAATACGATATCAAGTCGGAATACCTGTGCCGGATCCAATGGTCGCCCGACCAGCGCTTCCTCGCCATCGGTTATGAACTGGACCAAAGAGCCGAAGCGGGGCTTGAACTGGATGAAAACGCCTCACACCCCGGAAAGTTGATCAAGCTCGACACCGCGAGCCTGATCGAAACCCGCAAGGACGCCGCCGTTTGCGGATGGACGCCGGACAACAACCTGATCCTCGAACTGAAAGGCGTCGCCGGTAACGAAGGCGGTATCGAGGTCGTAAACCCATTAAACTCAGAGCCGGTCAGCCTGCCGCCGGGTTTATCCGCAGTAACGCATTGCCCGATTCTCTGGTTGAAAGATGCGCTGGCATTCGACGTCCCCGCTGGTTTGTCCGTCAAAGACGCTTGCCACCCCGGCGGAACCTTCGCGGATTTCCAAGACGAGGTACCGGTTCCCGAAGCCTTCGATTTCGTTCAGGCATCGGCGGCGCTGGATGGAGAGACCCTCACCGCCATCATGACCATGAAGTCGGTTCCCGCAGACCTGTCGGCTTACCTGACGCCCGACGCGAACAATTTCGTCAACGGATTCGATATCCTCGTGGATGTGGACAATAACGCCCTGAGCGGCGACAAATTCGGCGTGGAGTTTGCCTTATCGGTGGGAATCCTCCCCGGCGCGGATGGAGCCGCGCCGACAGCCGAGGGCGTATTGGGGGAATACGATCCCGCCGCGCAATCGTTCGCCAAAGGGGACAAATTCACGCCCTCCTTCGACCCGGATGCAAAAACCCTCACAGTTTCCCTAGCCATTCCCGGCATCACCGCGGATTCGCGCCTGGTCTTCCTATCCCGCCGTGTCAATGACGCAAAGTCCGCGGTCATCAGCGACCGGCTTTGCGAATAGTCAGATGGTCGAAGATCCGCGGATATTTTTTGACCATCCGACCGCCCGGCTAACAGACTATCCGACAACCGAACTACCCAACTATAATCACCCCATGACCGATTATAAATTCCTCCACCCCACCGAAGTCCGCTACGGGGATTTGGACCCGCAGGGGCATGTCAACAACGCAAAGTACCTGACGTACTTCGAGCAGGCGCGCATCCATCACTTCATAAAGATGGGCTTATTCAGCAAGGACCAATCCTTCATGGAGATCGGCGTCATCGTCGCGGACATCCACATCAAGTACCGCGCTCCCGCCCATTATGGCGACAACCTCATGACCGGCGCGAAGATTTTAAGGATCGGCAACAAGTCGCTGACGGTAATGCAGTCTGTGATGGACGCTGCGACGGGCAAAGCGATGGCGGACGGCGAGGTTATTCTGGTCACGTTCGATTACAAAAGCAAGAAGACCATCCCCGTGCCGGAGGATTGGAAGCGCAAGATCGCGGAGTTCGAAGGAATTTAAAAAGGAGTCTTCTATGAACGAGATTATTTTTCTGGTGAAAGAGGCGGATGAAGGCGGCTATACCGCCCGCGCATTGGGTCACTCGATTTTCACCGAAGCCGACACCTGGGAGGAGTTGAGGGAAGCAGTGCAGGAAGCGGTGCGGTGCCATTTTGATGAAGATGTTCTCCCGCATGTGATTCGATTGCATAGCATTCGAGAGGAAGTGGTTACGGTATGAGACTTCCACGCGACCTCAGCGGTGAAAGGCTGGCAACCGCCCTGCGAAAATACGGATACCAAGTCACAAGGCAGGCTGGCAGCCATATGAGGCTGACGACACAACAGGGAGGAGAACATCATATAACCATACCGAGGCATGATCCTCTTCGGCTCGGAACTCTCAATGCCATAATGAGAGATGTCGCTGAACATCTGGGTTTCAGCCGGGATGAATTGATAGAATCCCTTTTTGGAAAATAACCATGTCCCTCCCCAAAATTGACGAAACCTATTTCACCCAATTTCTCGTTGATCTGCTCAACATCCCCTCGCCGACGGGGTTTGCGGAGCCAGCGGTGGCGTTCGTGGAAAAAGAATTATCCAAATACAAACAACTACAACTGAGCCGAACCCGCAAAGGCGCGCTTATTGCAAAGTGGGAAGTTAAATCAGATCTGCCGCCCGTTGCGCTTACCGCCCACGCGGATACGCTCGGCGCGGTGGTGAAGGAGATCAAAGGCAACGGGCGTTTGCGCCTCAGCCGCATCGGCGGGATTCAATGGCCGACGGTGGAAACCGAAGGCGTGTGGGTGTTTACGGAGAAGGGCGAAAAAATTCGCGGCTCGGTATTGATTGACGTGGCATCCGGTCACATTCACAGCGGGCCCGACCTGCCGAGAGACGAAAAACATCTCGAAGTGCGGCTCGATGCGCGGACGACATCCGAGGAGGAGACGCGCGCGCTGGGGATCAACATCGGCGATTGCGTGGCGTTCGATCCGCGCGTGGAGGCGACGAACGGATTCATCCGCTCGCGCTTCCTCGACGACAAGGCTTGCGTGGCGAATCTTGTCGCGGCGATCAAGTCCATGACGGATGCGGGTCAAAGCCCGAAGCGGACCGTTTACTTCCACATCTCCAACTACGAAGAGGTCGGTCACGGCGCGGCGGCGGGAATCCCTGATGAAGTCGCCGAGTTGGTGACTGTGGATATGGCGGTCGTCGGGCCCGGTCAGGAGTCGGACGAGTTCCATGCGACGTTGTGCGTCAAAGACAGCGGCGGACCCTACCACGAAGGCTTGAATAAAAAACTGCGCGCGATTGCGGAAAAACACAACATCCCCTACAAAACCGACGTGTATCCCTATTACGGTTCGGACGGCGAAGCCTTCTGGCGCGCAGGCGGGGACGTGGCGCTGTCGCTGATCGGCCCCGGGATTGACGCATCCCACAACTACGAGCGCGCCCATTTGGACGGCTTGAACGCGACGACGAATTGGGTGATGGCGTACTTAAGCGAATAGATGATTGGAGAGTAGAGAGTAGTTACGCCTATAACTACTCTCTACTCTCTACTCTCTACTCTCTACTCTCTATTCTCTATTCTCTACTCTCTGGAGACTAAGATTGAAACTCGATGCCGCTCTGCCCTCTGTTCAATTGAAAGACGTTCCCGCCATTGCAAAAGCCGCCGAAGAGATCGGCTTTGCCGGGTTGTGGACTCAAGAAACCCAGCGCGATCCGTTCCTGCCGTGCGCTTTGATCGCGGAACATACGTCGAAGATGGAGATGGGGACCGCCATCGCCGTATCCTTTGCGCGTTCGCCCGCCAACCTGGCCTACACCGCATGGGATCTGGCGGCGCAGTCCGGGGGGAGATTCATTCTGGGGCTTGGCACGCAGGTCAAGGCGCACATCGAGAGGCGGTTTGGGGCGGTGTGGCCCGAATCGGTGACGGGAAAACTCCGCGAGCAGATTCAGGTCATCCGCGCCTTGTGGGATTGCTGGCAGAACGGGACGAAGTTAAATTTTCGCGGCGAGTATTACAAGATCACGTTGATGTCGCCGTTCTTCAATCCCGGTCCTCTGACCTCACCCCCGGACCCTCTCCTAAAGGAGAGAGGAGCATACATCCCAATTTACATTGCGGGCGTGAATACAGGCTTGGCAAGACTCGCAGGCGAACTGTGCGAAGGATTCCACGCGCATCCGTTCAACAGTCCGCGATACATGAATGAAGTCGTTCTGCCCGCCGTCGAAGAGGGACTGCAAAAAGGCGGGCGCAAACGAAGCGACATTTCCGTTTCGATGACGCCTTTTATCGCAACTTCGCCGGAAGAGGAAGCCTTTGCGCGGATGCAGGTTTCGTTCTATGCCTCCACGCCTTCGTACAAGGCGGTGATGGATTTATACGGCTGGGGCGAGGTTGCCGAAAAACTTTCCGGCTTTGCCTCCAAAGGCGAGTGGGCGGAAATGCCCATGCTGATCACCGATGAGATGCTCAATGAATTTTGTTTGACGACCACGCAAGAGAATCTCGCCACAGATTTAAAGAAACGCTTCGGCGGCATCGCGGATCGGATCACGTTGTACACGCCGTTTGTTCCGGGAGAAAAGGATGAGTGGTGGAGGAATCTGGCAAAGGCGTTTAATTGAGTAAAATTTCACTACCGTACATCCGTCATTGCGAGCCGCCGATCTTGCCGAAATCGGCTCACAGGGGGTGGTTTCGGAAATCCTGAACGGCAAACGGGAATTGAATGTGCGTCAAATCCGGGCATTGGCTGAACGGTTCAATGTGTCGGCGGCGGTTTTTGTATAGCAAATGCCCGTCTAACTTCCATGTTTTGTTCGAAAAACAAGGAGTCCGACTCCTTGTTTTTGTATGAAAACGAGGAGTCGGGGTATAGTAGCCACATTAAATTTGCAGGACAAGGACAGACAATGAACCTCAACGACTACCAGCAAAAATCGCGCGTCACGGCGCAATATCCCGCCATTGGGCATCCCGTCATCTACCCCGCGCTGGGACTGGTCAACGAGGCGGGGGAGGTGGCGGGCAAGATCAAGAAAATCTTCAGGGACAGACAGGGCGTCATCGGCGAGGCGGAGCGCGAGGCGCTCAAAGCCGAACTCGGCGACGTGCTGTGGTACATCGCGCAACTCGCCACGGAGTTGGACCTTCCGCTGGATGAGATCGCCGAAGCGAACCTGGAAAAACTTTTAGACCGGCAGGCGCGCGGAAAAATTAAAGGCGACGGGGATAACCGCTGATGAAAACCTTTTCCGCCCTTTTCTTCGCCATCCTCAGCGAGGTGATCGCCACCTCCGCCCTGAAATATTCGCAGGGATTCACCAAGCCCATCCCCAGCGTCATCGTCGCGGTCGGGTACGGGCTGTCTTTCTACCTGCTGTCCATCGCGCTCAAATCCATGCCCATCGGCGTCGCCTACGCCATCTGGTCCGGCGTGGGGCTGATCCTGACCGTCATTGCGGGAATGATTCTCTGGAAGGAAACGCTCGATTGGGCGCGCGTGATCGGCATCGCGCTCATCCTGGCGGGCATCGTCTTCATCAACGTATTCTCGAGAGCGCCGTCTCACTAACCGCAAGACTCCCCGGCAAAAGCCCGTGTCAGATTTGGAATCGCGCCCCGCTATGGCGCGGGTTTTATCCCTCCACAACCGGCAAACCCGACGACGGCAAACCCCACTCCGCCCACGAACCGTCGTACACCGCCAGATCGCTCAACCCCGCCTGCTCCGCCGCAAGCGCAAGGATGCAAGCCGTGACCCCCGAACCGCAACTAAAGATCAACTTCTTGTTTTGATACGGCGCAAACATTTCGCGAAGAAGCGAAGGGGCTTTCATCGCGCCGTTGACTTGAGTCTCACTAAAGGGCAGATTCACCGCCCCGGGCATGTGACCTCCCCTCAACCCTTCGCGCGGCTCTTTTTCCTGACCGGTGAATCGTCCCGCCGACCGGGCATCCACTACGCTGTAGGCGGAGTCGCCCAGGGCGTGGAGAACTGCCTGGGAGTCAACGATCAACTCCGGGCGCGGATGCGAGGCGAAGTCTCCTCGAAGAGATGAAACTCCCAGCGTGGACGAAGTCTCATAGCCCGCGTTCATCCATGCGGGCAAACCGCCATCCAAGACCGCCGCGTTATCATGCCCCATCGCGCGGAACATCCACCACGCGCGCGGGCTGGCGTACACGCCGACGTTATCGTACGCGACGATGGCGCTGTCTTTGTTGACGCCGAGTTTACGCATCTCTTCGGCGAAGAACTCCGGCGTCGGCATCATGTGCGGCAGGGGCGTATTGTGTTCGCGAATGTCGTTGTCGAAATCGAAGCGCAGCGAGCCGGGGATGTACGCGACGGCTTGCGACGCAACCACATTCCCCACCGGCTTCATGCTCGCGTCGAGGACGATGAGATTTTCGGCGCGAAGGTTTTCCTTCAGCCATTGCGCGGAAACGAGCGAGTAGGGGACAACAATATTTGCCATGAATAGATTTTACATCCAAAACAAAAAGCCGCATCCACACGGACACGGCTTCCTAATCCCTACTCTCTACTCTCTACCCCCTGCCCTACTCCAACTTCCCCGTCACCATCGCCATCTTCAAATCGCCGATGGCCTGCGTGATGTGAATCTCGCGCGGGCAGGCGTCGGTGCAGTTATAGGCGGTGTGACACCTCACCGTGCCGTCCGTCTCCGCCAGGACCATCAGGCGCTGGCTCGCGCCCTCGTCGCGGCTGTCAAAGATAAAGCGGTGAGCGGTCACGAACGCGGCGGGACCGAAGTATTCATCGTTGGCCCAGAACGACGGGCAGGACGTGGTGCAAGCCGCGCACAAAATACATTTTGTGGATTCGTCGAAGCGCGCCCGCTGTTCGGGGCTTTGCAGTCTCTCGCGCCCATCCGCCGGAAGCGGGGAGTTGTTGACGAGATAGGGAGTCATCTTCTTGTAATTGTTGAAGAACGGCTCCATATCCACGATCAAATCCTTCTTGACCTTCATGCCCAACAGCGGCTCGATGGTGATGTTCGCGCCCACGTCGCGCACCAGAACCTTGCACGCCAGCCGGTTGCGCCCGTTGATGCGCATCGCGTCCGAACCGCATACGCCGTGCGCGCACGAACGCCGGAACGACAGCGCCCCGTCGGTCTTGCCTTTGATATGCTCCAGCACATCCAAAATACGATCGGTCGGCTCGGCTTCGATTTTATAAGTCACATAATTGCCGCGCGCATCCTTTTCGGGGTTGTATCGAAAGATTTTGACTGTTACTTCCATAATGACTCCATATCGTCATTGCGAGGGCGATAGCCCGAAGCGATCTTATGAGTTAATCCTAAGATTGCTTCGGGCAACGAACGCCCTCGCAATGACGGATTAATACACTCTCGCCTTGGGCTGATACTTCGTGATCACAACCGGCTTGTAACTGATCTCCGCCTTGCCGTTCTTCCTCGTCACCAGCGAATGTTTCAACCAGTTCGCGTCGTCGCGTTCGGGGTAATCCTCGCGCGAATGTCCGCCGCGGCTTTCCTTGCGGTTCAACGCGCTCAGCGCGACCACCTCGGCAACCGCCAGCATGTTGCCCAGTTCCCACGCGTTCAGCAGTTCGGTATTAAAAATTTTACCCGTATCGCTCACGCGAATTTCCTTATACCGCGTCTGCATCTCGCGCACCTTCTCCAAAGCGGATTGCATGTCCTTCTCCGTGCGGTAGATGCCGACTTCGCGGAACATGACTTCCTTCATCTCGTTGGATAGATCGTACGCGTTGACTTTTCCCGACCCATTCCGCAACGCCTCAAAATCGGACCTCGCGGCCGAGTCTGCGTCCCCGGGCAGATTCGTCCATTGAGCCGATTTGGCGTACTCCGCCGCCTTGAGTCCCGCATGTTTGCCGAAGACCACAATATCCAGCAGGGAGTTCGTGCCGAGCCGGTTCGCTCCATGCACCGAGACGCAGGCGCATTCTCCCGCCGCATACAAGCCGGGGATGGTCGTCCCTTTATCGTCCACAACGACCTCGCCAAACTTGTTGGTGGGAATGCCGCCCATCGTGTAATGAGCCGTCGGCTGGATGGGCATCATCTGGGTGACAGGATCAACCCCAAGATAGACGCGGCAGAAATCTATAATATCGGGAATCTTCTTGAGGACCGTCTCCGCCGTCAGGTTGTAGGGAGAGCCGTCCGGGTTTGTGCGTCCGTCCTCTTTGGCGAACTTGTTGACCGTCTCGGGGCGGATATCGAGATAGACGTAATTCTTTCCATCCACGCCGCGCCCTTCCTTGATCTCGGTGATGATCGCGCGCGAGACCACGTCGCGCGAGGCGAGGTCTTTGACGTGCGGCGCGTACTTCGGCATGAAGCGCTCGCCCTTGCCGTTGATCAACACGCCGCCTTCGCCGCGCACGCCCTCGGTGATGAGGATGCCGAGTTTATAAATTCCAGTGGGATGAAACTGGAAGAACTCCATGTCTTCGAGCGGGATGCCGCGCCGGTACAAAATCGCCGCGCCGTCGCCGGTGTAGGCGTAGGCGTTGGAAGTCACTTCAAAGATGCGCCCGTGCCCGCCGGTGGCGAAGACGATTGACTTGGCGTGAAAAGTGTGCATCTCGCCCGTCGCCAGTTCGATTGCGACGATGCCCGAAGCCTTGCCGTCCGCCATGATGAAATCCACGACCTGGTATTCGTCGAAGAAGGTCACGTTGCTCTTGATGCACTGCTGGTACAGCGTCTGCAAGATCATGTGGCCGGTGCGATCCGCCGCATGAGCCGCGCGCCGGACGGGTTTGCCCGTTTCGACGTTGGTATGCCCGCCGAACGGACGCTGTGAAATCCTGCCGTCGGGCGTGCGGTCGAAGGGCAGTCCCATGTGTTCGAGTTCCAGCACGGCGTCAATCGCTTCGTTGCACATGAACTCGATCGCGTCCTGGTCGCCGAGATAGTCCGACCCTTTGACGGTGTCGTACATGTGCCATTCGGGTTTGTCTTCCTCGTAATTTCCCAGCGCCGCGGAAATGCCGCCCTGCGCCGCGCCCGTGTGCGAGCGCGTGGGATATAACTTGCTGATGACCGCCGTCTGCGCCGACTTGGAGGCGTACAACCCCGCCATCAGCCCCGCCCCGCCCGCCCCGACGACGATCACCTCAAATTGATGAACATTTGCCATGAATTACTCCTGATAATCTTATAAGCGTAGGGCGCGCGCAAAGCGTCTTATGCGCCCGTCAGCGTTAGAAAACGCTGACTACGCGTTTTTTTGCAGAAAAATTCTAAGCCTTCCAGATGACGTACAACCCGGCGCCCATGACCACGAAGAACATGGCCATGCTGATGTAGCGATTCCAATTGCGCCCGGAGGCGGAGGCGACATAATCGTCCACGATCACAATTACGCCGTGGATGCCGTGCGCCAGAGCCGTGAGGAACATGCCGCTGGCGACCGTCCGCCAGAAGGCGCTGGCCCAGGGAGCGATATCCTGCACATTCGTGGATTCAACATGGCCCGGGTTGCTGACCAGCGCCCAGCGGATGACTTCCACGAAAGTCATCTCATGCAGGGCGCCCATGGCAATCGCGCCGATCAGTCCGACAAGAATGAACCCATACATGGCCAGGGCGGTGACGCGGGTGAAGACCCACATGAAGGTTTCAAAACTCATGCCGCGTTTGGAAAGCGGCACAGTGCGGGGTTTTGTTTGCAGGGCGTTCATTTACATCCTCCCAATCGCGGTGGCGACGACGCTGACCGCCGCAAACCCAAACACAAGGATGAACACAACCCATTCAACGGCGATGATCTTGCGATAATGCGGCATCAATTTCGCGTGGAAAATATCCAGCAGGGTGATGCGCAAACCATTAATGGCGTGAAAGAGAACGCAGAACAGAATGAAGATCTGAAACGGCGGGCTGGTATAAACCTTGTTGAGCGCGTCGCCGATCGCCAGCCCCCGCATTTCTGCAAATGTGGATAAAACATGCATGGTGATAAAAATCGCCATCCCCGCCCCGCCAACACGATGCAGGATAAAGGCCAGAAACGGACCCTGTCCCTTATACCCGAGAGCCGCAGAAAGAGGAACATTTCTCTTCAAGCCCATGGAAACCTCCAGTTGAAATAATTGAAACGCCCTATTTTACCGCGTGAAGTTTCAAATGGCGACAATTTTGCGGATTTCAAAAAGCCGCCTCCGTGCCGTCCTGAGGTCAAAATTCCCCGCCGCTCATTGGGCGTATAATCGGCGTGCCTCCTCGCCCCAAGGGATAAAAATCCGCGCGGGCGAATATCAGGCGTAATCTCAAAGAGGACCTGGCGCGACCAAGTCGCTCAACGACTAATTATCGCCGCCTTACACAGCGCCGCAAAGTTCGCTTTGCGGCGCGAGGCAAAACGAACCTTGCCCGCACAGCGGGCGCGCAAGATGAACAATAACAACCGTACGGCAATCAAGGCAACAATCTGGAGCGTAAATGAAAGCGCGTCAACTCTTTCTTTTATCTATTATACTGCTTGCCGCCTGCGCCCCCGCGTCCACGGCAACGCCCCAACCTGAAATCAAATCAACCGCTACGCCTGAAGCGACCGCGACCGAAACAGCCGTCGCCATCGAAGATTCCGCGCCAACGCCGCGCCCGACGCTCGCGCCTGGGGAATGGATGTCCCTGCCGGTCGTCCCTGAAGCGACCGACACCGCCCGCGAAATTTATGCGCGCGGACTGGCGCTGGGGCGCGACCCGAATCATTTTTCCAAAGTGGGCGATTGCCAGACCAACACCGGCTTCTACCTCGTGGACTTTGACAACGCAGGCGCGTACAGCCTCGGCGAATATGCTTATCTGCAAGACACGATTGATTATTACGAAGGCTCATTCTCGCGCACCAGCCTCGCCATGCGCGACGGCTACAACGTGGCGGCGATTCTGACTCCGTTGCGGGCTGACCCGAAGCAATGCGAAAAGAGCGAGAACCCGATTGCCTGTGAATTCCGCCTGCACAACCCCAGCGTCGCCATCATCAGTTTGGAGACAAATTTCAACGGACGCCCCGCCGACGACTACGGCAAGTACATGCGCCAGATCATCGAATACTCCATCGAGCAGGGAGTCGTTCCCATCCTTGCCACAAAAGGCGACAATATCGAAGGCGATCACAGCATCAACGCCGAGATCGCGGAAATTGCCGTGGAATACGACATTCCGCTCTGGAATTTTTGGGCGGCGTTGCAATCCTTGCCCAATCAGGGACACGACACGGATTTAAACGACGGCTTTCATCTTTCGTTCTCGCGCAATTTTTTTGACAAGCCCAAGAATATGCTCAGCGGCTGGCCCTGGCGCAACCTGACGGCGTTGCAGGCGTTGGATGCGGTGAGGAGAGGGGTGAGTGGAGAATAGGGAATAGAGAGTAGGGAATAGAGAGTAGAGAGTAGGGAATAGAGAATAGAGAGTAGAGAGTAGGGAATAGGGAATAGGGAATAGATGTTGAAAGTGGTAAGCATGTCCTGAACAATGTCGAAGGGTGAGCCGTCATCAGTGATCGGCGGCTGATAAAAATGAAAAGTGAAAAGGAAAAACAATGACCAATGAAATGATTTCAGACCTGGCGAAGTTCATCGCCGAAAAAATTCTCAAACAGCCCGGCAAAGTCATCGCCGCGGATGAAGCCCTCATCTCCAGCGGGCTGATCGACTCGTTCAGCCTGATGGACCTGGCGCTCTTCATCGAAGATACGTTCAACGTCCGCATTGAAGACACCGAATTGAACGCGGATACCTTCGATAATTTGAATCAACTTGCCGCGCTCATTTCCTCCCGCAAGTAATTAACTCATGTTACGCACTTTTACCATCCTCACGAACCGTCCACGAATAAAGTCACGAATTCGCGAATGTTGGCGCGCCTATTCGTTTATTCGTGAACATTCGTGGACGGTCACCGACTCATCGGCAAACGCATTTCCTAACCCAATGCCATCTTGCGTAAGGTGAGTAATTAAATCCGCAGATGACGCTGATTTCGCCGATCTTAAATTCCCAATCTGTGTAATCTGCTCAATCTGCAGATAAATCTTTTCATGACCACACTCCCCATCCTCCTCCAACGCTCCTACCAGGAAGTCCCCGACAAGACCTGCGTCATCCTGCAACACGCGGGACAGCCCGACAAAGCCCTCGCCTACCGCGACCTGATTCGCGGCGCGAATCGCTACGCGCTGACGTACGCCCGCGAAGGGATTCAACCCGGCGAAGTCGTCATCCTCATCCTCCAACACGGCGAAGATTTAATGTATTCGTTCTGGGGCGCGGTTCTGCGCGGCGCAATTCCCTCCATCATGCCCTTCCTCACCGAAAAACTCGCGCCCGAAAAATACCGCGCCGACCTGGCTTCGCTCATCTCCATCACCCGGCCGACGACGATTGTGACCTACCCGGAGTTCGAGCAGGAAGTCCGCGGCGCGCTCGTCGCAGGCGATTCGGTCAGACATATCATTCTTGCGGATCAAATCGAAGCGGAGTCCGAGCCCGATTTTCAATCGCTTCAAGGATTCAAAACATCGCCCGAAGAGATCGTCGTCCTGCAACATTCCTCCGGCACGACCGGCTTGCAAAAAGGCGTGGCGCTTTCGCATCGCGCAATCCTGAATCAACTTGACGCCTACAGCCGGTCCCTGCGCCTCGACCCGGAAAACGATGTCATCGTCTCCTGGCTGCCGCTCTATCACGACATGGGATTCATCGCCTGCTTTATCATGCCGATTCTCCTTCACATCCCGCTCGTCAACATGTCGCCCTTCGACTGGGTGCGCGCGCCGTACAAACTTCATCAAGCCGTTTCGCAATACAAAGGCACGCTGACCTGGCTGCCCAACTTCGCCTACAACTTTTGCGCCCACAAAATCCGCGAACGCAACCTCGAAGGCGTTGACCTTTCATCGTGGCGCGCCATCGTCAACTGCTCCGAGCCGGTTCACGTCGAAAGCCACGACCTGTTTTTTGAAAAATTTTCGGCATACGGATTGAACAAATCCGCCCTGCAAACGTGTTACGCGATGGCGGAGAACGTCTTCGCCGTGACTCAAAGCCCGCTGGATGGAACGCCCGCCGTGGATGCGATTGACCGCGAAACCTTCATGACCAAACGCCTCGCGACTCCGCCCGGGCCTGATTCGCCCTCCATGCGGATGACTTCGTCCGGGCATCCCCTGCCCAACGTAAAAATCCGCGTCGTGGACGAATTCCTCAACGACCTGCCGGATCGCAGCGTGGGCGAGATCGCCATCCAAAGCGACTGCATGTTGACCGGATACTTCAACCGCCCCGACGCGACCGAATCCGCGATTAAGAATGGCTGGTATCTGACTGGCGATTACGGCTACATGGCAGACGGCGAATTATACGTTTCGGGCAGAAAGAAAGACCTGATCATCGTCGGCGGCAAAAATGTTTACCCGCAGGATTTGGAATCGCTCGCAAGCGAAGTTCCCGGCGTCCACAAGGGACGAGTCGTCGCCTTTGGCATGTACGATGAAGAGGAAGGCACCGAGGAAGTCGTCATCGTCGCCGAAGCAGAATCAACCTCCCCGTCGGAGCGGGAGGCGTTGGCGGACGCCATCCGCAAACACGTCACCAAAAGTTCCGCCATCGCCCTGCGTCATGTCAAGGTGGCGGACGATCAATGGATCGTCAAAACATCGAGCGGCAAGACAGCGCGCGCGGCGAACAGGGAAAAATTTTTGAAGGCGTTCGGTTACGAATAATACCAGCCGAAGATTCTGTTGTACAACGCCATCAGCGTTTTCCTGACAAGACCGATCTCCAATATCCGCCTGCCAAACCCGCCTTTTCGTTTTGCGCCTTGCGTTTTAAGTTCCCCTCTCAAATACCCCAGCGTATTGGACATATTCATCGCCAGCGGATCGGGGACCATCAGCCGCAACAAGCCCGCGTCGTTCATGCGCTTGTCCAACTGGCGGACTTGTCCCATCGGTTTGTCCATGTCAAAGGGTAGAAATTGTTGAAGCGTGGATTTATACGCCGTAAACTGCCAATGGCTTGCGCCCGCCATCGCGGTTACGCCTTTATAGACTAATCTCCAATCCCTAGTCTCTGCATATACTTTCTTATTCTCCTCCTCCGTCTGTCCTAGCGACAAGTTGAATTCCAAAAAAGTTTCCCATGGGATGAATTGACCTTCTTCGAGTTTCGCACGCTCTGCGTCCCGCGCCCATTTCAACGTCGCCTCGTAAAACTCAGGCGGCGTGCGGAAGGGACGCGCGGTCACCATGCCGACATTCGGAAAACTTTCGAGAATCTCAACAGAGCGCGAGAGCCACTTCGGAGAAAATAAAACGTCGCTATCGGTGTACGCGATGATCTCGCCAGGCGCGCCCGCCAGCATCACGTTCCACGCGCCGCCTTTGCCCATGTTCTTCTCGGACAGAATCAAATATTGGATTCGCCCCTCCTCTTTTTCTTGAATCAAAAAGTCGCGGACTTCAGCGCACGAGCCGTTGTCGAAGACCATCAAGTCGAACGGCAGTCCCGCGTCCTTGCGCATCGAGTCCATGCAGACTTTCAGCACGTCGAGCGTCTCGGCGTAGAATCCGCTCAGGAAGGGGATGTAGTTCAACAACGCAACCGTGATCCGCTCGGGCCTGGCTACGTCTTTGACGAACTTGGCGGGGTTTTGTCCTTTTCTCATTTCGGTTTCAAGTTCCAGGTTTCAGGTTTCAGGTTTCAGGTTTCAGGTTTTAGGTTTCAGGTTTCAGGTTTGGGAAGTTATGATTTTCGATTTACGATTTTTTGAATTCGCTTCTGCCATCGTTTTGGGCGGGCGATACTTTCGATCATGTTTTCTGGCAGAAAAAAGAAGATGGCGCGTAGAAATAATTCCAACTTGCGCGTGAGGCGCGCCGACGTCACCTTCGGGCGCGAAAGTTTACCACCGACGAGTTGATGCGTCGCGTCCAAAATTGTGTAACGCACATGCGCCTGTCCGCCCGCGAGGCGGATATTCTCGTTCGTTTCGGGATGTTCGTAATGCGGCTTGCCCTCGGGCAGATGCGAGTAATCGTGGTTCTGATGCACGATCATCACCGACGGCGTGCAATCAATCACCGCCCAGCCTTCCGTCCGCGCTTTGTAGATCATCCAATTATCCCAACCCGCGCGTCCGATCGTAAAATCTGGGACGTCGCGATAGCAGGATTTTGGGAACAGGAAAAAATCGCTTCCCGCGGGACGGTGGAGGGAGCCTTGACGATGGACGATGGACGATAGACGGTTTTGCCAACCTTCAATAAATTCAACAGGCTGGGTTATATCCAAATCCCAACGCTGACTAAGAAGGACGAATTTCGACTTTTGACCTTTGGCCTGTTTTGCCGCTTCGGCAAAATCATCCATCAAAATCATATCCGCGTTGACGATGCACAGCAGATCGCTGTTTGAGTTTTCTCTCGCCGCCGCAAACATGGACGAGATCAACGGCACGCCATTGTCATTGACTTTGACGTTTGGAATATGTTTGACGTTCAACTCTTTGGCAACTTCAGCCAACCCAGATTCATTCCCAAGCAAAATGACTTCGACATCGGGAAGCGCCGTCCATGACTTGATGGCGTTGCGTTGAATCATCGCAATGTGCGGATTGGTGAAGGGTTTGGGGGCGGAGAAAAAAGTGATAAGGGGCATGGGCAATCAGTGAACAGTCCCGTCATTGCGAGGAGGCGTTCGTTGTCGACGAAGCAATCTCCAACACGGTGACGGAGATTGCTTCGACCTGCACTCGCCGTTTAAGGCTCGCAGGTCTCGCAATGACGGGGTTATTTTTTTATCGCTCTTTTATCAATATCTTTCAAAGTCTTATGCTGAACGCCTGCATTGATCTTCATCAACTCAGGGTTATCGTGAACTAAATCCAAAACTTCTTTCCATGAAAAATCATCGCGACCGTTGAAGTGACTGTAAACCTGCCGCATGAATTCCAAATCTTCGGGCGTATCCACTGTCCAGCGGTAATCGCCGAAGTCGGTGGTGTGATGGAGCAGGGCGATATTATATCCACGCGGGGAAGTTCCAGTTTGCAGTTGGCGGTTGACGGTTGTCAGTTCTACGCCTTCATAAAAATATGGCATGACGTGTTCACGATGCTGGGGTTCTTTGGCTTTTTTCCATGCTTGTTCCAGAGCCTTGAACGTACACGCTTCGACATCCAACCCTATTGGATATGTGCGATGATATGGCGGAGGCAGGCGGTTGCAAACAAAGTCATAATCATCATCGAGTAATGTGTTCGCGCAATTGTCAATCAATTCAGGGTCAATCACAGGACAATCCGCCGTAATCCGCACCACCACATCTGCCTTCGCAGACTTGGCGGCCTGATAGTAACGGTCAAGCACGTCGTAGAGACTGCCGCGCGTGAACGGGATTCCGCTGAAGGCGCAGTATTCCGCGACGGGGTCGTCCGACGCGTCCGTTGTCGTGGCGAACAAAGTTTGGGAAACAGAAGCAGACCGCGAGGTCCGAACGAAGACGCGTTGCAGCATGGGCTGTCCCGCCATATCCGCGAGAATCTTCCCAGGCAGGCGCGATGAGGACATGCGTCCCTGAATGATGGCGACAATGTTTGGTTTCATAATAAATTTCGTTAAACCTGTCAGGTCTTATTAGGTACTCTTCTCACATCCCTGCCATAACCCGGTTCTACCGTAATTTTTCCGTCCTCAAAGGCGGTCTTTCCTCTTAACACAACCTTGCGGACTTTGCCCTTCACCTTCCAGCCCTCGAAGGGCGTCCAGCCACAGCGCGTAAATTGCTCGCTGGCTTTAATCTCATGGACGGCGTTTTCGTCCACTTCGACCCAGGTTTCGGCTTGATCGGGCAGGTTAAAGATGCGTTTTGGGTTGGTATACAGCCTTTGAACGACATCGTCTATGCTCAATCGTCCATCGTCCGCCGCGGTCAGCAATAGGGGAAGCATCGTTTCCAAACCGGGGAAGCCCGGCGGCGGGTTTTCGCCGTCCTTTTCGGCTAACGTGTGCGGCGCGTGGTCGGTGGCGAAGCAGTCAATCACATCCAGATTTGTCCACAGGCTGTTCACATCCTCTTGGGTGGCGAGGCGCGGGCGGACTTCGGATCTACCCCCACCCAACCCTCCCCCAAATTCTACGAATTTGGGGGAGGGCAAGGGAGGGGGGAAACCTGTCAGGAAGAGGTGATGCGGGCAAACCTCGCATGTGACTTTGATTCCCCTCTCCTTCGCCGCCTTGATGAGCAAAATCTCTTCCTTCAACGAAACATGCGCGATGTGAATCGGGCGGTCGTGGAGCGCGGAAAATAAGATCGCCGCCGCCATCGTCCGGCTTTCGCTGTGCATCACCATCGGCGCGGATTTGGGAAATTTTTGGAAGTGCGGCGTCCATAGCGTCATGTCGTCGAGGCGCAGTTCGCCGAAGGTGGAGTCGAGGTACATCTTCAGCCCGGCGGCTTTCGGCGCAAGCGAGGCGGCGATATCCGCGTTTTCCGGTCCCGCGCCGACATATTGACCGTAGTCGCACCGCGCTTTGGTTTTGGCGGCGGCGATTGCCATCTCGAATGTCGAATCATCGAATATCGGCGGACTGGTATTCGGCATCGCAAGGACGGTCGTCACCCCCCCGGCGAGCGCGGCTTGCGTGACGGTGTCCCAATCCTCTTTGTGCGTCGCTCCGGGTTCGCGCACATGGACGTGCGGGTCAATCAGTCCGGGGAGTTTAAGCATGATGCGAGTATAGCAGATGTTATAATGCCGCCAATCATCTTGCAAGGAGATTTAAAAAGCATGGCATATCAAAATGTTAAAGTCCCCGCGGGCGGGGCGAAGATTTCAATTCAGGACGGAAAGTTGAACGTCCCCGACAACCCCATCATCCCGTTTGTGGAGGGCGACGGAACCGGGCGCGACATCTGGCGCGCTTCCGTGCGCGTGTTCGATGCGGCGGTGGAGAAAGCCTACGGCGGAAAACGCAAAATCCACTGGATGGAAGTGTACGCGGGCGAAAAATCGTTCAAGATGTTTCAAAGCTGGCTGCCCGATGAAACCACCGAGGCGTTCCGTGAGTTTCTGGTCGGCATCAAGGGTCCGCTCACGACTCCCATCGGCGGCGGCATCCGCTCGTTGAACGTGGCTTTGCGAAAAATGCTCGACCTCTACGTTTGCCTGCGTCCGGTGCGCTGGTACAAGGGCGTGCCTTCGCCGGTCAATCACCCCGAATTTGTGGATATGGTCATCTTCCGCGAGAACACCGAGGACATTTACGCCGGGATCGAATTCGCCAACGGCACGGAAGACAATAAAAAGTTCAAGGAATTGTTCAAGGAAGCCTTCCCGAAGGAATACGCCAAGATGCGCTTTCCTGAAACTTCGGGCATCGGTTTCAAGCCCGTCTCGCAGGAAGGCACGGAACGCCTCGCCCGCGCCGCGATCAAATGGGCGCTGGAGAACGGGCGCAAAAGCGTGAACTTCGTCCACAAGGGCAACATCATGAAGTTTACCGAAGGCGCGTTCAAAGATTGGGGCTATGCCGTCGGCAAACGCGAGTTCCGCGCCGATGTGGTGACGGAACGCGAAAGCTGGATTTTGGGCAACAAGGAAAAGAATCCGAACCTCTCGCCGGAAGACAACGCCAAAATGATTGACCCGGGGTTTGACATGATGTCCCCCGCCCAGCAGGCGGAGATCACAGCCGAGGTGGAAGCGGCGCTTCAACTGTGGGGCACGCACGGCGACGGCAAATGGAAATCCAAACTGTTGTTGAAGGATTCCATCGCCGACGTGACTCTGCAATTCGTCCTCATCCGCCCGAAGGATTACGACGTGATCGCCACCATGAACCTGAACGGCGACTACCTCTCCGACGCGCTCGCGGCGCAGGTGGGCGGCATCGGCATCGCCCCCGGCGCGAACATCAACTATGTCACCGGGCACGCCATCTTTGAAGCGACTCACGGAACCGCGCCCAAGTACGCCGACCTGGATAAAGTCAACCCCGGCTCGGTCATCCTCTCCGGCGAGATGATGCTGCGCTACATGGGCTGGGGCGAAGCCGCGGACTTGATCGTCAAGGGCATGGAAGGCGCCATCGCGGCCAAGACCGTGACGTATGATTTTGCGCGATTAATGGATAATCCCACCGAGGTCAAATGCTCCGAGTTTGGGGATGCGATCATCAAGTGGATGGGATAAGACAGGAAGTATCATCCAAGAATCAAGACCTCGGAGGTTTTCGCGAAGCGGACCTCCGAGGTCTTTTTCATTACTTTTTTCGGGTATTCCCGGATTTCTTGGAATTAAACTGCCACAGGAATGAAAATGCTTGGTTTCCAATGTGATGTGAGCATATGCGTATTGACCCGCGCAAAGACGATCGGTTTGCCTTCACTCCCATATTTATCCAACAGATCAAGGTTCAACATGCGGACTTCAGGGTCATCTTCCGGCAGTAATACCAACTCGAAATTTTCCGGCAGAACTTCCGTCATCTCCGGATTGTTCAGGATGTATTTAATGATCTCGCCTGTCAGACGAATATTGCGCTCGACAACGTCCTTCTTTATTTCAGCCATTCTTCGTACCTCCTGCGATACTCAAACCATTTCTTGACGAGGTCGTCCATCGCGAGATTTAGCGCGTCGTTGTAATTCTGAACGGACATTTCCGTTTTCTCTTCTTTTTCGATGAGGGCGCATGACATCCCTGTGGGCGTAACCGTGCGCCGTATCGTAACGGACGACTGGCGTCCACTCCCCATCTTCAGAAAAGAGACATTCAAGTTGAACGATAAATCTCAAGATTTGACCATGATCTGTTTCAAACCGCACGCGCAGGGCATTCGCATCATCCAGCAAGCGGCGGAATTCCACAGTTCGCATGGGGTAATTTTACAACAAAATACTAACCGGCGTTTTCTGTCAGCGACCTGTCTGCCAAGTTTGGGATTAATATAAGTTACTTCACATCCACCAATTCCACATCGAACACCAGCGTCGCATTCGGGGGGATGACTCCGCCCGCGCCGCGCTCGCCGTAGCCGAGATGCGGCGGGATGATCAGTTGCGCCTTCCCGCCGACCTTCATCAGCGCAATGCCCTCGTCCCAGCCTTTGATGACCCGCCCGGCTCCGAGTTGGAAGGAAAGCGGCTCGCCGCGCGGGATGGAACTGTCGAAGACCTGCCCGTTTTGGAATTTTCCCGTGTAATGAACATGCACAGTTTTCCCGGATTCGGCTTGCGCGCCCATCCCCGCTTCGATTTCAATGTATTCAAGTCCGCTTGCTGTCTTCATGGCGTTTCTCCGTTTGCGTGATTTTTGACAATTGTAACTGGTCCCGCGCCGGTAAATTGACAATCCGTCCGCCCGGCGGGTGACAATCGGCGCTACCCCGAAACGCGCGAAAGACCTAAAATGAAGCGTAATCGTCCGTAATTCATCGTCCGACCCGGAGGAGCGCATGGAAGTCTACACTCACGACCTGATTATCTTAGGGACGGGGCTGGCCGGTCTGCGGGCCGCGCTCGAAGCCGCGCAACAAAGCGCCGGGGAGTTGGACATTGCGCTCGTCTCGAAACTTCAATTGATGCGCGCCCACTCGGTCGCGGCGGAGGGCGGCACGGCGGCGGTGATGCGCCAGGACCTGGGCGACAGTTACGAACTCCACGCGTGGGATACGGTCAAAGGCTCGGACTTTTTGGCGGACCAGAACGTCGTGGATTTTTTCGTGCGCGAGATGCCGAAGGAGATTCTGCATCTGGATCATTGGGGCATCCCCTGGTCGCGGATGGAGGACGGGCGCATCGCCCAGCGACCTTTTGGCGGGCACACGTTTCCCCGGGCAGTTTTTGCCGCCGACAAAACCGGTCATCTCGAGATGCAAACCTTGTACGACACGTTGATGAAGCATACCAAAAAGATCAACCGCTACGATGAAGGCTTTGTCACATCCATTCTTATAGAAAACAATCGTTTCGCAGGCTTGACGATGATTGACATGATCCACGGACGCTTTGTTTTGATTCGCGGCAAGGCGCTCATTCTGGCGACGGGCGGGGCGGGGCAGATCTTCGGGTTCACGACCTACTCTGAAACCGTGACAGGCGACGGGCTGGCGATGGCGTATCGCGCCGGGTTGCCGTTGAAAGACATGGAGTTTATTCAATTTCATCCCACAGGTTTAATCCCCAGCGGAATCCTGATGACCGAAGCGTGCCGCGGCGAAGGCGGGACTCTGCTTAACAACAAAGACGAACGCTTCATGGGTAATTATGCCCCCTCCAAAATGGAGCTTGCGCCGCGCGACATGGTCTCGCGCTCCGAGATGACCGAGATCGAAGCCGGGCGCGGATTCCCCGGTCCCGAAGGCTTGAATTACATCCATTTGGATTTGCGTCATCTTGGGCGTGAGCGGATTCTGGAACGCCTCCCGCTCATCCGCGAGGTGACGATCAAACACATCGGGCTTGATCCCATCGAGAAGCCGATTCCGATCCGCCCTGTGGCGCATTACTCGATGGGCGGCGTGCATACCGACATCAAGGGGCAAACGCCGATTGAAAATATCTGGGCGGCGGGAGAAGTGGCGTGCGTGTCCCTGCATGGCGCGAACCGGCTCGGCGCCAACTCGACGGCGGAGTGTCTGGTGTGGGGGCGGGTGACGGGCGCGGAAGCGGCGCGCTATTGCGCGAAGGCATCGGCGGGAGAAACGCCCAAATCGGCGGAGCAGGAATGGGCGAAGATTGAGGCGTTGATCGCGTCAAATGGAACGGAATACCATTATCAAATCCGCAAAGAGTTGAGGAAGAATCTCGATGCGACGATGGGCGTCTTCCGCTCGGGCGAACAGATGGAGGCGGGCTTGAGGAAGATCCGCGAGTTGAAGGAAAGATATAAAAAGATTTCGTTGAAAGATAAAAGCCTGCGCTATAACACGGACTTGACGCGCGCCATCGAGACGGGCTTTATGCTGGATGCGGCGGAGGTTGCGACGCTGGGCGCGTTGATGCGAACCGAGTCGCGCGGCGGTCATGCGCGGCGCGATTTTCAGGCGCGCGACGATGAGAGTTGGCTGAAGCACACCATGGCGCAATACACGGAGGCGGGTCCGCAATTGAGTTATAGCGACGTGGATGTTTCGATGTGGAAGCCGGTGGAGAGGAAGTATTAACCCGTCATTGCGAGGAGGGCGATAGCCCGACGAAGCAATCCCTTGCACGGTGTTGGAGATTGCTTCGGGCGAAAGAGCGTCGCCCTCGCAATGACGGAATAATGGAGTGATATGAATAAATCTACTGCTTATAACAATCGGCTTGGGATCAAGGGCTGGGCGTATGCGGGGAAATATTCTTTTGAACGATATTTGTATATCGGTCATCGCCTTTCGGGGCTGGGGCTGGTCGCGTACATGGTTTTACACATCGTCGAGACGGCCAACCGGATGCGCGGCGAGGAAGCCTGGGCGGCGTTGATGGCGTTGTTCGCGTCGCCGTTGTTCAGGGTGATCGAGTATCTGTTGTTTGCAATGGCGGTCTTTCACGCCATGAACGGGACGCGGCTCCTGCTGGTGGAACTCGGTTTCTTTTTGGGCAAGCCGCAGGAGCCGGTGTATCCGTACAAATCTTCGGTCATGAAGCATCGTCCGTTGACGTATATCGTCATGCTGTTGGCGGGCTTGTTGATGATCCTTGGCGGATCGAGTTTGTTCTTTGACTAAATGACCATAGACGGCAGACGATTGACCATGGTCTTATGGTCTGTCGTCCATCGTCCATTGTCCATCGTCCATCGTCAAAGGAGTTACCTATGCGTGAAACGCGATTGTGGTCTTTGCATCTTTTGGCTGTTCCTGTAATTTTGATCCTGCTCGGTTTGCACTTCGCGGTTCAGCATTATGCGCCGGTGTTTTATGACATGAGCGTGGAGGAAGCCCGTTCCTTTGAGGCGATGATCGCGCGCGGCAAGGATGCGGCTCAACTGGTTGTGTATATCCTTTTGCTGGCGGCGGGCTTGTATCACGGACTGTACGGTACGCGCGGCATCATCCGCGAACTGCCGCTTTCGCCCGCGCTGGCAAAGGTTGTGGATTGGGGCATCCTGCTGTTTGGCGTTGCGATCTTTGCGCTGGGCGCGTATGTGACGTGGTGGACGTTTAGGTATTAGAGATGAGTAAAGAGTAGAGATTGGAGATTGGCGATGATGTCTGCAAAACAGATAACTTTCCGAATCCGCCGTTACGACCCGGATAAAGACGCGGCTCCGCATTGGGAGGAGTATAAGATCAACGTCCATGACGGCATGACCGTGCTGGAGGCGTTGCATGAGATCAAGGCGGAGCAGGCGCCGACGCTGGCATGGCGTTCATCCTGCCGCATGGGGGTATGCGGATCGTGTGGAATGTTCATCAACAACCTGCCGATGCTCGCCTGTCAGACTCAGATTCTGCATCTTGATTCGGACGTGGTCACGGTCGCGCCATTGCCGAACTACGACAACGTCAAAGACCTTGTGCCAAACCTCGAACCGCTGATCGAAAAACACGCGGCGATCAAGCCGTTCATCATTCACACCAACCCGAATGAAATTGACGAGCCGACGGGCGAATTTCTCCAGACCCCCGAACAGCGCGACGCGTACAGCCAGTTCACGTTTTGCATCAAATGCGGGTTGTGCCTTTCCGCCTGCCCCACTGTGGCGACGGACGCGCTCTTTCTTGGACCGCAGGCGCTGGCGCAAGCCTATCGCTACACAGCGGACAGCCGCGATTGCGGGCTGAAGGAACGCCTGGAGGCGCTCGACGTTTTTCACGGGCCCTATCAATGTCACATGGCGGGGGCGTGTTCGCAAGCCTGCCCCAAGGGAGTTGACCCGGCTTTGGGAATCCAATTGCTGAAACGGACTCTGGTGTTGGATGGGTTTGGCTTTGGGAAAAAGGAAAAACAGGTCTCGAAGGTCGCGCCGCTGGCGGACGTTGTCAAACAAATCGAAGAGTTCGCGCCGCCGCCGCGGACGGCGAAGTAACGGGTTGTCGTTAATATTGAAGCCCTTCGAGACGTTCTGCGCAACATCAGTTATCTGCAATTTTCCAAAACATACGGCGCGAGTTTTTTTGCCAGCATGTTCTCGCCCGCGGGCGTGAGGTGGATGGCGCTATTGGTGAATTCATTCGCGGGCACGATGTCCCACAAATCCACATACATCCAGTTGTTGCGTTCGCTCAACTCCAGCATGATCTCGCGGTAATCGTCATACGCCCAGCGCGGGTAGAAAAAATTATAGCGGATGTCGCTGTTCGCGCCCGAACTTATTAACATCGGCTCATTTACGAGCAGCATGGGCGTTTCGCCCGCCACGCGAAAACCAGACTCCAACGCGTTGATGGCGAGGTCGTCTTCACTGAGCGGCGAGGTCAGGTCGTGATAACTTTCGTCCGCTTCAAAATCGGTTTGCGCTTTTTCATACCCGGTTGGATACGCCTGATCAATTCCAGTGGCGGACCACATCGCGCCATAGATCTGCAGGCGGAGGAAGTCCGCCCATGCGCGGCGGTCGCCGATGAAGGTTTTATCCCAGAAGGATTTTTTCACGAAATTGGAATCGCCCGCCTCGATTCTTAACTGATGGCTGGTTGCCAGTTCCCGAACCTTTTCCTCGTTGTAAGCCGCCAGCGGCGTGGACGTTTGCTTCTCCAGCGGGAAGGCCTCGAGCGTGGTCATCCACAAAATCAGATCGGGGTCGTAGTTCATCGCGTATGAAAGCAGTATGACATCTTTGGTGAGGGAGATGGTTGGGTAGCCGAGGTTGTACGCGCGGACGGTTTTCCCGCAGGCGTTGAGTTCCTCCGCGTTGAGTTGCCCCGCCAGCGTTTCTTCGGGCCTGAGCAGAGTCCCCCACACCGACGAGTCCCCGACGATGACGACGCGAAATTCATCGTCCGCTTTTGGCGTTCCGGCAATGACGTGCGAAGCAAACATCGCGTCGAGGTCGAAGAGGCTGAGGTTGTACGATTGTCTGGGGTTTTCGCCAAACGGCAGCCGCTCCCGCCCCGGGTAGAGGATGTTGTAAAGAGAGAACTGTCCAACCCCCGGCTGCCATGCGGCAATGGCAAGGTTGAAGAGGGCGCATAAAAGCAGTCCCTTGATGAGGACGTTAAGGGGTTTGATTTCTTGATTCATGATTTTTGTATTCCGTCATTGCGAGCCGCGCTCTTGTTCTTCGCGGCGAAGCAATCTTATGAGCTAATCATGAGATTGCTTCGGGCGGAAGAGCGCTGCCCTCTCAATGACGGAGTTAATGGACTCCAAACAATTTCAAAACAACCTGCCATGCGGCGGCAGGCGATGATAATGCAAAAAATATCCATCCAATCGCCACATAATGAAAAGTGAGCAGAATGCCGCTGATGTTGAGCGCGGCTTGTTTTGCAGGCGTGATCGCCCACGCGGCGGCTTTGGCTTTTGTAGCGTCGCTCCAGCGGTTGTGGATGAAGAGTCCGATTCCGTGCCACAAGCCCCAGAGGGTGAAGTTCCACGTTACGCCGTGCCAGAAGCCGATCAGCAACATGGTGGCGACCTGGGTCAGCAGAATCATCATCGGAATGGAGATGGGCTTTTCCCACGAGCGCAGCCAGCGGGTGATGGGATTGAAAAAGTAGGCGCGGAACCACTGCGTGAGAGTCATGTGCCAGTTGTTCCAGAACTGGGTCAGGTTGGGTTTGAGGTAGGGCGAGGCGAAGTTCTCCGGCAGTTTGATTCCGAGCAAGGCCGCGATGCCGAGGGCGATGTCGGTGTAGCCGCTGAAGTCGAAGTAGATTTGGAAGGCGTAGGCGTAGACGATGACCCACATCCAAAACGCGGAGGCGACCTGGGTTGCATTTGTGTCGTTCAGGGCGATGAGAGCGAGAGAGTCGGCGACGACGAATTTTTTGAACAAGCCAATCAGCAAGCGTTGACCTGCGGTAAGTATGTCGGATTGCCAATCCGACCCACGAAGGTCTTTGATGAAACGTTCGAGGCGGTCAATCGGTCCGGCGGTGAAGGCGGGGAAGAAAATGACGTAGGCGATGAATTCGTCGAGGTCAACAGATGGGAGGCGCCCCATTTGTTTGTCGCGGATGACGTGGATGAGGCGGAAGGCGACGTAGGAGAAGCCAAGCCAGGCGAAATCCGTAATGCGTGATGCGTAAACATCTTGACCTGAAAGCGAGCGGAAAAAGTAAACTGTCCAGTAGGCGAGGGCGGGAGTTTTCAGCGTGAGAAACAGCCCGATGGTCAGGATCAAGCCCGCCGTTAAGAAGGATGCGCTGAAACGCGTCAGACGGGATAAAACTGTCAGCGTCAGTCCAATTCCCAAAAAAACGAGGAGGGTGGTTTCGATCTGGGGCGGGCGCGAGGCGGTGAAGATTTGCAGGGCCGGGATGAAGCGCGTCAGGTTGAGGAGAAGAACAACGCCCGCGACGATGGCAAGGGAGGCGTAGTTTTTTCGTTGGTTGGGCGCGTCGGCGGCGATGAACCAGACGAGGATGACGAGGGCGAGCGTGGCAAGGGGAGCCCAGAAGTCGAAGCCTCGGATGGGCAGGGCGGGTTGCAGCCAGAAAATGACGACGACGCTGGCGATGAGGATGAAGCGAGTCCGCCCGCGGTTGCGAAAGAGAATTGCCCAGAGGAATGCGGCGGCGGCGAAGGTCAGGATTTTTTCAAGCGCCATTTAGAAGCCTTGATAGATCCATGTGGGGCTGGCGTCTGCGGTGAAGATGACGAGGGCGATGAGGATGAGGCAGAGGAGCAGGGCGAGGAGGTTTTCTTTCATGGACGATGGACGGTGGACGGTGGACGGTGGACGATGGACGATGGGCGGTGGACGGTCTTTTCCATCATCTGTGGACTACCGTCTATGGTCAGTTTATCGGACGCCGCAGACAAGCCAATCCCCGTCTTGCTCGATGACTTCGTAGGCGCGGGCGGAGAGGTCGAGGGATTGAGGTTCGCCGTTGTAGCTCATGTTGAGCGTTCCGGCGCAGTGGACGATGGTTTTGTCGCCGTCGGTTCCGGTTTCTTTGCAGGACATTCCGTCCAGTGTGACTTCGACGAGGGCGAAGGAGTCGAGTTCGATCAGGGCGTCGTCTTCCCAATCGGCGCAGGAGTTGGAGATGAGGGCGGCTTGGTCTTTGCTTGCCAGTGCGGTGATGTAGTCTTCGACGGCGGTCGCCGCGCCGCTGGGGGACGCTCCGCAGGCGGAGAGGAATATGCTCAGGGCGAGCGTGAGGTTGGCGGGTTTAGTACGCACAGGTTCCTCCATAGGTTAATTACGTCATTGCGAGCCGCGTTCTTGTTTTTCGCGGCGAAGCAATCCCCTAGTGTGTTCACGAGATTGCTTCGGGCGGAAGTTCACCGCCCTCGCAATGACGGGATACGAGGGCGGATTATAGCATGGGGGAATTTGGGGTTGCGGGGATGCGAGCGTATAATAAGAGGAAGGAAAAGGAGGCTTCCATGAAAGCGATTACTGTTCGACATGGCGACCTTCTTCTTTTTTCACTCGGCGGCAAATGACGTTTTGCGCGTCACAAACCGTTGCGATGATCTATCGGCTTGAAACAACTTGACGGCTTTTTCCCTCCATGAAACCCCACCCCTCCCTTAAATCCATCCTCGCGGAATTCTTCCCACTGCACCGCACCCTCGCCTCTGACGGACAAGACAAAACGCTGGAGATCGTCGGCTCGTACATGCCCGATTCGTCCAATTACGCCATCGAGACTTACGCGCCGCTGACTCCCGTCTGGACTTGGAAAGTTCCTGAGCGATATGTTATTCATGAGGCGTATTTGGAAAGTGAAGATGGCGAACGCATCGTGGACTTCAAGGACAATCCGCTTCACATCGTTTCGTATTCGTTGCCAATTGATAAAGTTCTGAGTTTCGATGAACTCCAGCCGCATTTGTATTTCAACGAGAAACGTCCGCACACTGTGCCGTGGATCTTCAAATACTACGAACGCGACTGGGGATTTTGTCTGTCGAAGAACACGTTCGATAAACTCCCACGCGACAAAAAGTATCACGCGGTCATCAAGTCCGAATTCATCACCGATCCCAAGCGGGGATTCAAAGTGGCTACGGCAGTCGTCCATCCGCAGGGCGGAGCGAACCCCGAAGCGGGCGAGTTCCTCGTGCAGGCGCATACTTGTCACCCCATGCAAGCGAACGACGACGGCGCGGGTGTGGTCAGCGCCATCGAGTTGGCGCGGCGGCTGGCGGAGAATCCGCTTCCCGCTGGTTCGATGAGCGTCCGCTTTTGGTTTGGACCCGAGACCATCGGCACGATTGCGTGGCTGGCGCACAACGAGTCGCTCATCCCGAATCTGCGCGGCGGAATCTTCATGGAAATGACGGGCAACAAAAATAAAATTGCGTGGCATCACACCAGACAGCACAACCACCTCCTCGACCGAATTACCAATTACCAATTACGAAATACCGAACACGAAGCGCGAGATTTCGCCTCCGCACCCGCCAACGATGAACGCGTCATCAACGGACCGGGCGTCAACGTGCCGTGCATCTCGCTCAACCGTTTTCCTTACGACGAGTATCACACCACCGACGACAATCTCGACATCATCCACGAAGACATGCTCGTCGGCGCGGCGCAAACCGCCGAGGACATCGTCCGCATCTACGCCAGCAATTACATTCCGAAGCGCGCGTTTCGTGGTCCCGTTTTTCTCAGCGGTCACGGTCTCTGGGTGGACTGGCGCGATAACTGGGCGCTCAACCGCGCCATCGAAAAAATTATGATGCGCTTTGAGGGCGAACATACGATCTTCGACATCGCCGAGCAGGTCGGGCTGGATTATTTCGTTGTGCGCGAGTATGTTGAAAAATTCCGTGCGAAGGGATTTGTAACTCCGCTTCCGATTCCATCGGAGGCGCAAGATTCGTAACAAGACCTGACACCTGATTACCTTACACTCTTAAAATCAGGACGCGGACGAGCGCGAAAAACGCGGATTCAAGGCGTCTTTTCGGACGTTTTGTCAAAAAAATCTGCGTTCATCCGCGTTTTCCGCGTCCTAAAAACAAAGTGTAAGGTCATCGCTCACAAGTTAAGGTAGATTTGCTTCTGTCAAGATAGGAATTAGCTCCAGCGGCGATGGGTGTGCGCCTTTACGCTTGCGCTTGAGAATACCCAGTAGTTTCGTATGGGATGCCAGATAAGC
>WBZO01000638.1_pt1 | contig 68627 bp, 76 predicted proteins | sample 5204261 | NCBI WGS metagenome assembly WBZO01 (sample SAMN12412400, study PRJNA552823) | activated sludge metagenome | isolation source: activated sludge from anammox sidestream of wastewater treatment plant... | place: USA: North Carolina | collected 2017-09
AACCACGTGGCCAAGCTGATGAATGGTCGACCACGAAAGACGCTCGGCTGGATGACGCCAGCGGAAATGTTGGACAAGGAAATCGCTGCTCACGCTCAACGTGTTGCGCTTGACTCTTGAGACCGCCCTGTTTATGTTCACTGGCGGCGGCACTACCGAAGCATACTTGAGCAGGTTGATCAAGTCGCCCAGAGAATTGCGGGCGGAGAGACCGTATATGGCTCCAAGGTGATATTTCACTCTTATCGGTGAGCGGCCAAACAATTCGTGTATGGACTCCCTTTGCAAGTGATCGAGTAAATCGTTTTCCGGCAAGCGGTGCGGTTGCAGTCGTGCATACGGCCTTGGGGTGAGCGGCAGGCGCTCGGGCCGGTGGCGGCGATGAGCTTCGACGGAACGCGGGTCAGCGTTGCCGATCGAGGCGATGCAGTGCTTGTGCGGCGGCTTGCGGGTCGAGCACGTGCAGGCGGCCACGTCCTGGTGCATGGCTGGCCGCAATGGCGGCCTGCACAAAGGCGATGCCGAAGGCGACTGCGGCTTCCAGGTCGGCGCCGCGGGCCGACTCGGCGGCGATCGCGGCTGACAGGGTGCAGCCGGTGCCGTGGTAACGGCCCGGCCTTCGCGCGTGCTCAAACCAATGTTGCGTGTGCGCCGTCAGCACGAGGTCGACGATCTTGCGGCCAGTGCCGTGGCCACCCTTGAGTAGCACTGCGCGTGCTCCGGCATCGCGCAGGAGATGGGCGGCGCGCAGCTGATCGGCCGGAGTGCGAATGCGCAATCCGGTCAGCCGTTCGGCTTCGGGCAGGTTGGGGGTGATCAAGGTGCTGTGCGGCAGCAGGTGCCGGCGCAGGGCGTCGGCCAGGTCGTCGCTGGCCAGTCGTGCGCCGGTGGTGGCGACCAGTACGGGATCGAGGATGACGGTGCAGCGGTGATCGCGCAGCGACTCGGCAACGCCACGCACGATCGTCGGTGTGGCGAGCATGCCGAGTTTGAGTGCGCCGATGCGAAAGTCGTCGAATACGGCGTCGACCTGTGCGCGCACGATGGCGCGCGGAGCCACGTGGATCGCCCGCACGCCGCGTGTGTTCTGCGCGGTGAGGGCGGTGATGACCGAGGTGCCGTGCACGCCCAGGGCTGCAAAGGTGCGCAGATCGGTCTGGATGCCGGCGCCGCCGCCAGAATCCGAGCCGGCGATGGTGAGTGCGGCAGGGCGTCGGCTCGGGGATGAGGTCATGTTGCTGATATGAGACGGTTGGGAGGGGGGGGGGGGACGGTGTGATGGACTGGAAAGTACAGGATTCTCAAGGAATTTGCGTGCAAAGTGCGATCGGTTCCGCTTGACTTGTGTTGCGTTTTCGCAAACGATATCGCGGCATTACAACACAGGCCTTCCGAGGGTCGCAGCAGGGCAATGGGGACAGCTTCGGTCAAATTGGGGAAATGGGCGAGGGCGCTGGGCACAGGGCTGGCGCTCCCGTTCTTTTCTTTTCCCGCGCAGGCATCGTCGGATCACGGTATCGACGCCATACAGGCGGCGGCCAGTTCGTCGGTGATGTCGCGCTGGCATGACTACGCGCGGGCGAGCATCACGCCGCAGTTTTCGTGGGCCTTGCAGCCGCAGGCGTTCTCCGTTCCCGCAGTGCTCGACAGTTACGTCGAACGCCCCGAGCGGCCGTCGTTGCTGGGACGTCTGGGCATGAACTCGGCAATGCAGGTGTCGGTGGCGACGAGCCTGGTTTCCGATACGCCGAGCGTGGTGCCGGTTTCCCGCAACGCGCAGTGGATGGGCGCGCCGGGCGCGGGTCTGCAGCGCACCGTGATTGCCCCAACCCTGGCCACGCGCTGGGGGGAGCACGGCGATGTGCGCTTCACCGGCATCTTTGCCTATCAGCGTTTCGCCAGCATGGACATGGGCATGATGCCGGGCAACTGGGGACTGCTGACCACCCAGTACGGTAGCTCGCACGGTGCCGGCGCACGCATCGATTTCGAGAACCGGGTGGGTGAAAACCTGCTGTGGGGCGTGGGCCTGCAGTCGCGCGTCGGCATGACGCCGCTGTCCGGCTATCGCGGAGTGTTCGCCGACAATGGCGATTTCGACATTCCGGCGAGTGCCACGCTGTCGCTCAAGTATCGCCTGACGCCCGAGTTTGCGCTCGATGCCGGCATGCAGCATGTGCAGTACAGCGCAATCCGTCCGTTCACCAGCCCGAGCCTGCCGCGGCGCTTCCTGGCCCTGCTCGGTGACAGCGCCAGCCCGGTGTTTGCCTGGCGCGACTTGGACGTCTACAGCGTGGGCTGGACGTGGAACGATGCAACCGTCGGCAATCTGCAAATGCGCTACAGCACGCGGCAGCAGCCGATTCCGACATCACGCCTGCTCGAACAGGCGCTGGCGCCGGTGACAGCCGATCGCATCGTCTCGCTCGGCTGGTGGCGCTCGTTCGGGCCATGGAACCAGATGAGCTTCCAGGCCAGCTACGCCAATTCGCCGTATTACCTGCTCATGCCGACCTACGTCGCGCATCCTGATGCCACGGCCGGACGCTTCGAATTCCAGGCCTTGTGGTCGTCGCGGTTCTGAAACCGCCAGCGCGCCCGGTTCCGGGTAGATTCCCTGCTTTCTCTCGATGCGCCATCCCGCTCGGTCTGGCGCGCGGGTGAGCGCGCGCCAGACGCCGGAATGGCGTGCTACAGCACTTCCGATGCGTGATCGGCCAGCCGCGAGCGCTCGCCCCGGCGCAGCGTGATGTGCGCGCTGTGCTCCCAGTCCTTGAAGCGGTCGACGGCATAGGTCAGGCCGGAGGTGGTTTCGGTGAGATAGGGCGTGTCGATTTGCTCGACGTTGCCCAGGCACACGATCTTGCTGCCGGGGCCGGCGCGCGTGATCAGGGTCTTCATCTGCTTGGGCGTCATGTTCTGTGCTTCGTCGATGATGACGTAGCGGTTGAGGAAGGTGCGTCCGCGCATGAAATTCATCGAGCGGATCTTGATGCGTGAGGCGAGCAGGTCGTTGGTCGCCGCCCGCCCCCACGAACCACCTTCCTGCGGGTTGGTCAGCACTTCGAGATTGTCGGTGAGCGCTCCCATCCAGGGCGTCATCTTCTCCTCCTCCGTGCCTGGAAGAAAACCGATGTCCTCACCGACGGACACCGTCGCGCGGGTCATGATGATTTCGCGGTAGCGCTGCTGATCCATCACCTGCGCCAGGCCGGCGGCCAGCGCGAGCAGCGTCTTGCCGGTACCGGCGGTGCCGAGCAGGGTGACGAAGTCGATCTCCGGGTCCATCAGTGCGTTGAGCGCGAAATTCTGTTCGCGGTTGCGGGCCTGGATGCCCCATACGGTGTGCGAACCGTGTCGATAATCGTCGACGATCTGCAGTACGGCCTTTTTGTCCTGCACGCGCAGGACGCGCATCTCCACGTCATCGTCGCCACTAAGGAACAGATTTTCGTTCGGATACCAATCTTCTTCCTTGCGGCGTCGCACTTCGTAGAAGGTATGTCCGCGTTCCGACCATGAGCGCAGTTCGGGGTGGCGGTTCCAGAATTGGGCGGGCAGTTCGCGCACGCCGTTGTAGAGCAGGCTGAAGTCGTCGAGTGCGCGGTCGTTTTCATAATCCTCGGCAGCGATCGCATGGATCTTCGCCTTGATGCGCAGGTTGATGTCCTTGGAGACGAGTACGACCGGTACGCGGGGGCGGGCCTGGCGCAGGGTGACGATGGCCGCCAGGATCAGATTGTCGGGTAGGGTCTGCGTCGAGCGCTTGTCGGCGGCGACATGCGCCGTGGTCTGGAAATACAGCCGTCCCGGCTTGGCCTTGCGATCCAGCTGCAGGCCCTGCGGCATGCGCAGTTCGATGCCTTCGTCGATCGGGCGGCCATTGGCCGAAACCATCAATTCATTGAGGAAGCGACTCACCTGACGCGCGTTGCGCGAGGTTTCCGATGCGCCTTTCTTGGCAGCATCGAGCTCTTCGAGCACAGTCATGGGAATGAATACGTCGTGCTCCTCGAAGCGGAACAGCGCCGTCGGATCGTGCATGAGCACGTTGGTGTCCAGTACGTAGATGCGTTTGCCGCGGGTCATGCCCAGCCCTTGTTCGGTGGCGGAAATGATGGCGCGTCACAGTGCTGTGACGGGAGAGAGCAAAGCCGTGGACGGTGGCGGGTCACGGGTGGATGAGCCGCTCCAGTACGGCCTCGGCATGGCCGGGAACCTTGACGGCCCGCCATTGCGCGAGAAGTTTGCCTTGTGGGGCAATGAGAAACGTGCTGCGGATCACGCCGATGAACTTGCGGCCATACAGTGTCTTTTCGCCGAGCACGCCGAAGGCCTTGCACCAGGTTTCGTCGACGTCGGCAAGCAGCGGGAAAGGCAGTGCATGCTTGGCGCGAAAGCGGGCGTGCGAGGCAACCGAATCACGTGACACGCCGAGGATGGCGCAGTTGTTCCGGCGGAATACATCATGCAGGTCACGGAAGCCGATGGCTTGGTTGGTGCAGCCGGGCGTGTTGTCCTTGGGATAGAAGTAGACGACGACAAACTGGTCGCGGTAATCGTCCAGCGCCAGCGTCGTGCCCTCATCGCCAAGGCCTGCAAGCTTGGGAACTTTCTTGCCGATTTCGAGCATCGTCAGAATTTCATCGGGTCCATGATCGCGTCGAGATTTAGTCCGTCGCAAAATTCGAGGAAATCGTCGCGCAAGGCGGCAATGTGCATCGTATTGGGAATGCCGATGGTAACCTGCGCCGAAAACATGTCGGCTCCGGTTTGCATGGCGCGGTAGCGCGTGGAATGCAGCTGTTCGATCGTGATCGACTGGCGCTCGAAAAACTCGGCAAGCTGGAACAGCACGCCAGGCTTGTCCGCGGCAATCACTTCGACCACATAGGGCAGCAAGGTCGATTGCGGCTCGCGCGCGCTGGTGCGGAAGTGGGTCAGGCGCAGTTCGCTGTCGCGTTCGAGGCGGGCAAGCGCGTTTTCGAGCTTGGCGATGGCATCCCATGCGCCCTGCGCCAGGGCCTGCACGCTGAGTTCGTTGCCGAGCGTGGAAACCCGTCCTTCCACGAGATTGCAGCCGCACTCGGAGATGCGCTTGCTGATGCTGACCAGCGGTGATTTTCCCGGAGTGCCGAAGGCGCTGATGAGCAGATAGTTCTCACTCGATGCGGGGCGTGCCCGGCTCCCGGCCGTTTCGTTCTGCTTGCCTGCCTGCTTCACGATTCCGTTGCCTGTGCGTCCGACGGCGAATGGAAGTTGCGGCTTGAGAATACTGGTGCGGAGAAGGGGTCGCAAGGGAAGCGATGGCGTGTTGCGAGGCGAGTTCGGTTTGGCATGTCGACATCACCACATGCTCCTTGCGCGCATGGACTGCCGGCTGCGCGCGCTCGTATCATGACCGGCTCCGCCGTTACGGATTCGTGACCATGCCTTCCCTGTCCGGCAGCATTTGCGCGCTGGCAACACCATTTCGATCGAGCGACGACACAATCGATTTCGAGGCCTACGAGCGTCTCATCGAGGCGCAGATTGCCGGCGGCACGCGTGCGCTGGTGGCCGCGGGTTCGACGGGCGAGGCGGCGGCGTTGGATGAAGCCGAGTTTTCCCGGCTGCTGCATGCCACCGTGAATCGCGTCGCCGGACGCGTGCCGACTCTGGCCGGTACCGGCCAGTCGGGGACGCGACGCACCATTGCCCAGACGCGTCGCGCGCAGGCGGCAGGCATCGAAATCGCCCTGGTGGCTGCGCCGGCCTATGTGCGGCCCACGCAGGAAGGGCTGTATCGGCATTTCTGCGAAGTTGCCGAGCAAGGAGGGCTGCCGGTGCTGCTCTACAACGTGCCTTCGCGGACCGCCTGCGACCTGCTGCCCGAGACGGTGGCGCGTCTGGCCACGCACGGCAACATCGTCGGCATCAAGGAGGCGGTCGCCGACGAGGCGCGCATGCACGCACTGCTGCCCCTGCGCAGCGAGCGGTTCGCGGTGCTGTCGGGGGACGATCCGACTGCGGCGCGGGCGATTGCAGCCGGAGCCGACGGCGTCATTTCGGTGGCGGCCAACGTGGCTCCGGCACGGATGGCGCAATTGTGCGCGGCCAGCGTGACCGATCCGCAGCAGGCGGCCGAGCTCGATCGTGCGCTGCAGCCGCTGTACGCCCTGCTGGGCTGCGAACCCAATCCGATCCCGGTCAAATGGTGTCTGGCGCAGCTGGGCTTTGGCGAGCCCGGCTTGCGCCTGCCGCTGCTCGAATTGACGGCCGGCCACCATGCCGGCGGTCGTGCCGTGCTGGCGGCGCTGGGGCTGACCCAGCAAGTCGCCGCCGTCGGGTAGACTATCCCGATGACTGACGACGGGATGTTCCTGTGAGACGCAATCTTCTGGCCTTGTCGGCTGCCTGTGCGGCCGTGCTGTTCCTTAGTGGGTGCAGTTTCTTCCATCGTGGCGAAGATCGCCGCGCCAACGAATACAAGCTGGCCCGCGAGGGGCGTCCGCTCGAAGTTCCGCCAGGACTGGATGCGCCCAATGGCAGCGCCGCGCTGACGATTCCGGCGACGCGATCGGCGCCGGCGTCGGATGCTGGCGTGGTTCATGCGCCGTCATCCGCGCCCGCCAGCGCGCCGCCATCGACCGCGATGGCGGCCGGCGGTGCGACGCTCAGTGGCGATGGCCTGGTCGTGGCCGATGCAGTGGCGAGTACCTTCCGGCGCGTTGGCTTTGCGCTGGAGCGTTCCGGTGCCGCCAAGGTGCTCGGGCACGATGAGGCGGCGAGCACGTACTCGGTGGAAACCACAGGCCAGACGACGACGCGCCCGGGCTGGTTCAAGCGTGCAATCACGCTGGGTCATGCCCGCAACAAGGTGACCGCCAGGGTGCAGCTCACGGTGCGGGTGAGCGCCGCCGGCAATGGCAGTCGCGTCAGCATCGAGGGCGCCAATGACGAAGCCTCGCGCGATGCGGCGCGTGCGCTGCTGACAACCCTGCGCGAGCGTCTGTCCTGATTGGGTTGACCACGATCGTGGTTGTCTGGACTTCCCGCCGCTGAGTCGGCGGGAACCTGCGGCGGTGCTGCCGGGAGTGGTGCCGGTACGGCTCAGCGTTCGAGCAGGGGCAACTTGCCGGGCTTTCCGTCCCATTCCTTGGCATCGGCCGGGGCGTCGATGCGCTCGGTCAGCACGGGCCACGTCTTGGCCAATTCCGCATTGAGTGCGATGAAACCTTCCTGGCCGGCCGGGACGTCATCCTCCGGATAGATGGCGTTGGCCGGGCACTCCGGCTCGCACAGCGTGCAGTCGATGCATTCCTCGGGATCGATCACGAGGAAATTGGGACCCTCGTGGAAACAGTCGACCGGGCACACCTCGACGCAGTCGGTGTACTTGCACTTGATGCAGTTCTCGGTGACGACAAAGGGCATGGCGTGAAAGTTGGCGCTCCCTACGAGGTTCGAACTCGTGTTCCCGCCTTGAGAGGGCGGTGTCCTGGACCACTAGACGAAGGGAGCTTTTTGGGAATTGCCGAGCCGCGTAGTATAACGAATAAGTAACGAGCGGCAATGTTCTGGAGCACAAGGGCGGATGACCCCCAATCACGAAGTGGAATCCACGACCGAACAGGGCATTTTTCGCGTCATTCCCCGCTCCGCCCATTGTTTGTCGCGCAAGCGCATCTCCGCGGGCGCATTGCGCGTGCTGTACCGCCTGCATGAGGCGGGGTTTCGCGCCTGCCTGGTCGGCGGTGCGGTGCGTGACCTGCTGCTCGACGGCCATCCCAAGGATTTCGACGTGGCCACCAATGCCACGCCCGAGGAGGTGCGGGCGCTGTTTCGCAACTGCCGTCTGATCGGCCGCCGCTTTCGCCTGGCGCATGTCGTGTTCGGGCGCGAAATCGTCGAGGTGGCAACCTTTCGTGGCAACCAGGATGATGGCAGCGGCGATCGCCATCTCGTCGATGGCCGTCTGGTGCGTGACAATGTCTACGGCAGCATCGAGGAGGACGCGCTGCGGCGCGACTTCACCGTCAATGCCCTGTACTACGATATCGCCGATTTCAGTGTGCTCGACGCCGCCGGTGGCATGGACGACTTGCAGCGTCGCGTGCTGCGCCTGATTGGCGATCCCGAGCAGCGCTACCGTGAGGATCCGGTGCGCATGCTGCGTGCCGTGCGGCTGGCAGCCAAGCTCGGATTCTCGATCGATGTCGCCACCGCCGCGCCGTTTTCGACCCTGGGACCCTTGCTCGGCGAGGCGCCGCCGGCGCGTCTGTTCGACGAATCACTCAAGATGTTCCTGGGTGGGCACGGCCTGGCGAGTTTTCAGGCGCTCGAACGCTACGGACTGCTCGATCAGGTTTTTCCGGCGACGGCGCGCGCGTTGGGGACGCCGCAGGCGGCGGCATTCCGTGAGCTGGTGGAAAAGACGCTGGCCAACACCGACGCGCGCGTGCGCGAAGACAAGCCGGTGACGCCGGCATTCCTGTTCGCGGCCTTGTTGTGGGCGCCGGTGTGCGGGCTGGCCCAGGCGAGGATCGAGCAGGGCGAGGACGCGGGGGCGGCGTGGGCGCATGCCGTGGCGCGTGTGCTCGGCGAGCAGGCGCAGCGGGTGGCGATACCGCGGCGCTTCACGGTTGCGGTCGAGGAAATCTGGGCGATGCAGCCGCGTTTCATGCAGCGCACGAAAAAGCGTGCCTTCCGCCTGTTGGAGCACCCGCGGTTTCGTGCGGCCTACGATTTTTTCGTGCTGCGTGCCGGGGAGTCGCCAGAGATGGCCGAGCTGGCGGCATGGTGGACGCAGGCGCAGGCGCTCACGCATGAGGCCTTGTCGCAGCAGATGGCCGGGTTGCCCGCCGCAAGTCCGGATTCGAGCGACGGCGCGCCTGCCAAGCGCAAGCGCCCCCGCCGACGTCGGCGCAAGGGCAAGGCGGCTGGTGCTGCGACCGCCGAAAGCAGTGACTGAATCGACACGCACACGCGCCTGGATCGGACTGGGCGGAAATCTGGGGGATGCTGCAGCGTGTCTGCGCCAGGCCCTGCGTGATCTTAAAACCATGCCGGACACCCGCTTGCTGCGGCATTCCGCGCTGTATCGCAGTCCGCCATGGGGCGGCATCGAGCAGCCGCCATTCATCAACGCCGTTGCCGAACTCGATACCGGGCTGTCGCCGCGGGCGCTGCTCGAAGCCTTGCTCGCCATCGAGCGCAACCATGGCCGTCGGCGCGACGGTGCGCGCTGGGGGCCGCGCACACTCGATCTGGATCTGCTCGTGTACGGCACGCAGCGCGTCGCCGAGGAGGGGCTCGATGTGCCGCATCCGCGCCTGGCCGAACGCGCCTTCGTGCTGCTGCCCATGGTCGAGCTGCAGCCCGCGCTGCGGATTCCCGGTGTGGGCGTGGCCGCCGAACTGCTGGCGTGCATCGATGCCACGCAATGTGTGCGGCTGGATGAAACTTGAGCGCGGACGCTGCTGCGCGGAATAATGCTTTTTTCCTCAGCGATCGACCGGATGTACGCCCACCGCGCCAGCACCGCCCCCCTGACCTTGCCGGACCTGCATCAGCACAAGCGCGACGGAAGGAAGATCGCCTGCGTCACCGCCTACGAAGCCAGCATTGCCGCGCGCGCGGACGAAGCGGGCGTGGATCTCGTACTGGTCGGTGATTCGCTGGGCATGGTCGTGCAGGGGCATGCGAGCACCCTGCCGGTGACGATGGAGGCCATGGTCTATCACACCACCTGTGTCGCCCGTGGCTTGCAGCACGCGTTTCTGGTGGCCGACCTGCCGTTCATGGCCTACCGCGACGTGCCCACGGCATTCGCCAATGCCACGCGGCTGGTCGCCGAGGGCGGCGCGGCGATGGTCAAGCTCGAAGGCGGCGACTGGGTATGCGAGGTGGTGGCGGCGCTGCACAGTCGGGAAATTCCGGTGTGCGCACATCTGGGACTGACGCCGCAGGCGATCCATCGACTCGGTGGCTACCGCGTGCAGGGGCGTGACGACGTGGCCGCGCAGCGATTGCAGGACGAGGCGCGCAGGATCGAGCAGGCGGGAGCGCAGCTGCTGGTGCTCGAATGCGTGCCAAGCGCACTGGCGGCGCGGATCGCCGCGGAGTTGACGATTCCGGTCATCGGCATCGGCGCCGGCGCCGGCTGCGACGGCCAGATTCTCGTCATGCACGATCTGCTGGGCATCACGCCGGGCAGGCGACCACGCTTCTCCAAGGATTTTCTCGCGCAGGCCGGCAGTGTCGTCGATGCCATTACGGCCTATGTGCGCGCCGTTCGCGCCGGCGAATTCCCGGCACCGGAGCACAGCTACTGATGGAAATCGCACGATCGTCCGCCGAGTTGCGGCAGTGCCTTGCCCAGGCGCGCAGCGCGGGCCGGCGCATCGGCTTTGTGCCGACCATGGGCAATCTACATGCCGGGCATTATTCGTTGCTGCGAATGGCCCGCGAGCAGGCGCAGTGCGTGGTTGCCAGCGTGTTCGTCAATCCGACGCAGTTCGGGCCGAACGAGGATTTCGCACGCTACCCGCGCACGCCCGAGGCCGATGCCGCGGGCCTGCGGGAACATGGCTGCGACGTGCTGTTCCTGCCTTCAGTCGAGACCCTGTATCCATTCGGTGTGCAGGCCGCGACGCGGATCAGCGTGGCGACCGTCACGCAAACGCTCGAAGGCGCGATCCGCCCTGGTCATTTCGATGGCGTGGCCACGGTGGTGGCCCGGCTGTTCAACCTGGTGCAGCCGGACATGGCCGTATTCGGCCAGAAGGACTACCAGCAGTTGCTGGTGATCCGGCGCATGGTGCGCGACCTGGCGTTCGCCATCGATATCGTCGCCGCGCCCATCGTGCGCGAGGCCAATGGGCTGGCGATGAGCTCGCGCAATCAGTATCTGGATGCGGCGGCGCGCGACCGCGCCGGAGCAATCCACGCCACGCTCAAGGAGATGGCCGCGGCGGTGCACGCTGGATCGACCGATTGGGCGGCAATCGAAGGTCGGGCCCGGCAGGCATTGGAGCAGGCGGGTCTGGTGCCCGACTACGCCGTGCTGCGTCGTGCCGAAGATCTCGGCGAGCCTGTCGCGGGGCAGCGCGAAGACCGGGTGGCGCTGATTGCCGCACGATCGGGCAGCACCCGCCTGATCGACAATCTCCTGCTTTGAGTCGGTGTTTGTGGGAAATCGACCGCACCGGCGCGGCGAGATCGGGCTTGGCACAAACCTGTAGCTTTTTTCGTGAAGGCTGTGGTATTCTCCCCACGTCGTTTGGATTTTCCGCAACAGCGCGGGACTTCACGACAGCAGGGCGCATCGCAGGTAATCGTCACTCCAAGTTTGAAACCCTCGCAGCGGCAACGCGCGAGGGTTTTTTTTATTGTTGAATCAATAATTTGCCCGCACGGTTCGGTGCGTGGACTGGTTGCTGCGGTGCCGCGAAGCGGTTTGCTATACTGATGGGCTCTTGTGTGTTGCGAGTTCGCAACAAATCTCCGGAAGCTCCTCATGCACCTGAATATGCTCAAGGCGAAGATCCACCGCGCCAACGTTACCCAGGCCGAACTGCACTACGAAGGCTCCTGTGCCATCGATGGTGACCTGCTCGATCTTTCGGGCATCCGCGAGTACGAGCAGATCCACATCTACAACGTCAACAACGGCGAGCGGTTTTCGACCTACGCGATTCGCGCCGATGAAGGTTCGGGCACGATCTCGATCAACGGCGCTGCCGCGCATCGCGCCCAGCCGGGCGACATCATCATCATCTGCGCCTATGGCGTGTACAGCGAAGCCGAGGCCGCGCTGCACAAGCCGACCTTGGTGTACGTCGATCGCCAGAACAAGATGACGCACACCAAGCATTCGATCCCCAAGCAGGCGGCAGCCTGAGGACGCCGACCGCGCTGTGTCGCGGCGCGGGTTGACGCGGATCAAGGGCACGGCGGGGCGAGTGGGCCATCCTTGCGTTCACGGCGCAGGTTCGCGCCACCAAGGAACCGTCATGCAATTTGAAATCTCCACCCCGTCACTCGACGCCAACCGCCTGTTCGCTGCGCTGCAGCCACTCGATCCGGCAGCCCGCATTGCACTCGATGCCGCGCGCGGCCGCCTGGAAGTGATCTCCACGGCCACCGCGGCGCAGATCCAGGATGCCTTGCGTGGTGTCGGCTACGATGCCAAGGTGCTCGACAAGGACGTGCACATCAGCGGCGGCAGCACCTGCTGCGGACATTGCGCCTGAGGACATCCCGGGCGTGCACGGACTGGGTCGAGCCGGTCCGTGCGTCTCCTCCCCGGCAGCGGCCATATAACCTGTGAGGCAGCGTTCATGCCGCGAGGCATGACGTCTGCCATGGGGCGGCAGCGCTACATGCCTTAGACTCGCGCGATGGCGGGAATGGGAGGTTCCATGCACGGAGAATACAAAGTCCCCGGCGGCAAGCTCGTGGTGATCGATTTCGAGGTGATCGACGAGCACCTCTCCGGCGTGCAGGTCAGCGGCGATTTCTTTCTCGAACCGGCCAGCGCGCGCGATGGCATCGACAGCGCGCTCGAAGGACTGCCCGCCGGTCTCGACGAGGCATCCCTGATTTCCCGGTTGCAGCCCGCATTCGGCGGCACGACGCAGGCGTTCGGCATCACCCCGCAAGCCGTCGCCATTGCCTTGCGCCGCGCACTCGGTGCGGGAGAGGCGACATGAGCCACTTGCGCTGGCTCGATCATTCCTGGCGGCTGATCCACGCCGGGCCGCAGTCTCCCACCCTGCACATGGCGCTCGACGATGTCCTGCTCGACGCCGTGGCCGGTGGCCAACGCGCGCCGACCTTGCGCCTCTGGGAGTGGGCGGGTTCCGCCGTGGTCATGGGGCGGTTCCAGTCGCTGCGCAACGAGGTGGATGCCGAGGCCGCGCAGCGGCACGGCATTGAGGTCGTGCGTCGCATCAGTGGCGGCGGTGCGATGTTCATCGAACCGGGCAACACGATCACCTATTCGATCTATGCGCCGCTGTCGATGATCGAGGACATGAGCTTCGAGCGCGCCTATGCGTTCATGGACGAATGGGTCATCGAGGCGCTCGCCGCGCTGGGCGTGAAGGCATGGTATCAGCCACTCAACGACATCGCTTCGGCCGCCGGAAAGATTGCCGGCGCGGCACAGGCGCGACGCGGTGCGGCAGTGCTGCATCACGTCACCATGGCCTACGACATCGATGCGGAGAAGATGACCGAGGTGCTGCGCATCGGCCGTGAAAAGTTGGCCGACAAGGGAACCAAGAGCGCGCAGAAGCGCGTGGATCCGCTGCGGCGGCAGACCGGCTTGCCGCGCCATGCAGTGATCGAGCGCATGATCGAAACCTTCCGCAGCCGGCATGGCGGGCTGATCGCCGATCAGGTGAGCGCGGAGGAGCTTGCGCGCGCGCAGGCGCTTGCGCACGACAAATTCGCCAGCCAGGCGTGGACTGCGCTGTTGCCGTGAGGGCACATGTCCGCGTGCAGGCGTGCTTGAAATTGCGCTGCGCAGGCATCAAGTTGGGCCACTGGGTGAACATTGATACGGCTGGGCCATGCGCTCGCCAATGACGGCATCGCCGGATGCGGATCCGGCGTGGCGGGCGAACGTGGCAGGCCGGCAAGGAGCTGCGGATGCGCCACGACTACGACCATCTCATCATCGGTGCGGGCATGTGCGGCGAGGCGGCGGCACAGGCGATTCACGACACCGATCCCAACGCGCGCATCGGCATGCTCGGAGCGGAGGAGGTGCCGCCATATGACCGCCCCCCGCTGAGCAAGGCGCTGTGGAAGGATGCCGCCGAGGACAGCATCTGGCGACCGATCGCCACCAGTGGTGCCACCCTGCATCTGGGGCGGCGCGCGGTGGCGATCGATGTCGATGCGCATGTCGTCAGCGATGACCGTGGGGATGTCTACGGCTATCGAAAACTGCTGCTGGCCACGGGTGGCAATCCGCGGCGCCTGCCGATGAGCGGCGATCGCGTGCTGGCCTACCGCAGCGTCGACGATTATCGCCGCCTGCGCGCACTGGCGCAGAAGGATGCGCGGATTCTCGTCGTCGGTGGAGGCTTCATCGGCTGCGAAATCGCGGCGGCCCTGAATGCGCACGGATGCCGCGTGACGATGGTGTTTCCCGAGCAGGTGCTGGGAGAGCGCGTGTACCCGCGCGGGCTGAGTGCGTTCATCGATGGCTACTACCGCGAGCGCGGCGTCGAGATCCGTGCCGGTCGCCGGGTTGAGGGCGGCGCGCAGGAGGGTGCGCAGGTTGTGCTGACTCTCGATGACGGCAGCCACATGCAGGGAGACGCCGTGGTGGCCGGGCTGGGCATCGTGCCGGCCGTCGAACTGGCCAGGGCCGCCGGTGCGATGGTCGGCAATGGCGTGCTGGTCGACGAATGCCTGCGCAGCAGCGTGCCCGATGTGTTTGCGGCGGGCGATGTGGCCAATTTTCCGACCCAGGCGCTGGGACGGATGCGGGTGGAGCACGAAAACGCCGCCGTGGCCACGGGGCGCTGCGCTGGTCTTGCCATGGCGGGAAAGCCGCAGCCGTATGCCGAATTGCCGTTCTTCTATTCCGACCTGTTCGATCTCGGCTACGAGGCCGTCGGGCGGCTCGATGCCCGCCTGGAAATGATCGAGGATTGGGTGGCGCCGTGTCGTGAAGGCGTGGTGTATTACTTGGAGAATGGTCGTGTGCAGGGCGTCCTGCTGTGGAACACCTGGGGGCAGGTCGATGCCGCGCGGGCACTGATTGCCGATCCGCGAACGCACACGGCGCAAAGTCTGTTGGGGCGGATTCGCGCCTGAGCGGCGGCGGCGCGTGGCCTGCGCCCCGCGCGGTCGGCCCGGTGGCGACCTCAGCTGGGCTGGTACATCGGATAGAGGCTGTGCTCTTCGTTGTCCAGACGACGTTCCAGCAGCACGCCGATGGCCTTGTAGTCAGTGTTGAACTGGCGCGATTCGGCCGTCGAGGTGAATCTTGCGTCCTGATATTTCTTGGTGAAGTCGACCACTTCGCGTGCGATGGTGTTCATCTCGCGGCGGAATTCGCGCATGGTCTCGGCGCTGTGCGCATCCCCCTGCAGGGAACGTTCCAGATATGTGTAGAAGCGCACGTTCTCGGTCAGGATGTGGGCCTGCAGGCTGGATTTGAACTGCGCCAGCAAGCTGCGCACCTCGTCATATCTGCCGATCTCGGCCTGGCTGCCCAGGCGAGCGAACAATGCACCGAGCTTGGCGTGGTCGTCGAGCAGCGACTGGATGAGTCGGGGATCGTGCCCGATGGCATTGCCCGCAGGGGCGCTGGCCGTCACCGTGACGGCACCGGAATCCGCGGAGCCCTTGCCGAACAAGCTGCGAAAGAATCCCATGTCCTTTTCTCCTGAGACTGCGCTGGCCAGGCGCGTAAGTCGCCGCAAGCGTGCGTGTGCGTCAGCCGCGCACGCCGCCCGGGCGACAAGCCGGATGCAAGCTCGCCGTCGCCGAAGCGCGCGCGGCCACGCGCTCGAACCAGGGCGTGATGCGCGGTAGCGTGCGGTCGAATGGCTGGCCGACCGAATCGGCGAAATCCAGCCAGACGTACAGGCAGATGTCGGCGATGCTGAACCGCTCGCCGCAGACGAAGGCGTGTCCCGCAAGCATGCCGTCGAACCAGGCAAGGCGGTCGCGGGCGACGTGCTTCAGGCCAGCGGCGGCCTCTGGCGCTACCGGGATGCGGCCGCTGAAGCGCGGCAGGCCTTCGGCATAGTGGAAGGCGTTGTGGATGTTCTCGGTGATGTTGAGTTCGATGCGGCGCTGCCATTGGCGCGTCCACGCCCGTTCCTCGGCCGTGGCTCCGATCAGCGGCGGTGCGGGATGCCGTTCTTCCAGGTATTCCATGATCGCCACCGACTCGGCAATGCAGCGGCCGTCATCGAGCAGCAGGGCGGGAGTCTGTCCGGCCGGATTGTGGGCAAGAAACGCTGCCTGACGGTTTTCGCCGGCAAACACGTCGACCTGGCGGCTCGGGATCTGCAGATCCTTTTCGGCCAGATACATGCGCACGGTACGCGGCGCGGGACTGAGGGCGTCGAGCAGCAGCATGGTGCGCCTCAGTGGAACGGCAGCGCCGGCGGCGCGGCCTTGGGCATGTGGAAGTCGTGCAGGTACTTCTCGCCTTCGTCGTCGAGGATTGTGATGACGGTCCTGAGCTCGGGATGCTGGGCGCGGATGCGTTGCGCAGCCAGCAGGTGCGCACCCGAGCTGGGGCCGCACAGCAGGCCGCGGGTGCGCGCAAGCGTGCGCATGTGCGCCACCGCGTCTTCGCTGGAGACGCTGATCGTGTTGTTGCCGACCAGGGCGCGATGACGCGAGAAGATGCCGGGGATGAAGCCGTCGGAAATGCCTTCGATCTGGTGCAGGGCCACCTCGCCGCACAGGATCGTGCGCGACTCGGAAGGCTCCATCGCAAACAGGCGCACCGCGGGATTGACCTTGCGCAAAGCCTGGCCCACGCCGATCAGCGTGCCGCCGGTGCCCACGCCATGCACGAAGGCGTCGGGAATGCGTCCACCCAGTTGGGCGAGAATTTCCGGGCCGAGCAGGTCGCGGTTCTCATCCACGTTCCATTCGTTTTCGAACTGGCCGGGAAAGAAGAAGCCGTCCTGACGACCGAGTTCGCGCGCCCGTTCCAGCGCATCGTTGACGTGGAACGTGCCGCAGAACATCACGTCGGCGCCGAATGCGCGCGAGATGGCCACGCGCTCGCTCGACAGCCCTTCGGGCATCACCACCAGCATGCGATAGCCCTTGACCGCGGCGACCATCGAGAACGCATTGCCGGTATTGCCGCTGGTCGCCTCGACGATGGTGTCGCCGGGCTTGAGCAGGCCGCTCTGTTCGGCACGCTCGACGATGTAGTGCGCGATGCGCGCCTTGATCGAACCCGAGGGATTGAGGAACTCGCACTTGGCAAACACGCCATCGATGTCCAGCAGCGGAGTGTCGCCGATGGCATCGAGAATGGAGGCGGAGACGCTGGAAAATCGCAGGGACATGGAAAACTCCAAAAGCGCCGCCGCAGTATCGCGCCGCCGGAGCTGGTGGCGGCTGATCCATGTCAAATGCGGTCGGGTGCGAGAGCTGCCGTTCAGGCAGGGCGCGATGTGGGATTCAGCGTTCGATGTCGCCGATCACGCGGCCATCACGGTCGACGACCAGGCGCACGCGGCGCTGCTGATGGTAGAACGTGGCGCGAAACAGGCCCGCGTCGGTGCCGGTGCCGCGCTCGCACAAGCGCGCGATTTTGCGCTCGTCGAGCAGCTGGCGAAACTCGGCCAGGGGCAGCTCGAGCGCGTCGGCCACCAGAGCGCCGTCGATTTCGATCTCGAATTTCGGATTGACGCTGGCGGGAATGCGCTGGCTCATGCGGGCGGACATCGCAGGCGAGGCCTGCCAGCATGGGGCGAGCGCGCTGTCGCGGCCTTGATCCCGATCAAGGGCATGCTGCGCAACTCAATCCCGATCCGGGGCGCCCAGCGGAAAATACGCGCGGTAAGGTCGTGCCTCGTCGACTGCGCGCTTGAACGAGGGGCGCGCCAGCAGGCGTTGGCGGTAGTGGTGGACGTGGGTGAACCCGACGTCGATCGGATGCGTCCAGTCGGCATAGAACAGGAACGGCGCCGCGGCGCAGTCGGCGAGGCTGAAGGCATCGCCGGCAGCCCAGGTGCGGTCGGCCATGCGTGCATCGAGCCAGGCATAGGCGGTTTCGAGCAGTTGCCGCGCTTCACGCACGCCGTAGGCGTCGCGGTCGGCTTCGGGGCGAATGCGGTCGAACACCACCTTCTGCACCGGCGTGGAGATGTAGTTGTCGAAGAAGCGATCGAGCATGCGCACTTCCAGTGCGGCTTCGCGTTGTTCGGGAATCAGTCGCACCGGGCCTGGATGGTGCAGGTCGAGGTGCTCGATGATGCAGGTGGCTTCGAGCACGGTGCGCTCGCCATCGACCAGCACCGGAAAGCGCCGGATCGGCCACAGCGCTACCAGCTCGGCGTTGGCCTGTGCGTCTTCGAGGTTGCGGTAGTCGAAGTCGATGGCGTTCTCGTACAGGGCCACCAGCACTTTCTGGCAATACGATGAGAACGGATGGGCATACAGGCGCGGGCGAAGTGTGCTCATGCGTGATCCGGGCAGGGAGGTCGGGAGCGGAGGCGGCATTGCCGCAGATCAAGGCGGCCTTTGCAACTGCCGATAGACTGCCGGGAAACAATGGCCGAACCACCATGCCCGACGCCCGTCAACGCCTGGCTGCGCGCCTGCTGGGGCTGCTGGATCTGACCAGCCTCGGAGAGGACGACACGCCACGGCACATCCGCGCGCTGTGTGCTGCGGCGCGCCTGCCGCAGGGAGCACCGGCGGCCGTGTGTGTGTATCCGGAGCACGTGACCTGCGCGCGCGAGGCGCTGGCCGACACGGCGATCGCGGTGGCGACGGTGGTCAACTTTCCCGAAGGCGGCAGCGATGCGCAGCGTGTGGTGCGCGAGACGCGGCGCGCCATCGCCGCGGGAGCCGACGAAATCGATCTGGTGCTGCCTTGGCGTGCCCTGCAGGCGGGCGATGCACAGACGGCGCGTGCCGTGGTGGCGGCCTGTCGTGATGTCTGCGGCACGGGCGTGCTGCTCAAGCTGATTCTTGAAACCGGTGCCCTGGGGGATGCGGCATTGATCCGCACTGCCTGCGCGGTCGGACTCGATGCCGGTGTGGATTTTCTCAAGACATCCACCGGCAAGGTGGGCGTCAACGCCACGCTGGCTGCCGCACAGATCATGCTCCAGGCCATCGCCGATCGCGGAGGGCGTTGCGGCTTCAAGGCGGCGGGTGGCATTCGCAGCCTGGCCGATGCGGAATCTTATCTTGCGCTGTCCGCACGGATGCTCGGCGAGGAGTGGCCCACGGCGGCGCGGTTTCGCATCGGTGCCAGCGCGTTGTTCGACGAAATCCGCGCCGCGCTGGCCGCTGGGCAGGAGGCGACATGAACGGTCATGCCGCCGGGCATGTCCGCACGATGCCGCGAAGGCCCTTCAGGCCGACATGGCCGGTCGAGGAATGTGCATGAGCACGCCGCACATCGATGCCGAACCGGGAATGATTGCCGCCACGGTGCTGCTGCCGGGGGATCCGCTGCGCGCACGCAGCATCGCGCACGAACTGCTCGACGCCCCCGAGCAGATCAACGCCCGCCGCAACATGCTTGGCTTCAGCGGGCATTGGCGCGGCCAGCGAGTCACGGTCATGGGCGCCGGAATGGGCATTCCCTCCACGGCCATCTACGCCACCGAGCTGGTGCGCGTGCACGGCGTGCGACGCATCATTCGCGTCGGCACCTGCGGAGGCCTGGGAACGGTGCGGTTGGGCGATGTGCTGCTCGCCCAGTCGGGTAGCACCGATTCGCGCTTCAACCGCCTGCAGTTCGGCGGCCACGATCTTGCCGCATGCGCTGATTTTCTGCTGTTGCGCAGCGCGGTCGATCGGGCGGCGGCACTGGGAATGGACGCACGGCTTGCCCATGTGTTCAGCACCGATTGCTTTTATGGCGGCGATCCGCAGCTGCTCGAACAGTTGCGACGGCATCGCATCGACGGTGTCGAAATGGAAACGGCGGGGCTGTATGGTCTGGCCATGCGCGAAGGATGCCGGGCGCTGTCGATCCTCGCCGTCAGCGACCATCTGGAGCGCGGTGAGCACATGCCGCCGGCGGCACGCGAACGGGGATTGTCGCGCATTGCGCGGTTGGCGCTGGATTGCGCGGATTTCCTGCACGAAGACTGAATGCACGCGCACGGCGTTGCCGATGCGCGCATGATGAAGCGCATGGAGATGTGCGGCGATGCGAATGCTGCGTCGGCGCGGCGATGGTTTGCGGTGCGCGGCATGTTGCGCGACCATCACCATTCCTCAATTGCCGGGAGCGCCATCATGGCAGACACATGGCTTAGCAGCTTGCTGACAGACACGCCGCAGGCGGGTTTTGAATTGGCGATCAAGCTCGCGCGCATGGGCGTCAAGTACACCCAGCCTTCGGCCGAAGCGCGCGATCGCCTGCGCCCGCAGTATGCGGAGGACGCCAATGCGCTGATCGCATCCTCGCAGGTGGTGGCGGTGAATTTCCAGACCATCGCCGCAGCCAACAATTACTGGCGCAAGTAGGCAGGGGTGGCGCGCCGAAATGCGCCGCTCAGGAATCGAAGCCGTCGGCGAAGAGATCGTCGGCGTACTCGATCGCGCCGATGTCGGGGGCGGCTCCGGAAAATCCGTCATTGATGCCGGGCAGAACCACTCCACGGTCAATAACCGGGCTGTCGGGCAGCGGGAGGAAGTTGCCGTTCTCCGCGGCGCTCAGCCGTGGCGGCGCCGATAGGCCGTTGAGCTCCAGTCCGAGGCCGCTGCGCAGCGCGGCGAGATTGGCGTAATGCGTGCCCATCCAGCGCACGAACGAGCCATCGTCGCTGCTGTGCAGCAGGTCGTAGTCGGCATCGACCGCGATCGGATTCACCTTGACCCACACATCGCGCGTGGCTGCATACAGATTGTTGCGGCTGCGCAGCGTCGAAGCGTTGCCGGGGTTGAGCAGATACAGGGCCTCGGTGGACGCAACGGTGGTTGCGATCGTGTTGTGATACATCAGCAGCGGGCCCACCTGTTCGGCATAGCCGCTGTTGATCTTCAGGAAGCTCGACAAGTAGCCATCGAGCACGTGGCTGCGGGTGTTGCCGATGTTCCAGCCGATGTTGCGCACGATCCAGACCGGGCCGGGCGACGTCGGGGCGACCGAAATTCCCATGTGCGAATCGCTGATCCGGTTATCGAAGATGCGCAGGTTGGCGCAGTAGCCGTCTGGTTCGAGTGCGTCGTCGTTGTGATGGCGCAGCACGTTGCGGTACACGTCGGTTTCGTTGCTGAACCCGCCGGCAGGGGGCTGCGAGCCGCATGGCGCGATGCCGTTGAAGCTGCCATCGGTTTGATTGCGGCGAATCACGTTGCCGCGCCCGATGTCGTCGGTGAACAGGATGGCGTTGTTTTCCGCCGTGCTGCCCTTGGTGACTGGCCACGGCCACTGGGTGATGGAGGTATCGCGGAAGTCATTGTCTTCGATGCGATGCCGGGAACCACCCTTGACCCAGATGCCGGCGCTGCCCAGGTCGAGGAAGCGATTGTTGCGCACGATGCAGTCGCTGCTGCGTCGCAGATAGACGCCTTTGCCGTATTCGTCGCTGCCGTAATGGCGGATGTCGAAATTCTCGATGCGCACATGCGCCAAGCCGTCGACCGTGAAGGCGGTGTCGAGGTCGGCGACGGCGAGCGTGTGCGTGGCGGGGGACGAACCATCGGCAAACTTGATGCTGAGCTGTCGCGTGCCAGCATCGAACCAGAACCCGCCTGGCGCACCGGCAGCCAGCGTTTGCAGAGCGCTGGCGCTGGCGTAGCGGAACAGCCGTCCTTGTTCGCTCACCACGTGGGCGGTATCGAAGCCGAGCGGAGTGCGGAACACGCCGCCACCGAGCGCCACCCAGGGCGTGCCGGCGGCCAGCGTGGTCGAACCATCGAGCACCACGCCCGAGCCATCGCCGCGAAACACGATCGGCTGGGCGGCGCTGCCCGAATGCGCGATGTCGACGGATTCGTGATAACGCCCCGGCGCGACGCGCACCAGATCGCCGGGCTGGGCAAGATCGGCGGCGCGCTGGAGACTGCGCAAGGCATGTGCTGGACTCAGGCCGTCGTGGTCATCGCTGCCGGTGGTGGCGACGTAGAGCGTGCGCAGGCTGGGCTCGGGCAGCGTGTCCGCGCGGGTGCTGGCGCTGGTCGTGCGCGTGGCCGCGCCGCTGACACCATCCGGATCGCTCAAGGTGGCACTGATTTCGTAGGCAGTGGCCGGCAGCAGATGGAACAGGCTGCCGACGAGATGGCTTGCATCCACGCGCACCAGCGGTTGAGCAGGATGGAACGCGGGTTCGCCCACGCGTCGCCATTGCAGGTTTACCGTGGCATTGCGATTGGCATCGCCATTCACGCTGGCGGTGACGCCGCCGGTTTCCAGGTTGGCATACAGTTCGAGCGCGTTCCAGCTGCTCGCGTTCTGTGCGCCGGCATGCGTGGCGGTCAGCAATGTGACGGCAGTGACGCAGCGGCGCACAGCGGAATGGAGGGCGGAAATAGCAGGGCGCATGGCGATTTCACGAGCGTGCGGTGGTGACAGCATAGCGAAGCCGACGCGAAACGCCGCCGCAATGGTGGAGGGCGCCTTGACATGGATCAGGGCGATGGCGGGATGTGGGTCTAGCATGGCCGGGCTGACTTCCATGGAGACCTACCATGTCACTGCAACTCGATCCGGAACCCAACGTCCATGTCTTCGATGCGCGCGGCGTCGCGCGGCGCTTTCGTCATTCGGCGATCTTCGGCGCGCTCGGCGCGCTGCGCAATGGCGAGACCATGCGTTTCGTCAACGATCACGATCCGATTCCGCTGCTTGGTCAGCTCAATCAGCGCTTCGGCGAATACCTGAGCGTGAACTACCGGCAGCGTGACGAGCGCGGAGTGGTCATCGACTTCGCCATCGACGGTCTGCCGGAAGAGTAGGCGATGGCACTGCCAGACTTTTTTGCGCAGGTGCCACGCATCGTGCTGCGCGATCGCCTGGCCGAGCTGCTGGGGGCCGCCGAAGGTGGTTTGATTGAATACGGCTATGCCGATGCCGTGCGGCTGGCCGGCCACTCCTGCCCGACGGTGGCCGGAGCCTATCTGATGGCGCGCGCGGCGTTGCGTGCGCTGTACGGCGATGCAATTGCGGAGCGCGGCGGCATCGAGATCGTGATGAGCGGCGCCGAGGGCGAAGGCACGACGGGAGTGATCGCGCAGATCTTCACCTTGCTCACCGGGGCGGCCGCCAGCAATGGATTTCATGGCATTGCCGGACAGCATGTGCGGCAGGGCCTGCTGCGCTATGGCGCCGCATTGCCGCAGGCCATCGCTGAGTTCAGGCGCATGGATTGCCAGCGGGCGGTTCAGGTGTGGCTGGATCTGTCGAGCGTGCCGCCGGCGCCGCAGATGCGCGCCTTGCTGGGGCGCGCCCTGGCGGCCGATGCGCGCAGTGACGAGCGCGATGCATTCGCCGCGGTCTGGCAGGAGCGCGTGCGTCGGCTGCTGCTTGAGCATGCCGACGATGCACAGGTGATCCGTGTCGGGGATGTCGCCTGAGGTGGCATCCCGGTCGCGGTTAGGCATGTGCCGGCGGCGTCACTCGAAAGCGTGCAGGTGATCGAACACGTAGCCCAGGTATGACTGCAGCACTGCGGGCGGACAGCCTTCGAACAGGCCGTTGCAGCGTTCGCGCAGGCGAGCGTTGGCCTGAAAGTAGGCGCCCTTCGGCAAGCCGGCGACGTCGAGCACGAGGCTGCCGAGGAATGCCAGGTCGAGTACGTGCGGCAGAGCGGGGGGCGTGCCGGCAAAATTGCTGTCGATGCGATAGTAAGTGTCGCTCAAGGCCTGGGCGTGCGATTCGCTCGTGAGTGCGCTGCGCAGGTGCTGCTCCAGTCCGTCGAATGAGGGATGGTGATCGCCGAAGTGCACCAGCAGGGTGGGATGCGGCGTCTCGAACAGGTGCTTGCGCAGTTGCGACAGGGCCACGTCGGACTGATGTAGCCGGTACAGATAGGTGCCCAGATTGCGATTGGTGCGTGCGTCCATGGTGGGCAGCGGCGGCTGATTCCACGGTGCGGGCAGGTCGGCGATGGGATAGTCGTGCGGGCCGTGCTGGCGCATGGTCAGCACCATGATGAACAGCGGCCGGTCGTCCTGCGCGCGCAGGCGGTCGCGCAGGGCGGCGACCTGGGTGAGCAGGTCGCTGTCGGTGCTCTCCCACACCAGTTTCAGCTCGTTGGAATCATGGAACTCGTCAAAGCCATAGGCTTTGTATGCCGTTGCGGCGTTGCCGAAATTCGCCGGCATCGGATACATGGCCACGGTGTGGTAGCCGAGCGACTTGAGCTGCAGCGGCAGCGTGCTGCGCATGCGCGGCGCGAGATTGAACGGCGCATAGATGCCGGCGGCACCGAACAGGGTGTGCGGCAATCCGGAAAAGAAGGCGAACTCGCTCGTCCAGGTCGCGCCGCCATACGTGTGCACGCGCAGTAGTCCGCTGGCTTGCGTCGTTGCATCGGGCTGGAACATCGACACCGTGCAGCGCGGATCGGTGCAGTCGGCCCACTGGCGCGGATCGAGCGTGCTTTCTTCGAGGATGGCGATGATGTCAGGGCGTCGGGCCGGAACAACGGGGGATGCGGCATTGCTGTGCCACTGCGCGGCATCGATCTGCGTGGCGCGTGCCGGCATGACGATGTCGAACTTGCTGAACGAGCGCACGAAAGTCGAAATCGGGTTGCGCGGTCCGGCGGAGATGAAGTCCCAGACCGGCATCGCATAAATGCCGGAGAACGGGCCGCGTGGCCACAGGCAGAGCAGCAGCGGCAGGCAGGCGAGCAGGGTGACCAGCGCCTTGCGCCATCGCCCCTGCTCCCGCCACAGCCCCGGTGATTCCATGCGCCACAACATCACCGCCAGGGTGCTGCCGCCGACCAGGGCGATCAGGCCCTTGCGTAGCAGGCCGGGGTAATGGCCGACCACTTCGAACAGAAAGGTGGCGCTCAGATAGTGAAGATCGGGCGCCATCAGCGGCTCATGCAGATAGCGGAGCTTGAGTGACGAGGCGAGCCAGAGGACGTCCATGAGCAGGGCTGCGCAGAACGTGCCGAAGGCGATGCGTGCGCTCAGGGCCGTGAACGCAGCGGCGGCGGCGATCATCAGGGCGATGCAGAAGGCGAACTCGGCGAGGTCGGATTCAAGGGCCCAGACGTGCTGCACGGCGCGCTGAACCATGAATGCCGCAATGCAGGCGGCCAGTGCGCGCAGCAGCGGGCGGGCGGTTTTTGCGTCCTGGTTCAAGGGGAACTTCCGTGTCGTGGAGTGCAGGCAATGCCGCTGCAGGGGGCGCACATCATAGCGAGCCCCGGTACGCATGGGGATCTTGTTCAGAACAGCGATGCGGCGATCAGGCGCCTGACCGGAGCAAACCCGCGGCGGTGGATGGGGCAGGGCCCAAGGCGCTCGAGCGCAGCCAGATGCTCGGGAGTCGGGTAGCCCTTGTGCTGCGCAAAGCCATAGCCGGGATGCTGTGCATCCAAGGCGCGCATGAGGGCATCGCGGGTGGTCTTGGCGAGGATCGATGCGGCGCCGATGGCGGGCTCCCGGGCGTCGCCGTCAACGATGGCGCGCGCGCTGCACGGCAGGGCTTTCGGCAGGCGATTGCCGTCGATCAAGGCCAGGGTCGGGGCCGGCGACAGCGCGCAGAGCGCACGCGACATGCCAGCCAGGGTGGCCCCCAGGATGTTGAGGCGTTCGATTTCATCGGTCTCGACCACGATGACCGACCATGCCAGCGCGCGCTCGCGGATCTGCGGGGCAAGGGCATCGCGCTGCGCTTCGCTGAGTGCCTTGGAGTCGCCGAGGCCTTCGATCGGTCGCCGTGGATCGAGCATGACCGCGGCCACCACCACCGGGCCGGCCAACGGGCCACGACCGGCCTCGTCGACGCCGGCAACGCGATCGGATGGGAGGAGGGGCTTACTGGTTTTCATGCAGGTCGCCGAGCGTGGTGAAGATGTAGTCGTGATAGCTGGCGACGATCTTCTTGTCCTTGCAGTCCAGATAGCGGCCCTTGCAGCGCTCGCGCAGCAGGGTGTTGGCCTGATAGAACGCGTCCTTCGGGACGCCGGCGACATCGAGCACGATCGAGCCGAGAAAGGCGATGTCGAGCACCGGGTAGCTGTAGCGCGCGCGCACTGGAAAGTTGGCCTTGACCATGTAGTAGGTCACCCAGCTCGCCACGGGCTCGGCCAGCTTCGGCACCACTTTCGGGATCTCGTTGATGGCGCCATCGAACGAGGGCTGATGATCGCCGAAATGGGCGAGCACGGCAGGACGTTCGCCGCCGAGCAGGAATGCCTGAAGATCGCTCATCATGGCATCGGATTCCTGCAGGCGCTGCAGGTAGTTGCCGAGATTCATGTTGAGCCAGTCGTCGAGTGCCTTGGGCTTGAATTTGCCGGGAAACAGCGGCTTGTCGTAGGGCGGCGGCAGCGTGGCCAGCGGCTTCATGTGCGGGCCATGCTGATGCAGGGTCAGCATGAATACGAACAATGGCGTGTCGGGGGGGGCCTGCCGTTCTTCGCGGTAGATGCGCTCGAAGACCTTGAGCAGATCGGCGTCGTGACTGTCCCAGCCCAGGCCGTACTGGGTGCCGTCGTAGAACGCATCGAAGCCGTAGTAGTCGTAGGCATTGCGTGCGTTGAGGAAGTCGCCGCTCATCGGATACAGCGCGATCGCGCGATATCCTGCCTGCTTGAAGGCCTTGGGCAGGGTGTAGGCGACGCGGGGCGCCAGGTTGTAGGGGGCGTAGAGTCCGGCGTTGCCGAACAGCGTGTGCGCCAGTCCCGTCAGCAGCGAAAACTCACTCGTCCAGGTGCCGCCGCCGAAGGTGTGCACGGTCATCAGGCCATGCGCGCGGGTGAATTTGTCGGCCTCGAACATGGCGCGGCGGCATTGCGCGATCGTGCAGAGCTTGAGGATGCGCGGGTCGAAGGTGCTTTCCTCAAGAACCACGACGACATCGGGAGGCTGGGCCGGCGCCTGCATCGGACGGTCGAGTTTCCACACGATGCTGCGATCGACGTTGGGCGGAATCGCCGGCTCGTTGATGACGGTGTCGTTGAACGAGGTCAGGAAGTCGGTGATGAAGCTCTTGTCGTTGATCGTGATCCACATCGGCTTGTTGAAGACGCTGCTGAACGGCCCGCCGGGCCGGAGCGTGATGGACAGGATCGCCGCGGCCACGAGTGCTCCCGAAATGCGGGCAGCCGCGCGTACCGGGCGTGGTCGGTCGGTCAGCAGGCAGGCGCGCTCACCGGCGAACGATGCGATCAGCAGCAGCGGAACCAGCACCAGTGCGGCCAGCCCCGTGGTGAGCAGCAGGGGGTAGTGCGAAAACACCTCGAGCGTGCCGCTGTTGACGAAGTACTCCAGGTCGGGAGCCAGCAGCGGCGTGGTCAGGTAGCGGAATTTGAGCACGCCGGCCACTTCGATGGCACCAAACAGCAGCGACACGGCGATCAGCGCAAAGGCGATGCGGGCCGAGGTGAACAGCACGAACAGCAGCGAGATCAGGATGACCGTGGTGGCGAACAGCTTCTCGGTGGCCGTGTTCTCGCTGAGCGGGCCGAAGGCGATCAATGCCGCGAACAGAAGGGCCGCGAACAGACGCAGGGCACGGGTGCGACGCGGGGTTGGCGGATTCATGAGAGGGCGGGCGGCATGCGCGGCATACTGCGCAGGCGCATCGACGGCGTCAATGTGCAGGGCGGCAGCGGGTTAAGGGGCATGCAGCTGCTCGGCAATCGCCGCGGCGGCGCTGTGACTGGCATCGCGGCGCAACTCCAGGTGCAGGCGCTGGTATTCCAGTTGCAGCGCGGCATCGTCGCCTTCGCGCCGCAGCAGCGGTTCGAGGGCGGCGGCAAGCGCGGCAGACGTGCAGGCATCCTGCATGAATTCCGGCGCCAGATCGTGGCCGGCCAGCACGTTGGGCAACGCGTAGCGTTCGACCTTGAGCAGGCCCAGGCCCTTGACGATGCGGTAGGTCAGCGGCGCGATGCGATAGCCGACCACCATCGGTCGCTTGGCCAGCATCGCTTCGAGCGTGGCCGTGCCCGAGGCGAGCAGGATCGCATCGGCGGCGACCATGGCTTCGCGGGCTTGGCCGTCGCAAAGGGTGAGCGAAGCGCCGGCATCGGGCCAGACGCGCGCCAGCTCCTGTTCGAAGGCCTTGCGGCAGGCGGCATTGGCCATGGGCGCGATCACGCGCAGGCCGGGCAGCGTCGCGCACAGGCGCTGCGCCGCGCGCAGGAAATCGGGGGCCAGACGGGCGATTTCACCCAGCCGGCTGCCCGGCAGCAGGGCCAGCACGCGTGCCGCGTCGGGCAGGCCGAAGGTGCGACGCGCGGCGCTGCGGTCGGGGTGCAGGGGCATGGCATCGGCAAACGGATGGCCGACGAAACGCGCGTCGACGCCGTATTGTGCGTAGATCGGCGGCTCCATCGGAAACAGGCACAACACGCAGTCGGCACTGCGGCCGATGGTGGCCGCGCGCTTGCGTCGCCAGGCCCATACCGATGGACTCACGTAGTGCACGGTGCGAATTCCGCGCTGCTTGAGCCGACGTTCCACGCCGAGGTTGAAGTCGGGCGCGTCGATGCCGATGAAGGCATCGGGCTGCAGTGCCAGCGTGCGCCGCACGACATCGCGGCGGATGGCCAGCAGCCTGGGCAGATGACGCAGGACTTCGACCAGGCCCATCACCGACAGGTGCTGCAGCGGGTGCCAGCTCGTCAGCCCTGCCGCGATCATGCGTTCGCCGCCAATGCCGACGAAGCGGGCATCGGGGAAGCGGGCACGCAGCGCCTGGATGAGTCCAGCTCCCAGCCAATCGCCCGAGGGTTCGCCGGCGACCAGGACAAAGCATCGGGGCGTGGCGGGCGGGGCGGTCGCGGACATCGGCCGATGATAGCGGAGAGCCACGCGCGGCTGCGGCGGAGGGGGCGCCATGCCGATGCATGTCGTGGCAGGCCGGTTCCGCGAAAACGCCTCGGCGGTGTGCGCTCAGCGTGCGAGTGCGCGCTGACCGGCGTCGATGAAGGCCAGCATCTGCGCCACATCCGTGCTGTCGCGGGCCTGCTCGGCCAGATGCGTGCGGGCTTCGGCCAGCGGCGTGCCGCCGACGTACAGCGTGCGATAAGCGCGCTTGATGGCAGCGATGCGCTGGGCATCGAAGCCGCGGCGCTTGAGGCCTTCGCTGTTGATGCCGCGCGGTCGCCCCTGGGTGTCGGCGTCGGCCGCGATCATGAGAAACGGCGGCACGTCGCCGCTGAGCAGCACGCCCATGCCGATGAAGGCGTGGGCGCCGATGCGGCAGAACTGGTGCACGCCGGCAAAGCCGCTGACGATGACGTAGTCCTCCACTTCGACATGGCCGGCCAGCGTTGCATTGTTGGAGAACACGCAATGGCTGCCGACCCGGCAGTCGTGGGCGACATGGCTATAGGCGAGGAACCAGTTGTCGCTGCCGATGCGCGTGCTGCCACCACCGTCGCCGGTGCCGCGATTGAGAGTGACGAATTCGCGGATCGTGTTGCGATCGCCGATCACCAGCTCGCTGCGCTCGCCACGGAACTTCTTGTCCTGCGGCGCGGCGCCGATCGAGGCGAACTGGAAGATCTGGTTGTCGCGGCCGATCCGCGTGGGGCCATCGATCACCACATGCGGGCCGATGCGCGTGCCGTCGCCGATCTCGACCTCGGCGCCGATCACGCTGTAGGCGCCGATCGACACGCCGCTGCCGATGCGGGCGGCAGGATCGATCAGCGCGCTGGGATGGATCGTCACGCCGGAACCTCGGCGCACAGCAGTTCCGCCTCGGCGACGACCTTGCCGTCGACCAGGGCCTGTCCCCAGAACAGGCTCATGTTGCGCACCGAACGCTTGTGCGCAACTTCCAGCCGCAACTGGTCGCCGGGGACGACGGTGTGGTTGAAGCGTGCCTTGTCGACCTTGACCAGATAGAACACCACCGGCCCCGAGGTCTGATGTCCGGACAGCTGGATCAGCAGGCCCGCGGCCTGCGCCATGGCCTCGACGATGAGCACGCCGGGCATCACCGGGTGATCGGGAAAATGTCCCGGAAAGAACGGTTCGTTGCTGGTGACGTTCTTGAGCGCGCTGATGTGCTGGTTGGGTTCGACGGCGGTGACGCGGTCGACCAGCAGAAACGGGTAGCGGTGCGGCAGCAGGGCTGCGATGCGTTCGACGCCGATCGGGAGCTCGAGCGCAGGAGTCTGATTCATTGTTGTTTTTCCTTTTCGGCGAGGCCGAGGCGTCGCGCGATGTCGTCCAGATGTTTGAAGCGCGCCGCATTGCGGCGCCATTGCCGATTGGGCTGGATCGGCGTGCCGGATGAGTATTCTCCCGCTTCGCGGATCGAATGCGTGACCAGACTCATGGCCGTGACGGTGACCCGATCGGCAAGGCTCAGGTGACCGAGAATGCCCGCGCCGCCCCCGATCAGGCAATAGCGACCGATGCGGGCGCTGCCGGCGACCGCAGCGCAGCCGGCCAATGCGCTGTGGGCGCCGATGCGCACGTTGTGTGCAATCTGGATCTGGTTGTCCAGTCGCACGTCCTCTTCGAGCACGGTGTCGCCGAGCGCACCACGGTCGATGGTGGTGTTGGCGCCGATTTCGCAGTCGTCGCCGATGGTCACGCCGCCCAGTTGCGGCACCTTGATCCAGTGGTCGCGCTCGAAGGCCAGGCCGAAGCCGTCGGCGCCGAGCACGGCGCCGGGGTGGATCAGCACGCGCCGCCCCAGGCGCACGTCCTGCACCAGCGTCACGCGCGCGACCAGGCGTGATTGCGCGCCGACGAGGCAGTCGCGGCCGATCACGCAGTGCGGGCCGAGCACGGCGCCGTCCTCGACGCGTGCGCCGGCTTCGATCACGCAGAAGGCGCCCACGTGCGCGCCGGCGGCAATATGGGCGGCGGGGTCGACGATTGCGCTGGGGTGGACGCCGGGAGCGGCGGCCGCCTGCTTTTCGAACAGGGCGGCAATGCGGGCAAAGGCGACGTAGGGGTCGGATGCGATGAGGCTGGCGCGCGGGTTGGCCTCGGCATCGCTTTCGCGCAGGATCACCGCGCTGGCGGCGGTCGTCGCCAGCTGGCCGCGATAGCGCGGATTGGCGAGGAAGCCGATCTGGCCGACGCCGGCGTCGGCCAGGGTGGCCACGCCGATGATGGTCTGCTCCGGGTCGCCGCCGCGCAGGCACAGTCCCGAACGCCGCGCGATGTCGCCGAGGGAAAGCGCCACGCTCATGGCGTGCCGCCCTTGGCGCGCTGCCGGCGCAGGCGGTCGAGGATCTTGTCGGTGACGTCGACGCGCGGGCTGGCATAGACGACCGGGCTGGCCACGATCAGGTCGTAGCCCTGTTCGCGTGCAAAGGCCACCACGGCATCGTTGATTTCGCGCCAGCTGTTGTCCAGCTCCTGATCGCTGCGCGCCTTGAGTTCGTTGCGCAGGGTGTCGCGCTGACGCTTGATCGAGCGTTCCAGCGCATCGATTTCGCGCTGCTGGGCTTCGCTCGGTTGCGTGCCGGCCTGGCTGCGCAGCTCGCCCAGGCGCTGTTCGTCGGCCTTGAGCGCGCGATCGCGTCCGGCGAATTCGCTTTCGAGCTTGTTGCGTCCAGAGACGATCTGCGGCGCGTTGTCGAGCAGGCGCTTCATGTCGACGTAGCCAATGCGCGTGCCGGCCGGCGCCTGCGCCTGCGCGCAGGCCGCTGCCGCCAGCACGAGCGAAAGCCATGCGGCGCGGATCCGGCGGGCTGTTGGAGCGGGTGGCGCCACCGGCCTGTCCTCGTTGCTGCCGACGCTGGGGTCAATGGTACGCGATCAGAACGTGTTGCCGAACGAGAACTGGATCATCTCGGTGTCGTCGCCGGGCTGCTTGCGCAGCGGCTTGGCCAGGTTGATCACGATCGGGCCAACCGGTGCGCGCCACTGGAACGACAGGCCGACCGAAGCGCGCAGCTGGCTGGCGCTCCACTTGCGGTAGTCGCTGCAGTAGGTCGCCAGGCAGAGATTGTTCTTGAACACGTTGCCGACGTCGATGAAGGCCGACAGGCGGGTGCTGTCGTTGTTTTCCTTCATGAATGGCGTCGGGAAGATGATTTCGGCCGAGGCCGTGGTCTTCAGCGCGCCACCGAGCGGCCAGCGGCAGTTCTTGTCGGTTGGCGGGCAGGTGGTGGGGGAGTAGGCATAGAACGGGCCGAGCGTGTTGTCGCGGAAGCCGCGCACGTCGGAGACGCCGCCGGCATAGAAGTTCTCGAAGAACGGCAGGCCGCCGAGGTTGGCGATGTAGCGGCCATGCGCCGGATTGGCCGGGTCGGCGAGCACGCTTTCGGGATCCTTGTAGGTGTCGCCATAGCCGATCGACAGGTGACCGTAGAAAGTCAGCGAATCGGTCATGCGCAGGTACTGCGCGAACTGGTAGGCAAACTTGTAGTACTGCACGGTGGAGCCCGGCAGGGTGACATTGAGCGATACCGACTGCAGCGAGCCGCGGGTCGGGTTCCAATAGCGGTTGCGCGTGTCGTGCGACCACGACAGCTGCACATTCCAGGTATGGAAGGTGTGATGGCCGAGGTTGTCGAGGTAGTCGATCATCGGCTGCGGCGTGCCCAGATAGTTCGAGCCGGTGATCAGGGTCTTGTTGACGCCGATTTGGGTGTTGATGACGTCCGATTCGGTGATCGGGAAGCCCAGATAGATGTCGAATGCGTCGGTGCTGCTGAGGAACGCGGCCAGGTTGCTCTGCCCGGCGTCGAATTTGCTGTGCTGGATGTCGTAGCCCAGGCCAATGCCGCTGTCGGTGAGATAGGGCTCGTAGTACGACAGCGAGTAGCGTTGCAGATACGAGCTGCGCTGGGCATTGACCGAAATGCGGTCGCCGGTACCGAGGAAATTGTTCTGCGTGACGCCGGCGCTGATGATCAGGCCCTGTACCTGCGAATAACCCAGGCCGAAGGTGAACTGGCCGGAGTTCTGCTCCTCGACATTGACGGTGACATCGACCTGGTCGTCGCTGCCGGGCACCTTGGGCGTGTCGATCTCGACCTTGCTGAAGTAGCCCAGGCGCTGCAGGCGGATCTTCGAGCGATCGATGGCCGCCTGCGAATACCACGAGCCTTCGAGCTGGCGCATTTCACGCCGCAGCACTTCGTCCTCGGTGTGCTGATTGCCCTTGAAGATGATGCGGCGCACGTAGACGCGCTGGCCGGGATTGATGAAGAAATTGAGGCCGACCTCGCGCTTTTCCTTGTCGATCGCCGGCAGCGGATTCACCTCGGCGAAGGCGTAGCCGATGTTGGACAGCGCCGAGGTGATGGCGTCAACCGACTGCTCGACCTTCTTGCGCGAGAACACGTCGCCGGCCTTGACCTGGAGCAGCTTGCGCAAGTCCTCCTCGCGCAGCACCAGCGTGCCGGTGAGCTTGATGTCGTTGATTTTGTAGACCTCGCCTTCCTTGATGCTGGCCGACACGTAGATCTTGCGCTTGTCGGGGCTGATGCTGACCTGGGTGGATTCCACGTCGAAGTCGGCGTAGCCGCGATCCATGTAGTAGGACTGGAGCTTTTCCAGGTCGCCGGAGAGCTTTTCGCGCGAGTACTGGTCGTCCTTGCTGTACCACGAGGTCCAGTTGGAGGTGTCCGACTCGAATCCGCTTTCGATTTCCTTGTCGGTGAATGCGGAATTGCCGATGACGTTGAGATGCTTGATCTTGGCGGCCTTGCCTTCGGCGATGTTGATGGCGATTTCGACGCGATTGCGGTCGAGATTGACCGCATTGGTGTTCACCGAGACGCTGTACTTGCCGCGGTTGTAATACTGGTGGGTGAGCTCGTTGCGCACTTCGCTGAGCTTGAGCGGGTCGTAGGACTCGCCCTCGGTCAGGCCGATGCCCTTGAGGCCCTTGAGCAGGTCCTCCTCCCGGATGTCCTTGTTGCCGCGGATTGCGATCTTGCTGATCTGCGGGCGCTCCTTGACCGTGATGACGAGGATGTCGCCCTGCCGCGACAGCGCGACGTCCTTGAAGAAACCGGTCTTGTACAGCGCGCGCATCGCCTGCTCGGCGCGTTCCGGCGTCAGCGAGTCGCCCTTTTCGATCGGCAGATAGGTGAACACCGTGCCCGGCGCAATGCGCGACAGGCCATCGACACGGATGTCGGAGACGGTGAAGGTGTCGAACGCGACGGCGCTCTTGGTGGCAAGAAAAGCCAGGAGAAACAGGGCGGCAACACGCTTCATCGTTACGTTCCGTAGGGTGCCCACGGGGCTCGCGGCAATTGCGACCTCGTGGAATCGGATGGGTTTTTGGGGTGGCCTGGTGCTGCGGCCAGATCAGGACACGTGCCGCAGGATGTCGTTGTAGATCGCCAGCCCCATGAGGGCGACCAGCAGAACCAGTCCGACAGTCTGCCCGGCAACCTGCACGCGTTCGCTGACCGGACTGCCTTTTGCCAGTTCGATAAGGTAATACAGCAGCGCGCCGCCGTCCAAGATCGGGATCGGCAGCAGGTTGAGGATGGCCAGGCTCAGCGAAATCACGGCAAGAAAATTCAGGAACCAGGCCAGCCCCAGCTGTGCCGAGGTGTTGGCAGCCTCGGCAATGGTGATCACGCCCGACAGGTTCTTCAGCGAGGCCTGGCCGGTAAGCATGCGGCCGAGCAGTCCCAGGGTTTGCCGAGTCTGCTGCCAGGTGGTCGACAGGGATTGGCCGAGCGCGGCGATCGGGCCGTAGCGCAGTGTCGCGTCGTAATGCGGCTCGATCGGCTGCGGTGCGATGCCGAGCAGCCACGGCGCTTCACCGGGAGTAGTGCGATCGGGATTGGCATGGGGCTTCACGGCCAGGTCGAGGGTCTGGCCATCGCGGCGCACCACCAGCGCCAGCGTCTGGCCTTGTGGTGCGTGGGCGGCGATCGCCTTGGGAACGTCGCGCCAGTCGCGGATTGGCTGGCCGGCGATGCTGACGATGAGATCGCCCTTGTGCAGCCCGGCCTGCGCCGCCGCGCCGTCGGAGGTCAGGCGGCCGAGTACCGGCGGAATGGCCGCCTGCTGCGGCACCAGGCCGATGCGTTCGTAGGTGGCCTGCTGGTCGAGATCCGCGGGAAGCTGGGACAGGGGCAGGGTGCGCTCATGCGTGAGCCGGTCGCTGCCGGTGACGCTCAGATGCACGTCGCGGCGGTGCAGGCCGGCGGCGACCAGGCGGTCGCCGACATCGGTCCAGTTGTTGATCGGTGCGCCGTCGATGGCGGTGATGCGCTCGCCGGGAGCGAGGCCGGCGGCAGCCGACAGGCCGTCGACGTGACCGATCACGGGCTGATAGTCGGGCTTGCCGATCACGAACATCAGCCAGAAGGCGGCCAGGGTGAAAATCAGATTGAACGCCGGCCCGGCCGCACTGATCGCCATGCGGCTGAGCACCGGTGCGCGGTTGTGCGCGGCATGGACGTCGGCGGGGCTGATCGCCGCGTCGGGGTCGCGCTCGTCGAGCATCTTGACGTAGCCCCCGAGCGGAATCGCCGCCACGACGAACTCCGTGCCGTGGCGGTCGAAGCGCCGCCACAGCGCAGGGCCAAAGCCGACCGAAAACTTGAGCACCTTGACGCCGCAGCGGCGCGCGACGATGAAGTGGCCGTACTCGTGGAAGGTGATGAGGAGCCCGAGGGTGACGATCAGCCACCAGACGGAACCGACGAATTCGCTCATGAACGCGCAGCGCAGGAGGACAAGGCGGCGATGATACGTTGCGCGCACCGACGCGCAGTTAAATCAACGTCAAGCACGCTGGCGAGGTCGCTGGCGGTGCCGTTGGGGAGGGTGGCCAGACAGCGTTCGATCGTCTCGGCGATGCCCAGGAACGGCAGGCGTCCGTCGAGGAATGCCGCCACCGCCTCCTCGTTGGCGGCGTTGAGCACGATGGCCGCGTTGCCGCCGGCGCGCAGTGCGTCATAGGCCAGGCGCAGGCCGCGGAAGGTGTCCAGGTCGGGGCGCTCGAAATCCAGTCGCGCCGCGGCGACCAGGTCGAGCGTGCCCACCCCGGCGTTGATGCGCTGCGGCCAGGCCAGTGCGTAGGCGATCGCCGTGCGCATGTCGGGCAGGCCGAGCTGGGCCAGCAGCGAACCATCGACATATTCGACCAGCGAATGCATCAGGCTTTGCGGGTGCACGACCACCTCGATGCGCTCGGCCGGCGCATCGAACAGGTGATGCGCCTCGATCACTTCCAGGCCCTTGTTGAGCAGGGTGGCCGAATCGACCGAGATCTTGCGGCCCATGCGCCAGTTGGGGTGCGCACAGGCCTGATCGGGAGTGATTGCGGTCAGTTGTGCCCGCGTGCGGCCGCGGAACGGCCCGCCCGATGCGGTGAGCACGATGCGCCGCACGCCGGCGGCGTCGAGGGTGGCAGCGCCGCGTGGCAGGCACTGGAATACTGCATTGTGTTCGGAGTCGAGCGGCAGCAGCTCGCCGCCGCCCTGGCGCAGCGCGGCCTTGAGCAGGGGGCCGGCCATCACGATGGCTTCCTTGTTGGCCAGCAGCAGGCGCTTGCCGGCGCGTGCTGCGGCCAGGGTCGATTCCAGCCCGGCCGCGCCGACGATCGCCGCGACGACGCTGTCGCAATGGTTGCCGGTGGCCGCTTCGATCAGTGCCGCGGCGCCGCTGGCCACGCAGCAGTCCACGCCGGCGGCCCGCAGTTGCGCGCGCAGCGCCGCCTCGCAGGCGGGGTCGGCGATCACGGCCAGTTCGGGGCGGAAGCGGGCGCACAGCTGCGCCAGGGCTGCCACATTGCGATGCGCGGCCAGCGCGCCGACGCGATAGCGTTCGGGATGGCGCGCCACGACGTCGAGCGTGCTGGCGCCGATCGAGCCGGTCGCGCCGAGAACCGCCAGCGATCTCATGGGGCGTGCAGCAGGTCGAGCAGGGCCTTGCCGGCAACGAACACCGGCAGGGCAGCCAGCAGGCTGTCAGCGCGGTCGAGCAGGCCGCCGTGGCCGGGGAACAGGCTTCCGGAATCCTTCACGTTGGCCTGGCGTTTGAGCAGGCTTTCCAGCAAATCGCCGACGATCGATGCGATTACGCTGATCAAGGCCACGCCGAGCAGGCCGAGCAGCCAGCCGCCGCGCCAGCCGAGCAGCCAGCCGCCGACCAAGGCCACGGCCCCCGACAGCGCCAGTGCCCCCCACACCCCCGCCCAGGTCTTGTTGGGGCTGATGCGCGGCGCCAGCTTGGTCGTGCCATAGCGCACTCCGGCAAAGTAGGCGCCGGTATCGGCCGCCCATACCAGCATCACCGCCAGCAAGGTCCACCAGGGGCCGTGCGGGCTGTGCGCATGCAGCGCGAGCAGGGCCAGCCAGGCCGGCACGATGGCCAGCCAGCAGACAAGCAGCTTGATCCAGCGGTTTTCCGCAGTCGGTGCGGCGGCCCAGGAAAAATGGCGCAGCCAGGCCAGCGAGGCGATCCACCACAGCACGCCGACGGCGATCACGGGCAGGGCCATGCGCTGGCCGTGCAGCGGCCAGGCGAGGGCGAACAGCACCGCACTGGCGGCGACGAAGGCGGCGCGGGCCGCGGCAGTGCGCACGCCGGCGAGCACCGCCCACTCCCAGGCAGCGCCAAGGAACAGGGCGGCGACCACCAGTGCAAACACCCAAGTGGGCGACAGCAGCACGGCGGCAATGGCCAGTGGCGCGAGGATCAGGGCAGTGAGGGTGCGTTGCTTGAGCACGGGTCAGCTCGCGGTGCGCACTTGCGCGGAAGTCTGGCCGAAGCGGCGCTCGCGCTGGGCGAAGGCGCTGATGGCGGCATCCAGTGCAGTGGCGTCGAAATCGGGCCACAGCGTGTCGGTGAAGTACAACTCGGCATAGGCGATCTGCCAGAGCAGGAAATTGCTCACGCGCACCTCGCCGCCAGTGCGGATGAACAGGTCGACGGGTGGCTGGTCGGCCAGGCACAGCTGCGAGGCCAGCAGGGTCTCGTCGATGGCTGCGGGATCGATGTCGCCGCGTGCCGCCGCCGCCGCCAGAGTGCGGGCGGCGTGGGCAATGTCCCAGCGACCGCCGTAATTGACGGCAATGTTGAGCCGCAGCGCGGTGTTGTGCGCGGTGCGCGCCATCGCCGCATGCATGCGCGCGGAAAGCTCGGCATCGAAGCGATCGAGATCGCCGACGAAACCCAGGCGCACGCCATTGCGGTCGAGATCGTCGACCTCGCTGTCGAGGGCCTTCACGAACAGCTGCATGAGCGCGCTGACTTCATCGTCGGGGCGGTTCCAGTTTTCGCTGGAGAACGCGAACAGGGTCAGCGAGGCGACGCCGCGCTGGCGGCACTGCTCGACCGTGGCGCGCACGGCCTTCTGGCCCTCGCGGTGCCCCAGTTTGCGTGGCAGCAGACGGCGCTGTGCCCAGCGGCCATTGCCGTCCATGACGATAGCGATGTGACGCGGAATGGACATCGGGCGGGTCGAAGGCAGGAGGTCGGGAACGGGCGGCGCAGGGCCGACCCGCCACCCGGCGGCTCACATCGCCATCAGCTCGTCTTCCTTGGCCTTGACCACGCCATCGACGTCCTTGACGAACTTGTCGGTGAGCTTCTGGATTTCCTCTTCGGCGCGGCGTTCGTCGTCCTCGCTGATCTGCTTGTCCTTGAGCAGCTCCTTGACCTGGTGCAGCGCGTCACGACGCACGTTGCGCACGGCCACCTTGGCATTTTCGCCTTCGTGGGCGACGTGCTTGGAGAGCTCCTTGCGGCGCTCCTCGGTCAGTGCCGGCAGGTTGATGCGGATGACTTGGCCGACCGTGGTCGGGGTGAGCCCCAGATCGGAGGCGAGGATCGCCTTTTCGATCGCGCCGACCAGGTTCTTTTCGTAAGGGGTGATGGTGATCGAGCGCGCATCGGCGACGGCGACGGTGGCGACCTGCGTCACCGGCGTGTCGCTGCCGTAGTAGGGCACCTTGAGCGGTTCGATCAGGGCCGTGCTCGCGCGGCCGGTGCGCAGGCGCTGCAATTCGTTGCGGAGTGATTCGACGCTCTTCTGCATGCGCGTCTGCGCATCTTTCTTGACGTTGTCGAGCATGGCGCGGCTGGAAATGGCAAGGGCGGAATGGCCGCCGAGTATAGCAGCGACCGACGGCGGCTCCGGCGGTGACGATGACAGATGCGATCCGGCGGGCGCAAATCCGCGACAATGCGGCCGGATCGTTCCCGGTTTCGCAAGTCTCGCCATGCTGCCCATTCGCCTCGCCTTGCTGTTCCTGCTGATCGGAGTGAGCACGATCGTGCATGTCATTCCGCTGCTGGCCGTGACCCTGCTCAAGCTGCTGTTGCCGCTGCCGCGGCTGCGCGTGGCCTGCAATCCGCTGTTGACCGGCATCGCCGAGAGCTGGATCGGCGTCAACAACTGGATGTGGCGGCGCTGCACCCGCACCCGCCTTGTGGCGCAGGTCGAGGGCGAGCTGCAGCTCGACGGTCATTATCTGGTGCTGGCCAACCATCAGAGCTGGGTGGACATCCTCGTGCTGCAGCGGCTGCTCAACCGGCGCATTCCGTTGCTGCGGTTTTTCCTCAAGCGGCAGCTGTTCTGGGTGCCGCTGCTGGGCGTGGCCTGGTGGGCGCTGGATTTTCCGTTCATGGGTCGCTACACGCCCCGGCAGATCGCCAAGAATCCGGCGCTGGCCGGGCGCGACATTCAGGCCACGCGGCGGGCTTGCGAAAAATTCCGCGCCATTCCGGTGGCGATCATGAATTTCGTCGAGGGCACGCGGTTCACTCCGGCCAAGCATGCGGCGCAGAATTCTCCCTATCGGCATCTGCTCAAACCCAAGTCGGGGGGCGTGGCCTTCGTGCTCGATGCCATGGGACGCGGCCTGCACGGCATGCTCGATGTGAGCATTGCCTACCCGGCCGGCGTGCCGTCGGTGCTCGATCTGCTGGCCAACCGCGTGCCCGAGGTGCGCGTGCGGGTGCGGCAGCGGCCGATTCCGGACGAGCTGATGACGGGCGACTATCAGAACGACCGCGCGTTCCGCGTCCACTTCCAGCACTGGATGAATGCGCTGTGGCAGGACAAGGATGCCGATCTGGCCGCCCTGCTGGAGACCGCGGACTGAGCCGCCATCGCGCGGCAGGCTGTGGGCGAATTCCGTCTTTCGGAGGTTGTGACATGAACACCCTGTTTCGTGCCCGCTACTCGCCGATCCTGCGCCGCCTGCACTGGCTGATGGCGTTGCTGGTCGTGCTGGCCTATGTGCTGATCGAGCAACGCGGCTGGTTTGCGCGCGGCAGCAGCGGGCGTGCCGCGATGATGCAGGGGCATTACTGGGCTGGCATCAGCCTCTTCCTGCTGGTGTGGTGGCGCTTGATCCAGCGCTGGCGCCATCGCACTCCGGCGATCACGCCGCCGCTGGATCGTTACAGCGCGGTGGCGGCGAAGGTGGTGCATCTGGCCCTGTACGCCTTCTTCATCGGGATGCCCCTGCTCGGGCTGGCGACGGCCTGGGCCGACGGCAAGCAGATACGGATACCGTTCACCGACGTGGCGCTGCCTGCCCTGCTGGCCCAGGACAAGCCGCTCGCCCACGCGCTGGAAGACCTGCACGGCGCGATCGGCACGGCGTTTTACTGGGTGATCGGCGCGCATGTGCTGGCGGCGCTGTGGCATCACTGGGGGCGCCGCGACGACACCTTGCGGCGCATGCTGTAACGCGCGCTCAGGCTGGCCAAAGGCGTATTGCCGCCGCCGGCAGGCGCAGACGGGTGTGGGCAGGCAGGGGCAATGGCGGTTTCTGCGCCCACAGCCGCGCCTGTCCGCAGCGCAGGCCGACCAGCTGGCCATGCGCACTGGTCTGCTGCAATTCCACGCGGGCCTCGATCGCAGGATCGCCCTGGGCTGGCAGTTCGATCGCTTCGGGAGCGATCTGCCAATCGACCCACTGGCCGTCGTCGAGCGGCGAGTCGATCGGCAGGTCGAGCCCGGCCTCCGGCCAGTGCAGATGGCGGGCATCCGGCGGGCCGACGATCCGGCCCCGCAGCACGTTGCGCAGTCCCAGCAGGCGGGCCACGGCGCCATTGCACGGCTGGGCGTGCACGAGCGCCGGCGCGCCGCTCTGCACGATGCGGCGCTGGTGCAGCAGCACGAGTTGGTCGGCCACCGCGGCCAGCGCCGGATCGTGGCTGACCGCCAGCGCCGGAATGCCGGCGGCATGCACCTCGGCGATCAGCTCGGCGAGCACGTCGTCGCGGGTGGCCGGGTCGAGGGCCGAAGTCGGCTCGTCGAGCAGCAGCAGGCGGGGTCGCCGGGCCAGCGCGCGCGCCAGGGCCACGCGCTGCTGCTGACCTCCGGAAAGCTGGGTCGGGCGTCGCTCCGCCAAGGCCGCCAGGCCGACGCGCTCCAGCCAGGCCAGCGCCTGTTCGCGGCGTCGCGGGCCGCGCAGCGCGAACGCCACGTTCTGCCAGGCATTCAAATGCGGAAACAGCGCATGTCCCTGCGGCAGATAGCCGATCGCACGCTGCTGCGGCGGCAGGCCGCCGAACGGTTCGCCGTGCGCCGGCAGCAGGCCGGCGATGGCGCGCAGCAGCAGCGTCTTGCCCTCGCCGCTGGCGCCGAGCAGGACGGTGAAGCCTTCGACTTCGAATTCGGCATCGAGCACGATCGGGCGCTCGATGCGGTAAGCCACGCGCATCAGGCCAGTCTCCTGCGCACCGCCAGTCCCAGTACCAGCGGCAAGGGCAGGGCGACCAGAAAAAACACCCACAGCAGCGGATACACCGCGCTCAGGCCATAGTCCTGCAGGTTCGACCACAGCTTCACCGGAATGCCCTGCGGGTAGTAGGCCACGATCAGCACTACGCCGAACTCGCCCAACGCGCGCACCCAGGCCAGGGCGATCGCGGCGGCCAGGCCGAGTTTGGCCAGCGGCAGGCTGACGCGGAAAAAACTGCGTGCGGGCGAATGCCCCAGGGTGAGGGCCATCTGCTCCAGCTCGCGCGGCACGCCTTCGAACGCGGCCCGCGCGGCAAGCACGTAATAGGGCAGCGCAGCGTAGAACTGCGCCATGATGAAGGCGGCGGCGGAGTTGGTGAGCACCAGGCCGGCGCGTTCCAGCCAGTGGCCGGCCAGGCCGTAGGGGCCGTACAAGGTGGCCAGCAGCAGGCCCATCGCCAGCGGCGGGGTGAGCAGGGCGAGCAGCAGCAGGGCGTCGATCAGCCATTGCCCGCGCACGCGATGCCGTGCCAGCCACCACGCCAGCGGCGTGCCCAGCAGCACGATCAGGGCGAGCGCGAGCAGGCTCAGCCCCAGCGACGTCGCCACCGCGGTGCCGTCGCCATGCACGAAGCCGAAGCCGCGCCAATCGGTGGCCAGCCACAGATTGGCGAAGGGTGCGGCCAGCAGCAGCAAGGTCAGGGCCGCAATCAACGCCGACAGCCGCGGTCGGCGTGCCTGTCCGTCGAGCGCGGCTGGGGTCACAGCGCGTCTCCGTGCGCGGGGTCGTAGCCGCGCTCGCGCAGCATGCGCTGCCCCTGGGCGCCTTGCAGGAACTGCACGAAGGCGGCACCGAGTGCGGGCTGGCGGGCATTGCGCAGCGGCGCGGCATAGAACACCAGCGGCTGCGCCGTGATCGTCTTGCCATTGGGCAGCGTGAAGCCGGCATGCGCATACCACGCGTCCTGCAACGCGGGGTCGGCCAAGTCGATCTCGGCCGGCAGGTCGATGCTCGGCAGGCCATGCGAGTGTGCCGCACTGGCATAGCCGAGGGTGGCGTCGATCTGGCCGGCTTCCAGCCGCGACATCAGCGAGGTTTCGGCGAACAGCTGCCGTGGATTCTGCAGCGCTCCGGCGATTTCGCGCAGCAGATCGGGTTGTGCGTAAAAACGGGCGGCCAATTGCAGGCTGAGCAGGGCATTGGCGCCCTGCGGATCGATCGCCGGATCGGTGCGGCCGAAGCGCAGGTCGGGCCGGCGCAGGATGTCGTACCAGCGTTTCTCGCCGCGCGCGGCGGCCGCGAAATCGGCTGCGTGGCGACTGCGCGGACTGTAGACCACGACCATGCGCGTGCTGGCGATCGGTTGCGCCCGCTCGACCAGGCCGGCCTGCTGCGCCACGCGCATCGGCCCCGGAGTGATGGCGACGAAGACGTCGGCTTGCAACTGCTTGGCGGCGAGCAGGCGCGCCAGGGCATACGATCCCTGGCCGACACCTTGGAACTGCACCGACCGTGCTTGGGCAAAGGCCGGCCCGGCATCACGATCCATCACCACTCCCATCGAACCGGCATAGGCCACGCGCAGCACCGGCATCTCGCCGGCCAGGACATTGGCGGTCGACAGCAGGCTCCACAGCCACAGCAACAGCAGGTTGTAGCGTTTCATGCGCGGGCCTCCCGGTGTGCGCGCAGTCGGCGCGCGCTGTCGCGCACATCGACGTCGAACAGCACGTGCAGCGTGTCGCCATCGGCGCAGGGCAGCTCGAACGACAGGCCATCGCGGCTGGGCAGGCGCGCGGCCAGTTCGCGGACTGCGGCATCGCACAGTGCGATGCACCAGCCATCGACGTTGCGTTGCCAGCCCGACTGCGCGTCCAGCCTCAGTTGCTGTCGCTCGACGCGCGCATCGGGCCAGTGCGTGACATTGACCACGCTTGTGCCGGCCAGCAGTTGCGCCAGTTCGGTTTCGTCGATGCGCAGGCGCAGCGCCTGCTGCTGCAGTTGGATTTTCATGCATGAACCTGCTGCCAGAGGGAAGGCGTGTTGCAGTCGACGAGCTGCGCCGCTTCGTCCGCATCGATGCTGATCCAGGCGCAGTCGATCGCCTGCTGCAGCGCGCGCAGCGAGCGCTCGCGGGCGGTCTGGCTTTGCAGCAGGAGCGGCAGCTGTGCGCGCAGGCGGGAGTCCAGGCGCAGGCGCATCGGCAGCACGTGATCGGCGCAGCGCAGGCCGCGCGCCGAGGTTTGTTCGAGCCGCAGGCGGCGCAGCAGGGCGGCGCCGAGCAGCGGCATGTCGACCGGAATCAGCAGCAGGTCGATGTCGCCGGCATGCGCGGCGGCCACGCCGGCGATGCCGCCCAGCGGGCCGCAGTGGGGCTGCGCATCGGCAATGCCGCGATAGTCCGCGCGTTCGCCGCTGACCTGCACGGCGTCGACTCCGGCCTCGCACAGCACGGCGATCTGGCGCTCGATCAGCGGCCGGCCATGCCAGTCGAGCAGTGCCTTGTCGCGGCCCATGCGGCTGGACTGGCCGCCGGCCAGCACCACGCCAAAGCAGGGGCGCGGCTCAATGCTCGTGGGCATGGCCGATCTGCGCATGCTGCGCGGCGGTGCGCTCGATCGCGCGCTGTTCCTCGCATAGCGAGCAGCCTTCGCTCCAGGCGCTGTCGCCGTCCACGTAGTGTTCCTGTTTCCAGATGGGCGATTCGTGCTTCACCGCCTCGATGGCCAGGCGGCAGGCGCGAAAGGCCTCGTCGCGGTGCGGCGTGCCGGCAGCGATGACGACGGCGAGATCGCCAATGGCCAGATGTCCCCTGGCGTGCGCGATCCACAGTTTGAGGGGGGCGTTGACCTCGGCGCGGGCGCGGTCGGCGATGGCGCGGAAGGTGTGCAGCGCCAGCGGTTCGAACAGGTCGTAGCTGATGCCGGTGACGCGGCGACCGACATTGTGGTCGCGCACCCGGCCGATGAAGGTGGCGATGCCGCCAAAGCGCGGGTCGGCGACGAAATCCAGTGCCGCAGCGACATCCAGCGCGGCCACGCTGCGCTCCACCACGGCAACGCGAACATCGAAATTCATTTCAGCCTCCGCTCACGGGTGGCAGGATCGCCAGTTCCACGCCTTCGGGGACGGCGTGATGGTTGTGCAGCAGCTGGTCGGCACTGGCGAAGGCGCAGCGGCGCAGCAGTCCGGCGGGGATGGCCGGTGCGTGTTCGGCCAGATGAGCCGCCAGTTGTTCGCGCAGTTCGCCGATCCGGCTGCCCGCCGGCACGTCGAGCTCGATGAAGCCGCGCGGATCGGCTTCGCGTAGCGCGCCGTACAGTGCAATCCGCGTCCTCATGCGCACTCTCCCCGGAGCTGGATCGGATGCAGGTGGCCCAGGCCGCAGACTTCGACCAGGGTGCCGGCCGGCAGATGCTGCGCGGCGAGCGGCACCAGCAGCCAGGCGTTGGCGTGTGCCAGCGGAGCGATGCGATAGGACTCCTGTCCGTCCAGCACGCGCGCCGCCAGCCGGCCCTGGTCGTCCAGCGTCACCTGCGCCTTGAGATGAAACCGCAGGCGCGGTTTCTTGGCGTAATCGGCAAGCAGCGGCACGCGGCAGTGCGTTTCGCGTGGCAGGCCCAGCATCGTGCGCAGCGCCGGCTCGACGAAGAAGCGCAGCCCGGCCGCCACCGCCACCGGATTGCCGGGCAGGCCGAAGAACAGCGTGCCATCGGGCAGACGCGCGAACAGCAGCGGCTTGCCGGGGCGGATCGCCAGCTTGTGAAAGAGGATTTCGGCACCCAGCCGGGCCAGCGCCTGGGGGACGAAGTCATACCGTCCCATCGACACCGCGCCGCTGGAAATCACCACCTGCGCACCGGCTGCGCGGGCGCGCTCGAAGGCGGCGAGAAATGCACTCACGTCGTCGCCGACGGTTTCGCCGTGGACGGGAAGGGCGCCGGCCAGCGGCAGGCGCGCGGCGAGGAACGGGCCGTTGGAGTTGCGGATCTGTCCCGGCGCCAGTGGACTGCGGGCGTCGTCGACCAGTTCGCGGCCGGTGCACAGCACCGCCACGCGCGGGCGCGTGGCGACGCGCACGCTTGCCACGCCGAGCGCCGCAAGCAGGGTGAGATGCTGCGGCTGAAGCACGCAGCCGGCCGGCAGCACGGTTTCGCCCAGGGCAACGTCGGAGCCGGCGCGACGCACGTTCTGTCCGGCGCTCACCTCGCTCAGCAGGCGCACGCGCGGCGGGGACTCCAGGCGTTCGGTGGACTCGACCGGAATCACGCGGTCCAGGCCATCGGGCAGGCGGGCGCCGGTCATGATCTCCCAGGCGCCATGCTGCGCCTGGCGCAGGCCATCGCCGGCGGCCTGCTCGCCTTCGATGAGGTGTTCACTACCGGCCGCCAATGGTGCATCGCCGCCGCGCAGTGCATAACCGTCCATGGCTGAATTGTCGAAGGGCGGCAGCGCCTCGCGCGCAACGCCCGGTTCGGCGAGGACGCGATCGAGCGCCTCGGCCAGCGCCACGGCCTCGGTCGGCAGAGGCGCGCACTGGGCGAGGATCTGCGCCAGGGCGTGATCGGGATCGAGCAGGGCGTGGTTCATGCGTGGCACTCGCCACGGGTCATCGCCACCGCGTGCGCGAGCAGCGGGCCGAGGATGTCCATGCCTTGCGCGACGGCCTTGGTGCTGCCGGGCAGGGCGATGATCAGGGTGGTGCCAAGCTGCACGGCGTCGGCGCGGCTGAGCCAGGCCAGCAGTGTGTGCTGGCTGCTTTCGCTGCGGAACCGCTCGCCCAGTCCGGGAACGTGGCGTCCGCCGAGTTGGGCCAGGGTCTCGGGCGTGATGTCGCGCGGACTCAGGCCGGTGCCGCCGGTGCACAGCACCAGTTCCGTGCCGGCATCGGCCAGTGCGCGCAGTCGCGCGGTCAGCGGGGCGGCGTCGTCGGCCAGCACTTCGGCGGGCGCGCAGCGGGCGCCCAGGGATTGCAGGCGCTCCACCAGCAGCGGGCCGGAGGCATCGGCATAGTCGCCGCGGCTGGCACGGTCGCTCAGGGTGATGACCGCGGCCCGCACGCCGTCCAGGCGCGGCGCGGCACGCGGGCGGTAGTGCGCCTGCTCGGCTTCGCTCATGCCGTCGGGATGCAACCACAGGCCTTTCTTGCCGCCTTCCTTGAACAGCAGGCGCACGCCGCCGATGGCCAGCGCCGGCTGCACCGGCTTGGTCAGGTCGTAGAGCGTGAGCAGGGCGGCATTGACGCCGGCCAGGGCTTCCATCTCCACGCCGGTGCGGGCGAAGGTGGCCACTTCGCAGTAGACGCGGATGGCTTGCCGCGCTGCCACCGGCTCGCAGTGCAGCTCCAGGTATTCCAGCGGCAGCGGATGGCACAGCGGCATCAGCTGCGAGGCGTTCTTGGCGCCTTGCAGGCCGGCGATCTCGGCCATGGCAATGGCGTCGCCCTTGGGCAGGCGGCGTGCCACGATGTCGTCGAAGGCGGTGCCGGCGTACAGCTCGCCCACGGCCACGGCACGACGCGCGGTGACGCGTTTGGCGCGCACGTCGGCCATGTGGAAGCGGGCGGCCTGAAAGCCGGCGCCGGGTTCGCGCTGATGCATGAATCAACCTCCGGTGGAAGCCAGGTGAGGGGTGATGCCGGTGCGGCCTTGATGCAGGAAATGCCCCTGCTCCTTGCGACCGATCTGGCCGCCGACGGCGCGCACGAGGTCTTCGAGCTGATCGTCGCGTTGCAGGTGCTGGCGCAGCGGAATGCCGAATTCGCCAAACAGGCACAGGCGCAGATCGCCGGTGGCGGTGATGCGCAGGCGGTTGCAGCCGGCACAGAAATCCTTGGAGTACGGTGCGATGATGCCGATGCGACCGGCATAGTCGGGGTGCTGGTACTCGCGGGCCGGGCCGGCATCGGCGGCGCGCGGCAGGGCTTGCCAGCCGGCGTCGCGGATGCGCTCCTCCAGGGTTTCGGCGCGCACGTGATGGTCGCGGAAGAAGGCCAGGTTGTCGCCGGTTTGCATCAGTTCGATGAAGCGCAGGCCAACGGCATGCTCGCGCAGGTAGTCGAGCCAGCGTGGCAGCTCGGCATCGTTGACGTCGCGCAGCAGCACGGCGTTGAGCTTGACCGCGGGCAGGCCGGCGGCCAGCGCCATGTCCACGCCGTGCAGGATGTCGTCGAGTCGGTCATGGCCGGTGATGCGGGCAAAGGTGGCGCGGTCGAGGCTGTCGACGCTGACGTTGATCGCGTTCAGGCCGGCGTCCATCCATTCGTGCAGGCGGCGTGACAGCAGCGTGCCGTTGGTGGTCATCGCCAGCTTCTTCACGCTGGGCAGCGCGGCCACGGTGCGCAGCACGGCCGTCAGGTCGCGGCGCACGCTTGGCTCGCCGCCGGTCAGCCGCACCTTGTGCATGCCCAGCTCGGCAAAGCCGCGCAGCAGGCGCGTGATTTCGTCCAGCGACAGCGGCCCGGCGACACCGTTTTCGGCTTGGTAGCCATGCGGCAGGCAGTACGTGCAACGGAAGTTGCAGGCGGGCGTCAGTGACAGCCGCAGATAGGGAAAGCGGCGACCATGGCGGTCGGCCAGCGGGGTCATCGAAACAGCTCCTTTCCAAGATTCGGGAGGCGGACGCGTTTCCCCGTCCGCCCGGTGATCCGCAGATCACGGACGCCTGGCCATGTCCATGCGGGACGAAGGCCATGCGTCTTCGGAGTGACAACACAACGCGCCCACTATCCGTGGAATGCGCGATTCTGTCCAGCCCCGGCGCTATTCGAAATGCATACAGCGCAGGCCGCGTGCAGGATGCGATGACGACAATGGTCGATCCTGGATTTGGATGGCTGGATGTCCAAACCGATGGAGGTGCCCGTCGGCGCGCGATGGCGCCAGCATGCGGATTGGCGATGCGCGGGCATTGCGATCCGGATTTCCCGCGCATCGTGCCGTGGGATATGGCGACCCGGGGCGCAACCCCGTCGCCGAACCCTGCGCAGCGCGGGGCTGCGGCGGGCACTCGAACGCAAGCTGCATGCCGAAAGACGGATCGCGCCTGGTTGGCGCGATCTGCCGGCTGCAATCAATGCGAATGCGTCTGATCTTGATCGAGATCAAGGCCGGCGGCGCGTCGACGGCGCATGCTGGCCGGCATGGCTGCCTGGTATCCATGGATTTTGCTGCTGCATCTGTCGTGCGCGATCGTCTTCGTGGGCGCTGTGGTGTTCGAGGTGCTGGTGCTCGAAGGCCTGCATGCCCACTTCGATGCAGCCACCATGCAGCGCATCGAAGACGCGGTGATGCGGCGGGCGCGGCGCTTCATGCCTTGGGTCGTCGCCCTGCTGTTTCTCAGCGGTTTTGCCCTGTTCGACATCCGCTGCAACGGCCTGTCATGCATCGGCACGCGCTTTGGTGGCTGGCTGCTGCTCAAGGTGACGCTGGCCTTCGGCGTGCTGGGCGTATTCGCCAGCGCGATCATCGCCGGCGCGCGCGGGCGCATGAATCCATGCCGTTTCCGCAACACGCACCGCATCATCCTGGCGATGATGATCGGCATCGTGTTTCTGGCCAAGACGATGTTCGTGCTGTGAGCGCGTTGCTCAGCGCGTTGTGCCGGTGACGGGAAGACCCAGCGTGCGCGCACGCGGCGGGTCTTCGAGTCCCAGTCCCATGCGCAGGCCTTGGCCGATGCGTTCGGCGTAGTCGATCATTGCCGCCGTGCCCGAGTCGTCGAGAACCTCGGGCACGGTTTCGCGCCACAGTGCCAGCCAGCGCTGGAAATGCTCGCGGCCGATGCCGAGCGGGCGATGCATGGCCATCGGATTGCCGCGATAAGTGCCGGCCCGCAGGGCCACCGAGCACCAGAACGAAGTGAGCAGGCGTTTGTGCTCGTCCCAATCCTCGACCACGGGATTGAACATCGCGCCAAGCATGGCGTCGGCGCTGACCTTGTCGTAGAAGCGGTCGACCAGGCGGGCAAGGCTGGCGTGGGAGAGCGCGGCGCGCGTCGGCTGCGCGTCGGAAGGCGATGTGGACATGCGTGCATTTTACACCCGGTGCATGGCGATGCGGGCGTGGAGTGACGCGGAACCGTCGGCGAAAGGTATGATGCGCGGCATGACCCATGTCGTGACCGACAACTGCATCGCCTGCAAGTACGCCGACTGCGTCGAAGTCTGCCCGGTCGATTGCTTTCATGCCGGCCCGAACTTCCTCGCCATCGATCCCGAGGAATGCATCGACTGCACGCTGTGCGTGCCCGAGTGTCCGGCCGAGGCGATTTTCCCCGAAATGGACGTGCCGGCCGGGCAGGAGCACTTCCTGGCCATCAATGCCGAGCTGGCGCCATTGTGGCCGGTGCTGACCAGCCGCATCGACGCCTTGCCCGATGCCGATCGGCTCAATGGCACGCCCAACAAGCTGCCGATGCTGATCCGCGAGCTCGATCCGGGCGCCTGAATGCACCGCAACGCGAGGTGGCGCGGCTTGTCTTGCGTCAAGGTGATGCACGCGGTGGCCCGCTAACGTTGCGTCATTGCGGCGGATGCCGCGCAACGGAGTGTCGAGCATGTTCCTTCAGCAAACTGCGGCGGCACGCGCGCTGATGCTGGCCTTGGCGCTGGCCATCGGCTGGCCTGCCGTGGCGACGGCCCAGCACGACCACGCCGCGCATGCGCATGTCACCGCGCCGCCGCCGCCGGCCAGGCCATGGGCGGCCGATGCCGTCCTGCGCGACAACATGCAGCGCATCCACGAAACCCTGCGGGCGCTCGATCACTACGAGAAAGGGCACATGAATGCGGCAACCGCGGTCGACAACACGAAGACGATCGAGCAATCCGCCGCTGACATCTTCGCCCACTGCAAGCTCACGCCGGAGAAAGACGCGGTACTGCACAACATGCTGATGCCGCTGCTGATGGCCGCGCAGAAATTCAAGAGCGATCCGCAGAATCTGCAGTCGCTGGCCGCGATGCGCGCAGCCGTGGCGGACTATCCGCGCTACTTCGAGGCGTCGGGCTGGGCGCCGTCGGACAAACCCGCGGCACATCGGCATGCCGGGCATGAGTCTGCCGCACACGAGCACGCGCACTGATGCGCGGGCGTGCCGTGGCGGCCCGGGAGTGAGCGGGGCCGTCAGCGCGCAGACGGGACGCGCACAACAGCGATCCGGTGTGACATGACCGATTACATCCAGGCTTGGCAATGCATCGGCTGCGGCAAGATCGAAGCGCCGCAGACCTGCATCGGCGTGTGCAAGGATCGCAAGATCTTCATGGTTGGCAAGGCCGAGCACGAGCGCGTGCTGGAGCAGAACCAGGCATTGCGCACGCATTTGACCCAGGTGCGATCAGCGCTGCAGCGTTTTGCGCTGGCCAAGCCGCAGCAGGGACAGTGGGAACGTTCGTGGCTGGCCCTGCAGGCCGAGCTGCGCGAGACGCTGGCCCGGCTGGATGCGGGGGTGACGTCGCCGGATGCGATCGCGCCGCCGTCCGATGCACGCTGAGCGCCATCGGCGCGCCAGTGGATTGCTCAGGCCGAGGCTTCGCCCAGGCCATGCCGTGCCAGCGCCCAGGCAACATGCTCGCGCACGAGCGCCGAGGCGTCGTGCTCGCGCGCACGCAGCGCGGCGATGATGTCGGGCGCGGTGGGCGCGTTGCCGAGCGCGACCGCGATATTGCGCAGCCAGCCCTCGTAGCCGGCGCGGCGGATCGCCATGCCTTCGGTGCGTGAGAGGAAATCGGCCTCGCTCCACGCAAACAATTCCACCAGCAGCGCATCGCCCAGGCCATGCCGCTCGGCGAAGTCGGCTTCACCCGTGGGCTGCGCGAACTTGTTCCATGGGCAGACCAGCTGGCAGTCGTCGCAACCGAAGATGCGGTTGCCGATCAGTGGGCGCAGCGGCTCGGGAATGGCGCCGCGCTGCTCGATGGTCAGGTACGAGATGCAGCGGCGCGCATCGAGGACATGCGGTGCAAGGATGGCCTGCGTGGGGCAGACCTCGATGCAGCGCGTGCAGGTGCCGCAATGCGCGCTGGCGGCGGCATCGATGGGCAGCGGCAGGTCGGTGTAGATCTCGCCGAGGAAGAACCAGCTGCCGGCGTGGCGATTGATCAGCAGGGTGTGCTTGCCGATCCAGCCCAGTCCCGCGTTGCGCGCCAGCGCCTTCTCCAGCACCGGCGCCGAGTCGACGAACACACGATGGCCGAATGCGCCGGCGGCGTCGGCGATGCGATCGGCGAGCTTCTGCAGGCGATTGCGCATCAGCTTGTGATAATCGCGGCCGAGCGCGTAGCGCGAGACGTAGCCGCGGCGACCGTCTTCGAGCTTGTCCCAGGCTTGGGCGATGTCGGCCGGGGCGTAGTCCATGCGCGCCGAAATCACCCGCAGCGTGCCGGGCTGCAATTCGTCGGGGCGCGAGCGCCGCGTGCCATGCCGCTGCATGTATTCCATTTCGCCGTGATGTCCGGCGTCGAGCCATTGCAGCAGATGGGCCTCGTCGGCGGCCAGATCGACCCCGCTGATGCCGATCTGCTGAAAGCCGAGCTCGGCGCCCCAGCGGCGCAGGTCGGTGACGAGGGCGGCGTAGTCGGTCATGTGCGGGCAGGCGGACACATCCTGCGCAGGATGGCCGATAGAATGCGCCGATGGCAAACGACCCGCGTGCATCGGCGCTGTACACCTGCGAGCAAGTGCGCGACATCGATCGCGCCGCGATCGAGCGTTGCGGCATCGCCGGCAGCGAGCTGATGCGCCGCGCCGCCGCTGCTGCCCATGCCGCCTTGCGCCGGCGCTGGCCGCAGGCACGCCGCCTGCTGTTGCTTGCCGGCACTGGCAACAACGGCGGCGATGCGTTCCTGCTCGGCGTGCTGGCGCTGCAGGAGGGGTGTGCGGTCACCGCCATTGTCCTGGGCGAGGCCACCACGGCCGATGCCGCCGCCGCGCGCGCGGCTTTCGTCGCCGCCGGCGGCCGGCTCGTGCAGGCGTGTCCGGGTGAGGCGTTGCCCGACGCCGATGTTCATGTCGACGGCCTGTTCGGCAGCGGACTCACGCGGGAGGTCGCGGGAACGGCGCGCGAGCTGATCGAGGCCCTCAATGCGCGTCGTGCCTGCGTGCTGGCGCTCGACGTGCCATCGGGGCTGGATGCCGATCGGGGCGTGGTGCGTGGCGTGGCCGTGCGGGCACAGGCCTGCGTGGTGTTCGTCGGCTGGAAATGCGGGCTGTTCACGGCGGACGCGGCCGACTATTGCGGCGCGCGCGAGCTGGCCATGCTCGACATTCCGGCGCTGGCCTGCGCGGACGTTGCGCCGAGTGCCTGCCTGCTGGATGAGACGGTGTTTGCCCGGCTTGCGCCGCGACGCGCCAATTCGAACAAGGGCAGCTATGGACACGTGCTGACCATCGGGGGCGATCATGGCATGAGCGGTGCCTTGCAGTTGTGTGCCGCGGCGGCCCTGCGCAGCGGTGCGGGACTGGTCAGTGCGGCCACCCGGCCCGCGCCGTCGGCGGCGTTTCATGCGGCATGGCCGGAGTGGATGGTGCATGGCGTCGATGGCGCCGCCGACCTGCACGCGCTGCTCGAACGCGCCAGCGTGCTGGCGGTCGGCCCTGGACTGGGGCGTGGCGCCTGGTCGCGGCAGTTGCTCGATGCCGCGCTGGCCAGCGCCAAGCCGCAGGTGCTCGATGCCGATGCGCTCAATCTCCTGGCGCAGTCGCCGCGGCGCCTGGCGGATGACTGCGTGATCACGCCGCATCCCGGCGAGGCGGCGCGATTGCTCGGCGTGGAGACGGCGACGATTCAGTCCGATCGCTTTCGCGCCGCACGCGAATTGGCCGCACGGTACGCTGCCGTGACCGTGCTCAAGGGCAGCGGCAGCCTGATCGCCGCGCCCGATGGCCGGGTTGCGGTGTGCGCCTGGGGCAATCCCGGCATGGCCAGTGGCGGCATGGGCGATGTGCTGTGCGGGGTCATCGCGGCGCTGCTTGCACAAGGCCTGTCGGCCTGGGACGCGGCCTGCGTGGGCGTGGCCGCGCATGCGCGCGCGGGCGATCTGGCCGCAGCCGACGGCGAGCGGGGATTGCTTGCGCACGATGTGCTGCCGCCGCTGCGCAGAGTGCTGAACGGGATGGAACGATGACCGGCTCGATGAAGATGGCGGCGCTCGACGAAGCCGGGCTGGTGGCGTTGGCGCAGCGTCTGGCGCCGGTGGTGGGCGACGGGGCATGGATCCATCTCAGCGGCGAGCTGGGCGCTGGCAAGACGACGTTCGCGCGCGCCCTGCTCAAGGCGGTCGGGGTGGGAGAGCGGGTCAAGAGCCCGACTTACAGCCTGATCGAGTCCTATCGGGTAGGCACGCTCGACGTGCACCACCTGGACTTGTATCGCATTGCCGATCCGCAGGAGCTGGAATGGCTGGGCCTGGCCGACCTGGTGCTGCCCTCGGCGCTGCTGCTGGTGGAATGGCCCGAGCGCGGCGGCGATGCCCTGGCCGCCCCCGACCTGCATCTGTGGCTGCGGCATGCCGGAGAGCGGCGCGCATTGGAGATCCAAGCCAATGCCCGTGGCGCGCTGCTGCTGGAGCGTGCCGGCCTGTATCCGGAGCGGGCGGTCGAGTGATCTCGATCCGCCTTCACGAAAGTTTTGCACCTGTCGGATTTGAAAGGGAAAAAGGCTTGCATTCGCGCGCCTGCTTCGGGTTGAATACGCGCCATGTGGGGGATGCTTCGCCATCGTGGTCTGTGCGCTTGGCTCGCCGTGTTCGGCGCGGGCACGCTGGCGCACGCGGCAGACATCCAGTCCTCGCGCGTCTGGGCCGGCCCTGAATCGACGCGGGTCGTGTTCGATGTCTCCGGCCCGGTCAAGTACAAGCTGCTCGAACTGCATCAGCCCGACCGGCTCGTGCTCGACGTGCGCGACAGCACGCTCGCCAGCGAATTCACCACGCCCGCCGCCAGCGGCCTGCTCAAGGGAATGCGTGCCGGCAAGCGCGGCAAGAGCGATGCGCGCGTGGTGTTCGACCTGGCCGACGGCGTGCACCCCAAGAGTTTCCTGCTGCCGCCTGCCGACAAGTTCGGTTATCGCCTGGTCGTCGATCTGTATCCCGCCGCCAGCGCGGGCAAGAGCACGCCGGTGAAGAGCGTGGCCGATGTCGACAACGGCAAGACGCGCAATGTCGTGGTGGCCATCGACGCCGGCCACGGCGGTGACGATCCGGGTGCCAGCGGCGCCAGCGGCACCTACGAGAAGACCGTCACCCTGGCCGTCGCGCGCGAGCTGAAGAAGGTCGTCGATGCCACGCCGGGCATGACTGCCGTGCTGACCCGCGATGGCGATTATTTCATTCCGCTCGAACAGCGCTATGTGAAGGCGCGCAAGGCCAAGGCCGACCTGTTCGTGTCGATCCACGCCGACGCGTTCACCAACAGCGACGCGCGCGGCTCGTCGGTGTGGGTGTTGTCGCCGCGTGGCGCGACCAGCGAAGCGGCGCGCTGGCTTGCCGACCGCGAGAATCGCGCCGACCTGGTCGGCGGCATTTCGCTCGACGACAAGGATGACACGCTGGCCAAGGTGTTGCTCGACCTGTCCCAGGGCGCGACCATGGGCGCCAGCAATGCCGTGGCCGAGAAGGTGCTGCAGGCGCTGCGCAAGATCGGCCCGACGCATCGCAACTATGTGGAACGCGCCAACTTCGTCGTGCTGCGCTCTCCCGACGTGCCCTCGATCCTGGTCGAAACCGCCTTCATCACCAATCCAACCGAGGAAGCGCGCCTGACCGATCCACGGCATCGTGAGCGGCTGGCCGACGCGATCCTCGACGGCATGCGCGAATACTTCCGCGCCACGCCGCCGCCCGGCACGCTGTTCGCACACGAAAACCAGCGCAGCAGGAAGACCGAGCCGGCGCTGGCAGCCAAGGCGCCAGTGCGGAAATCGGGGCGCTACGTGGTGCGGCGTGGCGAAACCTTGCGCACGATCGCCGAGGCGCACGGCATCACTCAGGCGCAGCTGCGCGCCGCCAATGACCTGGCCAGCTCGCGTCTGCGCGCCGGCGAGGTGCTGGAGATTCCATCCAGCTGAAGCGGGGCGTTCGAGTATCATGTGGAGCTCGCCGCGCCGAGTTCCCATGTCCCGCATCCGCTGTTTGCCCGTCGAGCTCGTCAACCAGATCGCTGCCGGCGAGGTCATCGAGCGTCCTGCTTCCGTGGTCAAGGAACTGGTCGAGAACAGCCTCGACGCGGGGGCGCGGCGGATCGAAATCGATCTGGAGCAGGGCGGAGCGCGTCTGATCCGGGTGCGCGACGATGGGGGCGGCATCGAGGCCGAGGATCTGCCGCTGGCGGTCAGTGCGCATGCGACCAGCAAGATCGCCAGTTTCGACGATCTCGAACGCGTCGCCACGCTGGGTTTTCGCGGCGAGGCGCTGCCGTCGATCGCTTCGGTGTCGCGCTTTGCGCTGACTTCCCGGCGCGCCGGTGCCGAGCAGGCCTGGCGCATCGAAATCGACGGCGGCAGGGCGCGTGCGCCGCAGCCGGCGCAGCATGCGCCGGGCACCGCGGTGGAGGTGCGCGACCTGTTCTACAACCTGCCGGCACGGCGCAAGTTCCTGCGTGCCGAGCGCACCGAATTCGGACATGTCGAGGAATGGGTCAAGTCGATGGCCCTGGCACGGCCCGACGTGGAGTTTCGCCTTGGCCACAACGGCAAGGCGGTGCGCTGGTTCAAGGCCACGCGCGAGGCGGCCGAACTGGATCGCCGGCTGGCCGATGTGCTGGGCGAGGAGTTTCTCGGCAGCAGCCTGCAGATCGACCATGGTGCGGCCGGGCTGCGGCTGCACGGGTGGGTTGGCCTGCCGACCGCTTCGCGCGCGCAGGCCGATCAGCAGTATTTTCACGTCAACGGACGGCTGGTGCGCGATCGCCTGGTCGCGCATGCGGTGCGTCAGGCCTATGCCGACGTGCTGTTCCACGGGCGGCACGCTGCCTTCGTGCTGTTTCTCGAACTCGATCCGGCGCTGGTCGATGTCAACGTGCATCCGGCCAAGCACGAAGTGCGCTTTCGTGAAGGCCGGCTGGTGCATGACTTTCTCTATCGCACGCTCGACGAGGCGCTGGCGCAGGCGCGAGCGGGTGCAGCCCCCGCCGTACCGGCCGCATCCGCGCCGGCCTGGGCGCCACCGTCGGCGGCATGGGCAGGCGGAACGCCGCGCCCGGGATATGCCGCACAGCCAACCCTGGGGTTGGGCGTACGCGAGCCGCTGGCCGACTATGCGGCCCTGCTCGGGCGCCCGCTGACCTCGGGAGCGATGCCCGCGGCTCCCTCCGATGCGATGTCATCCGCTGCGGCCGAGGCCGACGTGCCGCCGTTGGGTTTTGCGCTGGCGCAGCTGCACGGCATTTACGTGCTGGCGGAAAACGCGCAGGGACTGGTGCTGGTCGACATGCATGCCGCGCATGAGCGCATCACCTACGAAAAGCTCAAGGCCGCGCAGGACGGCGACGGAATCCGTGCGCAGCTGCTGCTGGTGCCGCTGAGCCTGGCGCTGAGCGAGCGCGAAGCCACGCTGGTCGAGGAGCAGCAGGCGCGGTTTGCGGAACTGGGGTTCGACATTGCGCGCAGCGGCCCGCAGAGCATCGTCGTGCGACGCACGCCGGTGGTGCTCGAAGGCGCGGATGTCGCACAGCTGGTGCGCGACGTGATCGCCGACCTCGCCGTGCATGGGCAGACGCGTCGCATCGAGGAGAGCCGCAATGAACTACTGGCGACCATGGCCTGTCATGGCTCGGTGCGCGCGAACCGGCGGCTGACCCTGCCGGAAATGAATGCGCTGCTGCGCGAGATGGAGGCGACCGAGCGATCGGGACAGTGCAATCATGGGCGCCCGACCTGGGTGCAGCTGGCGATCGGTGACCTCGATCGCCTGTTCCTGCGCGGCCGCTGACCGCGCGGGAGCCCGGGCACGGCAGGGCTTGGAGTGGCGGCATGGATTTGGAAAACTGCGCGGCGAGTCTGCCTTCGTGGCCAATTGCGGCCACGATCCGCTGCAATCGAGTGCTAGGTGATTGAGGAGTGATGATGATCAAGGCCGGTATCTTGCTGGTGGCCAGCTTCGCGGGAGTGCAACTGATGTCCGCCAAAATCGATTCGAGCCCGGCGACGGGCGATGCCTACGTCAAGCAGGTGGAAAGCTGGCGTGCGCAGCGTGTGGAGCGCCTCAAGGCAGCCGATGGTTGGCTCAGCCTGATTGGCCTGCACTGGCTCAAGGAGGGCAGGAACCGCGTCGGCAGCGCCAAGGACAACGATGTGGTGCTGGCTGCCGGCCCCGCGCATTTCGGCGTGGTCACGCTGGCGGGCGGCAAGGTCACGATCGAACTCGATCCCGTGGCCAAGGCGACGATCGACGGCAAGCCCGGCAAGAGCGCCACGCTGCTCGACGACGCGCATGACAAGCCGACCCTGATCGCGGCCGATACGGTGAGCTTCTACCTGATCGATCGCAACGGACGCAAAGGCCTGCGCGTCAAGGACAGCAAGGCGCAGGCGCGCACGCACTTCCGCGGCATCGAATCGTTCCCGGTCGATCCAAGCTGGCGCATCCAGGCACGCTGGGTGCCGTTCGATCCGCCGCACACGCTGGAAACCCCCAATGTGCTCGGCCAGGTCGACAAGTTTCCGGTGCCGGGCAAGGCGGTGTTCGAGCGTGACGGCAAGACATTCGAGCTGCTGCCGGTGATCGAGGTGCCGGGCGACAAGCAGCTGTTCCTGATCTTCGCCGATCGCACCAGCGGCAAGGAAACCTATGGCGCGGCGCGCTTCCTGTACGCCGACATGCCCAAGGATGGCAGGATCGTGCTCGACTTCAATCGTGCCTACAACCCGCCTTGCGCGTTCACTTCGTTTGCGACCTGTCCGCTGGCGCCACCCGAAAACCGGCTCGACCTGCGGGTGACCGCGGGCGAGAAGAAATACGCCGGTGGCGCGCATTGACGGCATCGGTTCAGGCGCCATCGGCATCATGTCGCCCCGGGCTGGTGGCTGTCTGCCGCCGCCCGGCGCGGCATTGGGCAGCGCCGGATGGCTCGGGTACACTAATCCGCTTTGCCCGGTTCGCCGCGTCGTGCGGCGCGCCCAAGACCCCACACTCGGAGACACACGCATGAAGCTTGGTTGGTCACTCGCCCTCGCGGCGCTGGTTGTTGCAGGTTCCGCGTTCGCGCAGGACACCACGTCGGACAAGGGCAAGCTCTCCTACGCGATGGGCTTCCAGATGGGCGCGCGCCTGTCGGGACAGAAACAGGACGTCGACATCGCCACGTTCAGCAAGGCGGTGCAGGACGGTTTTGCCGGCAAGCAGCCGACCGTGCCGGTGGCCGCCATGCAGGAAGCGGTGCAGAAGTACGAGCAGAAGATGAAGGCCGCGCAGGACAAGGAACTGGCCGACAACAAGCGCGAAGCCGATGCGTTCATGGCGGCCAACCGTTCCAAGACCGGCATCGTCGCCATGCCCGACGGCACGCAGTACCGCGTGATCGACGCCGGCAATGGCCGCACCATCACGCCGACTTCCGAAGTCACCTTCCATGTGCGCGTGTCGCTGACCAGTGGCCGTGAAATCCGCAGCTCCTTCGTCGGCGAGCCGATCAAGGCCAAGGTGTCGGACATGATGAACCTGTTTGGCTCCAAGTCGCTGGTGTCGGTCATCGAGAAGATGAAGGTGGGCGATCACTGGATGGTCTATCTGGCGCCGGAAGCCGCTTCGGGCAACCAGGTGTACGTCTGGGAAATCAAGATCGTCGACGTCAAGTAAGACCGGGGTGATGGCGTTCCGGCCCGTGCTGGACATCCATCGAGCTGGATCGCCATGCCTCACAGCAAACGCCGCGCCTGTCGCGGCGTTTGCATTTGCAATGTGGCGCTGCATGTGGCGGATGCCACGGCATGTGCGCATGTTTCCGGAACAGACATGAATCCTCCGTCCCCTCACGTGCTCAGTCCCTGTATCGGCGTCTGCCATCTCGATGCCGCGGGGTATTGCGAAGGCTGCCTGCGCACCGGCGATGAAATCGCGCGCTGGCTGGCCATGGGCGAAGGGCAGCGACAGCATCTCATGGACGTGGTGCTGCCGCAGCGCGAGGCAGCACGTTCGTGAACCGTGCCGCCGAAGTCGATGCCGTGCGCCTGCGCCGCGCCGTGCGCGCGCTCGATCAGCCGCCAGCGCTTCCGGGTTGGAATGCCGCCGAGCTGGCCGATGTATTCGATGCCGACGTCCGCCACCGCGAAGCCGCGGTGCTGGTGCCGTTCGTGCAGCGCGGTACGGCACTGTCGCTGTTGTTCACGCGGCGCGCCGGACACCTGCGCCACCATGCCGGGCAGGTGAGCTTTCCCGGTGGCGCGGTCGAGGCGAACGATGCGGGCGTGGTGGCCACGGCGTTGCGCGAGACGCACGAGGAAACCGGTATCGATCCGGCGTGGATCGAGCCGTTCGGTTTTCTCGATCGGCTCGATACGGTGTCGGGCTTCAGCGTCACTCCGGTCGCCGCCTTCGTGCGTGGGGATTATGCTCTGCACCTTCAGGCCAGCGAGGTCGACGAAGCCTTCGAAGTGCCACTCGACATCATTCTGGCGCCTGCGGCATTGCGCCGCGAGGCCATCGTGTGGCGCGGCCGCGAACGCGACATCTATTCGCTGGATTGGCAGGGGCGGCGCATCTGGGGCGTCACTGCTGCCATGCTCAAGAATCTACTCGACCGTCTGGAGCAAGTGCGATGAACTCATCCTGCCTGGTTTCCTGCACGCAGTTGTCGACCTGGCTCGCCCGCGACGACGTGCTCATCGTCGATTGCCGTTTCGAGCTTGGCGATGCGGACAAGGGATGGCGCGAGTATCGGGAGGCGCATATCCCCGGTGCGCAGTACGCACATCTGGATCGGGACCTGTCCGACCTGTCCAGGCCGGGGCTGGGTCGTCATCCGCTGCCCGACGACGCGCGCCTGTCGGCGGCCTTGTCGCGCTGGGGCTGGCGCGAGGGCGATCGCGTGATTGCCTATGACAACGCCGGTGGCGCGCTTGCCGCAGCGCGCCTGTGGTGGCTGCTGCGCCTGGCCGGCTTGCGTGAGGTGCAGGTGCTCGACGGAGGTTGGGCGGCCTGGCGCGCTGCCGGATTGCCGGTCGAGAATGCGGCGCCGACGCGTGCGGCGAGTGTGGTGTCGGTGCACGTCGACAACGCCGCCGTGGTTGGCTACGACGAATTGCAGCATCGCCTCGCCGAGGGGAGCATCGTGCTGCTCGATGCCCGTGGCGCACCGCGTTTCCGTGGGGACGTGGAACCACTCGATCGCGTTGGCGGGCATGTGCCCGGGGCGCGCAACCGGCCTTTCTCCGACAATCTGGATGCCGATGGTCGATTCAAGCCGGCAGCCACGCTGCGCGACGAATTTGCCGCCTTGATCGGCGCGCATGCGGCGTCCGAGGTGGTGCATTCCTGCGGTTCGGGCGTGACCGCCTGCCACAACGCGCTGGCAATGGAGCATGCCGGCCTGGTCGGTTCGCGGGTGTTTGCGCCATCGTGGAGCGGTTGGGTCAGCGATCCCGCACGACCGATCGCCACCGGCGACGCCGCGCCGTAGCGCGGACTCATTTCTTGAGGCGTGCGACCAGCGCCTGCAGCACGGCCTGGGTCTGCGGTGCGAACCAACCCTCGACGAATTCGTCGATGCCGAAGCTCGCAGGATCGGCGAATGCCGCTGCCAGGTCGGCGCGGGCAAGGCGCCGGGTTGCGGCCAGCGCATGCGCGGGCAGCGCCAGCAGCGAAGCCAGCCACTCGCGCGTGCGCGCGACGACCAGCGACGGGTCGACCAGTTCGTCGACGAAACCCAGAGGCAGCGCCTCCTCGGCGCTGATCATCGCTCCGGCCACCATCAGGCGTTCCGCGCGATAGGCTCCGACCAGGCGCCGCAAGGCCATCTGGATGACTTCGGGCACGACCAGTCCAACCTGGACTTCGTTGAGGCCGATGCGGAATGGCTTGGCTGGATCGATGCTGCGTGCCATCACGCGGTAGTCGCACAGGATCGCCAGCACCGCGCCGCCGGCCGGGCTGTGGCCGGTGATGGCGGCGGCAATCGGAATCGGGCTGCGGGCGAGCGCCGCGCACAGCGCAAAGAAATCGACCCAGAACGCGCGCATGGCGGCACGATCCAGCTGTAGCAGTGCCGGCACGTCCAGACCCGCCGAAAACATGCCCGGCGCTCCCGACAGCAGCAGCGCCTGCGCCCCGTCGCCGGGGGCGGCCTCGATGGCTTCGCGCAATGCGTGCACCAGCGCCGGATCGAGCGCGTTGACCGGCGGTCGCGCAAGGCGCAGTTCGTGGATGGCGGCGTGGCGGATCAGTTCGAGCATGGCGGGGCCCTGGACAGCGGTGGATGGAGGATGGAATGCCGTTGCGTCAGCCGCGCTCGTCGTCGGCGCTCCAGGTGTAGCGCAGCTGGTAGTCGAGGACGGTCTTGCCGTGCGCGGGAATGTCGAGCGTGAATTCGAGCAGGTCGGGCGTCTTGCGCGCGGGACGTGTGCTGGAGGACAGCAATTCCCATACGCGCCAGCGATCGGGGTGCTCGTGCACGGTGAAGCGGCGCGCGGTGTCGCTGCCGTTCTTGAGCGTGACGCGCAGGCTTTCGGTCATCGTGCGCGCGGCGCGGTCGACGGTGAAGGCAGTGCGCTCGCGCGTGGCGTTCAGGCCGAAGGCGGTGCCGAGATCGAGCGTGATTTCATCGCCTTTGGCGGTGTCGGAGTGATGTGCCTCGCCGAGGAACTCGTCATGGCCGTCCTGATCGCGCGTAAGCACGCGCACGCGGCCGGCGGGCAGATTCTCGGGGGCGGTAAAGGTGAGTTGGCTGCGCAGTGGCAGCGGAGTGCCGCCGCGCTGGCCGTTGTCCTGCCAGTTGGGCGTCGATGGCCGCCAGGTGTTGCCGAATGTGGCGAGCCAGCGCCGTGTGCAGGGCAGCTCGTGGCTGGGATACAGCGGCACCTGGGTGACGCTGGCGTCGGGCAGGTCGACGCGGCCATCGAGCGTGTAGCTGCGATAGTCACCCAGCGTCGACTGCGCGGGCATGGCGTCGGGAGCCGGGGCGGGTGCTGCCTTCATTGCCATCGCATAGGGCGGGGCGGAGGAACCGGCGCTGCCGAAATTCGGTGCGCCGGCCACGAGTTTGAGGTGGACGCCATTGAAGTCGCGGCCGCTGCGGTTGGCCAGGCTGGCGCGTGCTTCCAGCTGCATCGTGCAGCCGCTGCCGGCGCCGAGCTGCACGGAGTAGGCCGCGCGCCAACCCAGTCCCGAGGTCGGATAGGTCAGGGTGGCGATTCGTTCGCCCGGTGTGCTGGCATCCATGGCGGCCTGCAGGCTGCTGCCGGTCAGGCCGTTCCCATCGGGAAAGCTGACGCGCGCGAACTGGTTCAGATAGACGACGCCATCCTGGGTGCGCACGCCGAGGCGATCACCTTCGATCGCCATCAGAATGCCATCGGCAAGCACGCTGCCATCGTCGCGGCTGACGAGGATGCGTTCTCCGCGATGCGCGCCGAGCAGGCCGGCATCGCCGGGAGCCATCACGCGCAGGCCGAGCAGGCGGGCGGCGTTGCCGAGATCGATGCGCACGGCTTCGCTGTCGAGCAGGCTCGGCAGGCCATCGAAGCGCAGATCCTGGCGGCCGTGGGTCAGGTTGACGCGGCGCGGCTCGTGAACGACGGCATGGCCGGCATCGACGACTTGCGTGCCGGGCGCGAACAGCAGATCCGCATCGCTGCGATAGATCGTGATGGTCGTGTCGGGCGTCGCAGTCCCTGCGGCGAGAGTCGTGGCAAGAGCGAGCGGCAGCGGATTCATTCCGTTTCCCCATGTGCGGCGAGTCGAACCGCTATCATAGCGATGTCAATGGAGAAGCCGATGATGATGATGAAGCGGGCAGGATGTTGGTTGGCGATGCTGGCGGCGAGCGGCCTGCTGCACGCCGAGGGGCGTCTTGCCGTGCACGATGCGTGGATTCGCGCCATGCCGCCCGGTGCAAGCATGGCGGCCGGCTATGCCACGCTGTCCAACGAAGGCGATGCGCCGCTCACCGTGCTGACCGCGCAGAGTGATGCGTTCCGCAGCGTTTCGGTGCATGAGACGGTGGTCAATGGCGATGTGTCGAGGATGCGCGAGGTGCATCGCCTGGTCATCGAGCCCGGGGAAACGCTCAGGTTCGAACCCGGCGGCCACCATCTCATGCTGATGTCGCCGCGCCGGGAAATCGTCGCGGGGGACAAGGTCGGCATCACCTTTTTGCTGCGCGACGGGAAGCGGGTCGAAACGGTATTCGACGTCACCGCGGCAGGTGCCGCGGGCGAGTGAGTGACGGGCGCGGTGCGCCGGCGCGGCCCCGGAGGCGGCCGGCCGGCGTGCAGTTCAGTCGGGCTGGATGGCCGCACGCACGGCGTCGGGCAGGGGAATCGAGCGGCCGCTGGCGGGATCGATCCAGACCATGACGGCCTCGCCGTCGGCGTGAACGCACTGGGCATCGTCCTCGGCCACGACGCGGTGGGCGATCGTCAGCGATGATCCGCCCACGCGCGCGATCGACAGCTCGACCACGACGCGCCCCGGCCAGCCGAGCTGGCGGCGGAAGTTGAGGCTGGCCGCAGCGACAACCGGCATTTTCTGCTCGTCGCGCAGGCGATGGCCCAGCTGACTCAGCCAGACGATGCGCGCTTCCTGCACGTACACCAGGAACGCGGCGTTGTTGACGTGCCCGAAGGCGTCGAGATCGCCCCAGCGCACGGTGACGGGAACGCGGGCGACGATGGCGGGTTGCAGATTCATGCGGCCTCCTTGCGGCCTCGTTTCTTCGGTGCGGGCGGCTGGATGTCGAGCAGGCGCGCGAGAAAGCGGCCAGTGTGCGACGCGCCGACCTTGGCCACTTGCTCGGGCGTTCCGGCGGCAATGATCGTGCCGCCACGATCCCCGCCTTCGGGGCCGAGGTCGATCACCCAGTCGGCGGTTTTGATGACATCGAGATTGTGCTCGATGACGACCACCGTGTTGCCGTCGTCGGCCAGCCGCTGCAGCACCTTGAGCAGTTGCTCGATGTCGTGGAAATGCAGGCCGGTGGTCGGTTCGTCGAGGATGTACAGCGTGCGGCCGGTATCGCGCTTGCTCAGTTCGCGCGAGAGTTTCACGCGCTGTGCCTCGCCGCCCGACAGGGTGGTCGCGCTCTGGCCGAGTTTGATGTACGACAGGCCGACGTCGATCAGGGTTTCGAGTTTGCGTGCGAGCACGGGAACCGGCTCGAACAGCTTGAAGGCATCCTCCACCGTCATGTCGAGCACGTCGGCGATGGTGTGACCCTTGTAGGTGATGTCCAGCGTCTCGCGGTTGTAGCGTTTGCCGTGGCAGAGATCGCAAGGCACGTACACGTCGGGCAGAAAATGCATTTCGACCTTGATCAAGCCGTCGCCTTCGCAGGCTTCGCAGCGCCCACCCTTGACGTTGAAACTGAAGCGCCCCGCCCCGTAGCCGCGCGAGCGCGCCTCGGGCACCTGCGCGAACAGCTCGCGCAGTGGCGTGAACAGGCCGGTGTAGGTGGCCGGGTTGGAACGCGGCGTGCGCCCGATCGGTGACTGATCGATGTCGACCACCTTGTCGAACAGATCCAGATGCTCGATGGCGCGGAACGGCGCCGGCTTTTCGTTGGCGCCGTTGAGCTCGGCCGCGGCGTGCTTGTGCAGGGTGTCGTTGATCAGCGTCGACTTGCCGGAACCCGACACGCCGGTGATGCAGGTGAACAAGCCGGCAGGGATCTCCAGGTCGACATTGCACAGGTTGTTGCCGCTGGCGCCGAGCAGGCGCAGCAGCTTGTCGGGGCTGGCCGTGCGGCGTCGCGCAGGAATCTCGATGCGTCGCTTGCCGGACAGATACTGGCCGGTGAGCGAGCGCGCGCTGCCGAGAATCGCATCGATCGGGCCTTGCGCCACCACCTCGCCGCCGTGCACGCCCGCGCCGGGGCCGATATCGACGACGTGGTCGGCCAGGCGAATGGCATCTTCGTCGTGCTCGACCACGATCACCGTGTTGCCGAGATCGCGCAGGCGCCTGAGCGTGCCGAGCAGGCGCTCGTTGTCGCGCTGATGCAGGCCGATCGATGGCTCGTCGAGCACGTACATCACGCCGACCAGGCCGGCGCCGATCTGGCTGGCCAGGCGAATGCGCTGGGCTTCGCCGCCCGACAGCGAATCGGCCTGGCGATCGAGGGTGAGGTAGTCCAGCCCCACGTCGACGAGAAAATGCAGGCGTTCGCGGATTTCCTTGACGATCTTGGTTGCAATCTCGCCGCGCCAGCCGTCCAGCCGGAGGGCCTTGAAATAGGCCAGCGTTTCGCCGATCGGCAGGGCGGTCAATGTCGGCAGGTTGGATTCGCCGACGTACACGTTGCGGGCGCTGCGATTGAGTCGCTGGCCGTGGCAGGCCGGGCAGTCGCGTTCGCTGATGAACTTGGACAGCTCCTCGCGGACCGCGGGGGATTCGGTTTCCCTGTAGCGTCGCTCCAGGTTGTGCACGATGCCTTCGAACGGATGCTTGCGCGTGACCGCGCCGCTGGCGTTGCCCGGGGTGTAGCGAAAGCTGATGGCCTCGCTGCCGGAGCCGAACAGCACGTGCTGGCGCGTCGCTTCGGGCAGCTCGTTCCACGGTGTTTCCACGTCGAAGCGGTAATGCTTGGCCAGCGACTGGATCAGCTGGAAGTAGTACGGATTGCGGCGATCCCAACTGCGGATCGCACCCGAGGCCAGGCTCAGCTGCGGATGCACCACGACTCGCGCGGGATCGAAAAACTGCGTCACGCCCAGGCCATCGCATTCCGTGCAGGCGCCGATCGGCGAGTTGAACGAGAACAGCCGGGGCTCCAGCTCCGGCAGCGAGTAGTCGCAGATCGGGCAGGAGTAGCGCGACGAGAATGTAAGCTGCGCGGCAGCGGGGTCGTCCAGGTCGACGACGAGGGCGATGCCTTCGCCCATGCGCAGAGCCGTTTCGAACGATTCGGCCAGTCGCTGCTTGATGTCCTCGCGCGGGCGGAAGCGGTCGATCACGGCTTCGATGGTGTGTTTGACGCGCAATGCCAGCGGCGGCACCGCGTCGAGCTCATGGACGACGCCGTCCACGCGTGCGCGCACGAAGCCCTGCGCGCGCAGCTGCTCGAATACCTGTACGTGCTCGCCCTTGCGTTCGCGCACCACGGGGGCGAGCAGCATCCAGCGCTTGTCGGCGTCGAGGGCGAGGGCGGCATCAACCATCTGGCTGACCGTCTGCGCCTGCAGCGGAGTGGCGTGATCGGGACAGCGCGGCGTGCCCACCCGTGCGAACAGCAGTCGCAGGTAGTCGTACACCTCGGTGATGGTGCCGACCGTCGAGCGTGGGTTGTGCGAGGTCGATTTCTGTTCGATCGAAATTGCCGGCGACAGGCCCTCGATGTGATCCACATCGGGTTTTTCCATCTGGCCGAGGAATTGCCGCGCATAGGACGACAGCGATTCGACATAGCGCCGCTGGCCTTCGGCATAGATGGTGTCGAAGGCCAGCGATGACTTGCCCGAGCCGGACAGGCCGGTGATGACGATCAGCGCGTCGCGTGGCAGGTCGAGATCGATGTTCTTGAGATTGTGCGTGCGTGCGCCGCGGATGCGGATCGTGTCCATGCCATGCAGATGGAGCAAAAGCGGCACTATAACAAGCGCCCCGGGTGCGCTTTGGGTGGAGGAGTCCGGCGATCCCGCCGGATTGGCCTGCCTGCGCCCGGCGGGTGCAGGCAAAACAACAACTTGCGATGCCGTGGCAAGGTGGCTATACTGCGCGGCTCGCTGATGGGATGGGCCCGTGGCGAAGGCTGCAGTCAGAATAACTACAGAGGCATGGCCATGTACGCAGTGGTTGTTACCGGCGGTCGTCAGTACCGCGTGACGCAGGGCGAAACCCTGCGCGTAGAAAAACTCGCCGCCGATGTCGGCGCCGAGGTCAAGCTCGATCAGATTCTGCTTGTCGGCAGTGGCGAAGGCGTCACCGTGGGAGCCCCGCTGGTCGCGGGTGCGCTGGTCACGGCCAAGATCGTCTCGCACGGTCGCGCCGACAAGATCCGCATCGTCAAGTTCCGCCGCCGCAAGCACCACCGCAAGGAAACGGGGCATCGGCAGCATTACACCGAAATCCAGATCGTCGGCATTTCCGGCGCGGGCAAGTAAGGAGCTTTGCAGTCATGGCACACAAAAAGGCAGGCGGCTCTACCCGTAACGGCCGCGATTCCAACCCCAAGTATCTCGGCGTCAAGGTGTTCGGCGGCCAGGCAGTCGAAGCCGGCAACATCATCGTGCGCCAGCGTGGTACGCGCTTCCATCCGGGGGCGGGTGTCGGTCTGGGCCGCGATCACACGCTGTTCGCGCTGGTCGACGGCACGGTCGAGTTCAAGGCCAAGGGCCCGCTCGCACGCAAGACGGTCAGCGTGATCCAGGGCTGATCGCACGCGATCGCCTTATGAAGAGCCCCGCCTCGCGCGGGGTTTTTCGTTTGTGGAATGGCAAAGCGGGTACCGGGAGCGATCCGCGCGGCATTCCCGGTTTTGCTTGCATCGCTGCGCGCAGTTCGTAGCCTGTCCTGATTTCTTTCGGTTCCAAGTCCCATGAAATTCGTCGACGAAGCACTCATTCATGTCCATGCCGGCAATGGCGGCAACGGCTGTGTCGGCTTTCGCCGCGAGAAATTCATTCCGTTCGGCGGCCCGGATGGCGGCGATGGCGGCGCCGGCGGCAGCGTGTGGCTGCTTGCCGACGAAGGGTTGAACACGCTGGTCGATTTTCGCCATCAGCGGGTGTTTCGTGCCCAGCGTGGCGAAAACGGCATGGGGCGGCAGATGGCCGGCAAGGCCGGCGCGGATACGGTCATCCGCGTGCCGGTCGGCACCGTGGTCATCAATACCGCCACCGACGAGCAGATCGGCGATCTCACCAGCCACGGCCAGCGCCTGCTCGTGGCGCAGGGCGGGCAGGGTGGGTTGGGCAATATCCATTTCAAGAGCTCGGTCAATCGCGCGCCGCGCAAGTCGACCCCCGGTTCGCCGGGCGACGAGCGCGAGCTCAAGCTCGAACTCAAGGTGCTGGCCGACGTCGGCCTGC
>WBZO01000640.1_pt1 | contig 68599 bp, 51 predicted proteins | sample 5204261 | NCBI WGS metagenome assembly WBZO01 (sample SAMN12412400, study PRJNA552823) | activated sludge metagenome | isolation source: activated sludge from anammox sidestream of wastewater treatment plant... | place: USA: North Carolina | collected 2017-09
CCTAGCAGGGGGGTCGTGAGCCCCCCTCGTTCACCCCCCTAGCAGGGGGGTCGTGAGCGCAGCGAGCGGGGGGGTACCGGCAACGAGCGGGGGCGGGCCGCGCCTGCACGCGAGCGGCCTAGCCCTCTCGGGCATTGCCGTCACCGTCGTCACCGCCGTCACCGCTGTCACCCCTTTCGCGGATTGCCGTCACCGCCGTCACCGCTGTCACCCTCTCGGGGATTGCCGTCACCGCCGTCACCGCCCGCCATCGGGCCCCTTGGCGTTTGCGGGTGTGTCCGGCACACTGGTGAGCAGCACACACAGGGGGAAGCAGTGGACGCGCGAGAGACGGCAGAGCGGCACGGGGCGTATGTGGTGGCAGGCAACATGGGCGGCGTGATGGCGGACTTTGAGCCGGCGGCCTTGCAGGCGTTCGGCGCGCTGGGCATCCGGCCGCCGCGTGGCGTCAATAAGGCCGAGATCGTCGGGGAGCGCCAAGAAGGCAGCCAGTGCATCTTCGAGATCAAGTACAGCAACGACGCTGAGTCGCAGACCATCCGCTCGTACTGGGAACAGCAGGGCGGCACGTGGAAGATCGTCAAGGCCGAAGGCGCGTAGCCCCGGCGCGGACACGCTGGCCGTTCCGCTGCAGGAGCGCTTCGGTATGGGGCTGATGGCCAGACTGCGCGGCCTGCTCCCGGCGCGGGCGCCGGCCACCGCGGTCGACCTCAGCCCCAGCCAGCAGATCGTCTTGCTGGCGCTGCGCCGCTCCGGTCCGCAGCCCTATGCGGCGCTTGCCCGCGAGATTGCCGCACAGCGCTTCTACGCGGCGCCTGCAGACGCGGCCGGCGGCATCCTCACCCTGGAACGCGCCGGCCTGATTGTGCGCATGGGCGAGGATGACCCGTCACCGGCCGGGCGCCGCTACCGGCTCAGCCGCCGTGGCCGCAAGGCGCTGCGGGTGATCCCGCCCGAGCCGCGCTCGGTGATGCAGCTGTGGGTGTGAGCTACAGCAGCCGGCCCTGCTCTCCGTCCGCCTCCACCTCCGCCGGCTCCTCCACCTCCGGTGGCATCCCCAATCGCTCGCGCAGCTGCCGGACATTGGCCGGCGAGTGCCCCGCGTAGTGATTGTTGACAAATACCCACGCCCGGCGCACCTCCGCCGGCAGCCGGCCGAACACCTCCACCCAGTTGTTGAGGTCGCGTTCGCGGTCTATCTGCACCCGGTCCACTTGCTGGATCTTGCGCCGGTCTCCGAGCAGGCGGACGTAGGTGAAGTCCGCGGTCATGTCCAGGCGCTTGGGCATGTAGTACAGGTCAATCAGCGTCCAGGCCACGCCGTGCTGTCGCAACAGGTCCAGGGTCTCGTCGGTGAGCCACGAGCGGTGGCGGAACTCCGCGGCAAACGGGTACTCCGGCGGCAGTGCCCGCAGGAAGGCGCGTAAGGCTTGCTGGTTGTCATCGGTGGCGTGGAAGTCCGGTGGCAGCTGTGCCAGCAGCGGCCCGAGCTTGTCGCCGAGGGGGGACATGGCGTGCAGGAAACGGTGCAGCACCGGCTCGGCATCCTGCAAGCCGCGGTCGTGGGTGATCTCGCGCGGGAGCTTGGCCGCGAACCGGAAGCCGGGCGGCGTGGCCGCATCCCAGCCACGCACGGCACTGTCGCGCGGGACGGCGTAGAAGGTGGTGTCTAGCTCCACGCAGTCAAAGCGCCGCGCGAACTCGGACAGGTACTGGTTGGGGCGGGCGCCGGCCGGGAAGAACGGCCCCACCCAGTCCGCATAGCTCCAGCCCATGGTACCGATGAAGAACTGTGTCACACCCGAGCCTCGATTAGCGATGCCGCGTGCGCGGGTTGAGCACGTCGTTGAGGGCATCGCCCAGCAGATTGAACGACAGCAACAGGGCGACAGCGAAGAAGGCGGGCACGAAGAACAGATGCGGGTATTGGTCCAGGTCGCGCGCCCGGAAGTTCTCCAGGATCATCGTGCCGAAGGACGGTGTCGGCGGGCGCACGCCCAGCCCGAGGAAGGACAGCCCGATCTCAGCCAGCGCCACCGCCCCGAAGGAAGCCGTGACCCCCAGCACGATGATGTAGCTAATGTTAGGTAGGATATGGCGGAGCAGCACCCGCCAGGTTCCGGCGCCGGCCGCGCGCGCGGCCAGCACGTAGTCGGTGGCGCGCACCGCCAGCGTCAGGGCGCGGATCAGACGCATTCCCCCCACCCACGAGGTGAAGGTCAGCACCACGTAGATCACAAACAGGCTGGCGTAGCCTTCCTTCAGCAGCGGCCCCACCCCGGGCACGCCGTACCACTCGGCAATCTTGTCGTTGAGGCGCGGGCCGATGGTGGCGGCCAGCAAGATGACGATCAGCAGCTCCGGCACGCTGGAGACGACCTCGCCCAGCCGGTTGATCAGGCTGTCGAACCAGCCACCGCGATAGCCCGCCAGCAGCCCCAAGCCCGGCCCGATCAGCAGGCCACCGGTCAGCGCCGTGATGAAGGTGATCACCACCGTCGTGCGGGCGGCGTAGATCACGCGGCTGAGCTGGTCGCGCCCCAGCCGGTCGGTGCCGAAGGGATGCTCCCACGAGGGGTCGGCGCGCGACAGGTCAAGGTTCTGGGTCTTGTAGCCGGGCAGGCCGAGGGCGCGGGTGATGGGATAGGCGAGGATGCCCACCGCGTAGAAGAACAGGATGTAGATGAGGGCGGCACGGGCGATGCGCCGCCGCCACAGCGCCCGCCACAGCAGGCGGCCGGGGCTCACCGACCGGCCGGGTGGGGCGGTGCTCTGGCTGCCTTCCTGCTCGAGCGCAAGCTGTGTCGCCATCGGCGGGTCTCCGGGGCGCCGCTCGCTCAGGCGTAGCGGATGCGCGGGTCGATGATGGTGTAGATGATATCCAGCACCAGGTTGGCCAGGATGAAGCTGATGGCGCCGATCATGGTTAGCGCCATGAACAGGTCGTAGTCACGGCCGCTGATCGCCTCGAACATCTCGCGGCCGATACCGGGGATACCGAAGCCCAGCTCTACGAACAGCGAGCCGGCGTACAGCGAGAACAGGCTCGCGATGATGCCGTTGGCCAGCACCAGCAGGGAGTTGCGCAGGATATGGCGGCTGACCACGGTGGAGGAGCGCAACCCCTTGGCGTGAGCGGTGCGGATGAAGTCCTCGCCCATCACCTGAATCATGCTGATGCGCACCACCCGCGCCACGCCGGCAAAGCTGCCGATGGTCAGCACGAAGATCGGTAAGATGATGGAGGTCGAGAAGATGCCATTCCAGCCGACGGTTGGGATCAGGTCCAGCCGGAGCACGAACACGTAGACCAGCATCGGGATCCAGACCACCGTTGGCACCGCCGACAGGAACAGCAGGATGCTGGTGATGGCCGGGTCCTGCCAGGAGCCGCGCTTGAGCGCCGAGTAGATGCCGAGCGGCACGCCGATCAGATAGGCCAGGAAGAAGGGGACGACGTTGAGCTGCGCCGATACCCACATCTTGGGGAAGATGATCTCCGAGACCTCTCGCCCCTGGCGGCGGTAGCTTTCGCCGAAGTCTCCGCGCAGGAACTTGCCCATGTAGCGCAGGTACTGCACCGGCACCGGGTCGTTGAGCCCGAGCGACTCGCGGATCGCCTCCACCCGCTCGGGGCTGACCTTGCCGCCGGTGCGCACCGTCACCGGGTCACCCGGGGCGAAGCGGCCCAGGGCGAAGGTGGCAGCGGACACCAGAAACAGCACGGGAATGGCCGCCAGCAGCCGCCGGATGATGAACGGCAACGCGCCAGACACAACGCTTCCTCCCCAGAAGCGACGGCGCAGGGCCGCCCGCGCGCTATGCTACGCCATCACGCGCTGTGATGCGCGGGCCGGGTGTGCCGCACGCCCCCGGCCCGCGGCCTGCTACTTCTCGACGCTGACGTAGCGCAGAATCGGCACCACCAGGCCGGTGGTCTGGAAGCCCTTGACGTACGGCTTCACCAGCAGCGGCGCGCTGCCGTAGAACAGCGGCACCCAGGCGGCATCCTGCACAAGGATGCGCTCCACCTGGTTGTAGATCTGAAAGCGCTTCTCGTTGTCGCGCTCGGTGCGCGCCTGGAGCAGCAGCTTATCCACCTCGGGGTTGTTGTACTGCGTCGAGTTCTGGCGGCTCTCCGAGAAGAAGTGGATGTCTAGGAAGTTCTCCGGGTCCGGGTAGTCGGCGGCCCAGCCCAGCTCCCACATCTGGTACTTGCCGCGGTTGACGTCCTGGAAGAACGTCGCGGTCTCCACCTGCTCGACTTCTACCTCAACGCCGAGATTCGCCTTCCACATCTCGAGCATGGCTTCGACCGTCGGGCCGACATTCTGGCCCTGGCCGGAGAGGGTCAGCACCACCCGCGGCAGCCGCCCCTGATACTTCGACTCCTGGAGCAGCTGCTTGGCCCGGGCGGGGTCAAAACCCAGCCCCTTGATCGCGGTGTTGTAGGACGGCATCCCCGGCGGCAGGATGCCCTCGGCCGGCGGCACGATCTTCTTCAGCACCACATCAACGATGCGCTGCTTGTCGATGGCCATGCCGAACGCCTGGCGGACCTTGGGGTCATCGAACGGCGGCTGACGGGTGTTGAAGGCCAGGTACGAGGTCGTCAGCTCCGGCTTCTCGATGAACTCCTTGTTCAGCTTCTCGCTCTTGTCGCGGATGCGGTCGATGTCGTTGACGCCGACGCCGGCCAAGTCGATCTCGCCGTTCTCATACTGGGTCAGCACCGAGCCGCCGGCCAGGTTGTACGTCACCCGCTTGAGGTTGGGCTTGGGATCGGCGTGGTACTTCTCGTTCGGGACGAGCACCACCCGCTCGCCAATCTTCCACTCGCTCAGCTTGAAGGGGCCGGTGCCGTCCGGCTTGCGCGTCCAGTTGCGCCGGTCCTTGTCAATCTGGTCCTTGTTCACCACGAAGGCCGTCGGGTAGGTGAGCTTGGCGAGGAAGTAGGGCTTGGGCGCGTCGATGGTGATCTCCAGCGTCGTATCGTCGATCACCTTGATGCCGGAGATCTCTTTGGCGCGGTTGCGAATCATGTCCTTGGCGCCGACGATGTCGCCCAGGTAGGTATCGGCGGTGGGCGAATCGGTCTGCGGGTTGGCGGCCCGCTCCATCGAGTACTTGAAGTCCGTGGCGGTGACGCGGCGGCCGGACTGGGAGAAGGTGACATCGTCACGCAGCTTGAAGGTGTACTTCAGGCCATCGGGGGAGATGGTCCACTCCTTAGCGATGTCCGGCTGGATCTTCAGGTCTTTGTCCAGCATCACCAGCCCGCCGAACAGCTCGACGATGTAGGTGGCTGAGCTGACATCGGTCACCAGCGCGGGGTCAAGAGTCAGCGGGTCATCGCCGGGCAGGCGCAGCTCGCCCTGGACGCGCGGACCGGCAGCCGAGGACTTGGGGTCACTGGCGTTGCTGCCGCTGCCGCCGCCGCCGCCGCGGGCGATGACGACGGCCGTCACACCGATCACGGCCAGTACCAGCACCCCCACGACCGCGCCCAGGCCGATCAGCAGCTTCTTCTCGTTCACGCCAGCCCTCCTCGCCGGTGCCCCGCGGTTCGCGTTCTCAAGGTTGCTACGACCGCGCCGCCCTGCGCGGTTTGGCCCCTAGCGTATCACTTCGCCGGGAGGCTTACCCGTCCACGCGAATCGACAGGTCGCGCAGCTGGCGGGCATCGACGGGCGAGGGGGCGCCGAACATCGGGTCGGCCGCCGCTTTGGTCTTGGGGAAGGCGATGGCCTCGCGGATGTCCGTCTCGCCGGCCAGGATCGCCACCACCCGGTCGATACCCGGCGCGATGCCACCATGGGGCGGGGCGCCGTACTCGAACGCCTCCAGCATGTGTCCGAACCGCTCGCGCGCCTCCTCCTCCGCGATGCTCAGCAGCCGGAAGATCTGCTCCTGTACGGCGCGGGAGTGGATGCGGATACTGCCCGAGGCCAGCTCCCAGCCGTTGCAGACCAGGTCGTACGCCTGGCTGCGCACCTGGCCGGGTTCGGTCTCCAGCAGCGCCACATCCTCGGCTTTGGGCGCGGTGAACAGGTGATGCACGGCTGACCAGCGGTTGTCCGCCGCGTCCCACTCGAACAGCGGGAAATCGGTCACGAACAGCCAGGCGAACCGGTTCGGGTCTGCCAGGTTCAGCCGCCGGGCGAGGTCACGGCGCAGGGTGTCCAGCACGGGGTTGGACACCGCATCGCGGTCTGCCACCAGCAGCAGCAGGTCACCGGCGCCGGCGCCGGTACGCCCGGCCAGCCCGCGCACGATCTCCGGTGTCATGAAGCGGGCGGCGGAGGAGCGAATCTGCTCCTGGGTGATGGCGGCGGGCGCGGCGGCCAGCGCCACCCACACCAGCCCCTTGGCCCCCCGCGACTTGGCAATCTCGGTCAGCTCATCAATCTGGCGGCGGGTGAACTCGCCCGCCCCCGGCGCTGCCAGCGCCCGGATACGGCCCCCGTCCTCTATCGCCGACCGGAACACGCCGAACTCCGACGCGCGGAATAGGTCGGTGACGTCGGCCAGCTCCATGCCATAGCGCAGGTCTGGCTTGTCCGAGCCGAACCGCTCCATCGACTCGGCGTACGTGATCCGCGGGAAGGGCTCCACCATCGATACATCGGGCCGGAAGCGGCGAGTGAGCGAGGAGAACAGCTCCTCCATCAGGTCGAGAATGTCGGACTGCTCGACAAAGCTCATCTCCAGGTCCAGCTGGGTGAACTCCGGCTGACGGTCAGCGCGCAGGTCTTCATCGCGGAAGCAGCGGGCGATCTGGAAGTAGCGCTCGAACCCGGCCACCATCAGCAGCTGCTTGAGCTGCTGGGGCGATTGCGGCAGAGCGTAGAACGAACCAGGATGCACGCGCGACGGCACGAGGTAGTCGCGTGCGCCCTCCGGGGTGCTCTTGATCAGGATCGGGGTCTCGATTTCGATGAAGCCACGCTCGGTCAGGAAGTTGCGGATAAACAGCACGGCCTGGTGCCGGAGGATGATGTTCTGATGCAGCCGCTCGCGGCGCAGATCGAGGTAGCGATAGCGCAGCCGCAGCAGCTCATCGATGTCGCTGTCTTCATTGATGTAGAACGGTGGCGTCTTGGCCGGGTTAAGGATCGCTGCCTCGGTGGCGCGCACCTCGATCTCACCCGTCGCCAGGCGGGGATTGACGGTCCCGGCCAGCCGCTGCCGCACGACACCCCGGACCTGAAGCACGTACTCGCCGCGAGCATCAGCAGCGGCGGCGTGCGCCCCCGGGTCTTCCTGCGGGTCAAACACCACCTGCACGATCCCGCTGTTGTCCCGCAGGTCGATGAAGATCAGGCCGCCATGGTCGCGGCGGCGGTGAACCCAGCCGGCGAGTGTCACCTCGGCGCCGGCATCCGCGGCGCGCAGGTCACCGCCGTTTCGCGTCTTGTGCACGAGCAGTCTCCCCTGGGGATAGTGCCGGCGCCGGCCTCGGCCGCATGGCGCCTTCCGGATGGTACCATGGTGGCTGTGAACACTGCGCCGCTGTCGCTGTATCTCCACATTCCCTTTTGCGATCATCGCTGCGCTTATTGCGATTTCAACGCCTACGCGGGCCTTGATGCGCTGATACCCGCATACACCGATGCGATGATCCGCGAGATCACCGTCTGGGGCGCATTACTGGCAAGCCCGCCCGTGCCAACGGTATTCTTCGGTGGCGGCACCCCCAGCCTGCTGCCGCTGCCCCTGCTGGAGCGCATCATCACCGCCCTCCGCGCCGCCTTCGCCATCGATGCCGGAGCCGAGTGGTCGTTGGAGGTGAACCCGGGCACGGTAGACGCCGCCTACTTCCGCGGGCTGCGCACGCTCGGCATCAACCGGATCAGCCTGGGCGTGCAGAGTTTCGATGACGGCGAGCTGCAACGGCTGGACCGCATCCACGATGCCGCCGCTGCCACGCAGGCATACGCTGCCGCCCGGGCCGCCGGCTTTAACAACATCAGCCTGGACCTGATCTTCGGGCTGGAGGGCCAGACGCCCGCGGGCTGGGAGCGCAACCTGCGCCGCGCCGCCGCCCTCGCCCCCGAGCATCTGTCGCTCTACGCGCTCACCATCGAGGAGGGCACGCCGCTTGCCCGGCGGATTGCCCGTGGCCAGGCCGGCGCACCCGATGACGACGTGCAAGCCGATATGTACGAGCAGGCACAGGCGCTGCTGGCGGCGGCGGGCTACACCCAGTACGAGATTTCCAACTGGGCGTTGCCCGGCCGCGCCTGCCGGCACAATCTCGTCTACTGGCGCGACGGCGAATGGCTGGGGCTGGGCGCCGGTGCGCACGCGCATCTTGCCGGCCATCGCTTCGCCGTGGTCGCCTCGCCGGCAGCGTACAGCCGTCTGGCTGGCCGCCTGGCAGCGCCGCCGGCGGAGTGGCTGCCCCTGCTCACCGGCGGTGGGCTGCCGTGGATTCGGTCCGTCGAGACGCCCGCGCGTGACCGTGACCTCGCCGACGCGGTGGCGATGGAGCTACGGCTGAGCGAGGGGCTGGACCTGGAGCGGTTCGCCACCCGCTGGGGGCAGCGCTTCGAGGCCCTGTTCGGCAGCGCCGCCAGCGAGCTGATCGCGCAGGGCCTGCTTCGCCAGTGCGGGGACCGGCTGCGCATCGCCCCCGAGCGGCGCTTCGTCGCCGCCGATATCATCGCCCAGCTGCTGGCCGCCCGGTGACAACGGTGACGGTGGTGACGGCGGTGACGGCGGTGACGGCGGTGACGGCAATGCCCGAAAGGGGTAAGCACCGCCGCCCGGTGACGGTGGTGACGGCGGTGACGGCAATCCCCGGAGCGGGTGACGGCGGTGACGGTGGTGACGGCGGTGACGGCAGTCCCCGGAGCGGGTGACGGCGGTGACGGTGGTGACGGCGGTGACGGCAATCCCCGAGAGGGTCAGGCCGCTCGCGTAGCGGGATGCCCGCTCCTCCGCGCTGCCCGTCCCCCCCGCTCGCTCCGCTCACGACCCCCTGCTAGGGCGGTGAACGAAGGGGGCTGCGCTCACAACATTCGACTCGGGGGGGTGAACGAGGAGGGGGGGATGCCCGCCCTCCTAGTCATCCCCCCTGGCACTCATCATTCGTCACATCTTTGGAGTCGCGAGAGAGCTAGAGGCATGCTTTGGGCGCATGTCTCTGCTACGAAGGGCGATTGGTTATGCGCAAGGCGCATGCATCTGGGTAACTGGGCGGTCCTCAGCCGGGTGGGCGGCACGCCGCACGCGCCCTCCATCCCCGCGGGCAGCCCGATACCGCCTTTCCGGAGCGGTGCGAACCTGCTCCTCACGAATTGTGATGAATGATGAGCCTAGCAGGGGGGATGCCCGGAGGGCAGGGGGTCCGGCTCTCCCCGCGCTCGCTGACCCTCTCGGGAATTGCCGTCACCGCTGTCACCACCGTCACCCTTTCGGGGATAGCCGTCACCGTCGTCACCGCTGCCACCCTTTCGGGCATTGCCGTCACCGTCGTCACCGTCGTCACCGTCGTCACCACTGCCACCCTTTCGGGGATAGCCGTCACCGTCGTCACCGCCGTCACCGGTTCTGGGGACTGCCGTCACCACCGTCACCGCTGTCACCGCGGGGTGCTCAGCCGAGGCTGTGCAGCGCCGCCGCTGCGGACAGCAGCCGCTCGACGGCGGGCTGCACCGGGCCGGCGGGCGGCGCCTCATGGGCCGGCTCGCCCAGCATCGCCCGTAGCGTAAGCTCGACAGCGCGGGCGAGCGCAGCCGGCCGGTAGCCGCCTTCCAGCACCATCACCAGCCGGCCGGCGCACAGGTCGCCCGCCAGCTGGACCAGCCGCCGCGCCATGCCCTCGTACCCCGCCGCGGTGACGGCCATGTCTGCCAGCGGGTCGGCCAGGTGGGCATCGTAGCCGGCGGAGACGATCACCAGCTCCGGCCGGAAGCGGCGCACGACGGGCAGCAACACCCGGTCGCAGGCAGCCAGGTAGGCGGCGTCGCCGCTGCCCGCCGGTAGCGACAAATTGACGGTAGCGCCGGCGCCCGCCCCCGCTCCGGTCTCGCGCCAATGGCCGGTACCCGGGTAAAACGGGTACTCGTGGAGGGAGCAGTACAGCACGCCGCCGGCGGCATAGAAGATCTCCTGGGTGCCGTTGCCGTGGTGCGCATCGAAGTCAACAATCGCCACGCGTGACAGCCCCCGCCGGGCGATGGCGTGCCGGGCCGCGATGGCCGCCTGGTTGAACAGGCAAAACCCCATCGCCCGGCGGGGTGTGGCGTGGTGGCCGGGGGGCCGGTCTGCGCAGAAGGCACTGTCTAGGGCGCCATCGAGCACCAGCTCGACCGCCTGCAGCGCCCCACCCACCGCCCGCCGCGCGGCGGCCGCCGAGCCGGGCAGCACCACCGTATCGGCGTCGAGCCAGGCGCCACCGGCCGCCTCGGCCCGCTCCACCAGCCGGAGCAGCGCGGCGTCGTGCGCCAGCAGCAAATCGGCGGCGGTGGCCTCCCGCTCGGCAATATCGACCAGCGCCGAGCGCAGCCCGGTGGCAGCCAGATGCTGCACAATGGCGGCGACGCGGCCGGGGTTCTCCGGGTGGTTGCCGGTATCATGCGCCGTCTGGGCGCGGTCCTGGTGCAGGCCAACGCGGGGCATGCGGGCACACTCCGATGAGGCAGCCGGCCGCAATTGCCGGCGCCCCCTGACCGGCGGGGGGCGCTGACCGCTATGATACGCGCGTGGATGGAGAACGCCGAGAGCCGGAACCGCTGACCAAGGCCGACTTCGAGTCGCTGGCGACGTTTCGCTTTGCCGTGCGCCGGTACCTGCGCTTCAGCGAGGAGGCGGTCCGGCAGAACGGCGTCACGCCGCAGCAGTATCAGCTGATGCTGGCCGTCAAGGGCTTCCCCGGGCGTGAGTGGGCGACGGTGGGCGAGCTGGCCGAGCGGCTTCAGCTGCGCCATCACTCGGTCGTCGAGCTGGTCAACCGCGCCCAGCGGCTCAATCTCGTGGCGCGGGCGCCGCACCCGGACGACCGCCGCGCCGTCCGCATCACCCTGAGCGAGGCCGGCGAGCAGCTGCTTGCCCGGCTGGTCAGCATCCACCGCGCCGAGCTGCGCCGGGTAGGCGACCTGCTCCGCCCGCCCGGTGTCGACGGCTCCCTCCACTAACCCACGCGCGCCGCTGCCGCCCGATGCGCTGCCACCGGGACGGTTGACGGCTGCCGCCGGCTCTGGCATTGTTTACCAGACCGTCACCTGATGACAGGTTTGTAAGCAGAGGAGCGGCGGCGATGCTCTCTGGACGCGTGTTCGAGATGTTCTGGCTGGTGTTCATCGGGCTGGTCGGGCTGCTGGGCCTGACGCTGGCCATGACGGCCGGCATCGCCTTTGCCCAACACGCGCTCGCCTCCGGCATCGTGGCGACGCTGCTCACCGCCACCTGCGCGGTGCTGTGCGGCGAAGCGCAATCCTGCCTGCGCGCGGCCACCGCCCGCCGCTAGCCGGTGGCCGGCCGCGCGCCGGAGACAGAAGCCCGTTCCCTGCTCCCCGCACATCCGTGCTACGATCGCGCCACGGAGGGAGCAGGCGCGTGTACGTCATTGGCACGGCCGGCCATGTGGACCACGGCAAGTCAACGCTCGTCCAGGCCCTGACCGGCATCGACCCGGACCGCCTGCGCGAGGAGAAAGCCCGTGGCATGACGATTGACCTCGGCTTCGCCTGGCTGCCGCTGCCGGGCGGCCAGGAGGTCTCTATCGTCGATGTCCCCGGTCACGAGCGCTTCATCAAGAACATGCTCGCCGGAGTGGGCGGCATCGACCTGGCGCTGCTCGTCATCGCCGCGGACGAGGGGGTGATGCCCCAGACCCGCGAGCACCTGGCCATTCTCGACCTGCTCCAGATCCGCGCTGGCGTCGTCGCCGTCACCAAGGCCGACCTGGTGGATCGTGACTGGCTCGAGCTGGTCATTGCCGATATCGAGGAAGTGCTGACCGGCACCACACTGGCCGGCGCCACCATCGTCCCCTGCTCCGCCTATACCCGGCAGGGGCTGGATACGCTGCTGAGCGCCATCGCGCAGCGGCTGGCAGACACCCCGCCCAAGCGCGATATCGGCCGGCCGCGGCTGGCGATTGACCGCGCCTTCACCATCAGCGGCTTTGGCACCGTGGTGACCGGCACCCTGATCGATGGCGCGCTGCGCGCCGGTCAGGAGGTGGAGATCGTCCCCGGCGGCGCCCGCTCGCGGATTCGCGGGCTGCAATCGCACCGGCACAAGACCGATGCCGCCCGGCCCGGTACGCGCGTGGCCGTCAATCTCACCGGCCTCGCCGTCGAGCAGCTGCACCGGGGCCAGGTGCTGACCGCGCCGGGCTGGCTGCGCCCCACGTCCGCCGTGGATGTCAGCCTGACAGCCGTCACCGGCCTCGCCCACCCGCTCAAGCACAACACCACCGTCACCTTCCACAGTGGCGCCGCCGAGGTGGAGGCGAAGGTGCGGCTGCTGGACCGCGACGAGCTGCGCGGCGGCGAGCCGGCCTGGGCACAGCTGCGGCTGGCCGAGCCGCTGGCGCTGGTCAAGGGCGACGGCTTCGTCATCCGCTCACCAAATGAGACGCTGGGTGGCGGCGTCATCGTCGAAACCCGCGCCCGCCGTCACCGCCGGTACGATACCGCCACGGCGCAGACCCTGGAGACGCTGGCCCGCGGCGCGCCGGAGGAGACCGTCTTCACCCTGCTGGCGCGGCTGGAGCCAGCCGATGTGGCCACCCTGGTCAAGCAGACCGACCTGGGGGAGGAGCAGAGCCGCGCCGCGGTCGAGCTGCTGCTTGCCAGCGGCCGGGTCGTGGCGCTGGGTGAGCCGGAGGCGCCCCTGCACCGCACCACCTTGCTCATCACCGCGCCGGGATTGGCAGCGCGCTGGGAGCAGGCGCAGGCGGCGCTGCGCACGTACTTCGCCGCCAACCCGCTCCGCTCTGGCATCCCGCGCGAGGATCTGAAGAGCCGGGTAGGGTTGGCTGGGCGCGCCTGGAACGAAGTCCTGGCCCGCTGGCTGCGCGCCGGGCAGCTGGCCGACCGCGGTGCCGCCGTGGCGCCGCCAGAGCGGGTGGTGACGCTGACGCCGGAGCAGGAGCAGGAGGCGGCCCGCTTCGTGGCGCAGCTGCGCGCCAATCCCTACGCACCGGCCCCCGACCGGCTGCCGCCGCCGGAGCTGCTGGCGCACCTGGCAGAGCAAGGCCGCGTGACACCGGCCGGTGATGGTATCGTCTTTGACGCCCGCGCCTACGATGACATGCAGCAACGCATCATCGCCCACCTGCGCGCGCAGGGCACGGTGACGCTGGCAGAAGTGCGCGACCTGTTCGGCGCCAGCCGCAAATACGCCCAGGCGCTGCTGGAATCCCTGGACCAGCGCGGCGTCACCCGCCGGGTGGGTGATGCCCGCGTGCTGCGCGGCTGAGCGCGGAGGACGGCCATGTCCCTCGACCTGGTGCGCGTCGCCGAGCAGCTGCCGCTGCTGCTGGCCCAGCTCGATACGGAGCGCGCCACCCGTGGCGCCCGCCTGCGCGCCGCCCTTGCCAGGCTCACCCAGGAGGCGGCCCGCCCCGAGCGCTGGGCCCAGCGGCTGGCAGACTGCCGCTGCCGCTGGCCGCTGGCGCTGCCCCTGCACGAGGATGCCGCCCGCGGCTACGCCGCACCGCCGCCGCCGGAGGCGTACTCCGTGCTGGCGGTGGACGGCTCGCACATCGATGTCGACCGCCACGCGCCCGCCCGCTGCTTCGTCCTCAATCTCGGCTGGGCGGCGATTCACTACGGCTGCGACCTGCCACCAGAACTCGACAGTGCGGCGGAAGTACAGCCGTCCTCGCAGCCGCTGACCGAGCAGGATAGCGAAGACGCCAGCCACGAGGACACCATCCGGGGAGAGACGCTGGCGCTGTTGCGCAGCGTGCGTGAGCTGCATCAGCTCGCACAGCTGGCGGCGGCGCTGCCCGGCGGCCACCCGCGGGCGGCGCTGCTCGATGGCAACCTGGGGCTGTGGAACGTGACGCAGGCGCCCATCTCCCGCCGGCTGCGCGAGCGGCTGATCTATGACAGCGGCGGGCTGCTGCCGGCCCTCAACACGCTGCGGGACCTGGCTGGGGCGGGCCTGCTCGTCACCGCGGCGTATACCAGCGCCCCGGGCACCGCCGATGTGGTGCACAGTTTGCGGGTCGCCGCCTGCCCGCTGCCGGAGGTGGTGTGCACCCGCTGCCCCGGGCTCAGCGCGCCGCCGCGCCCGTGTGACGTGGTGGGCCTGACGGCCGATGCGGACCTCTTCACCGAGCTGCTGGCGCCGGGCGAGCGCAGCGCCGTCTTCCTCACCCGCTCGCGGGCGTTCCTGCGCTCCGATACCGCCGCCGCCGCGCCCTGGTACGAGCAGGAGGGGCACGCCGTCGCCTTCTTCTACCTGCGGCTGCCGGAGGAGCTGGCACGGGTGGAGATGCCGGTGTGGCAGGCCGGCCGGCCGGAGCACGTGGCGCTGCTGCACACGCTGCTGCTGGACCAGTGCGCCAAGGGCCCTGGCTACCCCATCGCCCTGCAAGAGGCGCATGAGCAGGCCGTGATCACCACCGTTGACCGCCGGTCGTTCGCGGCGCTGCTCGACCGCGAGGTGCGGCCGTCGCCCGGCCCCGGCGGCACCGCCAAGTCGCGCAGCAAGGCGACGCGCCGCATCTAGGAGGAGCCGTGACTGCCTCGCTCGGCCGCGTGATAGAAGCGTCCATCGACCGGCTGACCGCGGTCTGCCACACGCTGGATGGCGCGCCGCCGCTGGGGGCGCTGGTGGTGGCCGAGGATGACGCCCCCGCCATCTACGCCGCCGTCACCGGCGCGCTGACCGGCGGTATCGACCCCGGCCGCAGGCTGGCCCCGCGCGGCGGTCCGGGAGACGGCCGGGCCGCGGTGCTGGCGCAGAACCCCCAGATTCCGGCGCTGCTCCAGACGACGTTCACCGCCACCGTCACCGGCCACGCCGGACCGGGCGGCGAGATGCGCCGCTACCTGCCCGATGCCCCAGCGCCGGTCTACGCGCTGGTGCGGGCAGCGACGGCGGCGGAGACGGCAGCGCTGTGCGCAGAGCCGGATTACCTGAAACTACTGCTCACCGCCGGGCCGCTGGCGGATGAGGTAACGGCCGCCTGCCTGCGCCGGGCGGCTGCGCACCAGCCGGACAGCCGCGCCTTTCTGATCACCAGCGGGCGGGCGCTGGCCGGCCTGCTGGCGGCCGAGCCAGACCGGCTGCACGCTATCCTGCGCCGCATTCGCCCATAGCCAGGAGTCCCCGCGATGAGTGCACCGCACCATGTCAACGGCGCCTATGACCTCTCCACCGTGATGCCGCCGGATGGGACCGCCCTCGGCACGGTGATCGGCGGCTCGCTCACGAAGGGGCTCGAAGTCCGGCTGGCGGCCGGCCGCCTGGTGGAGGAGATCGCCGCCGGCCGGTACGTCACCATCGAAGCGACGGGGCAGAAGTTCTTCGGCATGATCACCGATGTCGAGCTGCGGGCCGCATCGGAGGCGGTGCTGCGCCAGCCGCCGGAGCCGGATGACGGCTTCCTGCGCGCCATCTTCGCCGGCACCGCCGTCTATGCCGTGCTGCATGTCATGCCCATGCTGCGCGTCACCGGCGCCGCCGCGAGCACCCCGGAGCCGGTGAAGACCGTCCCCTCGCACTTCTCTGCCGTGCGCGATGCCACCCAGGCCGAGGTCTCGCAGATCTTCGGCGAAGACGGCCCCGGTCACTTTGTCATCGGCACGCCGCTGGATATGGATGTCAAGGTCTGCCTGTCGTACGACCGCTTCATCGAGCGCTCGAACGGCATCTTCGGTAAGAGCGGCACGGGCAAGACCTTCCTGACGCGCAGCATTCTCACGCATCTGATAGACAAGTCCAGCGCGCAGCGCGACCGGGGTAAGCGCTCGGTCAATCTGGTCTTTGACATGCACAACGAGTACGGCTGGGAAGGCTCCTCGGAGGGGGGAACCGGCAAGGTCAAGGCGCTCAAGCAGCTGCTGGGCAACGCCGTCGCCGTGATGACGCTGGACGAAGCCAGCTCCCGCCGCCGGGGCGTGCGCTACGACACGGCCATCACCATCCGCTACCAGGACATTGAGCCAGGCGATATCGCGGTCCTGCAGCAAACCCTCAACCTGACGGATAACGCCGTCGAGGCGGCGCACGAGCTGGCCAAGCACTTCGGCCAGCCGCACTGGCTGCGCGGCGCGATGGAGCTGGTGGAGAGCGACGAGGAGACCGCGGATCTGCTGCAACGGCGGGGCATCCACGCCGCGACGATCCTCAACCTGCGCCGCGGGCTGCAACGGCTGGTGCGGAACAAGCACTTCCTCGTCGAACACGGTGGCGCCGACAGCGTGCAGAGCATCCTCAAGTACCTGCTGCACGGCACCAACGTCGTGCTGGAGTTCGGCGCCTACGGCAACGACCTGCCCGCCTATATGCTGGTCGCCAACGTCCTCACCCGCCGGCTGCACGAGGTGTATCGCGAGCGCATCGAGGCGGTGCACGGTGGCACGGGCGAGCCGCCGCCGCACCTGATCATCACGATTGAAGAGGCACACAAGTTCCTCAACCCGCAGGTAGCGCGGCAGACCATCTTCGGCGAGATCGCCCGCGAGATGCGCAAGTACCATGTCACACTGCTGGTGATCGACCAGCGCCCCTCGGCGATAGACGACGAGGTGCTGTCGCAGATCGCCACGCGCATCACCTGCCTGCTCGACAACGAGCGCGACATCGATGCGGCGCTGGGCGGCATCGCCGGCGCCCGCGAGCTACGGGCGGTGCTGGCCAAGCTGGAGACCAAGCAGCAGGCGCTGATTCTGGGCCACGCCGTGCCGATGCCCGTCGTCGTCCGCACGGAGACCTACGGCACCGAAGCGTTCTACGCCACCTTCCGCCAGCGCCTCGGCGTCCCGCCCCCGCCCGTCGATGATCTGTACGCGCCGTAGCCCGGGTGCCGCGTGGCCGGCTACTGGGCGCTGCCCGCTCGCTTGTCGTTGCCCGTCCCCCCCCGCTCGCTGCGCTCACGCCCCCCCTGCTAGGGGGGTGAACGAGGGGAGGCCCTTCGTAGTCCCCCCTGGCAGGGGGATGCCCGCTCCTCCTCGTCATCCCCCCTGGCACGGGGGATGCCCGTAGGGCAGGGGGGTCCGGCTCGTGGTGGCTGGGCTTGCGATTGGCTGAGCCGCGTGGCCCGCGGCCATACCTGACCGCTGGTTCCGGAATAAACGTGCATGACATGGATTTGTGACAGCGCCGGGACGATAGGGCAAGCTATACAGAACACTCGTTCTGGAGTCGTGCCGTATGTCGCACCCGTCCGCCCCTGCCGTCGCCGTCCCAGCCGTGCTGGAGGCCGCCGCCGAGGCGTTGCGCGCTGGCTGGCAACCGCTGCCGTTGCGCCCCGGCGCCAAGGAACCCGCCGTCCGCGACTGGACCAGCCTGCGCCTGACCGCGGCCGATCTCCCGCGCGCCTTCGCCGGCGGCGCCAATCTGGGCCTGCTGCTGGGCGCTCCCTCGGGCGGGCTGGTAGATGTCGACCTCGACACCCCGGAGGCCGTCGCCGTCGCCGGTGAGCTGCTGCCCAACACGGCGCGCATCTCCGGCCGCAGCCAGCGCCCGCGCTCACACTACTGGTATGTCGTGCCGGAGCCGCCGGGCAGGGCCAGCGCGCGCTACGAAGACCCGTTGGACGGCAAGGTGCTGGTTGAGCTGCGCTCCACCGGCGGCCAGACGGCCGTTCCGCCCTCCCAGGTGGCGGGCGACCGCTACCTGTGGCACGCGACGGGCAGCCCGGCGCGCGTGCCGGCCGTCGCTTTGCAGCGGCGGGTGGCCATGGTGGCGGTGGCGGCGCTCATCGCCCGCCACTGGCCTGTGGCGGGTGGCCGCCATGCCGCCGCCCTCGGCTGGGCCGGGCTGCTGGTGAGTGGCGGGCTGGCGGGGGAGCAGGCAGCCCGGCTGTTGCGCACCGCCGCCGCCGCCGGGGGTGATACCGAGGTCGAGGACCGCGCCCGCGCCGCGCGCACCACCGCCGCCCGGCTGGCCGAAGGCAAGCGGGTTCGGGGGGCCGCCGCGCTGGCGCAGACCGGCATCGACCCACGTCTGCCCGCCGCCGCCGCCCGCTGGCTGGGGCTGCACGCGCCCGCCACCACGCCGGAGCCAGCGCCGGAGCCAGCCGGCGAGGAGCGGGGCAAGAGCCGCCGCGATGGCGATGCGGCCGTGTTCGTGGCGCTGGCCACCGAGGAGGCGGACCTGTTCCACACGCCGCAGGCGGCGCCCTATCTCACCTTCAGCGTCGATGGCCGCCGCGAGACGCACCCGCTGCGCGCCGAGCGCACGCGCCTATGGCTGACGCGCGGTTTCTACCGGCGGCACGGCCGCGCCCCGGCGGGGGAGGCGCTGCGCGCCGCGCTGGAGGTGCTGGCCGCCCGCGCGGTGTTCGATTGCCCGGAACGTACCGTGGCCGTGCGCATCGCCCAGCTGGGCAGCGCGCTGTACATCGACCGCGGCGGCCGGGCGGGCGGCTGCATCGAGGTGACGGCGGACGGCTGGCGGTTGTGCCCGGAGCCGCCGGACGCGGTACGCTTCCGCCGCCCGGTCACCGCCGGCGAGCTGCCGGAGCCGGTGGCTGGGGGCCGCATCGAGGAGCTGCGCCCGTTCGTGAACGCCGGCAGCGACGACGGTTTTACGCTGATCGTTGGCTGGCTGTTGCAGGCGGTGCGCGCGGACGGGCCGTATCTGGCGCTGCTGTTAGAGGGGACGCAGGGCGCGGCCAAGAGCACGACGGCGCGGGTGCTGCGCGCCCTGGTCGATCCCTCGCTGGTGGAGCTGCGCGCCGAGCCGCGCGACGAGCGCGACTTGATGATTGCCGCCCAGAGCCGTCACGTGCTCGCCTTCGATAACATCTCCCGCCTGACCCCGGCGCTGTCTGACGCCTTCTGCCGCATGGCCACCGGCGGCGGCTTCGGCACACGCAAGCTGTATGAAGACAGCGAGGAGGTGGTGCTCGATGCGGTCCGCCCGCTGCTGCTCACGGGCATCGGCGCCTATGTGGAGCGGGAGGACCTGCTTGACCGGGCGCTGACGGTGACGCTGCCGCCCATCCCCGAGTCTGCCCGGCGGCCGGAGCAGGAGGTCGGGGCCGGCTTTGACGCTGCCCGCCCGCGGATTCTCGGCGCGCTACTGGACGGAGTGTCGCGGGCGCTGCGCGATGAGGAGCAGGTGCGGCCGGCGCGGCTGCCGCGTATGGCCGATGCGGCGCGCTGGGTGGCGGCGGGGATGCCGGCGCTGGGGGCAGGCTGGAGCGGGGAGCGGTTCCTTGCGGCCTACGCCGCCAGCCGCCGCAGCGCGGACGAGCAGACGCTCGAGCACTCCGCCGTCGCGCGGGCGGTGCTAGCGCGGGCGGAGCGCGGCCCGTGGCAGGGCACGGCCGCGCAGCTGCTGGCCGAACTGGCGCAGACCGGCGATATCACGGAGGTGGAGCGGCGCTCGCGTCTCTGGCCCTCCACCCCTGGTGCGCTCGCCACCGCACTGCGCCGGATACAACCGGCACTGCTGGCGGCCGGTGTCCGCGTGGAGACAGGGCTGCGCGCCCATGGTGGCCGCCGCCTGATCGTCATCAGCCCCGCGCCCGGTGACGACGGTGACGACGGTGACGGCAATCCCCAGAACCGGTGACAGCGGTGACGACGGTGACGGCAATCCCCGAAAGGGTCAGCGAGCGCGGAGGGAGCCGGACCCCCCTGCCCTACGGGCATCCCCCCTGCTAGGGGGGATAACGAAGGACGGCACCCCCCTTCGTTCACCCCCCGAGCAGGGGGGTCGTGAGCGCAGCGAGCGGGGGGGTCTCGGCAGCGAGGGGGGGGTGGCGGGCAGCCGCCCCCCCCTCGGTCACCCCCCTAGCAGGGGGGTCGTGAGCGCAGCGAGCGGGGGGGTACTGGCAGCGCAGAGGGAGCCGGACCCCCCTGCCCTGCGGGCATCCCCCCTGCTAGGGGGGATAACGAGGAGGGGCGGGCAGCGCCCCCTCGGTCACCCCCCTAGCAGGGGGGTCGTGAGCGGAGCGAGCGGGGGGGTACGGGCAGCGCGGAGGAGGCCGGCTAGTCCCCGGCGGCGCCAGCCGGCAGGCGGCGTTCCCCGCGCCGGAACCAGCGGGTGAAGGTGCCGTGCTCCCATTCGACGAGGATCTGCGAGGCGACGGCGATGGAGCTGTAGGTGCCGGCGCTAATACCGACCAGCAGCACCAGCACGAACGGGCGAATCGTGCTGCCGCCCAGCACCAGCATCGCCAGCAGGGTGAAGAGCACGGTCAGCGTTGTGGTGAGCGAGCGGCCCAGCGTCTGCAGCAGGCTCTCGTTGACGGTGACATCGAACGACGGGCTAATGCCGCGGCGCAGGTTCTCGCGGATGCGGTCGAAGACGACGATGGTGTCGTGGACGGAGAAGCCGATCACCGTCAGCAGCGCGGTCAGGAACATGGTGTTGGTCTCGAAGTTGGCCAGCTTCCCGGCGATGGAGAAGATGCCCAGCACCAGCACCACATCGTGCAGCAGCGCGATCACCGCGGAGATACCCCAGCGATAGGCCTTGGGCACGCCGCGGAACGCCCACCAGATGTACAGCAGAATCGCGACGGTGGCGACCAGGACGGCGTAGGTTGCCTTCTGTACGATCTCGCGCGAGACCGTGGCCGAGACGGTATCGGACTCGATGATCTCCACCGGCCGGCCGCCGAAGCGGGCGGAGAGCTGCTGGGCGATGCGGTCCAGCTCGCTCGGCTCCGAGGGGCCGACATCGGGCGTGGTCACCGCGCCGGCCAGCACGTCGGTGCGGACGATGTAGTCCCCCTCGCTGGTCTTCTGGACGCGGGCATCTGCATAGCCGAAGGCGGCGAAGGCATCGCGCATTTCCTGCTGGCTGGGTTGCGCGTCGCCGCCGAAGCGGTAGGTGGCGGTGGTGCCGGAGGTGAACTCGATACCCGGCTTGAGCCGCGGCGGCACGGCCAGCGAGATCAAGCCCGGCACCAGCACCAGGAAGGAGAACAGGAAGTACCACCGGCGGTTGCCCACCAGGTTGAGCAGGCCGGGCAGGCGGCGGGGCGCCGGCCGCACCACCACACCATCACGCATCTCTGGCCGCTTGACGCCGAACCAGTTCCAGTGGCCAGCCAGCGGCGTGCCGATGATCAGCCGCAGGAAGGTGCGCGTGACGATGATCGAAGAGAACATCGAGACGCCCACGCCGATACCCAGCGTCAGGGCGAAGCCCTTCACCAGCGCCGCGCCGAACTGGTCTCCGAACCAGTACAGGATGAAGCAGGTGATGATGGTGGAGACGTTCGAGTCGCGGATGGAGGTCCAGGCGCGGGAGAAGCCGTGCTCAATCGCCGTGTACAGGCTGCGGCCGGAGCGGATTTCCTCTTTCATGCGCTCGAAGATCAGGATGTTGGCGTCCACCGCCATGCCCAACGACAGCACGAAGGCGGCGATACCAGACAGGGTGAGCGTCACCGGCATCAGCTTGAAGATCAGCAGGGTGGCGATGGCGTACACCACCAGCGCCGCCGAGGCGATCACTCCCAGCAGCCGGTACTCCATCACCATAAACAGGATGACGAGCAGGAACGCGATCTCGCCCGCCACCACGCTCTTGCGCACGGCGTCGTCGCCGAGGGTGGCATCGACCTCGGTCTGCTGAACGATGGTGAACGGCAGCGGCAGCGCGCCGGAGTTGAGCTGCGCCACCAGGCGGCGCGCCTCATCCGGGGCCACGCCCTCAATCACGCCCCGGTCCTCAATCACCGCCCGCACAACCGGCGCCGAGATCAGCTCGTCATCGAGGAAGATCGCCATCTGCTTGTTGATGAGGCGCTGCGTGATCTGCCGCGACAGCGAGGCGCCTTCGTCGTTGAACTCAAAGGCGACGGCCGGCTGGCCGGCGGCGTTGCTCTGCACGTATGCATTCGGCTTCAGGAAGCGGCCGGTCAGCTGCTTCTCGACGCCGTCTTTGCCAATGCCCAGCGCCGGCTTCCACTTGGGCTCGCCGGTGATGGGGTCGGTCACGGGCTGGAGCGTGGCCGGGTCAAGCTCCGGCTCCATGTACTTCAGCTCGGCCGTGCGGCCGATCAGGTCCCGCGCCGCCTCGCGCGAGAGGCCGGGCGTCTCCGCCACAATCCGGTTCGCGCCCTGCCGCGACACCTCAGACTCGGAGACGCCGAACTTGTTGATGCGCTTCTCGATGATGCCGACGGTCTGGTCCAGCCGCTCGGGCAGGTTGCCGATCTCGTCGGAGGAGAGGCCGGAAGTATCTGCCTGAATCACCGTGCGGGTGCCCCCGCGGAGGTCCAGCCCCAGGCGCATCCCGACGCGCTTGAAGTCCCCGAGCTGGACACCGGTGCCCGAGGGCCAGGGGATGGCGGAGCCGAAGTAACGCTTGGGCTCATCTGGCCAGACCGCATAGATGCCAAAGGCGGTCAAGGCGACGATGAACAAGAACGCATAACGATTGAATCTGCTACGCATGGCGGAATGCGGATCCCTTCCGGCGCTAGTGGGGGCGGCTGACGATGGCTGGGCCGGTATCCTGAGTCACCGGACCATCTTCGCCCCCGGCGGGGGCTGCATCAACCGTCTGGTGGGGCAGGTCTTCCTCTTCATCTTCCTCGCTGAGCACCGCGGCGTCGAGCCGGGGCAGCCGTTCGGCGACGGCGCTGGGGCGGGCGCGCACCAGCCGGCCATCGCCCAGGTCCAGCAGCAGCACCTCGGCGCCATCGGCCAGCTGGTCCACCTCTACCAGCGTGGCGATGAAGCCCGAGGTGGTGACGATCTGGTCACCGGGCTGGAGCCCCGCCACCACGCGCCGCTGCCGGTGCTGGGCATCGACGGTGGGCCGGTAGAAGATGAAGTACACCGCCCCCAGTGCGAGCGAAGTGAGCACGATCAGCTGAATCATCTGGGCCAGCGGTGACATGGTGGGTGCCTTTCATGCTCCGGCGGGCTGCTGCGCGGCCTGTGCCAGCCGCCGGGCCAGGCGCAGCGCGCCGTCTCGGGTGGTGATACGGCCGCCGGCCTGCGCCTCCCGCACCGCCTCCAGGATGACGCCGATCAGCGGCCCGGCCGGCAGCGCCAGCTCGCGCAGCAGGTCGTGCCCCGTCAGCAGCTTGGGCGGGTCGGCGATGCCCTGCTCCGGCGCACGCTGCTCCAGCAGCCAGCGGATGTAGCCGGCGTGCCCGGCCCACGCCTCGTCGCTGAGCAGCGGGCCGCGAGCGGCGGCGTGATCGGCCAGGTTGAGCAGCAGCAGATCCGGCGCGGCCTCGCCCAGATCGCGGTAAAAGCGATACAGCGCCCGCCGCGACGGCAGCTGGTGCTTGGCGGCAAGCTGGCCGGGGCGCATATGTTCCTTGATCAGCAGCTCTACCAACCGCGTCTCCCGCGAGGTGAACCGCAGCCGCTCCAGGATGGCCGCCGCCTGCTGTGCTCCCCGATCGTCATGACCGAAGAAGCGGATGCGGCCGCCGATCATGGCTTTCGTCTCCGGCTTGCTGATGTCGTGCAGGAAGCCGGTGAGCTTGAGCAGGGCGCGGTAGGTGCGGCCCTCCGCCGCCTGCTCAGTGTAGCGAAAGCGCAGCGCCTCCGCCCCGGGCAGCACCGCCCACAGCAGCCGGTGGCGCGCCGCCTGCGGCTCGGTCTCCGGCGGCTCGTGCAGCACCATATCCAGCACTGCCACGGTCTCGACCAGGTGATCAAACACATCGTAGTAATGCTCTTTGGGCTGGATGCAGCCCTTGGCGGCGATGCTCTCCGGGAAGAGCACATCTATCAAGCCCAGGCCGTCCGCGAGCCGCAGCATCGCCCCGGCAACAGGTGTATCCAGCACCTTGACCAGCTCATCGCGCTGGCGCTCGCCGGCCGCCTGCGGCAACAGCCCGGCATCCCGGCGGATGATCGCTGCCGACGGCTCATCGAGCGTGAAGCCGAGCGTGGCCACGAACCGCACCGCCCGCAGGGCGCGCAGCGGGTCATCGCGCACGGCGCCATCCGAGGCCAGCCGCAGCCGGCCGGCGTGCAGGTCGGCCAGGCCACCCAGCGGGTCAATCAGCGCCGTCTCCCCCACAGACCAGCCGAGCGCGTTGACGGTGAAGTCGCGGCGGGCGAGGTCGGCGGCCACGGTGCCGCGGCGGGTAGCGACATCGAGATGGCGGACGCTCTCCACCGGGGTGCGCAGGGTGACGCGGTGGATGGCGTGATCGGCGCCGAGGGCAAAGGCGACCCCGCCCAGCCGCGCGGCGAGCTGCCGGGCGATAGGCGCAGGGTTGCCGCTGACCGTGAGATCGAGGTCGGCTGAGGAGCGGCCGAGCAGCTGGTCACGCACGTAGCCGCCGACAACCACGGCATCCCCGGCGGAGACGGCAAGCAGCGCGGCCCGCAGCGGCGCAGGCAACAGCTCTGGCAGGTCGGTCATGTGATTCGTGAGCGCGCTAGTGATGCGCCACCAGCGGGGCTTCGGGGTCTGCCTCGGTCTCGCGCTCGTGCTCCGGCAGTTTGATCAGGTCTTCGTGCGCCTTGAGGTGGTCCAGATAGAGGATGCCGTTGGTGTGGTCAATCTCGTGCTCCAGCGCCTGGGCGAGCAGCAGATTCGCCTTGACCTTGAACTCCTTGCCCCGCCGGTCCAGGCCCTTGGCCCACACCCAGTCACAGCGGTCAACGAGCCCCTTGTACCCCGGCACCGACAGGCAGCCCTCCTCAATACGGCGCTGGCCCTTGCACTTGACGATCTCGGGGTTGACCAGCACCAGCGGGTCGTCGTCTTCGTCCCCCATCTCGGTGAAGCTCAGCTCGATCACCACCAGCCGCAGGCTCTCACCGACCTGAGGCGCCGCCAGGCCGACGCCGCGGGCGTCGCGCATCGTCTCAATCATGTCGTCCATCAGCTTCTGGATGGAGCGTGACTTGATCTGATCCGGCGCCAGGCGGATGCCCTTCCGGCGCAGAATCGGGTCGGGGACGATACGGATGGGCAGCACGGCCAAGGGAGAACCTCCAGGTAGCGCGTGGTTCCAGTGTATCGCACCCGTGCCGCATCCGGGTCATGCGAAGGATGCCGGGTCGATATCGACGCTCCAACCGCGCGGCAGCTCCACCGCCGCCAGCAGCTCGCCCGGCTGTGCCGCCCGCAGGATCAGATGCCAGCGCCAGCGGCCCTTGAGCCGCTCGAAGGCAGCGGGAGCCGGTCCGATGATCTCTACCCCCGGCAGGCCGCGCAGCCGCCGCTGCTCTGCCAGCTCCCGCGCCAGCCGCCGCGCCTCCTCCTCGGCCCGTTGCGCGTTGGTGTGGCTGTACAGCAGCCGCGCCAGCCGGCCGAACGGTGGATAGCCCGCCCGCTGGCGCTGCCGGATCTCGGCGTAGTACAGGCTAATGTAGTCATGCCGGGCCGCCGCCTGCACGGCGTAGTGCTGCGGGGCGTACGTCTGGATGATGACGCGGCCGGGCTGCGCTCCCCGCCCGGCGCGGCCCGCCACCTGCGTCAGCAGCTGGAAGGCGCGCTCGCCGGCGCGGTAGTCCGGCAGGTTGAGGGCGATATCGGCCGTGACGACGCCAACCAGCGTGACGCCCGGCAGGTCCAGCCCCTTGGCAATCATCTGCGTGCCCACCAGCACATCCGCCTCGCGCCCGGCGAACATCCCCAACAACCGCTCGTGGTCGGCCGCTGTCCGCGCGACATCGCGGTCCCAGCGCAGCACCCGCGCGGCGGGGAAGCGGCTGCGCACCTCCTCCTCCACCCGCTGGGTGCCCAACCCGAGGTAACGAATGCGGGGCGAGGCGCACTGCGGGCAGTCCACCGGCGCGGCCCGGGCGCGGTTGCAGTGGTGGCAACGCAGCCGCTCGACACCGGAGTGATAGGTATACGGCACCAGGCAGGCGGTGCAGCGCGGCACATGACCGCAGTCGCGGCAAAGCACGAAACTGGCGGCGCCCCGCCGGTTCAGGAACAAGATCGCCTGCTCGCCGGCGCGCAGCGTCTCGTGTAGCGCCCGGTCCAGCGCCCGCGAGAAGATCGTGCGGTTGCCCGCACGCAGCTCCGCCGCCAGGTCAACCACGCTGATCGCCGGCATCGAAGGGGAGGAGCGCGCCGCGTCATCGGTGGGGGGCCCAACCCGATCCGGCAGGAGCAGCAGGTCATAGGCGCCTTGCTCGGCGTGCCAGTACGAGACGACATCGGGTGTGGCGCTGCCGAGCACCACGGTGGCGCCGGTCAGCGCCGCCAGCTGCAACGCCACGGCGCGGGCATGATAGCGCGGGGCCGGATCATACTGCTTGTACGAGGCCTCGTGCTCCTCATCGAGGATGATCAGCCCGAGCTCCGGCTGCGGCGCAAACACGGCGCTGCGTGCGCCCACCACCACACACGCCCGGCCCGCCCGCACCTCGTGCCACCAGCGCGCGCGCTGCGCCGCCGTCAGGCCGGAGTGGGCAATGGCCACCCGCCCGGGAAACCGGCCCTCGACCCGCGCGGTGGTCTGGGGGGTGAGGGCGATCTCCGGCACCAGCAGCAGCGCTCGGCGGCCAAGGCGCTCGGCCGCGGCGATGGCCGCCAGATACACTTCGGTCTTGCCCGAGCCGGTGACGCCATGCAGCAGATAGGTCATCCCCAGTTGCCGTTCCATCGAGCCGGCAATGGCGGCCACGGCGGCAGCCTGCGCCGGCGCGAGCGGGGGCGGCGGCGACGGCGGCTCGGCCCCCGGGGTCACCGGCGCCGGCGGCGGCAGCAACATCCGCCGCACAGCCAGCCCCAAACCCTCCAGCCGTGCCACCGCGGCATCGACCTCCCCGCCGAAGCTGCGGCGCAGCGCCGCCATCTGCGCCACGCCGCTGCGCTGGATACGGGCGGCGATGCGGCGATCGGCGGGCGAGAGCTCCTCCGACACGGCCGCGCCGCACCAGCGCACCGCCTCGCGAAACCGCTCAAAGGCGGCTGGCGGCAGCATCAGCGCCACGCAGGCGGCGACGCGGGCCTGATACTCGTGCGCCAGCCACTGTGCCAGGGCAAGTTGGTGTGGCAGCAGCGCCGGCTCACCGGGGCACAGCAGGTCACGGGTCTCGCCGGTGTAGGTCAGCTGCTCCGTGACCGATAGGACAATCGCCGGTAGCTGCCGGCGGCCGAACGGGGCCAGCACGACATCGCCGGCGGTCACGGGCATGCCGGCGGGGATGTGATAGCTGAAGGTGCCCCGCAGTGGCAGGTCGGGGCTGATGGCCACTTCGGCGTACGGCACGGCGCGCCCCCACTGGAACAAGTGTACGAAACGCCGCCCCGGGACGGCATCCGCCATCCGTCATCCGCCCTGATCCTCCGGACACTTGCCGGGCCGGTTGCCGTAACCCTACGATGGCGGCGGCGGGCCCCAGGGCTGCCATCCCTCCCCATCACCATCAGGGCTGCTGACAGGATGCCGTCACGCGGCGGCGGGTACGGTGAATGCTGCCGCGCGCGCGGTGGCGAAGGGGAGCGCCATGGCTCGGACTGCGGGGCACAACGGCCATCACCCCGGGGCGGGTGATCCGGCGGGCGGCGGGGATCTGGTACGCTTTGCGGAGAGAGTCGCACAGAAGTTCGAACCGGCGGGAGCGACACCCGTGCCTCTAGATGCCATCGTGGTCCGCGGCGCGCGCGAGCACAACCTCAAGAACATCGATGTCACCATCCCCCGCGACAAGCTGGTGGTGATCACCGGCCTCTCCGGTTCCGGCAAGTCCTCGCTCGCCTTCGATACGATCTATGCCGAGGGCCAGCGGCGTTACGTCGAGTCGCTCTCCGCCTACGCCCGCCAGTTCCTGGGCCAGATGGAGAAGCCAGACGTCGATTACATCGAGGGGCTGTCCCCGGCGATCTCCATTGACCAGAAGGGCGCCTCGCGCAATCCGCGTTCCACCGTCGGCACCGTCACCGAGATTTATGACTACTTGCGGCTGCTGTACGCCCGTGCCGGCCGGCCGCACTGCCCCAACGACGGCACACCACTGGAGCGCCAGACGGTGCAGCAGATGGTCGATGCCATCCTGGCGCTGCCGTCCGGCCGCCGCCTGCTGCTGCTCGGCCCCGTGATCAAGGACCGCAAGGGCGAGCACGAACGCGTCTTCGAGGATGCGCGCCGCGCCGGCTTCGTGCGGGCCCGCGTCGATGGCGAGGTGGTGGATGTTGGCGATGACATCAAGCTGACCAAGAACAAGCGCCACACCATCGAGATCGTGGTTGACCGGCTGGTGACCGAAGCGCCCGAGGAGCGTGACCCCGGCATCAATAGCCGGCTGTCCGACTCCATCGAGACGGCGCTGAAACTGGGCGGCGGGCAGCTGCTGGTGTGGATCGGCGGCGCTGCGGGCGCGCCAGACGAGGAGCGGGTGTTCAGCGAGTACGCCGTCTGCCCGCTGGACGGCTTCTCGATGGGGGAGATCGCGCCGCGCAACTTCTCCTTCAACAGCCCGCACGGCGCCTGCCCCTCGTGTACCGGCCTGGGCACCAAGATGGAACTTGACCCGGAGCTGGTGATCCCGAACAAGGATCTCCCGCTCACCGGCGGAGCCGTCGCCCCCTGGTCGCGTGCGGCTACGACCAACACCTGGTACGGCCGCATCGTCGAGGCCGTGGCCGCCGAGCACGGCTTTTCCACCAGCGTACCCGTGCGCACGCTGCCACCCGAGGCGCTCCACATCATCCTGTATGGCAACGGCGGCCGGCCCGTCTCGGTCAAGTACAAGAACCAGTACGGCCGCACGCATACCTACGACACCACGTACGAGGGCATCATCCCCAACCTCGAGCGCCGCTATCGCGAGACCGACTCCGACCACATGCGCCAGGAGATTGAGCGCTACATGGCGGCCACGCCCTGCCCCACCTGCCACGGCCAGCGGCTCAAGCCCGAATCGCGCGCCGTCAAGGTAGCGGGCAGGAACATCGTCGAGCTGACCAGCCTGTCGGTGGTGGAGGCGCTGCACTGGACGGAGCAGCTGGCCGGGCCCGCCACACCGCTGAGCGAGATGCAGCAGATGATCGCCGCCCAGGTGCTGAAGGAGATCCGCTCGCGGCTGACCTTCCTGGTCGATGTCGGGCTGGACTACTTGACGCTGGACCGCGCCGCCGCCAGCCTGTCCGGCGGCGAAGCGCAGCGCATCCGTCTCGCCACCCAGATCGGCTCCTCGCTGATGGGCGTGCTGTATGTCTGCGACGAGCCATCGATTGGCCTGCACCCGATTGACGATGCCCGCCTGATCCGTACCCTGGAGCGGCTGCGTGACCTGGGCAACACCGTGCTGGTGGTGGAGCACGACGAGAGCATGATGCGCGCTGCCGACTGGATCATCGATATGGGCCCCGGCGCCGGCGAGCACGGCGGCCACATCATCGTTGATGGTCCCATCGACCGGATCATAGCCTGCCCGGAATCGATGACCGGCGCCTATCTCTCCGGCCGGCGGGAAGTGCCAGTCCCCGCCTTCCGGCGGCCGGGCAACGGCAGCGCCATCACCATCCGCGGCGCGCGCGAGAACAACCTCAAGAACGTCGCCGTGTCGGTGCCGCTGGGCAAGCTGGTCGTCGTCACCGGCGTCTCCGGCTCCGGTAAGTCCACGCTCATCGAGGACATCCTGTACAAGAAGGTGGCGCAGCTGCTCTACAACGCCAAGGACCGGCCGGGCGCCGTGGACGCCATCGAGGGGCTGGAGCAGATCGACAAGGTCGTCGATATCGACCAGTCGCCCATCGGCCGCACCCCCCGCTCGAACCCGGCGACGTACACCGGCGCCTTCGGCCCGATCCGCGAGCTGTTCGCCTCGGTGCCGGAGGCCAAGGCGCGTGGCTACACCGCCGGCCGCTTCTCTTTCAACGTCAAAGGTGGCCGCTGCGAGGCCTGCAAGGGCGAAGGCTACATCGAGATTCAGATGTCGTTCCTGCCAGACGTGACCGTGCCCTGCGAGATCTGCAAGGGCAGCCGTTACAACCGCGAGGCGCTGGAAATCCACTACAAGGGCAAGACCATCGCCGAGGTGCTGGATATGACCGTCACCGAGGCGGTGGAGTTCTTCAAAGCCAGCACCGCCATCCGCAACAAGCTGGAGACGCTGGCTGCCGTCAACCTCGGCTACATCCGGCTCGGCCAGCCCGCTACCACCCTCTCCGGCGGCGAGGCGCAGCGCGTCAAGCTGGCAACGGAGCTGTCGCGCCGCTCTACCGGCCGCACCCTGTACATCCTCGATGAGCCCACCACCGGCCTATCGTTTGAGGACGTGGCCCACCTGCTGACGGTGTTGCAGCGGCTGGTCGATGGCGGCAACACCGTCCTGGTGATTGAGCACAACCTCGATGTGATCAAGAGCGCGGACCACCTGATCGACCTGGGGCCGCAGGGGGGGCATCGCGGCGGTCAGATCATCGCCCAGGGGACGCCGGAGGTGGTGGCGCGGGTGGAGGGCAGCTTCACCGGCCAGTTCCTGCGCCCTATCCTGGAGCGCCACGCCGCCCGCCACGCCCTGGCCGCCGCTGGCGATTGACGGGCGTCCTGCGCCCCCCGGATTTCTGGGGTTAACGAAGCACAGGCTTCGCTTTCGGGTTGCTTCTGCTCGGAGGGGATTCTAGGATAGTCTCGCATCGGGTCCTGCAAGACCCGAGAACAGCAGGAGGAGAGCGCGCGCGATGGCCTATGTCATCACGTCCCCGTGCATCGGGACCAAGGACCGCTCCTGTGTCGACGTCTGTCCGGTGGACTGCATCCACGACGACGGCGACGAGGACATGATGCTGTATATCGACCCGGCCGAGTGCATCGACTGTGGTGCCTGCGAGCCGGCCTGCCCCGTCACCGCCATCTTTGCTGAGGATGACGTGCCGGACGCCGAGAAGGGCTTCATCGAGGTCAACCGCGGCTGGTACCAGGACAAGGACGCGGCCCGCGCCAAGGTGCTGGAGCTGACGGCGTAACGAAGCTCGTAGCTTGTCCACGCGCAGCGCCCCCTCGCCCGACATGCCGGCGAGGGGGCGTCTTGTCACTGCTCGCGGCTCGGGGAAGGAGGGGAGCGGTGTGGGTGCGCATCCCCCCTCGCTCCACCCCCCGAGCAGGGGGGCCGTGAGCGGAGCGAGCGGGGGGGTACTGGCAACGAGGGGCGGGCAGCCCCCCCTCGTTCACCACTGTCACCGGCTGTCCCGCGCCCGCCGCTGCGGGAGAGGGGGCGTACACCGCCGCCGGCTCCCTTCCTCACCATGGGTGCTATCGCGCGCCGCCCTCGCCGTCGATGTCGAGCGCGGTGGCGCCCCAGGGGGTGCTGGGCCGGGCTGGGTCGAAGGCGCGCCGCCGCCGCCGCACCACCCGCCGCGCCGCCATCGCGGCCGCCGCCATCGCCACCATCCCTGCCAGCCTGCGCTTCCTCATGCCGCTGCCCTCCTCGTCCTGCGCACCTACCCCGCGACTACGCGGGCGATTGAACCATCACCACTCTTGGATACCTCGATCCGGGTGTCAAACAGGTCCTTCAGCTCGCTGATGTGCGTCACCACCAGCAGGCACTGGAAGTGGTCCTGAATGGCGGTGATCGCCTCAATGAGCCGTTCCCGGCCGGCGGCATCCTGGGTGCCGAACCCCTCATCAATCACCAGCGTGGCCAGCGGCGCACCGGCCCGGCGGGCCAGCAGCTTGGACAGGGCGATGCGCAGCGCCAGATCAATCCGGAAGGCCTCGCCACCGCTGAACAGCTCGTACGGGCGGGTTCCCCACTCATCGGCGATGCGTACCTCCATCGTCTCGACGGTCTCGCCCTTCTGCGTCAGGCGCTGGGTGTCGAGCGTCAGGTGCATGCGGTTGTTGGTCATGCGCGATAGCAGCTCGTTAGCTGCCTCCTCAATCTCCGGCAACACCGTCTCGATCAGCAGTCCCTGCACGCCGTGTTTGCCAAAGGCCTGCACCAGCTCGTCGTAGATGCCCGCCTGCCGCTGCTCTTCGACCAGTTGCCGCCCATGCTCCCGTCGCCGCTGCTGCAGCTCGGTCAGCCGCTGCACCTCCCCCTTGACCTTGCCCAACTCTTGCTGGAGCTGGTGCAGCCGCTCCCGCAGGTCCGCCACCCGCGCCCGGCAGTCCGGCAGCGCCGCATCGGTCTCGGGCAGCGATGCCAGCTCCTGCCCGGCCCGCTGCGCGCGCTGCTCGGCCTCGGCCCGCTCGGCTGCGGCGCGCGCCGCGTTCGCCTGGTGGGAGGACAGCGCGGCGCGGGCCGGGTCGATACCACCCCGGGCCTGCTGGAGCCTGCGGTGCGCATCCTCGTGCGGCGCCAGCTCGGCCACGCGAGCCGCCAGCGCCGCCAGGGGCAGTGCCGACGCCGCCGCCTGGAACGCGCCTGCCCGCTGCCTGGCCTGCTGCAGGCGCTCCTCCACATCGTGCCGCTGTTCACCCAGGCCGGCCAGCAGGCGCGCGGCGGCGGCCTGGCGCGCTTCGGCCTGCGCGAGCGCCTCGTATGCCGGCTGGGCGCCGGCCAGCTGCTCTACCTGGGCCAGCGCCGCCCGGTACGCCTGCGGGTCATGCGGCAGGCCGGCCCGCTCCTGCGTCAGCCGCGCCATTTCGGCCCGCTCCGCGGGACAGAATGCCGGGCCGGCCAGCGCCGCCGCCACCGCCACCCGTTCCGGGTCGAGCGCCGCCAGCCGTGTGGCTGCCTGGCGGGCCTCGCGCAGCTCGGCTACCACCTGGCCGAGCACCTGCCGCCGCTCGCCCGTGCGCCGTTCTAGCTCGGCGGTCTGCCGCCGCACCCGCTCGGCCGCCGTCTGCGCTTGCGCCTCCAGCTCCGGCAGCCGGGCACGGTTGGCGCGGTGCCGCCCGGCCAGCCCGCTGCCCTGCGCGTCGTAGTCTGCCACCACGCGCCGGATGCCATCGCCGTCTAGCCTTGTGCGGCACAACGGGCAATCGCCTGTGCCGGCCTCCTCGAGCTTAAGCAGCTCATCTCGCCGTGCGGCCAGCAGCTTCATCTCATCGAGCAGGCGCTGATTCTCGGCTCGGAGCGCTCCTTGCTCTTCCCGCCGTTCCGCCTCCTCCTGCTGTGCATCGTGGATGCTGCGGCGGAGGGCGAGCACGCTGGCATCATCGCCTTGCAGCGCCGCATGCTGCGCTTCGAGCGCGGGCACCCGCTCTGCGCGGGCAGCAATCTCGCCGCGCTCCCGCTCCAGCGCCTCCTGACGCTGCTGCAGGCGGGCCTGTTCGCGGTCGATGGCGGCCGCCAACCGGCTCTGCTGCTGCTCCAGCGCCGCCACACGCTGGGCGAGCGGCGCCTGCTCGTTCAGCACCCGGCGGGCGTCCTCCAGCAAAGCATACTGGGCACGGATGCGGCCGGCCTCTGCCAGCTGCCGAAGGTGGCCGTCGTGCTCGCGCTCCACCTCCGCAAGCCGCCGCAGGAGGGTGGTACGCTCATCCGCCAGCCGGGCCGCCTCCTGGCGTGCTGCCTCAGACTGAGAGGTGAGCCGGCGGTGCTCGGTGTGCTGCTCCTGTTCCTGCGCGCGGGCGGCGGACAGTTCGGCGTACCCGGACTCGACGGCCTCTGCCCGCGCGAGGATGGCTTCAAACTGGGCGAGGGCGGGCGTCTGGGCGTCGATGCCTGCCTGCGCCTCTGCCAGGCGGTTCGCCGCGGCGATGGCGGCCCGCCTGGCCTCTGCCAGCAGCTCGCCCAGCCGGTGCCGCTCCTGTGCTGCGGACTGCAGCCGCTCCAGCTCATGCTGGGCGCCGGTGTACTGCTCGCTGAGCGCATCGACGCCATCCTGAAGCTGGATCAGTTCGCCGGGGCGGTCCTCCAGGGCGCTGATCTCCCGCTCAGCGGTGGCGATGGCGTCCGAGGTGCGGGTGACGCGCTGGTTCGCCTCGCGCAGGAGCGCCCGCGCCCGTGCCTCCCAGCCGTCGTAGCGGCCCAGGTCGAGAATCTCGGCGAGCACGGCCTTGCGCTGGCCTGCGGACTTGGAGGTAAACAGGCCGGACTTGCCCTGAACCAGAAAGGAGGAGTTGATGAAGGCGTCATACGACAGCTTGAGCAGCTGCTCGATGGCGCGCTCGGTCTCCGCTATCGTACTGCCGGTCAACGCCCGCCAGCCCGCGCTGTCCTGCACCTGCAGCTCGAGTCCGGGGGTGCCGCTGCGCGCGCCGGTCCGCCGCCACTTGCGCAGGACGCGGTAGCGCGCCTCGCCGGCGTAGAACTCGAACTCGACCTCCATATCGGTCGCGCCCAGGGAGACGAGGTCGGCGCCGTGGCTGCTGCGGGCCTTGCCCCACAGCGCCCAGGTGATGGCATCCAGCAGCGCGGACTTGCCGTAGCCGTTGTCGCCGGTGAGACAGGCGACATGCACGCCTTCGAGGTCCAGCGGCGGGCAGTCGCGATAGCAGAGGAAGTTGCGCAGCGCGAGCTTGGCAGGTACCACACGGTCGCTCCGGTGAACGTTCGTACAAACATTCTAGCCGGAGCGCCGCTCAGTCCGCGAGCAGGGCCGGGGGGCGGGCTGCCGTGGGGAGCGCAGCCGCCGGCCGCCGGATGCCCGCGGGCGGCTCCAGCCGGTTGGCTGCCGCGCCGGAGCGCAGCGCGTGATGCCAATCGTACACCGATGGCAGATCGCTAATCGGTAGCAGCGCGGTGTAGCCCTCCTGCTGGAGCGTGCCAGCGAAGTCATCGCGCAGCCGCGCCGCGAAGGCCGGATCGGTGATCAGCCGCAGCCAGATGTGAGGCAACACAGCAGCCATGGGAGCGCGCCCTCCGCGGTCCACCCCACCACCGGATGCGCGTTCCCCATGCTACGCACCGGCCAGCCTCAGCCACAACGGACCGCCGGTGACAGTCTGGTGAAGGGCGCCAGGGCGTCGATCAGCCGGCGTCCGCCGCGCCCTCGATGATGTCGCGGGCAACGCGCAGCAGCTCCGCCTTACGGTCTGGAGGGGTTTGCTTGTGGTCAAAGTACAGCGCCAGCGCCTCGGCCGGGGTCAGCTCCTCCGCCCGGCGATCCGTACCCAGGCGCGCACGTGCGCCCCGCTCGATGCTCTTGGTGATGGTGGCGACGGTGTGGGCGCCGGCTAGCGCCTGGCGGATGGCGCGCTCATCGAGGCCGGCCGCCTGCGCCGGTGTAAGGGTGAGCAGCACGCGGACGATTGCCCCGTCCACGGGCGCCCGCGCGATGCGGGCCAGCACCTCGGGCATCGGGTCTTCTGCGCGCGGGCGCACCTCCACCGTCACGAAGCGCCGGGCCGTCACGGGGCGGAAGCGCACGCCGTCCATGGTCACCCGCTCGCCGCGTGGTTTCGCGAGGTCTAGATCGAGGAGCACGAAGCCTTTGTCGTCGTCTTCCTCACCAAAGTCGACGCGCTGGGTGCTGCCCGCGTACAGCACCGGCGGTCGCTCGTTCAGCACCTGAAAGGCGTGATGATGCCCCAGGGCAACGTAATCGAAGGCGTCTAGACGCAGGTCGCTGCGGTTGAGCTTGGGAAACCGGCCAATGGTCATCCATTGCTCGGAGCGCGTCTTGACGATGCTGTCGCTCATGGCGATGTGCGCGGTGAGCACGGCGGGCAGCGCCGGGTCGAGCTGGTCCGCCACGGCGCTGATGTGGTCGGCGATGCCGGCAGCCAGCAGCTTATCGATCTCGTCCAGGGTCATGTTCTTGTACTCGTCGCGGCGCAGCCACTGCGATACGGACGGCCACGGTACGCCCACGACCTGCAACGGACCGGCGCGCGTCTGCATCACCGTCAGCCCCAGCCGCGCGCCGACATGCACCTGGTGGACGCCCAGCGTGGTGAAGATCTCCAGCGCATTGGCGCGCGTGATCATGTTGGGCAGGTCGTGGTTGCCGACGAGCAGGTACACCGGGATGCCGGCCTGCACCAGCCGCATGACGCGCGTGGCGAACTCACGCTGGTGTGTCTGCTCGGGGTTGCGCGACTTGTAGGCGTCACCGGCAAAGATGACGGCGTCTACGCCTTCGCTGATGGCCGTCTCCACCAGCTCATCGAAGGCGGCAAGGAAGTCCAGCAGCCGGGTGGATAGGCCGGTCTGCGGGTCGGGCCGGCCGTAGTTCTCCACGCCGATATGCAGGTCGGCGAAATGTAACAGGCGCACCGGCGCTCCTCCGGGGGAGCAGCCCCCTGCAGACCACGATAGCAGCCGTGAGCCGCCCCGCGCGGCGACGGTGGCTAGAACACGTCCGTCTTCTCGCGCAGGCGGTCGACCAGCTCGGGCAGGGGCACGCGTTCCTGGGCCATACTGTCGCGCTCGCGGATGGTGACGGCGTTGTCCTCTTCGATGGTCTGGAAATCGACGGTGACGCAGAAGGGGGTGCCGATCTCATCTTGGCGGCGGTAGCGGCGGCCGATGGACTGGGCATCGTCGTACTGGGTCACGAAGTGACGGCGCAGCAGCGCCCACACCTCACGCGCCTTGGGCACCAGCTTCTCGTTGCGCGACAGCGGCAAGATGGCGACCTGCACCGGCGCTATCGCCGGGTGGAGGTGCAGGACGGTGCGGGTTTCACCCTTGCTGTCCGTCTCTTCGTCGTAGGCGTCCAGCAGCAGGATGAGCATGATCCGGTCCACGCCGACGGCGGGCTCGACAACGTGGGGGATGATGTGCTCCTTGGTCTCCTCGTCGTAATAGGTCAGGTTGCGACCCGAGAACTGCTGGTGCTGCGACAGGTCGTAGTTGGTGCGGTAAGCGACGCCCTCCAGCTCGCCCCAGCCCCACGGGAAGGCGAACTCGATATCGGTGGTGCCGCCGGAGTAGTGCGAGAGCTTCTCGCGTGGATGGTCGTAGCGGCGCAGGCTCGTTTCCTTGATGCCGATACGCCGGTACCACTGGTAGCGCTCATCCCGCCAGTAGTCGAACCAGCGGAAGCCGTCCTCCGGCCGGCAGAAGTACTCCATCTCCATCTGCTCGAACTCACGCGTGCGGAAGATGAAGTTGCCGGGGGTGATCTCGTTGCGGAAGGACTTGCCAGTCTGGGCGATGCCGAACGGCAGCTTGCGGCGGGAGGTGGTCAGCACATTCTCGAAGTTGACGAACATGCCCTGCGCCGTCTCCGGGCGCAGGTAGGCCACGGCCGCGGCATCCTCCACCGGGCCGATGAAGGTCTTGAGCATCATGTTGAACTGCCGCGCCTCGGTGAAGGAGTTGGTGGCGTTGCAGTTGCGGCAGGTGGTGGGCTGGCGCAGCGCCCGCGCCTCGTCGTCCCACTCCGGCAGGTCATCGGCGCGAAAGCGGAAGTTGCAGGTGCGGCAATCCACCAGCGGGTCGGTGAAATGCTTGAGATGGCCGGACGCCTCCCACACCCGCGGGTTGGTGACAATCGCGCCTTCCAGGCCGGCGACATCGTCCCGTTCGGTGACCATCGCCCGCCACCAGGCGTCCCGGATACGGCGGCGCATCTCGACACCGAGCGGCCCGTAGTCCCAGGCGTTGGCAAAGCCGCCATAGATCTCCGCCGAGGGGAACACAAACCCGCGCCGCTTGCACAGCGACACGATCTTCTCCATCTCCACCCGCTCGTTTACCACCACGGCCCCCCCAGCAGCGTCCTGAGGGGCAGGGTATCGACCGCCTCGCGGGAGGGTCAAGCTGACGCTTGACGGCCGCCCGCCCAGCGGTGATCGTTGGGCCATGGTCAAGTTCATGCTGGGCTTTGTCTTGGGGCTGGTGGCCGGGTACGTCGCGATGCAGTTCGTGCGGGCAGCACCCATCGATGTGGCGGAGACGCCCCAACCGCTTCCCTAAGGAGCCGCTGGCACGTTGCGGCCCGTGCGGCGGCACAGCCATGCCCAACGCACAACCGCGACACCCGGCGATCGGCGCGGGGCGCGCGGCCCTCGCGGCAGGCCACCGGCTCAGCCGCACTTGGTCAGCTGGCCTCTGCGTCCTCGGCGAGGAGCGAGGCGACTTCGCGAAAGGCGTCGAAGACGTAGGGATCGAGGTTCTGGCCGACGAGGCCGTCCATCACGCGCAGCGCTTCCTTAGGGTTTAGGGCGGTGCGGTGCGGGCGGTCGGCGGTGAGCGCCTCATGGATATCGGCGGTGGCGAGGATGCGCGCCTCAAGCGGAATCTCGACCGAACCCAGGCCTTCCGGGTAGCCACGGCCGTCCAGCCGCTCATGATGCCCGGCCACCCAATCGGCGATTGGCTCCCAGCCGGGCACTGTGCGCAGGATATCGGCGCTCTCGCGCGGATGCTCGTGCAGCAGCGCCATCTCCTGTACGGTCAGGATCTCCGGCTTACCGATCACGCGGCTGGGCACACGCAGCATCCCGATATCATGCAGCAGCGCCGCCAGCTCGATGGCCTGCTGATGGCCTTCATCGAGACCGAGCGCCGCCGCCAGCGCGCGGGCATGGCTGGCCACGCGCCGGGAGTGGCCGCGCTTGTACGGATTCTTGCTGTCCACGATATCCGCGAAGGCGCCGGTCACGCGCAGCGTCGCCGCGGCAACCAACGGCCGCGAGTCCGGGTCGCCAAACTCCGACACCAGGTTGATCAACGCATGATCGAAGAAGCCAAGCCAGAACTCGTCACGACGGGCGACGGCGGTCATGGCATCAACCACATGGGGATGGAAAGCCCGGCCGGACTGTTCGCGCAGGCCGGCATCCAGATGGCGGCGGGCAAACAGTGGATTGGGATCGGCCGTCAGTAGTGACTCACTGTAATCGGCCACGGCGATGATGCGCGCGGCAGCCGGCACCTCGCTACCTGCCAGGCCCATCGGATAGCCGCCGCCGTCGTGCCGCTCGTGATGGCACAATACCGCCTCCGCCACTTGCGGTGGCAGGCCCAGCGAGGCAATGGCGCTCGCCCCTTCGAAGCAGTGGTCATGGAAGGCTTCGGTGATGGTGGTAAGGTTGCCTGCGCCGGCGCGCGCTGCCAGCATATCCGGTCCCTGGAGGGGCGAGGCAGCAAACAGCTCGTGCTCGTACATGCGGCCGATGCTGGCCAGGCTCTCGGAGACGCGCGGCACGCCGGCATCATGCAGCAGTGCCGCGAAGAACACGGCCGAACGCTGGCCCCGCGGCAGCGCCAGTTCGCGCGCCAGCGATGCGGCGATGTAGCACACCCGTAGCGCGTGGCCCTTGCGCCGGCCCTCGGCCAGGTCCAGCGCCTGCGCCAGCGAGGCGACTAACTGCTCGACCGTCACCGCGGGGATCTGTTCCAGCGCGCTCAGGGGCTGCTCTGGCTGCGTCATCGGTTCCAGCGATCTTGGGGGAATCCTCGAGTTCACCGCACCCTCCCCACCGGCAACGTGCGACGGTTTGCGACCCGCCACTGTAGTTATCGGTGGTTCGCATCAGTCCTTTAGCGCGACAGGTTATCGCCGGCCGAGTTGCCGCCGGCAGCCAGGGCGGCCGCCCGCACCACCACGCCGGCAGCAAGCGGGCCCTCGCCGCCCCGAGTCTGCATGCATGAGCCGGACACAGAAACAGGGACCGCGACAGTCGCTGCTGTCTGCGGTCCCCGGTATGGTGGCCCGGCTGGGGCGGCTTACTTCAGGCCGTAGCGGCGCTTGAAGCGCTCCACGCGGCCGGCCGTATCGACGATGCGCTGCTCGCCGGTGAAGAACGGATGGCAGTTACTGCACACTTCCGTATGCAGCGAAGGCTTCGTCGAGCGGGTCTTGAAGGTGTGGCCGCAGGCGCACACCACGGTGGCTTCCACGTATTTCGGGTGAATCTTGGTCTTCATGGATTACCTTCTTGGCGGGAACGTCCCCACCGGGGCGGCAGACAGACGCCGCTACGCTTCAACAGACTCCGGCTCAACGGCAGGCAGCACGCTCACCTGCTTGCGCCCGCGGCTGTACGGGCCAAACTTCACCCGCCCTTCGATGACGGCGAAGATGGTGTGGTCCCGGCCCATGCCAACGTTCTTACCGGGATGAATGTGGGTGCCGCGCTGGCGCAGGATGATGTTGCCGGGAATGACGTACTCGCCGTCATACCGCTTGACGCCCAGCATCTGCGGGTTGCTGTCGCGCCCGTTCTTCGAGCTGCCAACGCCCTTCTTATGTGCCATGTCGTGTTCCTCGCCTGTGGTTCCGGCGCCTGCCCGCGCGGGCGGGGCTCAGCCGGCGATGCGCTTGATCGCCAGCTGCGTGTAGCGCTGGCGGTGGCCGGTGCGCTTGGAGTAGCGGACCTTGGCCTTGTAGTGAAAGACGTGAATCTTGGGGCGCTTGCCGTGCGCCACGATCTCGGCGACGACCTTCGCGCCCGCAACGGTCGGCGCGCCCACGGTCACATCACCCCCCTCGTTGGAGAGGAGCAACACTTCGGGCAGCTCGACACGGTCGCCAACCTCGCCCGGGAGCAGCTCAACCTTGAGGGTGTCACCCTCGCGCACGGTGTATTGCTTACCACCGGTGCGAATCACCGCGTACGACATGGCTCAGGTTCCTCGTTCGTGTGACGCATGGGCAGAGCCGGGGTCACCCCCGGCCCTCCGCTCAATCCATCATACCCGGCACACGGCCGGGCGCAAGTGCTAGGTACTGGCGCCGCTGCCCCAGGCCAGGCCGGGCCGCGGTGGCGCCGGCCGGATGGCCGGGTCATCCTGCTGGCGCGGAGCGTCCACCGGCGGCGGGGCGGGCGGCAACGCTGGCGCGCCCCCGGCGCCGTCATCCTCGCCCGTCATGATGCGCTGGAGCGGTTCCCCTTCCAGGGTCTCCACTTCCAGCAGGCGGCGGGCCAGCCGGTCCAGCACATCGCGGTGCTCGGCCAGCAGGCGGCGGGCAACCTCGTGCGCCTCCTGGACGATGCGATGCACCTCGTCGTCAATCTCCTCTGCCACCTTCTCGGAGTAGTCGCGCTGCTCGGAGATGTCGCGGCCGAGGAAGACCAGCTCTTCCTTGCGGCCGAAGGTGCGCGGCCCGAGCTTGTCGCTCATGCCGTAGCGCGTCACCATCGCACGGGCGATGTGCGTCACCTTCTGGATGTCGTTGCCTGGCCCGGTGCTCATCTCCCCAAAGACCAGCTCCTCCGCCACGTGGCCGCCCAGCGCCATCGCCAATTGCCCCTCAAAGTGGGAGCGGGTCGTGTAGTTGCGGTCCTCCTCGGGCAGGACCATGGTGTAGCCGCCAGCCATGCCGCGCGACACGATGGTGATCTTGTGCAGCGGGTCGCAGTGGGGGTGGAACCATGCCACCACGGCATGTCCCCCCTCGTGGTAGGCGGTCAGCTCCTTCTCCTTGGGGCTCATCACCTTGGACTTGCGCGCCGGACCGAGCATCACCCGGTCAATCGCCTCCTCGAACTCCGACATGCCGATCTTCTTCTTATTGCGGCGGGCGGCGAGGATGGCGCCCTCGTTCACCAGGTTGGCCAGGTCCGCGCCGGAGAAGCCCGGCGTCTGCTTGGCCAGCACGTCGAGGTTGGCGCTGCTCTCCAGTGGCTTGCCCCGGGAATGCACATCGAGGATCTGGCGGCGGCCTTTGACGTCCGGCGCATCCAGAATCACTTGGCGATCAAACCGGCCGGGGCGCAGCAGCGCCGGGTCAAGGATGTCGGGCCGGTTGGTGGCGGCAATCACGATCACGTTGGTGTTCGTGTCGAAACCGTCCATCTCCACCAGAATTTGGTTCAGCGTCTGCTCGCGCTCATCGTGGCTGCCACCCAGGCCGGCGCCGCGCTGGCGGCCGACAGCGTCAATCTCGTCCACGAACACGATGCACGGGGCGTTGCGCTTGGCCTGGTCGAACAGGTCTCGCACGCGCGAGGCGCCGACACCGACGAACATCTCGACGAACTCGGAGCCCGAGATGGAGAAGAACGGCACCCCCGCCTCTCCGGCGACCGCACGCGACAGCAGCGTCTTGCCGGTGCCCGGAGGGCCAACCAGCAGCACGCCGCGCGGGATACGCGCGCCCAGTGCGGCGAACTTCTCCGGGTACTTGAGGAACTCGACGACCTCTTGCAGCTCTTCCTTGGCCTCATCGACCCCAGCGACATCAGCAAACGTGACGGTTGGTTTGTTGCCGGTAAACATCCGTGCCCGCGACTTGCCGAAGCTCATCGCCTGCGAGTTCGAGCCCTGCGCCTGGCGCATCATGAACAACAAGATCGCGCCAAAGATGATCAGCGGCAGGAAGTTGACCAGCAGGCCGATCCAGCTACCGAACTGGCTGGGCTCCTTTACCTTGATCTGCACCGGTTGCAGCCGCTCGCTGGTCACCCCAAATGCCCGCAGCTGCTCCGTCAGCGATGAGCCCGACTCCTTGCGCGACTTGTAGCTGTCGCCGGTGGTGGGCTTGACACTGAGGGAATCGCCCTGCACCTCGATGACGTCGACCTTGCCGTCATTGATCTGCTGGGCAACGGTGGACAGCGGCTTGCTGGGCGTCGCCTTCCCCGGCTGGAAGAAGGAGAACACCAGGGCGATCACCGCGACCAGGATCAGCAGGTAGATAAAGCTGTTGCGCAGCCAGCGTGAGGCCATTGTTTGTCCCCTATCCTCGGGGCGGCGACACCGCCTCCGCCCGGGCGTGCTTCCTCCCCAATACATGCGAGTGTAGCATCGGCTGCCAGGGTCGCCAATAACAAACACGTCAGCGAAGCGCTCGGCCCGCGTCTCCGGGGGCACATCCGGATGGGCACTGACACGTTGGCCGCCAGGCAGCCGCCCCGCACGCCCATCCCGACGCTCGCCCATGAGCGGGCGCTGTGGCAGGCCGGTCTCACGCTTGTGGCCGGCCTGGACGAGGTGGGGCGGGGGCCGCTGGCCGGCCCGGTGGTGGCAGCGGCGGTCATCTTGCCACCGTTCATCGATGCGCCGTGGCTTTGCCAGGTGCGCGACAGCAAGCAGCTGTCCGCTCATCGCCGCGAGTCCCTGGCGTCATCCATCCGGCGGGATGCGGTCGCCGTGGGGCTGGGCGCGGCCTCTGCGGCGGACATTGATCGCGGCGGCTTGAGCGCGGCCAACCGCGCGGCCCTTACCGCGGCCCTGGCGGCGCTCGCCCTGCCGCCTGACTTTCTGCTGCTCGATGCCACCCTGCTCCCCGAGCAGCCGTTCAACCAGACGGGACTGATCAAGGGCGACGCGCGTTGCATCTCCGTGGCCTGCGCGGCGATCATCGCCAAGGTGGCGCGCGACGCCATGATGACCATGCTGGATCATTACTATCCGGGTTACGGCTTTGCCCTGCACAAGGGATACGGCACACGCGCGCATCTGGATGCGCTGGCCCGCCGCGGTCCCTCCCCCGTTCACCGGCGCAGCTTCGCGCCCGTGCGGGCGGCTGCGACCAGCCGGGCGCCCTGACGGAGCGGACCGCTACAGGCGCATCGGCAGCCCGCGCCGGGCGAGGTATTCCTTCACCTCGCGGATGCGGTAGGTGCCAAAGTGAAAGATGGAGGCCGCCAGCACGGCGTCGGCGCCACCCCGGGTAATCGCGTCGTACATGTGCTCAGGGCCGCCCGCGCCGCCGGAGGCGATCAACGGCACCGGTACGGCGCTGGAGATGGCATGCAGAAGCTCGACGTCATAGCCGTGCCCGCGCCCATCCTCGTCCATACTCGTGACCAATAGCTCACCGGCGCCCAGGGCCACCGCCTCGCGTGCCCAGGCCACGGCCTCTTTGCCGGTGGGGTGGCGGCCACCGTGGCTGTATACCTCCCACCGGCCGGGACCGGCGCGCTTGGCGTCGATGGCGACAACGATACACTGGCTGCCGAAGCGCTCGGCGCCGCGGGCGATCAGGTCCGGCTCTGCTAGGGCGGCGGTGTTGAGCGAGACTTTCTCGGCGCCGCGCTCCAGCATCATCCGCATGTCGAGGTCAGTGCGGATGCCGCCACCGACCGTGAACGGGATGAACACCTCGGCGGCGGTGCGCTCCACCATGTCAAACACCGCCGCCCGGTTGTCTGACGATGCCGTGATATCCAAGAACACCAGCTCGTCTGCTCCCTCGGCGTCGTAGGCGCGGGCCAGCTCCACCGGGTCCCCGGCATCCCGCAACTCGACGAAGCGGATGCCCTTGACAACACGGCCGTTGTCGACGTCGAAACAGGGGATGATGCGCTTGGTAAGCACGGTGCTACTCCTGGAGCACGTTGCGGATGTCACGGCTGAAGCCGGTCAGGTCGGGTGGCCGGCGCTCGCTGCCGAGGGTGCGATGGTACTCCACGTACGGGCGGTCATCGCTAATCGTGCGCTGCTCCTCTGCGAGGTAGCGCAGCGCCTCGGCCCGGTTACCGGTGTACAGGTTGAGCACGTCGTCTGGGGTGTTGAGCCCGCTGGCCGCCAGCGAGGAACGCGCCTGCGGATCGGCCAGGCGGGCGGCCAGCCCGGCGCGCGTCAGCTGGATGGGCTCGTTGCTGCCCGCCAGCAACGAGGCGTTGGCCCACAGTTCGACGTAGGGAAACGACTCGACGAATGTCCGCAGCATTAGCCGGTAGTGCTCTTCATCAAGCTGCTGGAGCCACTGCAACATGATGCCGCCCGGCGCCAGCGCCTCTCGTGCCAGGGCGTAGTACTCGCGCGAGTAGAGGGCTGTCGCGCCGGCGTGCTCGGGCCGGATGACGTCGGCCGTGATCACGTCGTATGGCCCGCCGTGCAGCAGCAGGAAATTGCGGCCATCATCCACCCGCAACGTCACATTGGGGCGGTCCAGCACGCCGCCATTGATGGTACCGAAGTGCCGGGCCCCGCCGGCCACGGCAGATGACAGCTCGACCAGGTCCACCTGCACGCCGCTGTGCGCCGCCAGTGCGCCCCCCGTCGCGCCACCACCGAGGCCGATCACCAATGCCCGCTGCGGATTGGGATGCAGCACCATTGGCAGATGCCCGATCAGGCGGTGGAAGCCCGCGATGAAGGCCACGGTGCTGGCCTGCGGCTGGCCGTTGATGTACATCTTGCGTTCGCCGGTGTCGGTGTTGTCAGCGACGACGACGGTGTTCTCCAGCCCTTCGTCATACCAGACGATGCGCTGCGCCGCGAAGCGATCGTGAAAGATGCCTGCCAGCAGGCTGGGCGCGGTGAGCACGCCGGCAGCGGCGATGACCAGTGCGGCCCCGCCGGCGGCCAGCCAGCCCGGGCGCGGCAGCACGCTCCATGCCAGGGCGGCGGCCAGCGCCAGGTTGACGCAGGCGAGCAGCAACAGGCTGTCCTGCGCACCCAGCCGCGGCAGCAGCACAAAGCCACCGAGCAGCGCGCCGCCGATGCCGCCAAAGACGTTGACGGCGTAGACGCCGCCGACCCGCCGGCCGGCCCGCCCACCGGTGCCGGCCACGCGGGCAGCGATGGGAAAGGTCGCCCCCAGCAACGTCATCGGCGGCAGCACCAGCATCACCGCTGCGAACGCCATGAACCGCAGGGAGAACTGCCCCAGCGGCCCGGGGTCGTGGTAGAGACCCAGGCGCTCACCCAGGGGGATGAGCCGAACCAGCAGCGGCAGGGACAGCAGCCCTAGCACTCCCACCCCACCCTGAACCGCCGCAAACAGCAGCGGCCAGTGCCAGCGACGGGCAATCACCGGCGCCACCAGCCAGCTACCCAACGCGATACCGAGCAGCACCACCGTCAACATCAGCGAGAAGCCGTAGGTCGAGGCATCGAAGAACATCGCCAGCAGCCGTGCCCACACGACCTCGTATGCCAGCGATACCGCTCCGGAGATGCCGAAGACGATGATGGCGGTGGTGGCGGCACGTTCGCCCCAGGGCGCCACCTCGGCATCGGGCAGCGTTGCCACCTCGGCGCTCGCCAGCGGCGCGGGGGCGCGGCTCAATACCAGCGCCAGCAGGGCAGCCACCACGTTGCAGCCGGCCGCCACGACGAGTGATGCCCGCAGCCCGTAGCGGCCGATCAGCTCGAAACCGGCGAGGAACGTCCCGGCCATGGCGCCAAAGGTGTTGGCGGCGTACAGCCATGATAGGTTGCCGGTCACCGCCGACCCGCGCGCCAGGGAGGAGCGCACCATCAGCGGCAAGGTGGCGCCCATCAACGTGGTCGGGGCGAGCAGGAGCAGAAACGCGAGGGCGAAGCGGACGGCAGTCAGCGGGCCTAAGCCGGAGATAGCCAGCACATCGTATAGCCAGACATAGAGCTCTCGCGCTATGGCGAAGGCAGGAATCGTCAGCAGCCCCAGCAACGCGATGGCCAGCTCAACACCGGCGTAGGCGCGCAACGGTGATCGCAGCCGGTCAGCCAGCCGGCCGGAGAGCATCGAACCCAGCGCCAGGCCGGCGAAGAAGCTGCTCAGCACGGTGCTGATGGCGTAGGCGGTGACGCCGAACACCAGTGACAGCATCCGCACCCAGACCACCTGATAGATCAGGCCGCTCGCACCGGAAATGACAAAGACCAGCACCAGCGCTGCCAGAATGACATGCGCCGGCGCCCCAGACGCAGCCGGTGCGCCGGCGTCCTGGTGCAGCGCGCCCTCGGCGACGCCCCGGCGCCGGGTATCACTCATTGGCCGGCGTCCCCTTGCCGGTGCGGTTCCCCGGCCGCCGCCAGCGCCACGGGCAGGGCGATGTCGCCCGTGTACAGGGCACGGCCGATAATCGCCGACTCTGCGCCGCAGGCGGCCAGCCGCGCCAGCTGCGCGACGCGGGCCACACCGCCGGAGGCGATCACCGCCGCGCCGGTCTCGCGCACCAGCGCCGCCAGCGCAACGTAGTTCGGCTCCGTCAGCGTCGCGTCGCGGCTGATGTCGGTGTAGAGGAAGCGGCGCACCCCCAGCGTCATCGTCCGCCGCGCCAGGTCAATGGCCGTCACACCGGAGGAGGCGGTCCAGCCGTCCGTGCGCACGACACCGTCGCGGGCATCCAGCGCCACGATCACGGCGTCAGGGTCGAGGGCGGTCAGCGCCTGCACCAGCGCGGGCTGCGTAACGGCGGCCGTGCCCAGCACCAGGCGGGTCACACCCGCCGCCAGATAGGCACGCGCCGTTGCCTGATCGCGAATGCCACCGCCGAGCTGCACCGGAATCGTCAGCGCGGCGACGATGGCCAGCACGCTATCGCGGTTGGCGGGCACGCCGGTGCGGGCGGCATCGAGATCAACCACGTGCAGGCGCGTGGCGCCTTCGGCCTGCCAGCGACGCGCCACCGCCACGGGGTCATCGGCGTAGACCGTCTCCTGGGCATAGTCGCCCTGCATCAGCCGGACACAGCGGCCGGCGCGGATGTCGATGGACGGAATCACTTCCAGCGGAGGCATCGTCACACGGCGCGGGGTGCGCCTAGCTCTCCTTCAGCGCAGCGCGCAGGAAGTTGGCGTACAGCCGCAGCCCGTGCGTGCTGCTCTTTTCCGGGTGGAACTGGGTGGCGACCACGTTGTCACGCGCCACTACCGCCGGCAGCGCCGCGCCGTACTCGGTCTCGCCGACGACGACGGCGCGGTCTTCCGGCTCGGCATAGAAACCATGCACGAAGTAGAAGTAGGCGTTCTCGGGGATGCCATCGAAGATCGGGTGCTCCCGCAGTTGATGGACGGTGTTCCAGCCCATGTGCGGCACCTTCAGCTCGCCCTGAATCCGGCGCACCACACCGGGGATGATGTCCAGGCACTCCTGGTGGCCGCCCTCCTCGGAGTAGGTAAACAGCGTCTGCATGCCCATGCACACGCCCAGGAACGGCCGGCCGTCCGCGATGTAGCGGCGGATGGGCTCGACCACGCCGGAGGCACGCAGGTTGCGCATGGTATCCGCGGCGGCGCCAACACCGGGCACGATCAACGCAGCGGCGGCGTGAATGGCGGCCGGATCGGCCGTCACCACCGGCGAAACACCGGAGCGCTCCACAGCCTTGGCCACGGAGTGCAGGTTGCCCGCGCCATAATCGACGATCACCACCCGCTCCATACGCACCTCCTCCCACGGAAACAGGGTACAAGGCATGCCGCCTTCGGGACAGGGGCGCGGAGCGCCCCGGGCGGTGCAGTCCTGCGGCCGATGCCGGTTGCGGGATGCTGGAGGGTGGATGCCCCCACTACAATCAGCCCATGGATGAACACGAGCTTCAGACGGCACGGCTCCGTGTTGAGGAGCTGCGTGCCCAGGTCAACTACCACAACTACCGCTACCACGTCCTGGACGACCCGGAGATCGCAGACGCCGCGTACGACCGCCTGCTGCGCGAACTGCGCGAGCTCGAGGCACGCCACCCGGAACTGATCACGCCGGACTCTCCCACGCAGCGGGTCGGCGGCGAGCCCGTCACTGCGTTCGGCGTCGTGGAGCACCGGCTGCCGATGCTGTCGCTGGCGAACGCCTTCACCACGGGCGAGCTGGAGGCATGGCGGCGGCGGGTCACCGGCCTGCTGGAGAGCGATGACGTAGCGTTCGTCTGCGAGCCGAAGATCGATGGGCTCGCTATCGCCCTGGTGTACGAGGACGGCCGCTTTGTCCAGGGCGCCACCCGTGGTGACGGCGCCCGCGGCGAGGACGTAACGGCGAACCTGCGCACCGTCAAGAGCCTGCCCCTGATGCTGCCCGCCGGCGCACCGGCCCGCTTCGAGGTCCGCGGCGAGGTGTACATGACGCGGGCCGGCTTCGAGCGGATGAACGACGAGCAGGCGCGGGCGGGCAAACGGCTGTATGCCAACCCGCGCAACTCCGCCGCCGGATCGTTGCGCCAGCTGGACGCCCGTATCACCGCGCTCCGTCCGCTCGAGCTGTTCGCCTATCAAATCGGCTGGATCGAGGGCGCAGCGCCACCGGACAGCCAGTGGCAGGCGCTGGAGCAGCTGCGCGCCCTGCGCTTCCCCGTCAACCCCCATGCCGTGCGCTGCGCGAGGTTCGAGGACGTGCTGCAGCACGTCGAGCAGTGGGGCGAACAGCGGCACGAGCTGGGCTATGACATTGACGGCATCGTGATCAAGGTGGACCGGCTGGCGCACCAGCGACAACTGGGCTCGGCCGGACGGGAGCCGCGGTGGGCCATCGCCTTCAAGTATCCGGCAGAGCAGGCGACCACCCGGCTGCTTGATATCGGCGTCAATGTCGGCCGTACGGGCAGCCTCAACCCATACGCCATCCTGGAGCCGGTGGTGATCGCCGGCGCCACCGTCCAGCTCGCCACGCTGCACAACGAAGAGGACATCCGGCGCAAAGACATTCGCATCGGCGATACGGTCATCGTGCAACGCGCCGGTGACGTGATTCCGCAGATCGTCGGGCCGGTGACGTCTCTGCGCACCGGCGCCGAACGGCCGTTCGTCATGCCGGCGACGTGTCCGGTGTGCGGCGCCGCGGTCGAGCGGCCGGAAGGCGAGGTGATGGCGTACTGCCCCAACCGCGCCTGTCCGGCTCAGGCCTACCGCCTGATCGAGCACTTCGCCTCTCGCGGGGCGATGGACATCGAAGGATTGGGGGAACGGCTGGCACGGGTGCTGGTTGGAGAAGCGCTCGTGGCTGACCCCGGCGACCTCTACACGCTCACCGCTGAGCAACTGGCCGGGCTGGAACGGATGGGGGCCAAGAGCGCGGCCAACCTGGTGGCCGGCATCGCCGCATCCAAGCAGCAGCCGCTGGCCCGGCTGCTGTTTGCGCTTGGCATCCGCCACGTGGGCGGGGAAACCGCCGCCGCGCTGGCCGGCCACTTCGGCTCACTGGATGCCCTGATGACGGCCCCCGAATCCGCGATTGCCGCCGTGCAGGGGATCGGCCCGGTGGTGGCCGCCAGCGTCCGCGCCTACTTCGACACGCCGCGCAATCAGGAGACGCTGACAAAGCTGCAGGCAGCCGGGGTGCGGACGACGGCCGGATCACAAGCCGCGCGCGAAGGGCCGCTGGCGGGTACGCAGTGGGTGATCACCGGCACGCTCGCTACCCTGACGCGCAACGAGGCAGAGGCGCGCCTGCGCGCGTTGGGCGCGGCGGTCGGCAATGCCGTGACGAAGAAGACGACCCACGTAGTAGCAGGTGAAAGCCCGGGCTCCAAGCTGGCAAAGGCGCAACAGCTCGGTATCCCCGTGCTCGATGACGCGGCGCTGATGCAGCTGATCGGGTAGCCGTTCATCGCTGCCTTGGCGGCGGCTGAGCTAGGCGTTACCGGCAATCACTGCCAGGGTCAGCTGCTCTTCAGGGTGCAGGCCCTCCACCGCTCGTACCTGGGCGTGTGCGAGCCGGCCGTCCTCGTACGCCGCAAGGACGGCCGGATGAATGTAGCTGGCGCGGCAGACAGCGGCGGTGTTGCCCAGGTGTGCGGCCGTTTCCCGCACCGCCCGGGCGATCACCCGAGCGGCCTCAGGCGGGCCGGCCGGCGGAGGCAGCGCCGCCAGCAGGCCAGCGCAATACACCGTGCCGCTCCACGTGCGGACGTCTTTGGCCGTGAAGTCCTCACCCATCGCTTCACGCAGGTAGGCATTGACATCTGCCGCGGTCACGCGCTGCACGTCACCTGCTTCGGCGATGTACTGAAATAACTCTTGGCCATCGAGATCGCGGCAGCGCCGCACGACCGCTGCCAGCCGCCGATCATGCAGGTCCAGCCGGTGCGCTTTGCCGCTCTTGCCGCGGAAGGAGAAGCGGATCCGCGCCCCTTCAACGCGCACGTGACGGTCGCGGAGGGTGCTCAGACCGTGCGTGCCGTTCGCCCGGGCGTACTCCTCATTCCCGATGCGGATGCAGGTTGCCTCCAGCAGCGCCACCAGGGCAGCGAGCACCTTGCGTCGCGGCAGTCCGGGTGCCCCAAGGTCGGCGTTGACGCGGGACCGCAACGCGGGCAGCGCCTGTGCAAAGGCTGCCAGCCGCTCATACTTGCGGGCCGAGCGGTGGGCGACCCAGGCCGGATGATAGCGGTATTGCTTGCGCCCGCGGGCATCGCGGCCGGTGGCCTGGATGTGCCCGTACGGATCGGGGCACAGCCAAACATCGCCCCAGGCCGGTGGCACGGCCAGCGCCCGCAGCCGCGCCAGCTCCGCCGGCGCGCGCACCGGCTCCCCAGAGGCATCGATGAAGCGAAACCCCCGGCCAGCCCGCCGGCGGCGAATGCCAGGGGCTGCGTCGCTGCTGAACCGCAGACGGCCGGCGACAACCGGCGCGCCGCTTCCTCCGCCGCCCCTGGGGGCGCCGCTCCGCATCGTTCTGTCCACCTCCGAGGCAGACCAAGGCAGAGCCGCGGCAGCTCATGCGCCGCGGCCGAACCGCTCGCCGCCTCGGTCACGGGCTGATTAGCCGCGTAACAGAGCGGCCTTCCGCTTAGCCATCTGCTCACCCAGGCGCTCACGCTCCTCCTGGTCCAGCTTCTTCTTGGCGTCCTTGAGCATCTCATCCTCTTCTTCCTGGATGTGATGCTCGACATTCTCCATCAGCACCTTCATCTTCGCCTCATACTGCTCGCCACCGGGATTCATCGCCTTCAGTTCCATGACCAATTGGTCGACGATGGCGTGTTCTTCATACCCCTCGGCAACGACATCACTCAGTTCCCTTGCCGCCTTGGCCTTTACAGCAGGGTAGAAGATCTCTTCTTCAATCTTGCTGTGGGCATCCAGTTCGCTGAGAATCTCTTCCGCCAGCGTCGCGCGGCGCGACTGGCCGGCAGACTCGTACTCCCGGAACAGCTTCTTGACGTTCTTATGATCTTCGAGCAGCAGAGAGATCGCCTCGGTCGTCGGGGTCTGGCGTGCTGGCATGACGCAACATCCTTCGATGTGGGGATGTCTTCAGCGTAGGCAGCAGCCCAACGGTGCGGCATGCCACAGTCGGGCTAGCACGCAGCAGTCAAGCGGATTAGGACACGCCATAAGAAAAACTGGGCGATCACAATCCACAATTCTCCCCCGGCAAATCGAAACAAGATAGGGCCCTTTCTGGTTGGGCCGAGCGTTCGCTACAATCCCAAAGACGCGCGTCCCCCACGCGGCATATCCTCCCGGTGCGGAGGGGGTTTGTGGGCTTCAATCCCCTGGCGGCGCTGTTCGGCCTCTTCTCCCATGACATCGGCATCGACCTCGGCACCGCGAACACGCTGGTGATGGTCAAGGGCCGCGGCATCGTCATCAACGAGCCCTCGGTCGTCGCCATCGACCGCTACACCAAACGCATCCTGGCCATCGGCGCTGAGGCCAAGCGCATGGTCGGTCGCACGCCGGCCAACATCGTGGCCGTCCGGCCGCTGAAGGACGGCGTCATCTCCGACTTTGAAGTGACGGAGAAGATGCTGCAGTACTTCATTCGCGCGGTGCATGACCGCTTCGGTTTCGGCTTCCCGCGGCCGCGGGTCGTCGTTGGCATCCCCAGCGGTGTGACCGAGGTGGAGAAGCGCGCCGTGCATGACGCCGCCCTGAACGCCGGCGCCCGTGCTGCCTACCTGATAGAAGAGCCGATGGCCGCGGCGATCGGCGCAGGCCTGCCCATCACCGAGCCCAGTGGCACCATGATCGTCGATATCGGTGGCGGTACGACCGAGGTGGCCGTCATCGCCCTCGGCGGCATCGTCGTCTCTACCTCAATCCGCACAGCCGGTGACGAGATGGACCAGGACATCATCGCCTACGCCCGTCAGGTGCATAATCTCCTGATCGGCGAGCGCAGCGCCGAGGAGATCAAGATCTCGGCAGGGTCGGCCTTTCCCGTCGATGGCGAGACCACCGTCACTATTCGCGGCCGCGACCTCGCGACGGGCCTGCCCAAATCGGTAGAGGTCAGCGGTGTCGAGCTGCGTGACGCCCTCAGCGGCTCCATCAACGCCATCGTCGATGCCGTTCGCTCTACCATCGAGATTACGCCACCAGAACTGATCGCCGACCTGATGGCGCACGGTATTGCCCTGGCAGGCGGCGGGGCGCTGCTGCGCGGCCTTGACCGGCGGCTCCAACAGGACACGCGCTTTCCCGTGTATGTGGCGGATGACCCGCTCACCTGCGTCGTCCGCGGCACCGGCGAGACCCTGGAGGAGCCGGAGATCCTGCAGAAGGTCCAGGCGCCGCTGGCTCGCCGCAAACCGCCGCGCTAGCCCGGATTACCCGCGAGTAGCCAGCGATCCCCGACATTGCGGAGTTCCCGACCCGGACGCTGCGGCATCACTGCGTCTGCCACGGCCGGCAGCCTGCGCACAGGGTAGGGGCTATCGCTGGAGCTACAGGCTACCCGAACTACCGTCGTGTCTTTTGTGGTACCGTTCCTAAAGAACGCGCGGAAGTTGCCCCCGTGACCTCCTCCCGTACCCTCACCTGGTTCATCATGGTGGCCGGCCTGGCGGGGCTGGGGCTGTTGATGTCAGCCACCGGAGCGGCGCGGCCGTTGCAGTCCGTCGCGCAGCGCGCCGGCGAACCGCTGATTGCCGTGACGCACTCGGTCACCACCCCCATCACCGAGTTCTTCGCCGACCTGGGCCGCGCCGGCCGTCTGCGCGACGAAAATCGCGCGCTGATGGCGGAAAATGAGCGGCTGCGCAGCGCGCTGGCGGGCGCACGGGAAGGTGAGCTGCGCGAAGCTGACCTCGCGGCACTGATGGCGCTGACCAATCTGCCAGGCGGTCAGCTCACCGTGGCCGGCGTCATTGCCCGTGACCCCAGCCCCGTGCGCGACGTCATCCAGATTAATCGCGGCCGCCGCGATGGCGTCGAGGACGGGATGAGCGTCGCCGGCAAAGGCGGCGCGCTGATTGGCACCGTGGAGAAGTCGTTCGACAGCGTCGCCTGGGTACGGCTGATCACAGACCCCAAGAGTGCAGCGAACGCCATCGTGCAGGAGTCCCGCGCCACGGCCACGGCGGTCGGCGCCGCCGGGCATGTGGTGCGGATGGAGTTCGTGACGCAAGGGGCGGAGGTCAAGCCCGGCGACACTGTGCTCACCTCGGGTTTGGGCGGCAGCTATCCGGCCGGGCTGCTCATCGGCCGGGTCGCCAAGGTCGAGGGCGGCCCGCTGGATGTGTTCAAGGACGTGCAGGTCGAGCCGGCGTCGCGCCTGAGCTCCCTGGAGTCCGTGGTGGTGCTCACCGGCTTCCGTCCCCAGCCGGTGGAGGGCATCGGCCGGTGAGCCTGCTGGCGCTGCTGATCCCGGCCCTAATCGCGGCGGTCCTGGACTTGACGGTAGGATCGCAGCTCGATCTGTTCGGCGGCAGGCCCGCCTTCGCGGTGGCCGTGGTGGCGGTCTGGGCCGTCCTGCGCCGCCGTGATGAAGCCTTGGTCTTGGCCCCACTGACCGGGTTGCTGCTCGGCCTGCTGGGAAACGAGCCACTGGGCGCCTCCGTCATAGGCCTGGCGCCGGTGGTGCTGATTGCCGGGTTGCGCGATCCCTCAGCGGTTGAGGGCCGGTTTGCCATGACCCTGATCGCAGCGGCGGCCGGCGCCGCGTTGTACACGTTGGTCGTGGCCATCGCCAACGCCGCCGTCGTCCGGGTGGGGCTGGCGCCCCTGGCCACCCTGCGGGCGGCGCTGGCCGGCGCGGTGTTTACGACGCCGGTGGCCGGTCTGCTATACTTCCCGATGACGCGGGTGGCATGGCGCGAGCGGATGCCCGGCCAGTTCCGCCGCTACTAGGCTTCCTCTCCGCCGGCCCGTTCCCCGGCGCGCCGCACAGGTACCACCATGGGGCTGTTCTTCCGCGAGCGGCGCTGGCGCTCCGAGCGCCGGACGGCGCCCGCCGCCAAACTGTCCCTGTCCCGGCGGCTGGCGGTGCTCGGCGCGGTGACGGTACTGTGCTTTGGCGTGCTGTCGGCGCAGCTATTTCGTCTCCAGGTGCTGGACACCGGCTACTATCAGCTCCAGGCCGAAGGCAATCGCCTGCGCTTGGCGCCGATCACGCCGGCGCGCGGTCTGATCTACGACCGTAACGGGCGGCTGATCGCTGAGAACGTCGCCGCGCCGTATGCCGTGCTGGTACCCAGCCGCCTGCCAAAGGGCCAGGAGGCGGAGACCTACGCCGCCATCGAGGCGCTCCTGCGCGTTCCCACGCACGAGCTCGACGCCAAAGTGACCAAGGCTCGCAGGTCCAACGATCTCGAAACGCCGATCGTGATCAAGCGCGAGCTGGACCGCGACACGATGCAGATCCTCCGTGAGCGGGAGTCGTCGCTACCCGGCGTCAAGGTCGAGTACGAACCGGTGCGGCGCTATCCATATGCGGATCTGCTGGCGCATATGCTCGGGTACACCGGCCGGGTAGAGCCAGAGGACCTCAAAGCCAAGCATGACCACCCATATCAGCCAGCCGACCGCACCGGCAAGGCGGGGCTGGAACTGACGTACGAGGGCTACCTGCGCGGCGCTCCCGGGCGAGAGACCGTCGAGGTGGACGCGGCGGGCCGGCTCCTGCGGCGGCTGGATGCTGAGCCGGCCCAAAATGGCTATAACCTGGTCACAACTATCGATGTCGAGCTGCAGCGCGAAGTTCGCCGCATCCTCGAGGAGTCCGTACGCGACCTGGACTCCAAGAAGGCGGTGGCGATTGTCATGGACGTGCGCACCGGCGAGCTGCTAGCCAACGTCTCGCTGCCCGCGTATGACAACAACATCTTCTCCGGCGAGCTGGATGACGCGAAGTTCGAGGCCATTACCCGCACCCCCGATAAGCCGCTGCTTGACCACGCCATCGCCGAGAAGTTCCCACCGGGATCAACGTTCAAGCTGGTGACGGGCGTCGCCGCGCTGCAGGAGGGCATCGCCAAGCCCGGCACGACCATCACCAGCAACGGCGCCTTGCTGGTCCCGCGTGATTACGACCCAACACAGTTTGACTCCTTCCCGGACTGGCGCGCCGGGCTGGGGCCGCTCAACTTCTACCGCGGCGTCGCGATGTCCTCCGACGTCTACTTCTACTGCCTGGCGGGGGGCCAGTGCCCTGACTTCAAGACCGGCCTCGGCTCGGAACGGCTGGCCAAGTATGCCCGGGCCTTCGGCTTTGGCGAGCAGACTGGTGTCGACCTCCCCGGCGAGACCGATGGGCTGGTCGGCGACGCCGTGTGGCTGAAGAAGGTCTCGAGCGGCGCGGACAACTGGTTCCTGGCAGATACGTTCTATCTCGGCATCGGCCAGGGCTACATGGAAGCAACCCCGCTGCAGGTTGTGCGGATGACGGCGGCGCTGGCCAATGGCGGCAAGCTCATGCGCCCCAAGGTGGTACGCGAGGTCCGCGATGCGGATGGCGGCGTCATCCTGCCGGCGCGCACCGACGTTACGCGCCAGGTACCGGTATCTGAAGAGAACCTGGTGATCATTCGCGAGGCGATGCGCCAGGCAGTAGCGGATGGCACCGCCACAACCGCCCAGGTGCCGGGCGTGACGACCGCAGGCAAGACGGGCACGGCGGAGTTCGGCGCGCGCCTAGGCGCCGGCAGCGTCTATGGCAAGTACAAAGAGCATGGCTGGTACACCGGGTTTGCCCCCTTCGAGCAGCCGGAAGTTGCGGTGGTCGTGTTTCATTACCAGGGTGGTGGCGCACTGACGGCGGCGCCCACCGCCGGCCGCATTCTCAAGGCGTACTTCGACCTCAAGAACCGGCCACAGGCCGGCAGCCAGCGCTGAGGGGCGGATCCATGCCGGTAAGAGGCTGGCGCAGGTATGATCCATGGCTGGTGGTGACGGCGCTGGTGCTGTTCGGCTACAGCCTGGTGCTGATTTACAGCGGCTCGCTCGGGCAGTACGCCACCCCGGGCGATGTGCTGCGCGGCCCGCTGTTGCGGCAGGTGGTCTACCTGGCGGCGGCGCTGATGCTGATGGTATTGGTGGCACGGCTGGACTACCGCACCTGGAGCGGCTACGCGCCGGTACTGTTCGCCCTCGCCTGCTTAGGACTGGTGATTGTGTTCTTCGCCGGCACCAGCGAGTACGGGTCGCGCCGCTGGATTGCCCTCCCCGGCTTTCAGATTCAGCCGTCTGAGCCGGCCAAGCTGATGACGATCGTGCTGCTGGCGCGGATGTTCGCGGCGTGCAGCGGCGGAGCGCTGCCCGGCCGCGTCTTCCTCACCTCGCTTGGCCTCGCGGCCATCCCTGCGATGCTCGTCTTCAAGGAGCCGGACCTCGGCACGGCCATTGTCTTTCTCTCTACCTGGCTGGGGATGGTCTATGTCGCCGGTGCACGCGTCAAGCACATCACCATGCTTGGTGCAGTGTTTGCGATGACGCTGCCATTCATCATGCTGGTCGCCATTCACGGCTACCAGAAGGAACGGCTGGCCGTCTTCTTCAACCCAGACCGTGACCCGCTGGGCACCGGATTCAATGTCAACCAAGCATCGATCTCCATCGGCTCAGGCGGCCTGTGGGGCAAGGGGCTGACCGACGGTACCCAGACACAACTGGAGTTCCTGCGCACGCAAACCACGGACTACATTTTCAGCGTGCTGGGCGAGGAGCTGGGCTTCATCGGCGCCATGCTGCTGTTCGCGCTGTATCTGTTGTTGCTGTACCGGGCACTGCGCATCGCCGCCGCGGCGTCGGATGACACGGGCAAGCTAATCGCCGCCGGTATCGTGGTCATGATCCTGACCCAAGTGTTCATCAACATCGGCGTCAACATCCGCCTCTTCCCGGTCACCGGCATCCCATTGCCGTTCATCAGCCAGGGTGGCTCTTCACTGCTCTCCATGTTCATGGCGCTCGGTGTGCTGCAGTCTATCCATGCCCGCCGCCGGCAGCCGGGCATGGCGCGTCCGCTCTCCCGTCTGGAGTGGGCCTGACGCAGCCACGCGTGCCGCCGTCTCCGTCACCATTGCGACACACTTTCGGGGCACGAATCGCTACACTAGGGGACGGTTCCGGCCGGCCTAACCGTGCGCCTCCGGAAGGGCGGGCCGCCACCTTAGTACGCCGCACGTTGCGTGCGGGCGAGAAGGAAGGCGCATGTCCCGTCGATGGCTGCTCACGGTTGTGCTCGCTGCAGTTCTGTCGGTCTCGTGTGGCGGTGACAAGAAGTCCAGCGGTGGCGGAAGTCCTGGACCGGCAGACCAGGGCTCCACTATCGGCACGCCTGCCCCGGCGGCCACGGCGCCGCCAACCCCCGCCGCCGCTGCCACGCCAAACGAAGCAACCCTCCGCGACCTCCAGGCGCAGGTTGATGCCGGCCGGCTCGACCAGCAGGTGTTCGACAACATGAAGAACACCGGCGCCTCCGATACCCTCGTGGTGCTGGACGAAGCGAAGGCGCTGGATACGCTGCGCAAAGAGGCCGCCGCGCGTGGCATCCAGCTCTCCGAGGAGCGAATCGTCGAGCTGAAGCCCCAGATCTACGCCGAGATCAAGAAGCAGGTTGCGGGCGGCATCGGTGGCGGCGGCGCCGTCGTGCAGGACTTCGACAGCCTTGGCGTCGTGCAAGTGCGCTTCACCAGCGGCGCCACCCTGCTTACCGTCCTCCGCCGGTCCGAGGTCGAGGGCGTCCGCGACGTCCAAACCTACAAGCGCCAGACCAAGGAAAGCCTGCCGCTGATTAACCAGCCCAAGGCCACCAAGGACGGCTACACCGGCGCCGGCACCACCGTTGCCGTTCTGGATACCGGCGTGGATTACCGCCACAGCGCCTTCGGCAGCTGTCAGCGCCCTGGCCTGCCGGCGAACAAGTGCCGCGTCACCTTCGCCGCCGACGTGCTCCAGAATGACAGCGTGCTCGATGACGACGGCCACGGCACCAACGTCTCGGGGATCGTCGCCGGCGTGGCTCCGCAGGCGCGGCTGGCCGTGCTGGATGTCTTCCAGGGTGAGCAGGCCAGCGACCGCGCGGTGTTGGTGGCGCTGGATTGGGTGCTGAAGAACAAAGCCACGTACAACATCGTCGCTGTCAACCTCTCCCTCGGATCGTCGCAGTTCTACCACACGGCGGCTTGCAGCCGGTCTCCGTACGTCACCGTGTTTCGGGACCTGCGAGCGGCCGGTGTCCTACCGGTGGTAGCGGCCGGCAACGATGGCATCGTCAAGGGGAAGTTCCGCAACGGCCTCGGTGATCCGGCCTGTGCCTCCGGCGCGTTGAGCGTGGGCGCTGTGTACGATGCCGACACCGGCCGCCGCGTGTACGGCCCAGACTGCACCGACGAGAAGACGGTAGCCGATCAGATTACCTGCTTCTCGCAGACCGGCCCCAACCTCGGCATCCTCGCGCCGGGTTCGCGCATCACGGCCGCCGGCGTTACCCAGGGCGGCACCTCGCAGGCCGCCCCCCACGTCGCCGGCGCCGTCGCCGCGCTCGCCTCCAAGTGCCCGCGCGCTACCCCGGAGCAAATCGAGAAGGCAATCACCACCAGTGGCCCAGAGATCAATGACAAGCGCAACAATGTCACACGCCGGCGGCTGGACGTCTCGGCAGCCGCACAGTCTTTGAACGCCGCCGGCGCCTGCCGCCGCTGATGCCCTTGGCTCTCCGCCGTCTGCCGGTTACACTGATAAGAACACATGTTCCGGGTACAACCGGCAGACGGCACGGCCCGACGCACCGGGTGGGCCGCCGGCCAGGCGCTCAGGTGAAGCATGGCAGAACGGGCGAAGACGCGGCAGGTGTTTGTCTGCTCAGAGTGCGGACAGGAGGCAGTGCGCTGGCAAGGTCGCTGTCCCGAGTGCCAGGCCTGGAACACCCTCGCCGAGCGAACGGTCTCATCGCGCAGTAGCAGCACCCCCAGCATGGGACGGGTGCGGAGCAGCGGCCCGCTTTCCGCACCCGTCGCGCTGGCAACGCTCGACAGCGAGGCGTATCCGCGGCTGGATTCCGGCATCGGTGAGTTCGACCGGGTGCTGGGTGGTGGCATCGTGCCCGGTTCGCTGGTGCTGATCGGCGGTGACCCCGGTATTGGCAAGAGCACACTGCTGCTCCAGGTGGCGGGGCGCATCGCAACCGGTGATCGGCGGGTCCTGTATGTCTCCGGAGAGGAGTCCGGCCATCAGCTCAAGCTCCGTGCGTCCCGCCTGGGCATCCGCGGTGATCAGTTGTATCTCCTTACCGAGACTAACCTTCAGGGAGCATTGGAGCACGCAGATCAGCTGCAGCCGGATCTCGTGGTCATCGACTCCATCCAGACGGTATACATGCCTGAGCTGCAGAACGCGGCCGGCAGCGTGGCGCAGCTGCGCGAGTGCACGCTGCGGCTGATGCAGTGGGCCAAGAGCGGGACGGTGCCGGTGTTCGTCGTCGGACACGTCACCAAAGAGGGCGAGATCGCCGGGCCGCGCCTGCTGGAGCACATCGTCGATGTGGTGCTCTACCTGGAGGGAGAACGGTTCAGCAGCTACCGGCTGCTGCGCGGTGTCAAGAACCGCTTCGGCGCAGTCTCTGAGATCGGCGTGTTCGAGATGCTGGGGGCGGGGCTCACCCCGGTAGACAACCCCTCTGAGATCTTCCTTGCCGAACGGCAGGAGGGGGCGATCGGCTCGGCTATCACCCCGGCCGTCGAAGGTAGCCGGCCGTTGCTGCTGGAGGTCCAGGCGCTCACCTCTCCCGCCGCGGCCGCCATGCCCCGGCGCGTGGCCAACGGTATCGACTTCAATCGGCTATTGATGCTCACGGCCGTCCTCACCAAACGTGCCGGGGTGCGGCTGTCGGACCAGGACGTGATCGTCAACGTCGTTGGCGGTCTGCGCGTGAGTGAACCGGCCGCCGATCTGGCGGTGGCGCTGGCGATTGCCTCCAGCCATCGCGATGCCCGGCTTCCCGGTGACCTGATCGCGCTGGGGGAGATTGGGCTGTCCGGCGAGCTGCGGTCGGTTAGCCACCTTGACCGGCGGCTGGGCGAGGCTGAGCGGCTCGGCTTCACCCGCTGCCTGCTGCCCCGGGCGGCGCTGCGCCGGGGCCGGCCCGCGACAACCATCGACCTCCTGCCAATGGACACGCTGCGCGACGCGATGGCGTTGCTCGATCCGTTCTGATGCCGCAGGGGCTCAGCAACGGGTAATGTCGACTTCGCCACTTCGCCGGCAATCAATTGCGAAGTCCCCCTCGCCCGCCGCTGCGGAGGAGGGGGACTTCGCAACCGCCGCTCCATGTGGGGCCAAGGCAATAGCCCTATGCCCCGGCAGCGGCGCCGGACTTGACCTTGTAGCTGATGTGATCGTCCTCAACACCCAGCTCCAGCGTGTCACCGGTGGTGAAATCGCCCTGGAGCAGCGCCTCGGACAGCCGGTCCTCGACCTCGTTCTGGATGACGCGGCGCAGCGGCCGGGCACCAAACACCGGGTCGTATCCCTTCTCGCTCAGCCAGCGGCGGGCTTCGTCCGACACCTCAAGCGATACGCCCTTGGTCAGCAATTGCTTGCTGACGTCGCGCAGCATCAGGTCCACAATCTGCCCGATATCGTCCTTGGTGAGTGCATGGAAGACGACCGTGCTATCGATGCGGTTGAGGAACTCGGGCCGGAAGACGTTCTTCATCTCCGTCAGCACCTTGTCCTTCATCCGAACGTAGGCGTCCTCAGCGCTCTTGACCTCGTCGCGCGTGCCGGCGAAGCCAACCGACCGGTCGCGGCGAATCAAGTCCGAGCCGACGTTGCTGGTCATGATCAGAATGGTGTTGCGGAAGTCCACCTTGCGGCCCTTGGCGTCGGTCAGGTGACCATCGTCAAACACCTGCAACAGCATGTTGAAGACTTCCGGGTGCGCCTTCTCGATCTCGTCCAGCAAGATAAGGCAGTAGGACTTGCGCCGGACGGTGTCCGTCAACTGGCCGCCGTCGTCGTAGCCGATGTAGCCCGGAGGGGCGCCGATCAGGCGGGCGACGGAGTGCTTCTCCATGAACTCGCTCATGTCGAGCTTGATCATGGCGTCTTCGCTGCCAAACATGAACTCTGCCAGCCGCCGGGCGAGCTCGGTCTTGCCGACACCGGTGGGGCCAAGGAAGATGAACACGCCGATGGGGCGCTTGGGATCCTTCAGCCCAGCGCGGGCGCGACGCACGGCTTTCGCCACGGCGACGATCGCCTCGTGCTGGCTGATGACCTTCTCGTGCAGCGCATCTTCCATCTTGAGCAGGCGCTCGGACTCCGCCGAGTCCAGCCGGTTGAGCGGGATGCCCGTCCACATCGAGACGACTTCGGAGATATCCTCCTCGGTCACCATGGGCTTGTCGCTGTCGCGGTCCGCCTCCCAGCCTTCTTCCATCTTCTCGATCTTCGACTGGAGCTTCAGTTCCTGGTCGCGCAGCTGGGCGGCGCGCTCATACTCCTGTGCTGCAATGGCGTTGTCCTTTTCCTTGCGCAACGCGTCCAGCCCGCGCATTGCCTCCTTGAGGGAAGGCGGCGTCGAGGAGCGCCGGATACGCACGCGGGATGAGGCCTCGTCCACCAGGTCGATGGCCTTGTCCGGCAGGAAGCGGTCGGCCACATAGCGGGCCGCCAGCTCCGCGGCGTGCTTGAGCGCGTCATCGGTGATGATCAGCTTGTGATGCTCTTCGTACCGCTCCTTGATGCCGCGCAGGATCTCGACGGTCTCCTCAACGGAGGGCTCGTTGACCGTCACCGGCTGGAAGCGGCGCTCCAGCGCAGCATCGCGCTCGATGTGCTTGCGGTACTCGTCCAACGTGGTGGCGCCCACGCACTGCAGCTCGCCACGGGACAGCGACGGCTTGAGGATATTGGCGGCATCGACCGCGCCTTCCGCGGCGCCGGCGCCGACCAGCATGTGCAGCTCATCGATGAAGAGCACGCAGTTGGCCGAGGACTTGATCTCCTCGATGACCTTCTTCAGCCGCTCTTCGAACTCGCCGCGGTACTTCGTGCCCGCCACCAGGGAACCGATGTCCAGCGTCAGCAGGCGCTTGCCCTGCAGGGTCTCGGGCACATCGCCGGCCACGATCCGCTGTGCCAGGCCCTCGGCGATGGCGGTCTTGCCCACGCCCGGCTCGCCGATCAGCACCGGGTTGTTCTTCGTGCGGCGGGACAGGATCTGGATAACGCGCTCGATCTCCTTGTGCCGGCCGATAACCGGGTCGAGTTTGCCGGCACGGGCGGCGGCGGTCAGATCCATGCCCAGCTGGTCAACGGTGGGGGTGCGCGTCTGCGAGCGGGCGGCGGCAGCACCCTGGCTGGCGCCCTGGGGCATCGATTGCGAGAGGATGCGGGTCGTCTCGGCGCGGACACGCTCCAGGTTGACGCCGAGTGATTCGAGCACGCCGGCGGCGATACCCTCGCCTTCCCGCACCAGGCCAAGCAGCAGGTGCTCGGTGCCGATGTAATGGTGGTTGAGGCGGCGGGCCTCATCGACGGCGAGCTCAATCACCTTCTTTGCCCGAGGCGTCAGGCCAATTTCGCCCAATACCGCGCGATCGCCACGGCCAATGATGAATTCGACGGCCGAACGGACCTTGTTCAACTCGACGCCGAGATTGGCCAGCACCTTGGCGGCAACGCCGTCACCCTCGCGCACGAGGCCAAGAAGCAGGTGCTCGGTGCCGATGTAGTTGTGGTTGAAGCGCTGTGCTTCCTCCTGTGCGAGGGTGAGCACGCGCCGCGCCCGCTCCGTGAACTTGTCGAATCTATCTGCCATGGTCGTTGTCTCCGTAGAACCGGACGCCGATCCCGCGTGTGCCCTCGCCAGCGGGGTTCCTCTCAGGGGGCTGAGACGAGAACAGCCACGGGGTCCATTCTGGCACCGTAGCTGTCCTTAGTGTACCCCTTTGGGGACGATTCTGGGGTCCGCGTGGACCCCAGATTGATGAGTGCTTGGATGCGGTGGTGGGGTGCTTGCCCGCTCACGCCTCCTCTGGAGGTGCGCTGTTGCCCTCGGCGGGCGTCTCACTCTGCTCGGCTGCCTGACTGGCGCGCAGCGCCTCGCGGAGCGCCTGCGCCATCGAGGTCTGCGGGAACTCATCGTCCTCGGGCAAGCCCCCGATGGATGTGATCGCCGGTGGACGGTCTCGGTCCCGGTCTCGGCCGCGATCGCGGCCGCCACCACGCGGCTCCCGCTCCGGTTCCCGGTCGCGCTCCTGGAACGCCGGCCGCGATACCGGTGCCGGTCCGGAGAGGTCGGGGGCGGTTGAAGGTACGTACGGCTCCTCGCCCTCCCGCGGCTCCGCCGGCGGTGGCAGCGTCACGCCGAGCTTGCTCTCCACTTCATTGCGCATGTACTCGGGCACCACCCGAACGGCGCCCTGCTGGTCAAACTCCCAGCCCATACGTTCCGCGTCGTCGCGCGCGCCCCGCAATGACAGGCCGATGCGGTGCTTATCGCGCTCGACGCGCACGATCTTCAGCGGGACGATGTCACCCTCGTGCACCACCTCGCGCGGATGCGTGATACGCCGGTCCGACAGCTCGGAGACATGCACCAGCCCTTCTACTGGACCTTCGATCCGTGCAAAGGCGCCGAATGTCACGAGCTTGGTGATGCGGCCGGGGACCAGCTGGCCCACGCGGTAGCGGTCGACAATCTCTTCCCAGCGCTCCGGCTGTGCACGGCGCAGGGAGAGGGCGATCTTCTTGGTTTCGGGGTCGACCTTCATCACGAAGGCGTCCACCTCGTCGCCGACCTTGTAGATCTCCTCGGGCGACTTGCCGCGCTCCCAGGTAAGCTCGGACAGATGCGCCAGGCCGTCCGCGCCGCCGAGATCGACGAAGACACCGAACGGACGGACGGAGGTGATGCGGCCGCGGCGAATTTCACCCTCTTGGAGTTCCGACAAGAGCTTTTCTTTGCGCTGGCTGCGGAACTCTTGGAGGGCAGCGCGCTCGGACAGGATAACGCGGTTGCGCCGGCGGTTGATCTCGATGACCTTCAGCCGCAGGCTGCGACCTGCCATCTGCGCAAGGGAGCTGTCGGCGCCCTCACGCTGGTCCGGCCGGACGCCGACAACCTGCGACAGGGGAACGAAAGCGTTGACGCCCTCGACATTCACCAGCAGGCCACCCTTGTTGTAACCGGTGACCTCCGCCTCGAAGGATTCGTTGTCGTCGTAGCGCTGCTGGAGGACATGCCAGCCGCGCTCGCCACGGGCCCGGTCCAGCGACAGCAGCACCTGACCTTCTTGGGTTTCGGGCTGGAGGACCGTGGCGAAGACCTTCTCGCCAACCTGGACTCGGCTCAGGGGTTCAGCGCCGAGCGAATGCATCTCGCTGAGCGGAATAAACCCCTCTGATTTGGAACTGACGTCGACGATGACGCCGTCGCGGCCCACGCTGATGACCGTGCCTTCCAGCACTTCCCCACGGCGTGGGTCACGGAAGTTCCGGCTCTCCTCCTCGAGGAGATCCTCCATGCTTTCGACGTTCTCGTCGTCGTACGGGACGTTAGTCAACGTCGCATCCCCGCTGATATCCAGATTGGCGGCCGGTGAAGACACCGACACAGGCGCGCGCCGCATGGACGCACGCCCGCTGGCAGTGTAGCACGCGCCGATTTGTCAATGGAAGCGCCGCCCGGTGGCGGCCAGAGGTGGCAATGCCCCTGAGGGATGAGCTCAGGGGCATCAGGGAGGGCCGGCGGTGGCCTATTGTCCGCACCGCCTCGCGGCGGCAGTATCGTCGGCGCTGGAACGTTTCACGACCGTGTTCGGGATGGGAACGGGTGGGACCGTCCCGCGCGAACCACCGACCCGGTAGCGGGAGAGGGATTCGAACCCCCGACCTTCGGGTTATGAGCCCGACGAGCTACCACTGCTCCATCCCGCGGCGATGAAGAGCGCGCTCAGCGACGCGTGGGGGTCATCGTCTCTTGCACCTCATCCGGCATCCTGCCGGCGTTCCCGCTCGCTGGATCGGGCGAGAGGGAACGGGCCAAGCCCTCGGCCATTAGTACGGCTCAGCTGCAACCGTCACCGGCTGTCGACCTGCCGCCTATCTACCTGGTGGTCTACCAGGGGCCTTACCTGCTCGAGGCAGTGGGACGCCTCATCTTGCGGCCGGTTTCGCGCTTAGATGCGTTCAGCGCTTCTCCGTTCCGGTCCTGGCTACCCGGCGATGCCGTTGGCACGACAACCGGCACACCAGCGGACCGTCCCCCCCGGTCCTCTCGTACTAGGGGGAGCCCCGCGCAAGCGTCCTGCGCCCACGACGGATAGAGACCGAACTGTCTCACGACGTTCTGAACCCAGCTCGCGTACCGCTTTAATGGGCGAACAGCCCAACCCTTGGGACCTACTCCGGCCCCAGGATGCGACGAGCCGACATCGAGGTGCCAAACCTCCCCGTCGATGTGGACTCTTGGGGGAGATAAGCCTGTTATCCCCGGGGTAGCTTTTATCCGTTAAGTCACGGCCCTACCACTTGGAACCGTAAGATCACTTTGCCCGACTTTCGTCCCTGCTCGGCGCGTTGGCCTTGCAGTCAAGCCCCCTTGTGCCAATGCGCTCACGCGGGCGATTTCCATCCGCCCTGAGGGGACCATTGGGCGCCTCCGTTACCTTTTGGGAGGCGACCGCCCCAGTCAAACTGCCCACCAGACGCGGTCCGGACGCTTGCTCGCCCGTTAGACCGTAGACCACGCAAGAGTGGTATTTCACCGTTGCCTCCACCACCCCCAAGAGGGCGGCTTCACCGGCTCCCACCTATCCTACGCATGCTTGGCCCGCGGCCAGCGTCAAGTTGCAGTAAAGCTCCACGGGGTCTTTTTGTCCTGTCGCGGGTACCCCGCATCTTCACGGGGACTTCAATTTCGCCGAGTCCTTCGTCGAGACAGCGCCCAGATCGTTACGCCATTCGTGCGGGTCGGAACTTACCCGACAAGGAATTTCGCTACCTTAGGACCGTTATAGTTACGGCCGCCGTTCACCGGGGCTTCGGTTCAAGGCTTGCACCTCTCCCCTTAACCTTCCGGCACTGGGCAGGCGTCAGCCCCCATACTGCCCCTTACGGGTTCGCGGAGACCTGTGTTTTTGTTAAACAGTCGCCTGGGCCTGGTCACTGCGGCCACCAGCCCGCTGCGGAGGCGTGCTCCCTGACGGACAGTGGCACCCCTTCTCCCGAAGTTACGGGGTGAGATTGCCGAGTTCCTTGACGAAGGTTCTCTCGCCCACCTTGGTACGTTGATACCCACCCACCAGTGTCGGTTTGCGGTACGGGCACACCCAGACTCCCCCACCGGCTTTTCTTGCCCGCTCAGGCCCATCCTTGTCGCCTTGACCAACGTCGCCGCTTCGCCCATGGCCTGCTCTACGCCACAGGCACGTGCCATGTCCAGTGGGCACGCAAGGATTGCCGCTCGGGGTCCTGGTGGCTTCAACATCTGGGTGCGGGGCCGGAATACTAACCGGCTGTCCATCGCCTACGCCTTGCGGCCTCGGCTTAGGCCCGCCTAACCCTACGCGGATGACCCTACCGTAGGAACCCTCGGGTTTCCGGTGGGCCGATTTCTCATCGGCCTTGACGCTACTCATGCCGGCATTCGCACTCCCCATCGCTCCACCGCGCCTTCCAGCACGACTTCTCCGCCATGGGGACGCTCCCCTACCACTGCTGCCCTTTGGCAACAGTCCGCAGCTTCGGCGGACGGCTTAAGCCCCGGTACATTATCGGCGCTCCACCACTCGACCAGTGAGCTATTACGCACTCTTTAAAGGCAGGCTGCTTCTAAGCCAACCTCCTGGCTGTCTGTGCAGCGGAACATCCTTTCACACTGAGCCGTCACTTGGGGGCCTTAGCTGGCGGTCTGGGCTGTTTCCCTTTCGACAATGAAGCTTAGCCCCCACTGTCTCACTGCCGGACCACGCCACCGGCATTCGCAGTTTGATTGGGTTCGGTAAGCGGTGAGCCCCCTAGCCCAGTCAGCGCTCTACCTCCGGTGGTCGTACCCGTCCGACGCTGCCCCTCAAGGCATTTCGGGGAGAACCAGCTATCTCCGCGTTCGCTTGGCATTTCACCCCTACCCACAGCTCATCCCAAGGATTTGCAACTCCCGCAGGTTCGGCCCTCCAGTCCGCGTTACCGGACCTTCAGCCTGGCCATGGGTAGATCACGCGGTTTCGGGTCTACCCCAACCGACTCATCTCGCCCTGTTCGGACTCGCTTTCGCTCCGGCTCCGGGTGCCCCCACCCTTAGCCTCGCCGGTTAGGTGTAACTCGCCGGCTCATTCTTCAATAGGCACGCCGTCACCAGGGGTCGCCCCCCAGCCCCGACTGCTTGCCGGCGCACGGTTTCAGGTACTGTTTCACTCCCCTCCCGGGGTGCTTTTCACCGTTCCCTCACGGTACTGGTCCGCTATCGGTCGACGGACGTACTTAGCCTTCGAGAGTGGACTCCCGTCCTTCCCGCGGGGTTGCACGTGCCCCGCGGTACTCAGGCACCATCGCCAAGCCACCACCCTGTCACCTACGGGGCTCTCACCCCCTGTGGCCGGCCGTTCCAGGACCGTTCGGTTAGGGTCGTGGTTGCTCACTCGGTGGCGGCACGGCAGCACCGCCTCGATGGCCCTCTAACCCCGCTGGCTCATTGGGCTGCCGCCCGTACATAACCAGCGGTTTGGGCTGATCCCCGTTCGCTCGCCGCTACTAGGAGAGTACTTTCCTTTCCTCGGGGTACTGAGATGTTTCAGTTCCCCCGGTGCCCTCGCTCCGGCCTATGTGTTCAGCCGGGCGTGACCCGGTTCCCCGGGCCGGGTTGCCCCATTCGGAGATCCGCGGATCAGCTCGCTAGCCAGCTCCCCGCGGCGTTTCGTCGGCTTGCCACGTCCTTCTTCGGCGTCCGTCGCCAAGGCATCCACCGTGCGCCTTCCTTCGCTTGGCCCGTTCCCCCTCGCGCCGTTCGG